>Ga0209611_10001355_pt1 | contig 41301 bp, 39 predicted proteins | sample S1TSphgellanicum_3_FD_187693 | JGI IMG/M metagenome (GOLD analysis project Ga0209611, IMG submission 187693) | Host-associated microbial communities from peat moss isolated from Minnesota, USA - S1T2_Fc - Sphagnum magellanicum MG (SPAdes) (version 2) | ecosystem: Host-associated > Plants > Peat... | reverse complement strand
AGCCGCCACCCGCGTTCGGGCTGGGGCCGTCGTTCTCGTAACCGCCCTCGGCAGTGAACTCGCCGTCTGTCGCGCTCATTTTCAACACATCCTTGTGGGCGGCCATGCCGCAAAACTTAAGTCTTCAATCAACGCCAGGTGAGCCGCCCGGCGTAGTACTGCTCCCGGCTTCTATCGTGCTTCTATCGCGGCCGGGGAAGCTATTGCGGCGACAGTTTGGCGTCGATCTCCTTCAACCGGGCCTCCATCTCGGTGAATTTTGCCTTGGTTCGCGCGAGAATCGCCGCCTGAACGTCGAATTCCTGGCGACTCACCAAATCCAGCTTGGCCAGTTGGGCTTGGAGCACCGCCTTGAAATTGCCCTCTAAATCGCGTCCGAACGACCGCACCGACTCCGGCACAGAATCCGCCAGGCGCCGCGCCAGATCGTCCAAACTGCTGGAATTCATAAAAGCCATGTACGCCTCCACAATTGATCCCGCCGTCGCACTCCGATAACGCACCGCCGGCTCGAGTTCGCGCCATCTCAGTGCGTCACGGTGTCCGCCATATCGCAAACCATTGATTCCGCGCCCCCGCCGGTCTGGCACGGAAGCTGCAATGGACATGATCAATAGTACGCGCAAGCAGGTTCGGAGGCGGTGTCATTAAAGGGTGAGAGCGGGGATAAATGCATGAAGCTGATCACCGCTGTCATCAAGCCGTTCAAGTTGGACGAAGTGCGGCAGGCCGTGGCGGATATCGGTATCCAAGGCGTTACCGTCACCGAAGTGCAGGGCTACGGACGGCAACACGGGCATGCTGAAATCTATCGGGGCGCTGAATACAGCGTCGACTTCTTGCCGAAGGCCAAGATAGAGCTTGCGGTGGACGATTCGATTGCTGAGCAGGTGATGGAGGCGGTCTGTAATGTCGCCAGGACCGGGAAAACCGGCGATGGCAAGGTCTGGGTACTCGAACTGGAACAGGCGCTGCGCGTGCGAACGGGTGAAACGGGCCCTGACGCGATTTAGCCAATGACTGGACTGGGACGGGAAATTTCGGGGTTACGCAAGGCAGATACATCATTACCAGTGAGGATTTCAGAGACCTCACCTCGCTCGAGCGGGGTAAAAATTTCTGACGATTTAGGAGCATCTCGCGCCGGCAAGCCAGCCAACTCCCCCGTCGGTGCGATATCCCGGCGGCGCGGCCCCTGAAAAGGGTCCGTGCCGTTTTTTAATATTCGCGCGCCCGGCGCAAGACGCTGTGCGTTTATACAACAGAATATTCCAATACTCCATGCTGTAGTGCAGCAATGCTCGTTATTTTCCCTACTTCCCGCCACTTCCCTGCAATACTGACTTGAAATGAGGAGTTTCCGCGCATGAAAATGGTCATCGCCATCATCAAACCGTTCAAGTTGGACGATGTCCGTTCTTCCCTCGCCGACGTGGGGATACAGGGCATTACCGTGACAGAGGTCAAAGGCTTTGGCCGGCAAAAAGGCCACACTGAGCTTTATCGTGGAGCGGAATACGTCGTCGATTTCCTGCCCAAAGTGAAGCTCGAACTGGCGGTGGATGACGAGCAGGTGGATCGGGTGGTGGAAGCGATCATCGAAACGGCGCGCACGGGAAAGATCGGTGACGGCAAGATATTCGTTGCGGAACTCGGCCAGGCGGTGCGCATTCGTACCGGTGAGGCGGGTTCGAGGGCATTGTAGCGTCGACGCGCGTTGTGGCGCTCGAGCGAGGATCGGACGATGAAGCGCTTATTGTTCTGTGCAGTTTTATTCGCCTTTTCCGGCATGGCTTCCGCCGTGGTTTACAAGTGGACCGATGCGCAAGGCAAAGTGCAGTATGGCGACAACCCGCCGAACGGCGTGCACGCGGAGGTCGTCGAGCTGCTCGGCACCCACGCTTCGCATTCCACACAGCCCTCCGAGTCCGCGCCGGCTGCCTCGGGCGCGAAGTCGGCTGCGAAGGATCAAGCCGGTCAGGACGATCCCGCCAAGAAGGCGGTGGACGAGGACGTCGCGCAAACCAAAGAGAAACAATGCGCCGATGCGCAGGATCGCTACAAGAAATTGATCGAGGGCCGGCGTCTGTACAAGACCGGCCCGGACGGCGAGCGCGTGTATTTGACATCTGACGAAATCGACTCGGAACGGGTCAACGCAAAGCACGACGTCGACACGATCTGCAACAGCTCCACTTGAGCCGCCCGCTCGGGCGGTAACGCGGGGCGCAACCAGCGCCATGACCAAAGCGCTTTGCCCCCCAAGGCGCAAAGCCGTAGGCTAGCAGCCTGACGGCTATGGCCGTCTGATAAGACCAACTTCGGGAATCACGCCTATGCAAACAGGTTTCGTCGGATTGGGCGCCATGGGTGCACACATGGCACGTAATCTACATCGTGGCGGTCTCCTCACGGGCGTCTGGAATCGTACCGCCGAGAAGTCCGCTGCCCTTGCGAAGGAACTCGGCTGCATCGCCTTTGCGAACTTGGCGGAGCTCGCCGGCAACTGCGAGGCGGTCGTGATCTGCGTGTCCGCCGACGAGGATCTGCGCGCGGTGGTCACGGGTTTGGAGCCCGGATTGAATCTCAACATGATCGTGATGGACTGCTCCACGGTGGGGGCGAATACCGCGCGGGACATGCATGCGCAGCTCGCTCCGCTCGGCGTGGGCTTTCTCGACTGCCCGGTGAGCGGCGGCGTCGAAGGCGCGCGCACCGCATCGCTCGCCATCATGGTGGGCGGTGATGAGCCGGAGTTCGAGCGCGCCCGCCCGATCTTGAGCGCCATGGGGAAAACGGTCGCCTATCTCGGCCCAAGCGGCGCCGGACAGGCGGCCAAGGCCACCAATCAAATCATGTGCGCGGGCATCATCCAAGCGGTGGGCGAGGCCATGGCCTTCGCGCATGCCGAGGGGCTGCCGCTCGATCGGCTGATCGACACCCTGGGCAAAGGGGCGGGTTCGAGCTGGTACTTCGTCAATCGCGCACCGTTCATGGCGCATGAGAATTATCCGGCGGGTTTTCGTGTGCGGCTGCACGCCAAGGATTTGCGCATCTGCCGCGACATGGCGGCAGAGCGCGGCGCGCAACTGCCCGTGGTGGAGTCGACTCTGGAGCAATACGGCCAGTTGATCGAGCAAGGATTCGGCGATGAGGACATCTCGGCGATCTATCGTCTGAAATCCAAGCTGTTCCCCGCGACGCCTGGAGCCGCATGAGCGCCGCGACGCCGACTTCGCCCGGCGCGTCCGGGCCCAGCTTGCGCATCGCGACCCGCAAGAGCCAGCTCGCGCTCTGGCAGGCCGAGCATGTCTCGGCCCTGTTGCGCCAGGCGCATCCGGGCCTCTCCGTCGAACTGGTCCCGATCACCACGCAGGGCGACCGCATCCAAGACAGAAGCCTCGCCGCGATCGGCGGCAAGGGGCTGTTCATCAAGGAACTCGAGTTCGCGCTCGAGGAGCGTCGCGCCGATATCGCCGTGCATTCGATGAAGGACGTGCCGGGCGACCTCCCCGCAGGCTTGATGATCGCGGTCGTGCTGCAGCGGGCTGATCCTCTGGATGCGCTGGTCACCTCGAAGGCGACACGGCTCGAGGATCTGCCGCGCGGCGCGCGGGTCGGATCGTCGAGCCTGCGGCGTCAGGCACAGCTGCTCGCCGCCCGCCCGGATTTGCACATCGAGCCGCTGCGCGGCAATGTCGACACGCGGCTGCGCAAGCTCGATGCCGGCGAGATGGACGCGATCATACTCGCCTGCGCCGGCTTGATCCGGCTGGGCCTGCAAGCCCGAATCGCCGCGCGCCTCGACCCCCGCATCTCGCTGCCCGCCGTGAGCCAGGGCGTGATCGGCATCGAGTGCCGCACCGATGATTCGCCGACGCGCGGCCTCCTGAACGTGCTCGACCATTCGGCCACCCGCATCGCCATGGATGCCGAACGCGCGTTCGCGCATCGTCTCGGCGGCAGCTGCCAGTCCCCCATCGCCGCCCATGCGAGCATCGACGGGGACCGATTGACCCTCGAGGGCCTGGTGGCAGAGCCCGATGGCTCACGCCTGTTGCGCGATGCGCTGTCGGGCAGCGTCCACGAACCCGCTGATCTCGGCCGGCGTCTCGCCGAGCGAATCTTGAGTCTAGGCGCCGGCCCGCTGCTCGAGCGCCTGCGCAGCGCTTGAGCGATGCTGCCGCTGCACGGCGTCGGCGTCCTGGTCACTCGGCCCGAGCAACAGGCGATGCCGCTATGCCGCCTGCTCGAAACCGAAGGCGCGAGCACACTGCGTTTGCCGGTCATCGACATCAAGAGCACCGGCGATTCGCGCGCGATCGCGGCGCGCCTCGGTGCGCTCGAAGACTTTGATGTCATTATTTTCACCAGCGCCAACGCGGTCCGCTTCGGCGCCGCGCTGCTCGGTCAAAAGCGCGAACTGACCCTCGTCGCGATCGGCCCGGCGACCGCGCGCGCCCTCAATCAAGCCGGCTATCGCGTGGCCGTGCAGCCCACCGGCGAATTTGATTCGGAGAACCTGCTCAATCATCCTCGGCTGGAGCATATGGCCGGCCGCCGGGTATTGATCGTCAAAGGTGTTGCCGGCCGCGGCTTGCTCGAGCAAGAACTCACGCGCCGCGGGGCGGAGGTGGTCACGGCCGATGTGTATCAACGCGCGCCCGCGAATCTGGGGTCTGCCGCTCTCGCATCGCTGCTCTCGAGTTTCGCCGCAGGGGCGGTTCACGTGATCACCGCGACCAGCCTCGAGATCGCGGACCGCCTGCTCGATGTGGCGACTCCCGCGCTGCGCGCCGAATTCGAGCGGGCGCGTTGGCTGCTCCCCGGCGAGCGCATCGCCGCGGGCCTGCGCGCGCGCGGTTTATCGGCGTCGATGATCTGCGCCGACTCCGCCGAGGATCACGATTTGGTGGCCGCGCTCAAGCGTTGGCGCGCGAGCGTGTCCGGCGCGTAGTCGAACGAATCGAAGAACAGCCGGCGGCTGTCGACGCCGCGCGCCCCGAAGTCGCGCCGCACCGCCTCGATCATGGCCGGCGGCCCCGCCGCGTATATGTCGTACTCACACAGCTGAGCGGCGTCACGCTGCCGCGCGATGTCACGCCCCTGCGCAATGTCACGCCCCTGCGCAATGTCACGCAGCACGGCCTCGTGCACCCAGCCGCGGAGGCCCGTCCAACCCGGCGACGGCTCCGACAGAACCGGCGTGTAGCGAACGCCTGCGGCGCGCTGCGCAAGGTCTTCGAGCGCCGTATGCGCGTACAGATCCCGCTCGCTGCGCACTCCCCAGTACACGCTGATGTCGTGTTCGAAGCCGTTAAAGGCCACGTGCCGCAGCATGCTGAGCAGCGGCGCAATCCCCGTGCCGCCGCCGATCATCAGCGTAGGCGCTGCGACCGTGCGGGGCCGGTACACGAATTGTCCGAGCGGCCCCTCGATGTTCAGCAGCTTCGGTTGCCGCTCCGGCCTGAAAAACTGGTCGGTGAATTCGCCGCCGTCGACGCGTCGCACGTGCAGCTCCAGCAATCGTGATTCGTGCGGCGGGGACGCGATGGAAAAGCTCCGGCGCCGGCCGCCGGGCAGCAGAATGTCGATGTATTGACCAGCCTCGAAACTGAACGCTTCCGCGACGGGAAGCCGCAGGGTGACTCCCATCACGTCGTGCGACAGAGGCACCGCATGCTCGATGCGCGCCGGCAGGCGTTTGATCACGGCTTGATCCGGCGTTCGCATCTCGACGATTTCGATCGTGAGGTCGCTGCGCGCATGCGCCTGACAGAGCAGCACGAACCCGTCGGCCGCTTCGGCGTCCGACAATCCCAGCGGCCGTCCGTGGGGGTAGTGCACCTGGCCTTGCAACAGGCGGGCTCTGCAGGCCCCGCAATTGCCGCCCTTGCAGCTATGCGGCAGATTCAAAGATGCGCCGAGCGCGGCGTCGAGCACCGATTGATCCGGCGTGACGCTGAAACCGTGATTGGAGTTGGATAGACTGACGCGCACCCGGCATTCCTCGAGGCGCACCTTAGCATGCAGTCGGTTTCCATCGTGGGTTGCGGCTATACCGGCCGGCGGTTGGCTGACCGTTGGATACAGTCGGGCGCCGTCGTGCGCGGCTTCGCCACCCGGCCCGAGAGTCTCGCGCAAATCGCGGCCGTCGGCGCCGCGGCACGGTTGCTCGATCTCGATGCGCCGCGCAGCGAGCCCGTCAGCGTCGAGGGAGAGTTGGTCTATTACATGGTGCCGCCCGTCAAAAATTCCGACGGCGACCCGCGGCTCGAGCGCTACCTCGGCAGTCTCGCGGGCTTGCCGCAACGGTTGATCTATCTGAGCACCACCGGGGTTTACGGCGATCGAGCGGGTGCCCGGGTGAACGAGGACACGCCGCCGGCGCCGAAAACCGCGCGCGCGGCGCGGCGGCTCGCGGCGGAAAATGCCGTGCGCGCATGGGCTGACGCACGGCGTGTGTCGTGGTGCATTTTGCGTGTGCCCGGAATTTATGGTCCCGGTCGCCTGCCCCTCGATCGGCTCGGGCGCAAAGAGCCCGCCATCGTGCCGCGCGAGGCCACGCCCGGCAACCGCATCCACGTCGCCGATTTGGTCTCGGCGTGCGTCGCCGCCGGCGTCGCCGCCTCCGCGGATTGCCGCATTTACAATGTCACCGACGGCAGCGAGGACAGCGCGACCGAGTTCCTGCTGCGCGTGGCGCGTATCGCCGATTTGCCTGCGCCGCCGCTGATCAGCCGAGCCGACGCGGAGCGGGCTCTGTCGGAAATGTCATGGTCCTTTCTCGCCGAGTCGCGCCGCGTCGATAATCGTCGCATGCTCGCCGAACTCGGCTTCGCGCTCGAATTTCACGACCTCGAGGCCGGAATCAGGGCGAGCCTCGCCGACGGCAACAGACTCATCGACGGCGCGGGTAAATAGCTCAGGCAGCAGGCTGGCTGCGCTTGCTGTCCAGCCATTCGCCGATCGGTTCCCACTGCTTCCAATCGGGCCAGGCCAGGTATTCGGGGAGTTCCAACACACCCATGCCGCGTGCATAGGCGCGCACGTAGTTCTGCGCCTCGCGCAGCGAACCTAGGTACGGCACCTTCAGCTTGGTCAGATACTGATCCAATTCCTCGTAAATCAGGGTGTATTCGCGCACTCGATTAGCCACCACCGCGAGCCGCGCCTGTTTGCGCGACACCTTGCCGATCTCCAGCAATTCCGCCATGAAATGCCCGCAGGCCTTCATGTCGATGCTCGACGGCAGCACCGGGACGATGATGGTTTCGGCACGCCGCACCAGTTCATTGAGTTCCGTGCCATGCACGCGTGCGGGCGCATCGATCACCAGAATGTCGGTTGCGCGCGCCACATTGCGGATTCCTTCTTCGTAGGCGGGCACGCCGCTGATCGCCGGAAGATCGGCCGGTCGCCCTGCCAGCCAGTCGAGACTGGAGCGCTGTGGATCGTAGTCCGCGATGCAGACTTGATGGCCGTCGCGCGCAAAAAACACGGCGATATTCGTGGCCAGCGTGCTCTTGCCGCAGCCGCCCTTGGCATTCAAAACCATTACATGGCGCATAATCCCCCGGTCTTGTTGTTTGCGGTAAGGTAAAACTCAGCGGTGCATTGCGCAACCCCTGCTCGCGACAAATTGGCGCATGGGCTATGCTCTCGCAGTATGCGCATCGAGTTTTTGAAGATGCAGGGCTTGGGCAACGATTTCCTGATCTTCGACGCCCCCTCCGCCGCCGGCACTCTCCTGGATTCCGACAAGCTGCGCGCCCTCGCAGACCGCCACACCGGCGTCGGCTTCGATCAAGCACTGATGCTGGAATCTCCGCGTGACCCGCGCACGCGCGTGTTCTATCGGATATTCAATTCGGACGGCACGGAGGTCGAGCAGTGCGGCAACGGAGCTCGCTGCATCGCGGCGCTCTTGTACGCGCGCGCGCCGGAGTTGGGGCGCGATCTGACGATGGCGAGCCCTGGCGGCTTGGTCCACGCAAAAATCCGGGACGGCGGATTCGTGTCGGTGGACATGGGCGTTCCCGACTTCGATCCGCGCTCCCTGCCGATGGAAGCCGACGCCGCCGCGCTCACCTATCGGCTGACCGTGGACGGCGCGGACATCGAGATCGGCGCGGTATCGGTCGGCAATCCACATGCGGTGCTGCGCGTCCCCGACGTGATATCCGCGCCGGTCGGCGTGATTGGGCCTAGTATCGAGCGTCACCCGCGTTTTGCGAAGCGCGTCAACGTGGGGTTCATGCAAATCGTGAGTCGCGAGCATATTCGATTGCGGGTCTACGAACGCGGAGCGGGAGAGACTCTCGCCTGCGGCACCGGCGCCTGTGCCGCCGTGGCCGTGGGCAGACATCAGGGTCTGTTGGATGAGGAGGTGCGCGTCGACCTGCCGGGCGGCGCCGCCCAGGTTTCATGGCGCGGGCCGGGCGAGCACATCTGGCTCACCGGACCGGCGGCGACGGTTTTCACCGGTTCGATCGATATTTGACGCGTGATTATTTCAACATGCCTGATTTTCAACGTCATCAATGGGAGCTTTAGAGAATGAACACCAGTCACGCACGCGGGATCAAACAGGAAGCGCTCAACGACTCGAGTGTCGCGGACTATCTTCAGACTTATCCGGATTTCTTCGAACGCCATGCGCAATTACTCACGAAACTCCGTCTTCCGCATCTGCGCGACGGAGGCGCGACCGTGAGTTTGGTCGAGCGGCAAGTCGAGGTGCTGCGCGAACGCAATCAATCGCTCGAGCGCAAGTTGAAGGAACTCGTCGACGTGGCTCGCGCCAACGACGGCCTGGCCGATCGCATCCACCGCTTGAGTCAGCGCTTGATCCGCGCGCATTCGCTCTTGGAAACCATCAACGCGATCGAGGCCTCGCTGCGCGAGGATTTTGACGCCATGCATTCGGTGCTCGTGTTGTTCCTCGAGGAGGCGAGAACTCTGGAGACCACGGCAGGCCGGTTCTTGCGTACCGGGCATCCCGCCGACGCGGACCTCAAGACCTTTGAATCCCTGCTCCAGAGCGGCAAACCGCGCTGTGGGCAGGCCCGGGATGCGCAACGCGATTATTTGTTCGGCAAGGGTTCGGTAGAGATCGGCTCGCTCGCACTCACACCGCTCGGGCCGAAGGGCGAGTTGGGGATTTTGGCCATCGGTTCGAGCGACGTCGAGCGCTTCCATCCGGCGATGAGCACGGAATTTCTCTCGCGCATCGGCGAACTCGTGACCTACGCGCTGATGCGTTGACGCCGGAGTTCCGATTGGACCCGGGTGAGCGCGAATGGATCGATCGATTTCTATCGCACCTCGCGCTCGAACGGCAGGTGAGCGGGCACACGATCGCCGCCTATCGGCACGACCTGCTCGCCCTGGCCGTGTTTTGCGAGCGGCGCAAGCTGGCGAGCTTCGCCGCGCTCGACCACATCCACCTGCGGACTTTTGCCGCCGCGCTGCATGCCGCCGCTTTGAGCGCGCGCAGCATCCAGCGGCGCTTGTCTGCGGCGCGGACGTTTTTCGAATACCTCATGCGGGAAGGCTCGATCAAACGCAATCCCGCGCTCGACGTGCGCGCTCCCAAGCGGGAGAAGCGGCTGCCCGGCACCCTTGATGCCGACCAGATGGGCCGACTGCTGGCGTTTCGCGTCGATGACCTGCTGTCGGCCCGCGACAAGGCCATCATGGAGTTGTTCTATTCGTCCGGCCTGCGGTTGACCGAACTGGTTAGCTTGACGCCGGGCGCCCTCGATCTTCGTGATCGAACCGTGCGAGTCGTAGGCAAGGGCAGCAAAGCCCGGATCGTGCCGGTCGGCGGGCACGCGATCGTGGCCCTCGAGCGGTGGCTGCGGGAGCGGGCCGGGGTCGCCAAAACCGGCGTGGATGCGCTGTTCATCGGCCGCGCCGGACGCCCGCTCACGGTGCGCGCGGTGCAGTTGCGGGTCAGCACCTGGGCGCGGCGGCAAGGCTTGGCTCAACACGTCCACCCGCACATGTTTCGCCATTCTTTTGCGACTCATCTGCTCGAATCGAGCGGCAACTTGCGCGGAGTCCAGGAATTGCTCGGGCACGCCGACATCAGCACCACGCAGATCTATACCCACCTGGATTTTCAGCATTTGGCCATGGTCTACGAGGCCGCCCACCCGCGCGCCCGGCGCCGCTGAGGTCCGCCCGGCGCCGACCGCCGCCGCCGCGACCTGCGCCGCCGACCTGCGCCGCCGAGCGCAGCTTGAAAGGACTTAGGTTGGCCCCATTTCAAAATGGCACCTCCATCCGATCCCACCCGCCCACCATTCCCATGAACCATGATCCCAAACGAATCTACGGCACCACGATTCTCGCCGTGCGGCGCAACGGCCACGTGGCGGTCGGGGGTGACGGGCAGGTGACGCTGGGTCAGAGTGTGATGAAGGGCAATGCCCGCAAAGTGCGCCGCCTGTACGGCGGTAAAGTGCTCGCCGGGTTCGCCGGCGGCACGGCCGACGCTTTTACCCTCTTCGAACGCTTCGAGGGCAAACTCGAAAAATACGGCAATCTCACCCGCGCCGCGATCGAACTGGCGAAGGATTGGCGCACCGATCGCAGCCTGCGGCGCTTGGAGGCGCTGCTGTGCGTCGCCGATACCGATAGCACCTTCGTCATCTCGGGCAATGGCGATGTGATCGAGCCCGAGCACGATCTGATTGCCATCGGCTCCGGCGCGGGTTTCGCACAGGCTGCGGCCACGGCCTTCATGCGCGGGGACATGTCCGCGCGCGACATCGTTGAAAGCTCGCTCAACATCGCGGCGGATATCTGCATCTATACGAACCGCAATCTGACGATCGAGGAGCTCTAGCGCCGATGTCGCAGATGACCCCGCGTGAGATCGTCGAAGAGCTCGACAAGCATATCGTCGGCCAGAAGGCGGCCAAACGAGCCGTCGCCATTGCGCTGCGCAACCGCTGGCGGCGTCAGCAGGTGGCGGAGTCTTTGCGCGCTGAAATCACGCCGAAAAACATTCTCATGATCGGGCCCACCGGCGTCGGCAAGACCGAGATCGCGCGCCGCCTGGCGCGGCTCGCGAAGGCGCCGTTCATCAAGGTGGAGGCGACCAAGTTCACTGAAGTGGGCTATGTTGGTCGAGAAGTTGACTCGATCGTCCGTGATCTGGTGGAGATCTCCGTCAAAATGACCCGCGAGGAAGAAATCGCCAAAGTGCGCCACCGCGCCGCGGACAGCGCCGAGGAGCGTGTCCTCGAGGTGTTGCTGCCGAAGGGCGCCGCGGGTTTCACCGGCGAGACGGCACCCCGCGATAGCGAGACCCGGCAGCGCTTCCGGAAAATGCTGCGCGAAGGGCACTTGGACGATCGTGAGATCGAGATCGAAGTGCGTGCGCTGCCGATGGGAGTGGAGATCATGGCGCCTCCCGGCATGGAGGAAATGACCCAGCAACTGCAGGGCATGTTCCAAAACCTAGGTGCGGCCCGCACCCGTCAGCGCAAGCTCAAGATCAAGGAGGCGCTCAAGCTGTTGGTCGATGAAGAAGCCTCGAAAATGATCAACGAAGAGGAATTGAAGCTCCGGGCGGTCGAGAATGCGGAGCAGAACGGCATCGTATTCATCGACGAGATCGACAAGATCGCCCGCCGCCAGGAAACCACCGGCGCGGACGTCTCGCGCGAAGGCGTGCAACGCGATCTGTTGCCCTTGGTCGAGGGATGCACGGTCAATACCAAGTACGGCACCGTGAAAACCGACCATGTGCTGTTCATCGCGTCCGGGGCATTTCACATGTCGAAGCCCTCCGACCTGATCCCCGAGCTACAGGGGCGGCTGCCCATCCGGGTGGAACTCGAACCGCTGGTGGTGCAGGACTTCGTTCGAATTTTGACCGAACCGGATGCGTCACTGTGCCGCCAATACACGGCGCTGCTCGCCACCGAAGGAGTGGAACTGGAGTTCGCCGGCTCCGGCGTGCAGCGGCTCGCCGAGGTGGCTTTCGAGGTGAATGAGCGCACCGAGAATATCGGCGCGCGGCGTCTGCACACCGTCATGGAGCGGCTGCTGGAGACGGTGTCGTTCGACGCCGCCGACCGCAACGGCACGCATGTGCTGGTCAATCGCGAGTACGTCGAGGGCAACCTGGGCGAACTGGTGAAAGACCAGGATCTGTCACGCTACATTCTCTAGTGCCTGGGACGGGACGCTGACGTGCCGCAACCGACCGACATCAAGCTGCGCACCCGATCGCGATTGCTCGAGATCAGTTTCGACGATGGATCGCACTACGAACTGCCGTTCGAGTACCTGCGGGTGTTCTCACCGTCCGCCGAGGTGACGGGCCACGGCGGCGGTGAGGGAGTGCTGCAAACCGGCAAACACGACGTGGGCATCACCGGCGTGGAGCCGGTGGGCAACTACGCGCTGCGGCTGTTGTTCGACGACGGCCACAACACGGGCCTGTATACCTGGACCCTGCTCCACGAGCTAGGAAGGGATCGCGGGCGCAAGTGGGCTCGGTATCTCGAACGCTGCGCCGAAGCGGGCGTCGATCGTCCGGACGCCTGACTCGGCTACAATGGCCGACTTGAATTCGCGAGGCGCCCATGGATAATTCCGACCGCACGGTGGATTTTGGCTTTGAAAAGGTCGCCTGGAGCGACAAGGCGGCGCGTGTCCGCGGCGTTTTCGACAGCGTGGCGGGGAAGTACGACGTCATGAACGATTTGATGTCGTTCGGCGCGCACCGCCTGTGGAAGCAATTCACCCTGTCGCTCACCGGCCTTCGGCCCGGTCAGCATGCGCTCGACGTGGCGGGTGGCACCGGGGATCTTGCGCTCGGACTGCTGCGCCAGGTGGGCAAGTCGGGGCGGGTGGTGCTGTCGGACGTCAATCCTGCGATGCTCGAGATCGGCCGCGACCGCATTCTCGACAAGGGGTTCGTGGGCAATATCGAGTGCATCGTCGCCGATGCTGAGCGGCTGCCCTTCGAGGACAATGCGTTCGATTGCGTCACCATCGGCTTCGGGCTGCGCAATGTGACCGACAAGGCCGCCGCGCTCGCACAGATGTACCGGGTACTCAAACCAGGCGGCCAATTGCTGGTGCTGGAATTCTCGACGCCGGTGGCGCCCGGCTTGAAGCCGCTCTACGACGCCTATTCTTTCAAGGTGCTGCCGCTGCTGGGGCGTCTGGTGGCCCGGGATGAAGCGAGCTATCGCTACCTGGCGGAATCGATTCGCATGCATCCCGATCAAGAAACGCTGCTCGGGATGTTGCGGACCGCGGGCTTCGCCGAAGTGCGCTACCACAATCTGACCGGCGGCGTGGTCGCGGTGCATCGCGGCTATAAGATCTAGATGCCTGCGACCGCTGCGTGGCTCGCGTCGCTCGAGGCCCTGCTCAATCGATATATCGGCGGGTCCGCGGAAGCGCGCGCGCTCGCGCAGCGTCTGCAGGGCAGCTCTTTGCAAGTGAACATCGAGGCGGTGACCGAGATTCGCGCGCGCATACTCGGCGGACGGTTGGCGCTCGTCAACGGCGAGGAGCCTGCGGCGTTCGTGGCAGGCGAGGCCGCCGCTGCGCCGGCGCCCATTCCGGCGTCGCCGACCGCGCCCGCCGATGCGGTCATTTCCGGAACTCCGGCGGCTCTGCTGGCTTTGCTCAAGGGCGGCGCCAAGCGGGATCCGGCGAGGCCCGCGGCCCAGATTCGCGGCGACGCGGAGATTGCCAATCTGTATCGGGAGCTGTTCATGGCGGCGCGGCCGGATCTCGAGGAGGAGCTGTCGCGCTTCATCGGCGATTTTCCCGCCCGGCGGGTGTCCCAATTCGCCCGGCGCGCGCTCGAGTGGGGCCTCAAGTTCCGGCGCACGGCCGGGGAAAACATCGCCGAGTATCTGCAGGAGGAAAGCCGCGACCTGGTCAACAAAACCGAGCTCGAGGAGTTTCTGCGCGGCGTGGATGGGGTTCGCGAAACCACCGACCGCATCGAGGCCCGCCTAGGCTTGCTCGAACAGCGCTTGAAAGGCCTGGCTTGATGCAACCGCGGGTCCTCTCCCGGCTGCTGCACATTCAGCGCGCGCTGGTGCGCCATGGGCTCGATGATTTCGTGCGCGCGACGCATTTGTACAGGCCGTTTCGATTTCTCGCCTATCTCTCGCCGTGGACCTGGTTTCAGCGGAGCATCGGTGTCACCCGCGGTGAGCGCCTGCGGCTCGCGCTCGAGGAGTTGGGGCCGATCTTCGTCAAGTTCGGTCAGGCGCTGTCAACCCGCCGCGACCTGTTGCCGGCCGACATCGCCGACGAGCTGGCCAAGCTCCAGGACCGCGTCCCGCCATTTCCGGCCGCCATCGCGATTGCGACCATCGAGCAGGCATTCGCGCTGCCGATCACCGACATTTTCGGCAGCTTCGAAGCGACTCCGCTCGCCGCCGCCTCGATTGCCCAGGTCCACGTTGCCACCCTCAAGAACGGCGCCGAGGTCGTCGTCAAGATATTGCGCCCCGGGATGCGCGAGATCATCGATCTCGATCTCGAGGTGCTCGATTATCTTGCCGGGCTCGCCGACGACTATTGGCCCGAAGCGCGCCGGCTGCGGCCGATCGAGCTGGTGCAGGAATATCGCAAGACCATTCTCGATGAACTCGATCTGTTGCGCGAAGCGGGCAACGCCTCCTTATTGAAGCGCAACTTCGCCGGTTCGCCGCTCTTGTACGTGCCTGCGATCCATTGGGACCTGTGCCGCATCAACGTCATGGTCATGGAGCGCATTCACGGCGTCGTCGTGAGCAATATCGCGGAGTTGCGCGCGCGCGGCGCCAATATCCCGAAGCTCGCAGCGAACGGCGTGGAAATCTTTTTCACGCAGGTGTTTCGCGACAATTTCTTTCACGCGGACATGCATCCCGGCAACATCTTCGTGCAGATCGACGATCCGCAAAATCCACGCTATGCGGCCGTCGATTTTGGGATAGTCGGCACCCTGCAGCAGCGCGACCAACACTACCTGGCCGCCAATTTCATGGCCTTCTTCGATCGCGATTATGCGCGGGTCGCGGCGCTGCACGTCGAGTCCGGCTGGGTGCCGCGCGGAACCCGGGTGGATGAACTCGAGTCGGCCGTGCGCACCGTCTGCGAACCCATTTTCAACAAGCCGCTGTCGGAGATTTCCTTTGCGCAAGTGTTGCTGCGCCTGTTCGATATCGCGCGCCGCTTCGACATGGAAGTGCAGCCGCAATTGGTTCTGCTGCAAAAAACGCTGTTCAATATCGAAGGACTCGGCCGGCAGCTGTATCCGGAGCTCGACCTGTGGCAAACCGCACAACCGTTTCTGCGCAAGTGGATGCGCGAACGCACCAGTCCGCGCACCGTGCTGCGGCGGGTTCGCGCACAGTTGCCGGACCTGATCATGGCTCTGCAACAAGTGCCGCAGATTTTTGAGACGACGGTGCGTGAGGCCGCCGAGGGGACCCTCCGCTGGCAGGTCGAGAGCAGCTCCGTGGCGCAACTGCGCGAGGAACTAGGGCGCGGCCATGTGCGCCGAGAGACCACCATTGCCGCGGCGGTGCTCTGGCTCTCGGGATTGGTGTGGCTCGCACTCGCGACGCCTTACCCGTGGTTGGGTTGGGTGCAGATGGCCGCCGCGATCGTGCTGTTCGTGCGGCGCCGATCTTCCAGAGTACGAATCCCTTGAGAATTCCCGTCGGCGGCTCCACCAGCTACCGCGGCCGTAATCCGCGCCCGAATTGGCTGGCACTGCTGTTCTTCATTGGTTTGGCATTGGCCGTGGGCGCGGTCGGCGCCGCGTTCTCGCCAGGCCTGTCGGCGGCCGCCGATCATTGGTATGCGTTGCTCGCAAAGCCCCGCTGGTCGCCGCCCAACAGTTGGTTCGGTCCGGTGTGGACGGTTCTGTATGTGCTGATGGGCGTCGCCGCATGGCTCATCTGGGGCGAGCGTTATCACCGCGGCCGGCGGGCGGCGCTCGCCGCCTATTCGGTCCAGCTCCTGCTGAACGCGCTCTGGGCGCCGTTGTTCTTCGGCGCCCGTAGTATCGGCGCCGGGTTGTTCGTGATCGTCGCGCTGTGGATGTCCGTGGTCTGGACGTTGCGCGAGTTCGCCGCGGTGAGAGTCTTCGCGGCGTCGATGTTGGCGCCGTATCTCATCTGGGTGACCTTTGCGAGCGCGTTGAATCTGGCGATCTGGAAACTCAATCCGTGAGCATCCTGCGCGTCACCCATCGGACCGAATATCACTACAAGCAGCCCGTCGAGCTCGGGGCTCACCGGCTCATGTGCCGGCCGAGGGACAGCCATGATCTGCGAATCCTCGATACCGGCATCACCATCACGCCGCAGCCGGGGCAGCTGCGCTGGATGCACGACGTGTTCGGAAATTCGATCGCGATCGCCACGTTCACGGAGCCGGCGGCCGAGCTGGTGTTCGAATCGACTTTCCGGGCCACGCACTTTCCATTACCGCACCGGACGCTGGTCATTGACGACTACGCCAATACCCTGCCGCTCAGTTATTCGGCTTCCGAGACCCTCGATCTCGGGCCATCGAAGGCTCGTCATTATCCGGATCCCGAGCACAAGCTCGATGCGTGGGTGAAGTCGGTGCTGGAGGCAACGCCCGGGCTCGCGACCTTGGATGTTCTGAAGACCATGGTGGCGGCGATCAAATCGGAATTTGCCTACAAGCGACGCGAGGAGGTCGGGGTCCAAACGCCGGTGGAAACTCTCGCGCTCGGCAGCGGCAGTTGCCGGGACTTCGCGGTGTTCATGATGGATGCGGTGCGCTGCCTGGGACTCGCGGCCCAGTTCGTGTCCGGCTATCTCTACGATGAAGCCCTGATCGACGCGGGCGGGGGCTTGGTGGGCGGCGGCGCAACCCACGCCTGGATTCAGGTCTACCTGCCCGGGGTGGGGTGGGTGGAATTTGATCCGACCAACGCCTTGGTGGGTGGCCGAAACCTGATCCGGGTCGCCGTAGCGCGCGAGGCAGCCCAAGCCGCACCGCTCGTCGGTTCATTTACCGGCGCCGCGGACGCTTTCCTCGCCATGAACGTGAAGGTTGAAGTGCAGGCGGAGTAGCGTGGCTTGAGCACCCGGCCTGCCGATGTCGGTAAGAGTTACAATTTTCGTGTCCACCTCCCCCGTGGGTTAATCCTCGAGTTTGCCGGAAATTGCCGCAACCGCAGGCATTTGCCGCATCGTGGCATGGAAGCTGCAAAGCACTTCTATCTAATGATTCGGTCCGGTCGATCGCCAAAACCATCGAAGAGGTGCCATTGAACTATTTCCGCTGGCAGAGCCCCGCGCGTGCGCTGTTGGAGGGACCGTCCAAGATCATCGATGAGCCGATATCCGCCGAGATTTTCAGCGTCGAGCGGCTCGAACACTACGCCGAGAGCCTGGCGAGAACCCAGGAAGTATCGCCGGGCCAAACCGCCGGCATCTCTTTGCATGGACGGCTGCGCGCCAACGCACAGGGACTCCACGCGGCCTTCCATACTCTGATCACCGGCATTCGCCAGGGGCACGCGGTCACCCCCGCCGCCGAGTGGCTGGTCGACAATTATTATATCGTCGATGAGCACATTCACGCCGTGCGGCGCGACCTGCCGCCGGGCTTTTACAAGCAACTGCCCAAGCTCTCCAACGGGCCGCTGCGCGGCTATCCACGCGTTTACGGACTCGCCTGGGCGATCGTCGCGCACAGCGACAGCCGCTTCGAGCCGGACACCTTGTATCGGTTTTGCCGGGCGTATCAGCGAGTCCAGCCGCTGACGATCGGCGAGCTTTGGGCGATCGCGATCACTTTGCGGGTGGTGCTGATCGAAAACCTGAGCCGTCTGTCGGCGGGCATCGTCCACCGGCTTTCCTTGCGCGAAAAGGCGAATGCGCTGGCGGACAAGTTGCTGCCGGATGTCACGAAGCCGGCCGGCCTCGGCGCCATCACCGTGCCGATACCCGAATCCCAGGTGCTGCCGGGCGCATTTGCGGCGCAGCTCTTTCAGCGGCTCAGGGACCACGACCCTGAGACCACGCCGGCCCTGAACTGGCTGCACCGGTCGCTCGCCGCGCAGGGCACCACCGCGGATGACATCGTTCACGGCGAGCATCAGCGCCAAGGCGCGGTCAACCTGAGTGTTCGCAACATCATCACCAGTTTGCGGCTGGTATCCTCGGTCGATTGGGCCAGGTTCTTCGAGAGCGTGAGCCTCGTCGACGAACTCATGCGCGAGCGCAGCGCATTCGCCACCTTCGACTTCTCGACCCGCGATCTGTATCGGCATGCGATCGAAGACCTGGCGCGCCGTTCGCCGCACTCGGAAATCGAGGTTGCGCGCCGCGCGCTCGACGCTGCCAAAACGGCGGCCGACCGCGCAGCCGGGAGCGCCGGCTCGCCGGAACCGCCGCATGCGCTCGAGCCTGGCTACCACCTCGTGTCGGCGGGGCGAGCTCAACTCGAGCGCGACTTGGGCTACCGGATTCCCTGGAGCCAGCGCATCGAGCGTTGGACGCGCGCGGCGGGAGTCGGCGGCTACGCGGGCGGCATCGCTGCCTTGAGCGCGGGCCTGACCGGCGGGCTGCTGTTCGCGGTGGGACTTCCCGGCGTGAGCGTGCATGCATCCGTCGGGATGGCCATCGCCGCGCTCGCGCTGCTGGCCGCATCGGACATCGGAATCGCCATCGTCAATCTGTGGGTGACCCGCTTCTGCCGGGCGAAGGTGCTGCCCGGTCTCGAACTCGTGGATGGGGTACCCTCCGAATTGCGCACGCTGGTGGCCATTCCGGTCCTCTTGACGGGCGTGCCGGAAATCGAGGAATTCGTCAGCGCCCTCGAGATTCACTATCTCGCAACGCAGAACGGCGACATTCGTTTCGCATTGTTGTCCGATTGGGTCGACTCGGCCGAAGAAACGCAACCCTCCGATCAGGAACTGCTGGATGTCGCGGCCGCCGCCATCGCTCGCTTGAACCGCACGCATGGCGAGGTGCACGGCGAGGATCGATTCTTGTTGCTGCATCGCCGCCGGCTGTGGAACCCAGCCCAAGGGCGCTGGATGGGCTGGGAGCGCAAGCGCGGCAAACTGCACGAGCTGAATCTGCTCTTGGGGGGAGCCCAGGACACGAGCTTCATCGCGGTGGCGGGACGGCCGCCGCGGGTACCCGGCGGCGTTCGATACGTGATCAGCCTCGATGCGGACACGCGCCTGCCGCGCGGCACGGCGCAGGAGCTCATCGGCAAAATGGCTCATCCCTTGAACAAACCGCTCATCGATGCGGGCAGACGGCTGGTCACGGCAGGATATGGAATTCTGCAGCCGCGCGTGACGCCGTCGCTGCCGGTGGGCCGCGAGGCGTCGTTTTTTCAAAGCGTATTTTCCGGGCCGAGCGGCATCGATCCGTACGCGTTTGCCGTGTCCGATGTGTATCAGGACATGTTCGGCGAGGGGTCCTACAGCGGCAAGGGAATTTACGACGTGGAGGCCTTCGAGACGGTGCTGGCGAATCGGGTGAAAGAGAATCGTCTGCTGAGCCACGATCTATTCGAGGGCATTTACGCCCGCTGTGGTCTGGCCTCGGACGTCGAAGTGGTCGAGGAATATCCGCCGCGATATGACGTGGCCACCGCTCGGCAGCATCGTTGGATCCGCGGAGATTGGCAGTTATTGCCGTGGGTGCTCGGATTGCAGAGGCCGATGCCGGCGCTCGGCCGGTGGAAGATGTTCGACAACTTGCGCAGGTCGCTGGTGGTGCCGGCGGTGCTCGCGGGCTTCGCGCTCTGCTGGGTGGAGTTCGCGTCGCCGGCGTGGACGCTGTTTTTTCTCGGCGCGATCGTGCTGCCGGTGCTGTTGCCGTTGATCGTGAATATGCTGCCTCGCCTCGCGGACTTCTCGCGCAGTGGTTCTCTCCGGGCGGCGCGCCGCGACGTCGCGGACAGCCTGTCGCTGATCACCTTGAAGATCGTCTTCTGGGCCGATCAGGCGTGGGTCGCGGTGGACGCCATTTGCCGCACTTTGTTCCGCTTGGGCATTTCGCGGCGGCACCTGCTCGAATGGACCACCACGGCGCAGACCAAGGCGGGCGCCCCGACCGGTTTGATGTCTTATTACCGGCGCATGGGGGGCGGCATCGTGACGGTCCTCGCACTGACGCTGGTGCTCATCATGAACCCGCATGGCTTTGCATGGATCGCGCTACCGTTCCTGTCGGCGTGGTTGTTGGCGCCCGCCATCGCCCGTTCAGTCAGCCGGCCGGTGCAAAAGGCGCAGACCGAGCCGCTGTCGGCGGATGACCGCGATCAACTGCGCAGCATGGCGCGCCAGACCTGGAGTTTCTTCGACACGTTCGTCACCACCGAGCAGAACATGCTGCCGCCGGACAACTTTCAGGAAATACCGAATCCGGTGATCGCCAACCGCACCTCGCCCACCAACATCGGCTTGTATCTGCTGTCCACCGTGTCCGCGCGGGAATTCGGCTGGATCGGGCTCATCGATGCGGTGGAGCGGCTCGAAGCGACTTTCGCCTCGCTCGACAAGCTCGAGAGATTTCGCGGGCATTTCTATAATTGGTATGACACGCACGATCTGCGTCCGCTCGATCCGAAGTACATCTCCACCGTGGACAGCGGCAACCTGGCCGGCCACCTGTTGAGCCTCGCCGGCGTTTGTCGCGAGTGGTCGGCGACATCGCCGCAAAGCCCTTCGAGCGTGGGTGGGATCGAAGACACCTTGGAACAACTGCAGGCGGTCGTCCGGGCGCAGAGTGACGACCGGCGCAATTACGGGGTGTCACCGCGCCAGTTGAACACCGCGCTCGATGCACTGCGCGTGCGCTTGAAGTCGGTCCGCGAGGCGGACGGCGCGGCACTGACGGCGATACTCGACTCTGCGGAGCGGATTCGCGACATCGCTCAGGCGCTCGCCGATGAGCGGCCTGACGGCGGCAACGCCCCGCTGCTGATCTGGTCGAAAATGCTGTGCGCCAATGTGCAAAGCCACCTGCGCGACGTCGAATCGGCCCCTGATCGGAGGGCGGCATTGCACTTGCGCATCGAGGGGCTCGCGAACCGGGCGCGTGCGCTTGCGCTCGGTATGGAGTTCGGCTTCCTGGTCGAACCGGAGCGTCAACTGCTGACGATCGGCTATCGTGTGGCCGAGCGCGCCCAGGATTCCAGCTGTTACGATCTGCTGGCATCGGAGGCACGATTGGCGAGTTTCTTCGCAATCGCCAAAGGCGATCTTCCGGTACGTCATTGGTTCAGATTGGGACGGTTGCTCACTCCCGTCGACCGCAGTTCGGCTCTCGTTTCCTGGTCGGGGTCGATGTTCGAGTACCTGATGCCCGTCCTGGTGATGAACGAGCCTTATGGGAGCGTACTGGGGTCTACCTGCCGGCTGATCGTCCGTCGTCAGATCGAATACGGCCACGAACGTAAGTTGCCGTGGGGAGTTTCCGAGTCGGCGTTCAATGCCCGCGACCGGGAATTCACCTACCAATATTCGAGTTTCGGCGTGCCCGGCCTCGGCCTGCAGCGGGGTTTGGGCGACGAGGCCGTGGTGGCGCCGTACGCGACCGGACTTGCGGCGATGATCGACCCGAAGGCCGCCATCCGCAATTTCGAGCGCTTGCAGACGCAGGGCGGGCGCGGGCAATTTGGCTGGTACGAGGCCCTCGACTTCTCGCCCTCGCGCCTGCCGGAGGGGCTGTCGGTGGTCCCGGTGCGCGCCTTCATGGCACACCATCAGGCGATGATCCTCGTGGCCATTGCCAATGTCCTGAAAGACGGTATGTTTCGCACATGCTTTCACTCCAATCCGCTGATCCAGGCAACTGAGCTGCTCTTGCAGGAACGGACCCCCCGTGAAACCGACCGCTCGGCGCCGCCCGGCAGCGACGAGGCTCAATCGGCGCCGGAGCTGCGCGAATTGGCGGCCGCCGCACCACGTCGATTCAGTTCGCCGCATCATGTGGCGCCGCGCACCCACTTGTTGTCGAACGGCAATTATTCCGTAATGGTGACCGCCGCCGGCTCGGGCTACAGCCGCTGGCGGGACATCGCCGTCACCCGCTGGCGCGAAGATCCCACGTGCGACCCGTGGGGTTGCTACGTGTTCTTGCGCGATGTGGACAACGGCCAGGTGTGGTCGGCGGGCTATCAGCCGGTGGGGCGCGAACCCGACAGCTATGAAGTGGCGTTCTACGAAGATCGCGCGGAAATCACCCGCCGCGACGGCCCCATCCTCACCTCCACCGAGATCCTGGTCTCGCCCGAAGATGACGCGGAAGTCCGCCTGGTGTCGGTGACCAATGAGGGCAGCCGCGTCAGGGAAATAGAATTGACGACTTACGCCGAGGTGGTGTTGGCCACGGCCGCCGCGGACTCCGCCCATCCGGCGTTCTCCAAACTCTTCGTGCAGACCGAATTCGTTGCCGAGAGCGGCGCGTTGCTCGCCACCCGGCGCGGCCGGGAACCCGGGGAGGCGCAGCACTGGATTGCCCATGTCAGCGCGCTCGAGGGCGTCGGCATCGGCGGCCTGCAGTTTGAAACCGATCGAGCGCGCTTCTTGGGCCGCGGACATGAATTGCGCACTGCCGTCGCGGTCGTGGACGCCCGCCCGCTGTCGAACACCGTGGGCACGGTACTCGATCCCGTGCTGGCGCTGCGCCGCCGCGTGCGCATCGCACCGGGCGAAACCGCGCGGGTGGCTTTCTGGACGGGGATCAGCGCGAGCCGCCAGGATGCGATCGCGCTGGTCGACAAACATCGCGACATGGCGGCATTCGAGCGGGCCAAAACGCTGGCATGGACCCAGGCGCAGGTGCAACTGCGCTATCTCGGCATCGACTTCGAGGAGGCTCAAGGCTTCCAGCGCGTCGCCAACCGGGTGCTGTACGCGGATTCTTCGTTGCGCGCCTCGCGCGATATTCTCGAGAAAAACCGCCTGGGGCCGTCGGCCTTGTGGCCGCACGGGATATCCGGCGACCTGCCGATCGTGCTGGTCAGGATCGACGACGATCACGACATGGAGATCGTCAAGCAACTGTTGCGTGCGCACGAGTATTGGCGGCTCAAGCGTCTCGCCGTCGACCTCGTGATCTTGAACGACCGCCCGCCGTCGTACGCGTCGGAATTGCAATCGGCGCTCGATGCCGCGATCAGGACCTCGCAGACCCGCGGCCGCGAGGAGGACGCAACGGGGCGCGGCGCGGTGTTCCTGCTGCGCGCCGACCTCATGCTCGCACCGACACGCGACCTGCTGCAGACCGCGGCGCGCGCGGTATTCGTCGCGCGACGCGGCCGGCTGACGGATCAACTGGCGCGCTTGCGGGAACCGCCGCCGCTGCCGCGCCGGCGCCTGCAGAACTTGGGCGCAGTATCCCGGGCGGATGCTTCGCGGGCGCCGCCCTCGCTCGAGTTCTTCAATGGACTCGGCGGTTTTGCCGCCTCGGCGCGCGAATACGTCGTGGTGCTCGATGAAGGCCAATGGACGCCGGCTCCCTGGATCAACGTGATCGCCAACCCGCAATTCGGATTCCAGGTCTCGGCCGACGGCTGCGGCAGCACCTGGTCGATGAACGCGCGCGAGAACCAACTCACGCCGTGGTCGAATGATCCGGTCAGCGACACGCCCGCCGAGGCGATCTACATTCGGGACGAGGAGAGCGGGGATCTTTGGAGCGCGACGCCGCTGCCGATCCGCGAACCCTCGCACACTTATGTGATCCGCCATGGTTTCGGCTATACGCGCTTCGAACGTGCGTCGCACGGCATCGCGTTGGAGCTGTTGCAGTTCGTGCCTCTCGAGGACCCGATCAAGATCTCGCGCCTCAAGATCGCCAATCGCTCGGGAGAAACGCGGCGACTCTCGGTCACCCACTACCTGGACTGGGTGCTCGGCAATCAGCGCAGCAGAACGGCGTCGTTCATCATCACGGAAATCGACCCGGAGACCACGGCGCTGTTCGCGCGCAATCCCTGGAGCAACGGTTTTCAGGAGCGGGTTGCCTTCATGGACATGGCGGGGCGGCAGCAGACTTGTACAGCCGATCGTGCGGAATTCATCGGCCGGCACGGGTCGCTCGCGGAGCCGGCGGCGCTGCTCGGACCCAATGTGCTGTCGGATCGCGTCGGCGGCGGATTGGATCCCTGCGGCGCGATGCAAACTCAAATCAGCTTGAAGCCCGGGGAAGAGCTGGAGCTGAAGTTCTTTCTCGGGGAAGAGGGATCCGCGGCGGCCGCGACGGCGCTGATCCGGCGTTATCGCACCTTGGACCTCGATGCGGTGCTCAAACGAGTGACGGATTTCTGGGACCTCACCCTGGGCGCGACCCAGGTCAAGACGCCCGATCGCTCGATGGATATTCTTCTCAACGGATGGTTGCTGTATCAGACGCTGGCATGCCGCGTGTGGGCCCGCACGGCGTTTTACCAGTCGAGCGGCGCGTTCGGCTTTCGGGATCAGTTGCAGGACGTCATGGCGCTGTGTGTTTCCGGTCCGGCGATTGCCCGCGAGCAGATCCTGCGCGCCGCCGCGCGCCAATTCCCCGAGGGAGACGTGCAGCATTGGTGGCTGCCGACGTCCGGTCAGGGCGTGCGGACGCACATTTCGGACAACCGCATCTGGCTGCCCTTCGTGCTCACGCATTATCTGGAAGTCACCGAAGATTACGCCGTGCTCGACGAGCAGTTGCCGTTCTTGACGGGCACACCGCTCGCAGCGGACCAGCTGGAGAGTTTTTCCGCTCCCGAGCCGACCGCCGACACCGCCACCGTGTTCGAGCACTGCGTCCGCGCCCTCGATGTGAGCCTGGCGATCGGTTCGCACGGCTTGCCGCTGTTCGGCACCGGCGACTGGAACGACGGTATGAATCGCGTCGGCGTGGCGGGCCGCGGGGAAAGCGTCTGGCTCGGCTGGTTCCTGCATGCGACCCTGCTGCGGTTCGCGCCGCTCGCCGAACGGCGCGGCGAGACGGCCAAGGCGGCGCTCTGGGTCAAGCATGCATTCGCGCTGCAGCAGGCGATCGAACGCGAGGCCTGGGACGGGGATTGGTACCGTCGCGGCTATTTCGATGACGGCACGGCCTTAGGGTCGGTCGCGAGCGACGAATGCCGGATCGATTCCATCGCCCAGTCCTGGGCGGTCATCTCCGGCGGCGGCGAACAGGCCCGCGCGGTGCGCGCGATGTCAGCGGTCAACGCACAACTGGTGAGCCGCAGCGACGGCCTCGTGCTGCTGTTCACGCCGCCGTTCGATCATACGCGCCATGACCCCGGCTACATCAAGGCTTATCCTCCCGGACTGCGCGAGAACGGCGGTCAATACACGCACGCCGCCATGTGGTCGACCCTCGCCTTTGCGCTGATGGGCGACGGCGATCGGGCCGGCGAGTTGTTCTCGCTGATCAATCCCATCAACCATGCCAGCACCCGCGCGGGCATCCATCGTTACAAAGTGGAACCGTATGTCGCTTGTGCCGACGTCTATTCCGCCGCACCGCACATCGGCAGAGGCGGCTGGACCTGGTACACGGGATCAGCCGGTTGGATGTATCGCACCGGCGTGGAAGGAATATTGGGCATCAATTTGCGCGGCGACCGGCTCACCATCAATCCCTGCATTCCGCGCGCGTGGAGCGGCTTTGAAGTCACCTACAAGCATGGTGCCTCGCGCTATCGTATCGCCGTCGAGAATCCGCATGGCGTCAGCCGCGGTGTCGTTCAAGCCTCGATGGACGGTCAGGAGATATCGCGGACGTCCTGCGAAATCAAGCTGGTGGATGACGGCCGCTACCATTTCGGGCTGGTGACTTTTGGGGTGACGCAGGGGGACTCTTGAGTCAGACAGACTGCTGGGAAGTCATTCTTGGGGGTCGGGATTGGGGATGGGGTTGGACCTGGGGTCGGGGTTGGCGCGGCTCGCCGGGGTTGGCGTCGCAGTCGGGCCGGCACCATTCAGCTTGCCGGGTTTCCCACGCCATGCAGTCACCGCGCGCACCAACGCCCAGCGGGCGAGAGCGCTTGCCGGCACCATGCGAATCAGCCGCAACGCCAGCGCCGGCCGCGCGATCAACAACCCGCCGGCGACGGCGGCCACTGTCCCCAAGCCGCGGCCGCTCATCAGCATCTGCATCGTGCGGCTGCGGGGAAATGCGCCCGCGCGATCAGCTGACCCCGAGTCCTCGTCAGACTCGGTGCGCTCGGGATCGAGGATGTTGCGCAATTCTTCGCGCGACTGCGCGAGGCTGGCCCGGATCTGCTCCCGACGAGCGGCGTCGTCCTGATCCGTCATGCGCCTCAATCCTCGTCCGAAGTGAGTATCCGCTCGAGAATGACCCGGTCTTCCTGCCACTCGCGACGTACGGAAGAGAGAAACGGGGATTGGGACCGGCTGAGATTCGAACGGAACAGTGCAGCGATCACGGCCACGAGGAGAAAACCGCCGCCCATCCACGCAATCGCGGCAACACGGTTAGGGGTATCCCAGGTGTAGGCAACCACCAAAAGACACCCCATGAACAGCGCGAAAAACGCGCCCATGACGATGAGCGCGGTCGCGACCAGCTGCGAGGCAATGTCCCGCTGGGTCTTCGCCAGATCGAGGCCGGCGAGTTCGGCGTACGCGACGAAGTGTCGCAGCAGAACCGGCGCCGCCTTGGGCAATAACCAAAGCAGGCGCACTGCGCGGCTGCCTTACGAGCGGCGGGTCGCCAGGATGCCCACCACTGCGCCGACCAGAGCGGCAATACCGATCGCCTGCCAAGGGCTCTCGCGAACGTAATCATCCGCCGTGCTGGCCACGTACTGCGCCTGGCGGCGGAGGGTATCGGCACTGTCGCTCAAGGTCTGCTTGGTCGCCTCGACCGCGCGCTGCACCTTGCCGCGCACCCGCACCACGTCGGCGTCCTTCAAGTCGGCGATCCGCGCCATCAAATCCTCGACGTCCGCGATCAAGCTCCTGATTTCCGTCGAGGCTGCCGCCTTCACGTTGTCAACCCCATCGCTCAAGTCCCCCTTGAGTCGGCGCGCGCTCCCGCGTGCCTGGTCCGCGGTTCCCTCGTAGGTCGTTTCCATGATGATCTCCTGTAGCCGTAAAGAACAGTATGACAAGAATGTTGGCGTCCGCTCAATGACCCTGCCATCGGTAGCGCGCTGCCCTTCCTGTAGGAATCGCCCCACAGCGCCGAGAGGGTAACCCATGCAGGACGGATTTCTGCGATCATTTTCTCATGAAAATCCTGGGCGAGGAATTGGGCGGCCTGGGGCGATGGTATATCGCCCTGCCGCCCCTGCTGCTGATCGGATTTCTCGTCGGGCTGTTTTTTCTGGCGACCGCCGGCCAGTCCCGGCTCAACGCGGCCAACGCCCGGGTGCACGCCTCGGAGTTGCGTCAAGAAGCGTTGAGCGAATTCATCGCGCTCATGACCGACGCCGAATCCGGTCAACGCGGATATCTGCTCACGGGCGACAGTGCGTATCTTCAGCCCTACACGGAGGCGGTCGCCACGGTCCAGGCCGCCCTCGACCGCGTGCAAGAGGCTTACGGCGGCGGCGATGGCAATGCCGAGCTGCATGAACTTCGCGTCCTGACCGGCAAGAAACTCGGCGAACTCGAGGATACCCTCGCCATGTTCAAACGCAGGGGCGCGGCCCCCGCGCTCAACATCGTGCGCACCGACGTGGGCAGGCGCACCATGGACGAGATTACGAGCATCGTCGCGACCATGCGTCAGGAGGAAAAGCGGGAACTCTCCGACGCGTCGGCGCAGTGGCAGTCAGATTTTCGCACCTCACGCTGGGTCGCTGCCCTGGGCGTCATTTTCAATATCGGCCTGGTATTGCTGACGACCCGGCTGGTCTACGGCGACATGCGGCGCCGCGCGCGGCAAGCGACCGACTTGCGTGATCAGAAGGAGGAGCTGGAGCGTCAAGTCGGCGAGCGCACGCGCGAGTTGACCGCCCTGTCCACGCATTTGCAAGGCGTCTCGGAGCAGGAGAAGTCCGCACTGTCGCGCGAGCTGCACGATGAGCTCGGTGGTTTGCTGGTGGCGGCGCGCATGGATCTGTCCTGGCTGCAGCAACGGCTGCCGACGAGCGACCCGGCCATCGAACAACGCTTCAAACGCATTCATGAGTCCTTGAGCGCGGGCGTCGATTTGAAGCGCCGCGTGGTCGAAGAACTTCGACCGACATTGCTCGACAACATGGGTCTGTTCGCCGCGCTGCGCTGGCAGTTCAAGGAAACCTGCCGCCGCACGGGCCTCAAGTGCTCGGAGACGATTCCGGACGCGGAACTGAATTTCACGCCGGAGGCGGCCATCGGCGTGTTCCGAATTGCGCAGGAAGCTCTGACCAATATTCTCAAGCATGCGGAAGCCCGATCCGCGGAACTGGCGATCGCAATCGAGGGGGATATTTTTGTGCTGCGGGTGTCGGACGACGGCAGAGGCATCCCGTCGCACCGGCTGCAGACCGACACCACCCACGGCCTGGCTTCGATGCGCCATCGCATCGCCGCTCTAGGCGGGAAATGGGATCTGAGGAGTCCGGGATCCGGCGGAACCGTGGTGACGGCAATGATCCCGTTGTCGAGAATGCTCGCGAAGCGGGATGACGCCCTCGCCGCCGTCGGCGAGGGCGGGTCCGGCGTGCGTCTTTAAGATCCGCTGCGCGGTGAAATTGCGCTGCCGTTGTCTTCGCCGATCACGACTTCCACGCGCCGATTCAATTGGCGGCCGCCCGAGTCGTTGTTGTCGGCGACCGGATAGGCCTTGCCGTAGCCCTGGGTGCCGATTCTCGACGCATCGATGCCGCGCATCGTCAGAGCCGCTTTGACCGCATCAGCCCGGCGCCGGGAAAGATCCTCATTGTAAGAGTCGGTCCCGACGCTGTCGGTAAAGCCGTCGATCTGCACACGGCGGTCAGGATGCTCGTTCAGGAATTGTGCGAGCTGATCGAGCTTGCGAGCGGCGCCCGGATTCAACATGGCTTTGCCGGTGTCGAACAAGACATCGCCCAAGGTCATGACCAAACCGCGCGGTGTCGGCTTCGCCTTGAGTGCATCGACTTCCGCCTGCAGACGCGCCGCCTCCTCAGCCGCCTGATCGCGCTGACCGAGCGCCTCGGTCGTCGCCGCCATCGCCGCGTTGGTCTCCATCTTCGCAGCGTTGGCAGCCATTTTCGCGTTCTGCACTTCGCGCGTGCGCGCCGCCAGCATGATTTGATCGCGTTCCGTCTGGCCGGCCGCGACCCGGGCATCGTCCGCCTTCGCGCTCGCACGCGCCTGGGCAAGCCGCGCGTTCTGCGCCGCCAGATACGCGGGCTGATCGACAGCCGCATCGTGATGATGCATCTGCGCGTCTTCGGCGGCCGCCAGATCGTTCTTCGCGGTCTCGAGATCGAGGGCCGCATATTTGGCGACGTTGGGATCCGCTTCCGCGGTCTGTACGGCAATCCGCGCGTTTTCGAGGGCCGCATTGGGCTGCGGTGTCGAGACGCAAGCACTCAATGCCAGTGCCAAGCCCATTCCAGTCAACCCGATTCCGTTAAACAAGTTCGTATTCATGTCGGCACCTTATTGAGTCGGTTGCGTGGCGCGCAGCGATTCGCTGCGCAACGCCTGCATGCTTGCGTCGAATTCCATCGCAGCCTTGTGGGAGCGCTGCTCTCTGGCCGTCGCTTCGGCAAGTTCGGCATCCACGTTCGCCTGCTCGGCGAACATGTTCGCGGGCTCCGCCTGGCGGTCGACCGCGGCTTTCTCCGCGCGCGCCAATTTATCGCGTGCGGTGGCGAGCTCCACCGGCGCAAGCTCCGGCGCCCCGGCCTGTTCGGCACGTTGCACCGCCACCTTGGCGACCGCAATCTTGTCGTTCGGGATGGGTGTGCTCGCGCACGCCGCCAAGCCCGCGAATATGGCGGCGATGACGGCCATTCCTTTCGTCAATCTGGATGAGTCTCTCAACATGTCTGTATTCCTCGATTTATTTGGCCTCATTGCATCGGCGCGAATTGCCTCTGCGCGCGCCCGACATCTTGTTCATAGCAAACGGCGTGCCAACCTCAATCGCTGCACCAACGCCCTGCCTCGATGCTTGCGACCCGCATCGAGCGATCTTCCGTGTAGAAATTGCCGAGCGCCGGGTAGACATTACGCCGGCGGGCGTCGGGCCAGGGACGAGGTGCTCAGTGCTTCGAGAGGTGCGCTTCGCAGATTTCGTGCAGTACTTCCGGGAGCCGGCCGTAGTCGCGGGCCTTATCCAGGAAATGCGTGGCGCCGAGCGCGAGCGCGGCGTTCTTGTATTCGGGCAAATCGTAATTCGTCAACACGATGATTCGAGGCTTCAATTGAGTGGTGGCGAGCGCGCGCATGACACCGAACCCCGTGCCCTGCTTCAAATGCAAATCAAGAATGATCACGTCCACCGCATCGCGCTTCACCGACGCAACCGCGGCCGCTTCGGTGTCCGCGGTGCCGATCAATTCCACTTCGGGAATCTGCCGGATAGCCTCGGTCAATCGCTCCGTCAATACTTTGGAGTCTTCGACGAGTAAGACTCTCAACGACTGAGCCATTGAAATTGCGTCCATGGTTGTTGCGTAAATGCAGGTGTATCAGTCTAGCGCCGCGGGCTGATTTCCAGCCACTGTGGGACCGCAGGTTTCTCGTGTAGGAAAATTCTCACAGTCCCAGATTTCATTTATTGCTTTCTCCCATCGCTCATCATCACATCATTGAATGAGTCCGTTACGCAGCGCGTAGGAAGTGATATCCGCGTTGGCGGTGAAGCTCATCTTCTCGAGAATACGACTTCGATAGGTGCTCACGGTTTTCACGCTGAGACTGAGTTCGCCGGCGATGTCGGAGACGCCGCGGCCCGCGGCCAATTTGCAAAAGATTTGGAATTCGCGGGTCGACAGCCGCGCGTGCAGCGGTTTGTCCGGATCTCCGTCGAGATCGGCCACGAGAATCTCCGCGAGCGCGGCGCTCACGTAGCGGCGACCCGACAACACGGTGCGCACCGCCTTCATCAATTCTTCAGGTGCGCTGTCCTTCGACAGATAGCCGCTGGCGCCGGCACGCAGGACATTGACTGCATATTGCTGCTCCGGCAGACCGCTCATCACGAGAACTCGCACCGTGGGGTGTCCGGTCTGAATGTGCCGCAGGATGTCGAGTCCGCTGCGGTCCGGCATATGGATGTCGAGCAATACCAAATCCCATTCCTGCTCGCGCAGCTGGTCGAGAGTTTCGTTGCCGCTCGCGGCTTCGCCCACCGCATCGATGGTTGCGTCCGCTTCCAGAAATTGCTTGAACCCGGCTCTGACGACCGCATGATCGTCCGCGATCAGTACTCTTGACACGATTTGAAACTCCGTTGGCCCGGCGCTCAAGTATTGGCGCACTCCTGGCTTTGCGAATAGCCGTTGAGCTTGTTATACAGCGTCTTCAGGCTGCAGCCCAGCGCGTCCGCCGCCCGGCGCTTGTTGCCCTTGAAATAATCGAGCGTGGCTTCGATCAGAGAGCGCTCCATGTCATAGATGCGCGAGCCCACGCGGATATCCAGCCGTCCGCGGTCCCCGCCATCGCCGCGCGCCGCGCCACCCTGGATCAGAGGCGCCAATTCGAGCACCGAGTCGCCGAGTATGTAGGCCCGCTCGATGCAGTTCCGAAGTTCGCGCACATTCCCGGGCCAGGTGTGCTGCTTCAGCATCATCCGGGCGAGTGCGGACAGCCGCTTGTGCGTATCGCCCTGCGCGTTGAGTTCGGACAGGAAATGCTCGGCGAGCAGTTCCACATCGTCGCCGCGGTTGCGCAACGGAGGCAGAGCCACCGGGAATACGGCAAGGCGATACAACAGATCCTCGCGCAGCTGGCCGGTCTGCACCGCTTTGAGCGGGCAGCGGTTGGTCGCGGCAATGACGCGCACGTCCGAGGTGAATTCCGTGCTTGCGCCGACACGATAGAACTTGCGGGTCTCCAGTACCCGCAGCAGCCGGGTCTGCATGTCGAGCGGCATCTCGGTCACTTCATCGAGCAGCAGAGTACCGCCCTGGGCGCGCTCGAACACTCCCGCGTGGGCGCGAACCGCGCCCGTGAAACTCCCCTTCTCGTAGCCGAACAGTTCCGCCTCGATGAGTCCTGCCGGGATCGCCCCGCAGTTGATGGCGATGAAAGGTCCGCCGCGGCGCGGGCTGCATTCGTGGATCGATTGCGCCGCCAACTCCTTGCCCGAACCGCTCTCGCCCGTCAGAAGCACGCTCGCTTCAGTGGGTCCGACCCGTTCGATGAGTCGAAACACCTCCTGCATCGCGGGGGACGCGCCCAACAACGAACCGACGGCGGCCGGGGGCACCGCCGCGGGCCCCAGGGCGGTCACTGGTGCGAGGGGTTCGGAATAACCGGCATAACCAAAGCTGACACTGTTCATAACTTAAACTCCTCCGGCCCGTGTAATCGTTACACTGGGCACGGCTCAATTTGTAACCTGTGCACCCCCAGGGTCGCCAGGGGTAGGTGCTGAACCTAGGCTCAGAATTCACGCGATTTTGTGTCGGTGTTTGTCCGACAGGCGCTTATAAACGCTTGATTGCCAAGGTTCGGCGACCCGCCGCTGTGTGCGGTGACGCACATTGAAATCCGCAGGAACCGCTATGGCACAGGCAATGCACTGGATAGGCTACTCACCACAGCGCCAGCAACTGGTGAATTGGGGCTCGAGGACCTCGCCGCAGTCGCCGCAAGTCCAGGGCGCGCCGACCGGCGCAGCGGCCGCCCGCGCCAAAGCCCTTAGGGCGATCTGTTCATCCGCATCGTCCACATAGAGCTGCGGCCAGGTCTCGAGCATCGGCAGATCGCCCAAGGCGCCCGCCAAATATTGATTGCGCAGTTCGCTCGGGATGCCGGCCGTCAACAAGACATTGCGCGCATGGGCCACCTGGATCAGAGACGCGGCGCGGAATACTCGCTTCATGCCCTACACTCCGCGCAGCGACCTTAAGAAGGCTGCCGGGTCCTCGCCGCGCTCCAGGGTTTCCACCAGCGCCGAACCCACGACCACCCCGTCCACGTGCGGTGCGAAGCGAGCCACCTGGGTCCGCGAACGAATGCCGAACCCCGCGCAAACCGGAACGGATGAATAGCGTTTGACGCGGTCCATATACTCTAGAACCTCATCCGGCACGCCATCGGATCGTCCCTTCGAGGCGGCGCCGGTCGTGCCCGTCATGGTCACGGCGTACACGAAGCCCTGTGCGCCGCGGCAAAGCATCTCGAGTCGTGCGGGGGGCGTCACCGGTGTCACCATTTGAACGAGTGCGAGCCCCTCGCCCTCGAGCGCCCGGCGCAAGTCAGCGCTTTCCTCGAACGGCAGATCGGGCACGACGAACCCGGATACCCCGGCAGCCGCAGCGGCGCGCGGCAGGGTATCGAGGCCGGCGCAAAGCAATGGATTGAGATAGCTCATCAGTAAAATGGGCGCGGAATGTCGCTCTCGCAGGGATTTCAGTTCCTCGAGAATCCAGGGCAGCGTGACCCCGCCCGCCAGAGCGATGAAGCTGGCACGCTGGATGGTGGTTCCGTCCGCCATCGGATCGGTGAATGGCACGCCGATTTCGACGACATCGCAGGCACCGGCGACCGCGGCCAGGTTGGCCTTGAATTGGTGCCGGGTGGGAAATCCGGCGGTCAAATAACCCACCAGCGCGGGCCGGCCTTGCGCGACCGATGCCCGAATCGCCGCGGAGATGGTATCTCTCGGTGCCACGTTCATTTCAACAACAAGGTGTTTTGCAATATCGACATGTCCTTGTCGCCGCGCCCCGAACAACCGATGAGGATTCTCGCACCGGGGTGGGCTTCGGCGTAGCGTTTGGCGCCGAAAAACGCGTGCGCGGTTTCGATCGCGGTCAGAATCCCCTCGTACCGCGCGCACTCGGCAAGCGCGCTCAAGGCTTCTTCGTCGGTCGCCGACTCATAGGCGACGCGCCCGCTTTTCATCAAGTACGCATGCTCGGGACCGACGCCCGAATAATCGAGTCCGGCGGATACCGAATGAGTTTCCCGCACCTGCCCGAACGCATCTTGCAGGATCAACGTGTAGCTGCCCTGCAGGACACCCGGAGTACCGTAAGTCAGCGATGCGGCGTTGTCGCCGAGACCGGCGCCGCGGCCGCCGGCCTCGACACCGAGCAGCCGCACGGAGGCGTCGCGCAAGAACGGATGAAACAAACCGATGGCATTCGAGCCGCCGCCGACGCAGGCCACCGCGACGTCGGGCAAGCCGCCGGCGAGTTCCAGCATTTGCGCGCGCGCCTCGCGGCCGATCACGGACTGCAACTCGCGCACCAGATAGGGGTAGGGATGCGGACCGACCGCCGAACCGAGACAGTAATAAGTCCCGTCGGGATCGGACACCCAATCGCGCAGCGCCTCGTCGATGGCGGCACGCAAGGTCGCATCGCCGCTGGTCACAGGCACGACGGTGGCGCCGAGCAATTTCATGCGACCTACATTCGGAGCCTGGCGTTCGACATCGACCGCGCCCATGTAAACGACGCAGGGCATTCCCATCCGCGCCGCGGCGGCGGCGCTCGCGACGCCGTGCTGCCCCGCGCCGGTTTCGGCGATGATGCGCTTCGCGCCGAGACGTTTCGCGAGCAGTGTCTGGCCCACCGCATTGTTGATTTTGTGCGCACCCGTGTGGGCGAGATCTTCGCGTTTCAGCCACACATCGGCATTCCAACGTTTGCTCAAACTTGGGGCATGCGACAGCGCGGTCGGGCGTCCGACCCAGGTTTTCAGTTCATGAGCGAATTCGGCTTGAAAATCCGCCGCGTGCAAATGGCGGTCGACTCCGGCTTGCAGCCGGTCGAGCGCCGGCACCAGGGTTTCGGGAACGTAGCGGCCGCCGAATGCGCCGTACCGACCCCGTGCGTCGGGCGCTTCGCCCATCACGATTCGTTCTCCACCTGCGCCGCGGCGGCGCGCACCGCGCGCACGAATTCCAGTATTTTGACCGGATCCTTGACGCCCGGAACCTCTTCGACGCCGCTGCTCACGTCGACGCCGAAGGGACGCACGGCTTGAATTGCTTCGACGACATTCTGGGCGGATAAGCCCCCCGCGAGAATCACTTCGGTTTGACGCGCGAGCTCCGCCGCGCGTCCCCAATCGGCAAGTTCACCGATGCCGCTCGACGGGCCCTCGAACAACATCCGCGCCGGCAGCGGGCTCGGGGTCTTGCGTCCGAAGCGCACCACCGGCAGCACCTTGATATGCGCGGGAATCTTCAATTCGCGCAAATCCTCGACGTCGGTTTGAAAATAATCCGGTTTCAGAATCCGGCAGATTTCGTCGACCTTCATCTGCAGTGGATGCTGCGCAACGGCGATGCGCAGGATTCCGGGTGGAGCGAGCGCGGCCAATTGCGCCGCCTGGCCCGGCGTCACCTGTCGCGGGCTCGGCGCGAAGACGAAGCCGATCGCATCGACGTTGGCCTCCGCGGCCGCACTGACGGCGTCCGCACTGGTGATGCCGCAAATCTTGATCCACATTCCGCCGAGTGTAGCCATTTACCGCTGCACTGTCCGTGTTGCGTCCAATATTTCACGCAGCAAACTCGACGGGTCATCGGTGCTCATCAAGGCGCTGCCGATCAATGCCAGACGATAGCCCAACTGCATCATCCGCCGCGCCTCGGCGGCGGATGCAACCCCGCTCTCGGCCACCGCGGGCCGGCCGTCCGGCAAGCGCGGGGCGAGCGCCGCAAATCGCTCCGGCACCACTTTGAGACTCTGCAAGTCGCGGCTGTTGACGCCGACCAATATCGAGTGCGCCGGTCCGCTGCGTGATGCGATGAGCGCTCGCGCCGATTCGAGGTCATCGGCGTCGAATGCCTCGAGCAGCACGAACATGCCATGCTCGGCCGCCACGTCGAGCAGCTCCGCGGCCCGCTCGCGTGACAACATTCTGAGGATCACCAGCACGCCGCCCGCGCCCGCGGCTCTGGCTTCGATGACCTGGTAAGGATCGACCAGGAAATCCTTACGCATCGCGGGGACCCCGAGCGGCGCCAGCACAGCGGCGGCCTGACGCAGATGATCCAATGATCCGTCGAACCGCGACGGTTCGGTCAGCACCGAGACGGCGGCGGCGCCGCCGTGCGCATAGGCGGCCACACGCCCCAGCCAATCCTGCGTCTCGTCGCCCAACCGTCCGGCGGCGGGGGAGCGCAACTTGAGTTCCGCGATCACATCGAATCCGGCGCCCGACCAGCGCAGCGGCGCGGCAGGGGGGCTCGCGCGCGCGCGCCGATCCAGCTCCGCCGCGGACTCCTGCCGCATGGCGAGGGCGACACGCAGTGCGCTCGAGCGCGCCATGTCGTCGAGGAAGCCGCTCATCGGATGTCCGGCGTCAGCGCGAACCGCCGCAGGCGCCCGAGCCATGCATTGGCCCGTCCGTCGTCCAGGGACGTGCGCGCGCTGTCGATGCCGGCCGCAATCGAGTCCGCGCGTCCGCCGATGAACAAGGCGAGACCCGCCTGCAGCGCGAGCGCCGAATAATGCGCACCGCGATCACGGCCTTCGAACACGGCGAGCAATGCGGCGAGATTCTCCGCCGCATCGCCGCCGGCCAGCGCGCCCGCTTCACACCGCGCGATGCCGAATTCCCGCGGGTCAATTTCGCGGCGCTCTATCGCATCGCGAGTCACATCGAAGGCGAGAAAGGGACCGATCGGCGTCGCCTCATCCCAGCCCGCGGCGCCGTGCACGACCCACGCCCGCTCGATGGGCATTCCGTGGAGCGTGCCGGCCATCAACTCGGCCGCGCGCGCGTCGTAGGCGCCGATCAAACGAAAGCGCGGCGCGGCGGGGTTCGTGAGCGGCCCCAATAAATTGAACACCGTGCGGATGCCGAGCGCCGCGCGGATCGGCGCGAGCGCCTTCATCGCGGGATGAAAATAGGGCGCGAACAGAAAGGTAAAGCCGGTGGCGGCAAAGCATCCGGCTGCCGTGGTTTCATCCAACGGCAAGTGAAAGCCCAGCGCTTCGATCAGGTCGGCGCTGCCGCAGCGGCTGGAGATGGAACGGTTGCCGTGCTTGATCACCGGCAGACCGCAGGCCGCCGCGAGCAACGCGGCGCCGGTCGACAAATTCAAACTGCCGGAGGCATCGCCGCCGGTGCCGACGATGTCGATCGCATCCGGCGCCGCCGGCAGCGCGGGTTTGCGGGCGAGTGCACTCATCGCGCCGGCAAGCCCGCGAACTTCCGTGGCGGTGGCGCCTTTGGTGCGCAGCGCGGACAACAGGGCGCCCGCCATCGGCGGCGGCAGTTCCGGTGCGGTCAACAGGGTGAGCAGACCCGCGGCCTCGGCCTCGGTGAGGTCGCCGCCGTCCACCAGATGTTCGAGCATGTGACGCGGATTGTGCACGGCTCACGCCTTCAAGAAATTGCCCATGAGCTTGGGCCCCTCGGGCGTCAAGACGCTCTCGGGGTGAAATTGCACCCCTTCGATGGGCAGCGATTTATGCCGCACCCCCATGATCTCCCCTTCCGCGGTCCGCGCCGTGACCTCGAGCACGGACGGCATGCTCTCCGGCTCCGCGATCAGCGAATGATAGCGGCCCGCCTCGAATTCCCGCGGCAATCCGGCAAAGAGGCCCTTGCCGTCGTGCTCGACCGGCGACACCTTGCCGTGCATCAAGCGCGCCGCGCGCACCACCTTGCCGCCGAAAACTTCGACGAGCGATTGATGCCCCAGGCAAACCCCGAATATCGGTATGCGTCCGGCGAACGCTCGAATCATTTGCATCGAGACTCCCGCATCGCGCGGAGTGCCGGGACCGGGCGAAATGACGAGATGGGTATGGCTCTGCGACAAGGCCTGATCGACCGTGATCGTATCGTTGCGATGCACGTCGACCAGGGCGCCCAATATCAGAAAAGCCTGCACCAGATTGTAGGTGAAGGAATCGTAGTTATCGATCAGCAGGATCTTCGGCTGCATCTCAAAGACCCTCGGCCGCCAGTTCGAGCGCGCGGCGCAGGACGGCGCTCTTGGCCATCAGCTCGGCATACTCAGCCCTCGGCGAACTGTCGGCGACAATACCGCCCCCGGCCTGGTAGCTGTAAGAGTCGCCGCTGAACACCAGCGTGCGAATGGTAATCGCCTGGTCCATGTCGCCGCGACGTCCGAAGTAGCCGACGGTCCCGCCGTAAAGCTGGCGCCCCACCGGTTCGAGTTCATCGATGATTTCCATGGCGCGCACCTTCGGCGCGCCCACCAGCGTGCCGGCGGGAAAGGTCGCCGCAAACAGATCGAAAGCATCCTGGCCCGGCGCCAGACGCCCATTGACGCCGCTGACGATGTGCATGATGTGGCTGTAGCGCTCGATGACGCGGTAGGGGTCAACCGCGACCGAGCCCGCCACGGCGACCCTGCCCAGGTCATTGCGCGCCAGGTCGACCAGCATCACGTGCTCGGCGTTCTCTTTGGGATCCGCGAGCAGTTCCGCCTGCAACGAAGCGTCGCGCGCCGCATCGGCGCCGCGCGGCCGGGAGCCTGCGATGGGCCGCAATTGCGCAAACCCATCGTGACATTTCACCAACGCTTCAGGCGATGAACCCACCACGGTGATGCGCCCCAGCTCGCAAAAAAACATATAGGGCGACGGATTGAGCACCCGCAGCGCCCGGTACACCTCGAACGGCGCAAGCGCGTGCCGGCCTTCGAAGCGCGAGGCGAGCACCAACTGATACACATCGCCCGAAGCGATGTACTCCTGCGCGCGCCGCACGCGCATCGCGTGCGCCTCTTCCGAGAGCGAGGGCGTCGCCGGCGAGAAGCGCCCCGGCGCGAGGATCGCGGGCACGGCGCCGCGCATCGCCCTGATGACCTCGCGGCGCAGACTTTGGCGCTCTGCTTCGCTGCCGTCATGCAGCAGCGCCACGGTACGGGTCAAATGATCGAACACCAGCAGGGAGCGCGGCGCCACATAGTGCGCATGCGGCGTCACGGTGTCATCGAGGCTCCGCCCCGGTACGCGTTCGAAATAGCGGACCGCGTCATAGGCCGTGTATCCCACCAAACCGCCGAGCAGCGGCACTCCGGGCACCTCCGGCAACGGCTGCGGCGCGCGGCGCAGCGCGGCGCGCAGGGCATCCAGAAATTCGAGTTTGGACTTAGGTTTAGGTGAGTGCTCGTCACCGACGTACAGTCCTCCGGCATCCAGGCGCACCTCCAGGCAATCACCGAACCCGATGAAGGAATAGCGCGCCAGCCGCTCGCCGCCCTCGACGCTCTCGAGCAGAAAGCGCGGCCGGAACGGCGCGAGCTTCAGATACGCCGAGACCGGCGTATCGAGATCGGCTGCGATGTCAAAAGGTGGCTTCATGCATTGGACCCGCAAACGTCACGGACAATAAAAAAACCCATCACCGGCTTCGAGGCGGAGATGGGTTTTCTGGATAACGACTGACTTTGATTAAACTTGAACGACCAGCGCCCACTCCTCAATGGGGAGTTCGCCACCAACCAGTGTTGCGATCACCAATGTTGCGATGAATGGGCGCGGGCGACATGCTGCGGAGTATCGCCGCCTCGAGCGGGCAGCGTCAAGGGGGATCGCCTGCGGTAAGCCTGCAGCTTATTTTCGCGAGACGGCTTCGAGGTCTTTCTTGAATTTGCGGGTGAGTTCAACGAATCGCGGCGTGAGGCCGATGTCCTGGTAAACAGGGTCGCCCTGGTCGTCGTGCGAAATCACTTTGGGACCGCGCTCATAGGGCATCGCGGCCGCGATTTCATCGAGACCGGCGCCGAGCAAATCGGTGATGATGGTTTCGAGCGATTGCCCGGGAAACAGCTCCGCCAACGCATGTAATCGCGCCGCATCGTCCAGATTCAAGCGAACCGCGTATTCTTTCGCGGTACGCACCGGCGCCGCATCTTTATTCCAACGATCGAGCAAGGGCTTGAATTTCACGACAGCTCCGCCATACCGGACTCCTAGGATATGCACATTATAGACCAGGGCTTTGGCTGCGCCGGGAAGCGCGTCATGAACATCACGTCATGAACACCGTGGCGCGCTAGCGGTTGGCAAGTTCACCGCACCCGATCGGGCCCGCCGCGGCCGCTTCGCCGTCGGCCGACAGCGGCGGTCTCAAGCGCAGCTTGTTCGGAGTCTTCGCGTATAGCAGCCGCGCGCTCGCGCTGGTGTGGACCACCAACAAGACTCTGTGCATCGCTCTCGCCGTGCTCACGCTCGTAGCCGGTGTCCTGCCCGCGGGAGTCGCATTCGTCGGTGCCAAGATCGTCGATGCCGTCATCCATGCCGCCGACTTGCATCGGCGCACCGGTGCCACTGTTTTGACGGACGTCTTCCGGTTCGTCGCGCTCGAAGGCGGGCTGGTGGCGGCGACGGCGATGGCGCAGCGGGGCATCTCCTTTGCGCAGTCCTTGCTGCGTGCGCAATTGGGCCAGCGAGTCAACGTCATGATATTGGAAAAAGCGCTGACGCTGGATTTGACTCAATTCGAGGATTCGGAATTTTACGACAAGCTCACGCGTGCGCGGCGCGAAGCCTCGAGCCGGCCCTTGAGTTTGGTGATACGCACGTTCGGGTTATTGCAAAATGCCGTCTCGCTGGTGTCCTTCGGCGGTTTACTGATCCGATTTTCCCCCTGGGCGGTCGCACTGCTGATCCTCGCCGGTTTGCCTGCATTTCTCGCCGAGGCGAAATTCTCCGGCGAAGCCTTTCGATTGTTCCGCTGGCGCGCGCCCGAATCGCGCATGCAGATCTACCTGGAATCCGTGCTGGCGCGCGAGGACAACGCCAAGGAAGTCAAACTCTTCGAGTTGGGGCCGCGCTTGCTCGACCGCTACCGGGAGATCTTCGTGCGCCTGTACCGCGAAGACCGTGACCTGACCTTGCGCCGCGATTCCTGGGGATTCGGCTTGGGGTTGGTCGGGACTGCGGCGCTCTACGGCGGCTATGCCTGGATCGCGGTCGAAACGGTGCTGGGCGCCATGACGGTCGGTCAGATGACCATGTACTTGATGTTGTTCCGGCAGGGTCAGACGGCCGTGAGCGCGGCCTTGTCCGCGGTCAGCGGCCTGTATGAGGACAATCTCTACCTGTCGAATCTATTCGAGTATCTGGAACAGCCCGTCGGCAGCAGCAGCGGCCACGAGAACCGCGGCCCGGATCCCGGCGACGGCATCCGTTTCGAAAACGTCGAGTTCGTCTATCCGGGCGCGGCCACCCCCGCGCTGTCGGGGATTGATCTGCACG
>Ga0209611_10001354_pt1 | contig 41305 bp, 30 predicted proteins | sample S1TSphgellanicum_3_FD_187693 | JGI IMG/M metagenome (GOLD analysis project Ga0209611, IMG submission 187693) | Host-associated microbial communities from peat moss isolated from Minnesota, USA - S1T2_Fc - Sphagnum magellanicum MG (SPAdes) (version 2) | ecosystem: Host-associated > Plants > Peat... | reverse complement strand
AAAGCTCTTAACTCTCACAATACAAGTCCAAATGACATGAAATTTCTCTCACACATATATTCCTATATGATCTATAAGATCACAAAGTTACAAACCCAAAAACGCTTAAACAAAGGAGATATGACCAAAAAACCAGATCTGACACAAAGTTTTCAAAAGCTCTTAACTCTCACAAAACATATCCTTTTCTTTTGAAACTTTGAGAGTAGAAGCGTTCTATAGTCTTCTATAACCTTTCCAAGTTTCACCCCAAGATACCTTTAGCTACTTACTAAAACAACAAAACAAACAAACAAGAAGAAGGAGCAGATCAAACTGTTATGGACCGACTACAAACAAGTGGAGAATTTCAAGACAAGACAAGCTTTATTGATCCATCAATTGGTGTTGATCTGACGAAGGGTTGTTCCCCATACTATTTCCTTTTATAACCCTGAACCATACTAGTCCCAAAATATCCTAGGCCATGATATTGCCAAAAGTATCCCAAAATATCCTAGGACATGACATTGTCAAAAGTATCCCAAGTATCCCAAAATATCCTAAGCCATGATATTGCCAAAAGTATGTCAAAATATCCTAGGACATGACATTGCCAAAAGTATCCCAAGTATCCCAAAATATCCTAAGTCATGATATTGCCAAAAGTATGTCAAAATATCCTAGAACATGACATTGCCAAAAGTATCCCAAGTATCCCAAAATATCCTAAGCCATGATATTGCCAAAAGTATTCCAAAATATCCTAGGACATGACATTGCCAAAAGTATCGCAAAATATCCTAGGACATGACATTACCCAAAGTATCCCAAAATATCCTAGGCCATGACAGCAACGATGGAGGCGTTGCAACAACACAATGCCTTAACAATGGAAATGCTACAACAATGCAACACCTTAGCAATGGAGGGTGGATGTGACAACGATGGAAACACAACACTTCAAATGAAAGCGACTATTGTAGCGACATAACACCTTTCCTTCCTCTAGTGGTGATGATGGCAAAGGTGCATGTTACAACAACAATGTTGTGAAAGAGAAGAAGAAAATGAAGAAAAAAATGAAGGAAAAAAAGGAAAAAAGAAGAGAAATGAAGGGTAGGTAGGTCTTTAGGTTTCAAATTGACAAGCAATGTAAGGTCAAAAAAGGAAAAAAAAACCCTTAATCTAAGTTCATCCAAAAACAACTTAAATGACCTCATCCCCCAACTTGTGCACTAGTGGGTGCTGGGTCACAAAGGCCATCATGAAAGAAGTGTGAACATTTTTTTTTTTTGGTGGCCAATTTGTGTATGAAGTTGTTGATTGATTTCTATTTTTTTCAAAGAAAAAACTAGTGGGTAAGATATCGATATATGGAACCTTGATTGACAATTCTCAAAAAAAAAACCAAAGAACAAGTTTTGACCAATGTTGTGCCATAAATGTCAATAGTTGTATATACAATGTGTAAATCATGTGTACCTGTAAATCATTTACACATCTAAACTTTTTACATTTACACATATTACAATTGTGTATAATTATTTTTTCTTCACTTACATAACCTTATGTAAATGTTTTGAAACATGTAAATGTAAATGTATATATAATATACCTTTAATGACCATACCTTTTTGCAAATTCATATTAAATAGTTGTGGGTGCAACTCAAAGTTAAATTATTATTATTTTTGCAACAAGCCACTTTGATTGGCCCTTCATAAAAAATCATGATACTTTAATACCCCCAAACATTGCCAATATGAGATTATGGTGGTGTTATTCCAAGGAATATCTTGAATGCACATTTTGCCCCACCTCATTGCTTGAGTAACATTTATTTATTTATTTTGTTAATTTTGTTCATCATCATTTTTGGCCTAAGCTTTTACAAAAACTTAGGTATTTATTGGGATTCACATTAATTAATTTAATTAGTTGTGATGCATCCTAAAGCACAATTTTTTTTTTTTTCAATGGGCCATTTGGTTCATCCATCACCAAAAACATTATGAAATTTTCCCTTCCCCAAGTAGAAATCACATTGTTTTACATAGTTGTCATGTAAAATCATATAAATGTATTTGTTTTTACACTTACAATATATATATATATATATCAGAACCAGGTATTTGATTCTTTGATAACAACTCATGTGATACCCAGTGCAAGTTTGGTGCAGTTTCTAATACCCACCCCGTACTGGTTGTAACAATGTCAAAGAGTAGCCCAACACTGGTTAAGAGCACCAACTTAGTGGGTTGAGCACCAAAGAGGCAAGTATTTGGTGTAACCATATGAATTTATGTGACCAGGGTTCTTTTTTCAGTTTTGTGAGATTGAAAATTTAGCAAAATTTTCCCAACATATTAGCAAAATTAGTTGAATTTACACTAGGAAAAAAAATCCAAGTTTTCCCCAATTTTTGGTTTTGAAAACAACAAATTTTGTCTGAAAAAAAACACTGTGTGTGACCAAGTTGCTTATGTCTTTCTTGAGCATTTGTAAGGCTTTTTCAACGAAAGTATGAAATAGCTTTTGATAATATGTAGCTCTAATCTCATGGATTTTTATCTCATCTTGGTGATATTGAAATTTTGATGATTTTTTCCCTAAGAATATCAAAATTAGGTGCATTTACACAAGAAAAAAAAAAAAAAAACACCTTTTTAGACGACAAATTATGTTGGAAAAAAAACATGGAACTCAATGTGGGATCTTTTTTTTGCTTTTGTTTGCAGGGGTTTTTTCTTCCTTTGTCTTTGCTCTTTACAAAACAAAACAACTCAAAAGTTAATTTTATTTCCAATTTTGAAAAGAGACTAGTCACTAGCAAAAATATTTACGTTTTCATTTTTCTCTTTTCTGAAAAGAGCCTTAAAGAAGCCTAAAGAAAACTGGGGGAATTGAAAATCAATTCTCCAAAGGCCGAGGTTATGGGGGGGAGAATTGAACTCCTGACCTCTCACACCCTAAACAAGAAAATTACCACTAGAGCAAATACCCAAAAAAGCTTGACATTTGACAAGGTAAACATCTTATAATCTTTCCTTGAGTAAATAGCCTAAGGATGTAAGCTCATCAAGTATTCATAAATTGTGTGAAATCAGATAATCAATTAAAATAAAATATTAAGCTTTGCAAATCATGAGAAATTTGGATAATAAAAAATGACTAAAAAGTATCCATGATCTATTAAGATTTTGCAATTCATGAGGAATTTGGATAATAAAAAATGACCAGTAAAAATCCATGATCTATTAAGATTTTGCAAATCATGAGAATTTGGATAATAAAATTTGACCTAAAATTTATTGATGATCTATTATGCTCTGACAAATCATGAGAAATTTGGATAATAAAATTTGACTAAAAATTATTGATGATCTATTATGCTCTGACAAATCACCAGAAATTTGGATAATATGTTAACTAAAACAATATCCATGATCCATTTAAAAGTTTTCACAGATCAAGAAAATTTTGGAGAACAAAAATTGACAGAAAAACACCTGTGATCTGTTTTTTAAGCTCTCACAAATCATGAGAAATTTAGATGATAAAAATTGACTAAAAGAATATTCATGACCCATTGGAAGCTTTCACAAATTGTGTGAAGAATGCAAAATGGACTCAAAATATTTGCAACTGATTTTTATTAAGCATCCACAATCGGTAACATGTGACCAAAGAGGCAGCAGATCCAAGTGGGTTGCGCAGCCTAGGTGCCAAGAAAATTGTTTTAGTTTTGTATCATCAATTGCTGTTAAGTAAATCCATAGTCGTAGGACTTACCTGCGGGATTGTTGTGTAAAATTGTTTCTGTGAAATGGTGGGGAGCTGCAGCAACAGCAGCAGCAGTAGACTTGCATCTTTTCAAGGAATGGGCATTATCATCATCTTCTTCTTGTTCTTTGATTGGAAGTGAAAAATGCCAACTTGATTGCCAATCTTGTTTCCTCAGAAGAGTGGCAGAGGTGCCCCCCTATGTAGTGAGTTGAGTGAGTGCCGCACTCCATAGTAGGTTCCTGTTTTATCAGTTTAACCCCACCACTATATATCTGTGGTTGGCTGCTATGGTAACAACAACACCCTAGCTTGCTTCAACAAGTTGAGTTCAACACCTTGCAAAGTGGCCATGGTTGCTGTACCACTTGGCTTATTTGCTTCTATGTTTGATGGAAAAAGTGCAATAACACACCATCTCTGATGAAGCTCTTAATGATGTGAAGTTTAGCCACATCAAGAAAGGGTAAGCAAAGCTAGAATGTTGTTGTTCTAGTGCCAATACATACAGACTTAGGAGTTTTTGCAAATCTATCAGTACATGCTGGGACCTGAGCAGGCATTGAATTTGTAACTCCAAAGCCATTGGACAAGAAACCTTCGGCCCCTGAACCCATTCATATTGTAGCTCACGCCATTGTTTGCTTTCAAAATCAACCCGGGGTAACCACCTCCCGCCCCAGGACCAAACACACCCTCGCATAAGTCAGCAATCTCAGTGGGATTTGATGGGTCCTGTCCAGCATACCACGCATTGATGAAAGGGTTGGAGAAAGTCTCGGCTAGCTCATGGCCCAATACACTCACCATTCCGTCCACCCCAACATCCCCATTGGGCGCCTTCAAGGCTGGCACACTCCCTTGCATGTAGGAAGGCACAGCAAATGGATATGCACATGATCCAGGACACATCTTGTCCGAGTTTCCAACCCATACAAATGGCAGAGTGTAACCCACTATGGATGTGTATGTGAAGTAGTGGAAGCCACAAGCTGATGAGCAAAAATCCTGCATGTATACGTCATCAGCAGTGAGGACCACATACACTCCGCTTGTGTCAACTGGAAGCAAACCACCATTGGGGATAAGAGCAGATCTGATGATACTCTGGACATTGAGTTGTGTGAAGCTCTTTCCATGGGAGTAAGCTGGATCATTGGTCTGTCCAGCCACCTTCACATTTCCTGTGACACCATGCCCTGTTTGATCCTGGTAAGCAGTCACTGTTCTCCACCATTGCTCTACTGACGGCTGCTGCTGCTGCTGCACACCAATCGGTGAGGGGCTGGAGATTGAAGAGAGGAAGTCAATGAGAATAGATTGTTTCCACTGAACCCAATTCCCATACCAAATTATGTAGATTCCAACATCCAATGTCAGGACTGGACCCATGTGATACGCCACTGTTTCTACTGACTGTTGCACCTGCATCTTTGAGCTTCTCACCACATGACTACTACTACTACTATTACTCTTTGTGCTTGCTGGTAGCTGATGCTGCTGGTCTGCAGATGTGTTGTGGATGGACCATCTGCTCAGGCACCATAGAAATGAGACCCCCCAAAAAACAAAAAACAAAACCAAAAAACAATTTTCTCAAGGTTTCAAAATGTCATGAAATCCGTGGGTTTGCATGGTTTGTTGTTATGCGGAAAAAACAAGCACAAGGAATCCAGATTCGAAGACACAAGCATGACTTGATTCTCCATGATTCTCTATGAGATTTCTCTATGATTCTCTATTGATAGCATGGATAATGGGCAGTGAGGAACTTTGAAATTCCAAATGGCAAGAAATTCTTCTGGAGCATTTAATGCTTTGAACAGCAGCAGAAAGATGATGACCCAAAATGAATTCTGCTCTCTCTCTCTCTCTCTCTCTCTCTCTCTCTCTCTCTCACACACACACACACCTGCTGGATGACTTTGCTGCAGTAATCGATGATGATGGTACTGGCCAAGCTCTGAAGCCACCATGTGTGTGTTGTGGAGGTTGTGGGAGATGATGATGAGTCTCGCTGCTGCTGGGTGGTGGTCGTCCTTCTTCATCATCTTCATGGTTTGATTTCGCTTGTGCTTTTGCCTCATCCGCCATTGCAACCACCACCCAACAAGACGACATCGACGCCAATAGCAGTAGCATGGGAATGCTGCATTTCGATCTCCATTTAAATCCCGCCATCAACGATCTCAGTGGAAAACAGAAGATGATGATCTTGAGCTGTTGATCAACCTCAACCGAGAGCTTCTTGTGTTGGGTGGGTGAGTTTCTGTCCAAGAAGGAAAAGAAAGGGAGTTGGGTATTTAGTGTTTGGTTGCAGGAGGCAAGCGCGTCCGTCCTCTTGACGACAACCCATGTGCAGCTCAGCAAAGGCCAAATATAGAACGGAATGAGGAGTACATGTCTCGTGAATCCGGCCTGGATCAACGGTTGTCAAAAAAATCGTTTGCTCGGCGGGCCGACCCTTTCTCCTCTCCTCCGCAGTCTCGCTAGTTCTCGTTGGTTTCATGCAATCACCCTGATGAATGCCAGCTTACAACAAGTCAGCTGACAACAAGGGACGCCTTCTCTCTCTCTCTCTCTCTCTCTCTCTCTCTCCTTCTTTTCTTTTCTTTTTTCTTTATTTTTAATTTATAAATTATTGGGGTTTTGCATCTGGCCGCCTCCCGACATCACAGGAGCCAAAGAAATCAAAAAGAGTTTGGCATCAAATCTCAGAAGCTTGTGAACTGCATGTGTGTGTAGGGTTTAGGGTCTTGTGGGATCATGCACCATCATCAATGGTACTTGCTGCTGAGAGCTTGTGAGTGAGAGTGTGTTTCCCAATTCAGTCCAACTTCTTTGAAAGCAGAGTTTGTTGCATGTGAGGTGGTTGTATCGAATGGCCACAGTTTGAGAGGGAGTTGGAGAGGAGAGAGGCACACTGTGTGGAGAGTGGAGATGGGAAGAGAGCAGCAATGCAGGCAGCAAGTATTGTGTGGAGAACTGTAATGGGAGGAGAGCAATGCAGGCATTGAGGAGTTCAGAGATTTGTCTGCATTGCAGCTGTGGAGATTTGTCTGCCATCTCATAGATCTCATGGATTTGATTTGCATCAATTTCATTCCTTTTCATTTTGCCTCTCTGCAGCTGTTGTCATCTTCGGGCACTTGCAAACTCTGCAGAGTAGTAGCTCAGACTTCTTCAATGCCCTGGAATTTTTATAAGAAAGTCAACAACATACAGGTATTGATCTGTTGCACACAACATGCAAAACCAATGTGGAAACAGGTTGAAAGCAGAGGAACCCCCAATGCTTTCACAACTTCCACAGGGAAAAACAAAATTTGACAAGAATAATGCACCCAATACCATGAGAAAAGAAAATTGACAAAACCAAAACACTTAACATCATGAGAGAACAAAATTGACAACAAGAAGACAGCCAAACCAGGAGAAAAACAAAATTGGAAGCCAAGAAGAAGACACTGAAACCATGAGAAAAATAGAATTGACAAGAAGAAGAAGAAGTGAGACCATGAGAAAAGAAAATTGACAACAAGGGAGTGAAACCACGAGATGACAAAATTGACGACAACAGCAGCAAGACAATGAAACCATGAGAAAAACACATGGTGACAAAATTGACAACCCAAAAGAACAATGAAAACATGAGAAATCAGGTATTTTCTGCTACAACAATATTGGATCAACTTTTATTGCTCACATAACAAGCTACTAGGCTGCTGCACACAGTTGGAAGGAAAAGGAGCTAACTTTTAAGGGGTGTTGACATATATAAATATGACTCTGTTTCCCACATACCTACAGTTTTGAGCTCAACGTTTGAGTCTATGAGTTCCAGACTAAAAATGTCTGGTTTTGCAGGTTTCACTTCCAGGTCAAATGTTCAGGATACACCTAACTCCGAACAATCACAACAAGGTGTTTGATTGGCCAAAAAAACTCTCTTTTTCGTTTTTCTGTAGGCACTTTCGGCAACTACTGTACAGCTCAAGGGCAGGGTCATTATAATTGGATTTTTATGCCCAAAGAATTGAAGAAACCATCAGTAACGGGTACCTGAAAACCATAAGATCTTTTCCACTAAAATCACTACCAGTTCTGTCCAATAAATCAACCCCACCCACTACCCATTGCTGATGTACACTATTAGGTACCTTTCTTCCTCACAAAATCCCAAGAGTAGTAGAAAAAGTGAGTGCTAACAGCAACACACCCAAAACCATCCGTGCTGAATTGTGATTGCTCCCTGAAGGGTAGATGTTAGGGAGAGCACAGGGTTCTCCATTGAACCAAACCTTACTTGGAAATCCATCCCCAAGTGCAATCTCAATCCCAGGAGTTGGTACCTTTGTGAAGGATAGAACAGATTGTAACTTTCCTGCACTAAAATTCTGGGCAGCAACCAAATAGTTGAGGCCTGGCAAACCCTCAACCAATATGGTGTTATTGAGTTCTGGGATGGTTGTGGCATTGAAGGAGTATGCCTGTTGGAAGCCTGGGAAAGCCTTATCAAGTTCAACTGCAGCAAACCAGTTCGGGTACGTTTGGTTGGACCAATCAAAGAGTGTCATACGGGCACTCCAGCCATTGGTATAATCTGAGTAAATATGCCAGTTTATGCTTACTCCACAGTAGTCTTGGCATGGCAGCGGATCTGGAACCACTTCATGTTGGAGACCTGCCCAGGCTATGATTTGGTTTGTCCGGTTCACAGGGGCCAGCGTAAGCGCAGAGTATGGCAGAAAGAGGGCGGGGCTACTGGCATTGCATACAGGTTGGGGATTCCTGGGACATCCACATGCGCATGTTGGACATGGGACAATCGAGTCATTGTAAAATCCAGAAAATGACACACAACATTTCGGTGCCTGTGGTGTCATACTAACATTGCATGTCACCTGCAAAATATACCCAACTAACTTATATGAAAGCTCAGTACAATCAAATACATAAACAAATACGTAACTTGATACTCCAGGTCAAATACTGTTATGATCATCTCCTTTGGGTCCAGACAAAAATAGTATTAAGTTCCTCAAAAAAAGCCACCTGAAAAGACCCATTTTTGACACAATAGGAAACTGGTCAAACTCACAACCCCCTAACAGTGGCTACACCCTCTAGCAAGGCTGTTGCAGGTTTAGGTTTATTGAATTCAGCAGAACCCAAGAAGACACCACAACAGTCATCAAAGGAATCCACGCATGATCATCAAGTTCTGCAATTTTTTTAGCAATTTTTTTCAAAACAATAAAATTAGGATATAACAAACAAGATCTCTCGCACCTGCCAGGTCTTCACAGCTGAAGATGAGTGAAGAATGCCAGAAGGGTCCGGAAACACAGTAGGAGTGATCAACCGAGGCTGCCCACACTTGTAGAGCCCATCTCCAATCCTCCAATTGGCAGGGGGAACCAAATGAACTGTGGCTGTATTTGGCGGGATTTTGTAAACATTCAAAGTGAAAGCTGACTTTGATTGGGAGGGATCAATCACAGCAGGCAAAATGGTGCCATTACGGCAACAGTACTGAACATGTCCAAGACTGGTATTGAACTGAGTAGATGGAAGGTCAACAATTACTGGGCTGGCACTACAGCTTTCAACACTGTTGAGATTCAAACTACTGGAATATGTGACTGCCGCTGGTCCATTTAAGCACACATCAACATCTGCTTCAGTCGTTTGTGCCCCTTGCATGACATTTATAAACTCACCTTCTTGCCAGTCCCATGTTAGGTTCCAATAGTCTAATCGAGCGAGGGGGCTGTCATTCGAAATTGTCACCTACATATAGCACAATTACCCCAAGAAACAAATCCCATTTCAGCAGACTGACTGACTGACTATTCCCACAATTAATAGATCCTGATGTAATAAAACCTTCAAAAAACCATATAGAAATAACAGCAGATTCATTGGGCTTTTAGTACAGGGGAGATAAAGAGAGAAGCAGGCACACACACCAGTGCCCAGTAGTTGCCCTCATAAACCTGAGTGACATCATATGTAATGGTCAGGTTCCCAGTCTCTGAGGGCAAATACTCATTGTCGGAATTGATAGTAATATTTGAGTTTTGCTCTAAGCAACAGGTGTGCATTGTACTATCTGCAAGAACAACCAAAAAAATCTAAGCTCTTCCTTCCCATTCAGCTCAGCACAACAAACATAAACTCCACAATAAAAAATCATGCATCATCCCCTCACTGATGATGGAAAAAATCTGACAAATCTGAAATTGGCAAGTCCTGAATTATTGATTGCAGAAAAACAGAAAGAAGGAATGGTTTTGGTTTGTTGAGATAAAATTGGCAGCTGTGAGTGAAATGGGTTTTGCCACATACTTCCATAGATCTTGGGCTTGCTACAATTGTAGCCAATATTGGTGATGTTGATGCTCAAGGGCATTGGCCAATTGGGTGGCTTCATACCAAACTCAGTGCCTGTTAACTGCACAACTGCCTGAATGAGACTCAAGTCACCTGCTGTTTCAATGGCATTCTTCAAAGTTGCAGCAGGAAACCCTGTTATCACTGTTCCATTGCCAACCAGAGCAGGCAATGGCGTTCCATCTGCCAAAACTGTGCCAGGTGCTGACACCAAAATCTGTCACCTCACAGAACCAGAGTTCAACACACCATACAAAAGAGCACAAATGAGAGCTTCATTCAGCTTCAATCATGCATGCTCAGTGGTTCTCAATTGCACCAGCAAACAGAAGACGCTGCTGTTTCTTCTAAGAACATCCAAGAAAATCAAGATTGCTGAGTTCAAACATACAAGATTTCACAATGGGTTTTGATTTGATGAGCATGCAGAGTGCATTGCTGCTGTTTCTTTCTGAGAGCATCAAGAAAATCAAGATTCTATCAAAACAAACAAATAGAACCATCTTCACTCATCCTTTTCTTTACAAATGGGGTGTCCGGGGGGGGGGAGCGGTTTGGAGATACCTCATTGTGTTGGAAATGGATACCCATTGCCCAGTTCTGGACTTCTGAGAAACCCATGTTGGTGATGGTTGCAGTGGCGGCGAAAGCATACGGCTGCAGCTGTGGGGTGCCATTCAAATAAGGAAAGATCTTCTGAACGCTGGAAACTTGGTACAAGAGATCCACTCCCTTGCAAGGAGGGAACAGCAGCACAGAAGGAGCCGGAGCAGGTGCAGACCCTGGTAAAAGAAACGGGGAAAGCGCTGGTGCAATGGTGGGTGCAAAAGTAGAAGAAGAAGAAGAGGGCGCTTGTACAGGGGAAGAAAACCCAGGAGGGTTTACAGTACCAGAGGGAAGAAGAGTGGGAGAAGAACTCAAAGGCGAAGGCGCCACCACCACCGCTACAGCAGAATGTATACTCCAAACCAAAATGGCAGCAACACCCCAAAAAAGAAAACTCAGCAAGACACCTGCTACCACCACTGCCATGATCTCTGATGACACTGCTTCAGCTGCACTTCGCTTGATCTCCAATTACTGCACTAACTCTGGACTTCTCTCAGGTCCCGTTTCTTGGCTCTGGGGTAAAGCATTTCAGTCTTGATTTTTTTTCATTTTTTTTCTTTTTATTTTCTTTTTATTTTCTTTTCTGCTTGCTGCTGCTGCTGCTGCTGCTGCTGCGGCTGCTCCCTCCACTGTCGAGCCTTCAGCATTCCAAGCACCTTGCGGAGCAAGCTCGCTCGCTCACTATCCCGATCAGGCGAGACGGAGAGACACACACACACACAGTAGAGAGCGCGTCGAGAGCCTGGGCCCTGTGGTTTTTTGAATGACGCTGCGGCCAGGCAGCTGTTGACAGCCATTTTTTGCACACCAAAAATAGTCAAAACACACAAGCAGTCGCTGGGATTGTGCTCATGTGCACAGCTAAGCTAAGTTAGTAGGACTGGACCAAGAATAGCGGCATCAGCCAAAAATGGCTCTAAACTTTTTGTGTTCTGGCTTGCTAAAATTATCAACTTTTTTTTTCCCTTTGTTTTTTTGTTGGCTTTTACTTGCTAAAATGAGCATTTAGGAGCACACTAGGTACACACCACCATCATCAATCAAGTCAAGAGTTTCAGACCATAAAAGGAAAATGAGCTCCATCTCTGTCTTCTGTCCTCCATACAGAGTTTTAGGGTGTTAGGGTTTAGGGTTTTACCTTCTTCCTTCCTTCACAGCAATGTTGTTGTGCAAGTAAGTAACCGCCTTGGTGAGTACCTAATGGCCGGCGGTTCCACGTCTGGTTACAAGTGGAACCGGGTTCCTCATTCGGGAGCCTGGTTGCAACCGGAACCTCCGCGGTTCGGTTATACCGTGCTACAAGAATTGTGGGGGAGGGGGGAGGGAACTGAATCCGGTTCCAGTTTCAACGGCACGGATACCAGAACCGGACACCCAAGTACTAGTTTGGTATTCCAACCGGTGTTGGAACCACAACTGGACCCAAGTTTTCTAAAAATCCTGGTTTGGTCCAGTGTTGGCCGGTTATTGAGTTTTGATCCCCCAGTTCCCAGGTCGGTTATAAAGAACCTCCTAGCGTAGCCGGTTATGGATTCTATTTTGGGTGATCGGTTAATAACCTAATCGCCTCATATTGAATTTTCAAAATCTAATATCCCACCTGACTGACTCGGTTATCATCCAAGTAGGTTATCAATCCGAGAACATTATAACTTTTATGATAGAAAACAAAAAACAGAAAGTCATTATTTTATCAATTTTAAATATTTAGACATAAACTTGTAACAAAACAAGCCTAAAAACAAATGTCAAATCATGGAACAGTAATAATAATAATATGCCCAAAGAACATTTTTTAAAAACAATTTAACTAAGATTTAACATCAAGAAATAAAATGCAAAACTAATTTAAGGATTTTTTTTGAGGTTTTGTTATTGTGGCATCTTGAACATTTGTAATAAAAATCTTGTCCAATGATGAAAAAGAATGTAATTGCATTTTTTCAAAAACTTGATGCAAAATCCTTAAACTACGAGAATAGGCGTGCTCTTGACCATTGTGTTAGGTAAGCTTGCATGTAAGCCTTGTGTAAGCAAGTATAGGGCTCACTTGCAAGCTTACTTGACACAATGGTTGTTAGGAGCTTGCCCATTCTCTAATACATAACGGTCAGGCTCTTGTTACCTCGTATTAATTAAACATTGGTTGATACCAAGTGCAAGCCTATATACCCAATCAACATAACTAAAGGAAATACATAATTTTAAATTTATGTAAATGTACAAGTTTGAACATTAAATTTTTTAATATAAAGGTCTATATGGACCCTAGACTTTGTAGATATGAACATTTTGACTTAATTTTTAATTTAAATATTAATGTGAAACATAACAAGTTTTTATACATTCATTTTAAAAAATTATGATGAGTATAAAATGTATCTTAGATAGTAATTGATATAACACATTCAAAATGAATGATTCAACTCATGTGCAAATGTTGATAGTTCAAAAGATGTGAGGTCTTTATAATTATTGCATATGTTTTATTAAATTATGATAAGTGTAAATGCAACCTATGAACAATGATTTCAACATGATACGAGTGTACAATTCAATTCATGTACCATGTTGATAGTTGAAAAGATTCAAAAAAATCATTAACCATTATAGTGCAATGTGTAAATAAAGTTAAATGCTACTTTAATTTTCACATTAATAATTTGAAATTATTTTAAAATAAAATAAAGTGAATTCGTATGTAAGTGCAAGGTGCAACTTATGAATAACATTTTTCACTTGTTATCAATCCTTGATTCAATTTATGCTAGATGTTAATAGTTGAAAGTTATTAAAAGAACGACTAAACAATATTACCACTTTCCAATACAGTTGAAATATTTTCCATTCCAATTTTTTCCCCATTATTATAAAATTTAACATGGAAAAAAAAATCCAATACTAGTGAACAAGGCAATCATTATTTTCATTATGGAAATTATGCACAAATAACTAGTAAACAATTTCACTTGCTAATTATGCACAATGATAATAAGTCAAATAGTGGTCAAATTGGACAAGTAGTTGTAGTGGGTGGTGGTGGGAAAACTTAAGATTTCTTCTTGTGTTCTTTTTGATGGTTCAAACTCTTGTCCAAACTTACATACTATAGTAATTATATTTGGCATCACAAATCAAATATGTTGTTTTTGTGAAACAATTATTGATATATGAGGTATCCCAATCATCATTCTATGCAATCTTGATGATGGTGTTAAGTTTTTAGACAACGGTACTAGAATTCTTGGTTTTTCAAAATTTTGATTAAAAAAAAAAACCAAATTTTGATAGGGGCCAAAAAGATCTTGTGTCATTTTGGACAAGTCAATTTTAGCATGTCCAATGTGATTAGGGTGTTCTTTTTTATTAGGAAAATAAAAACCATTTAACTAATCATTTTGACTAGTGAATAGTGGACCATTTGTTTGGTCAAATTATTTAAATAATTAAAAATATATATTATCAAAATTATTTTTTATAGGCAAGTAGGTAGGTAGGTTACAAAATGTAGGTAGTTATGCGGTAGCTTACATTATTTTACCTATTAAACCTAATTTATTATAGCCTATTTAACTTAGCCTAACTTACCTACCTTAGCCCCTTGAGCATGTACATAGGTTACAACTATTGGGAATTGAACCTTTGACCTCCCCAATGGTAAATCAAGTCCTTAACCAATGGCCACACCATCAAAAGGAGTTCAATTTTTGTCAAACTTTTTATTTCAAATGTTTATTTCAAGACATCACTATAAGACTATGAAGTACATAGGTGGGTGGGTGGATGGGTAGATAGGTAGGTAGGTTGTAATAGGTAGGTGGGTGGGTAGGTAGGTTAGTATGTAGTAATAGCATTGATAATCTAGACTAAATGTCCTACTTGACTAAAATTCCATTGGCCATTTTGATTAAAGGTGTCATATGTTTCTTTCCAATTTGATTAGATATTCCATTTGATTAAGTGCCATTGGCCATTTTGACCAAGGTTGTTAATTTTTTTTTCATTTTGACCAAATGACATCCAATTAACAAATAATAAAATAAGTCATTTCAACCATGTTGATTGGTCAAAAAATACATGTGTCATTCAAACACCTAGCTTCTAATCAAAATGTACATGTTCACTAATAAAAAAAAACCAATCAGTCAATTTGGATTGTTTGAAAAACCAATCTAATTCTAGTAGAGCAACCTAGCCTCCAACTATACAACATTCATCTATATTTTCTATGGTATAAAATCTAGTTTTACAAGAAATGGTTTTGCTTTATTCACCTTGGGAGAATTACGAATTCTTAGTTTGATTTATATAAACTATTTTTTGCCTAGATCGATTTCCTGCATCCTATTTTCTAAATTGTTTTGGACTTGTTTTTTCATTTATGGTTGTTCTATAGAATCTCTGTCTAACATCTATTGTCCCACATGTCTAACAAATCCATCCTTCATTTCATTATCAATCTATGGACATATGCGATAACATGTCCTCTAACTCTACATAAAACACAAATTCTGGAAAGAATTTGAGCCAACATGGCAAAATCCTCATAAGCGTAACTATTAAGTTTTGGATTCTTTCTTTTTCTTCCAATGCCTTTGTTTCTATGGTCGGTCTAAATTGGTAATGCCTCCTTTCGAACATTCACTTGTGCATCATCATACATAAATTTTTTTGGGTAATTTACATCCACCCACTTGGGAATGTTGGGATCGTAGTTATTATCCACGTCCTAGTCTTCTATTGGTTCATAATAATATTCTAACGATGCTAACTAGTACAAAAATGGTACATTTTTGCATCTATTATAATCACTTTATTGACTATGCACAGATTTTGGACTTAAAAAACTTCCAAGGTCCGCCAATAACAACTTTGTCCCTTGGATTTCTCTCTTGTCAATGTTCTTACACAATAGATGGTGCTTGAAAAACATGGATACCCCTTTCTCTTGGGTATACTTTAGACCTAATCCCCCTCACTAGAAATCACCTTTTGTAACCATGATGTTTCTATGGACCCCATGTCCATACTTCTTTTCTTTCTCCAACTCCCATTTAAGATACCTAATGTCCTATAGGTTGTTCTTTTGTATGCAAACTTCTAGGTTCCAAAATTGTACCCTTGTTCAGTGTTTCATACACTTCCTAATTCACATCTTAATTTTTTTCAAGATTGGAATTCATGTTTTTCTGCCTAGCTTCTTGATCCATCTAGCTCTACAAACTTCGAATCACCATCCGATTCATATTGTTTTATAGATCTTAGATTTCCTTCATTTCTTGGTATATTTTTTATTTGAATTCTTATTGCCTTTATCACTTATACCTCCTCCGTCTTTTGTTTCCCAAAAAAAAAAAAAATCAAAATCTTCATTAAACATTATATCTTTTTTTGAAATTTGAGATCTACAAAAAGCAATGCTTTCAATAAATCAAAAATTGTTCACAATATTGTTGTTGATTTTTGCTTCATTAAAAAAAAAATGTCCTCGAGATGGTTGCCAAATGGTAGGCATAGATTCCACCTTAAAATTGTTCTATGCCTACTTAAAACGATACAAACTCAAATTCAATCCTTCATTTCAACATTTAAAATTTGTAGGTTTAGTTGCTCAAAATAATTTTAGTAAACTATTTTTACATAGTTTTCTCATTACTACTGTTCATTTTCCTCAAGTTCTAATTCAACTTTGAAAATAAAATCTATGGTTAGAATATAGTTAGATATCAAAAAATTAAAACACAACAATTACAAAGTAAAATCAATGTTTCTTTATCAAATTCACATTATTCAAGTTTTATTCATAATTGAACATATTAAAAATATGTAGTTTTAAAAGTAGAAATCAGAATTAAAAACATTAAAAAATTATGGTTTTCAATACCAACAGAATTCTGAGCTTCATGTTATGTCCTTGCTCTTATTCCAACAGCCTTTTAAATCTAACTATGTGCCTTCAAAAAAATAATCACCTTAACTCCTTTCAATTTTAAAACTACATCCTAAGTTATTTTCCTTCCAAAAATAATTCAAAATCAAAATGATCAATAATCTTAATTCTATCCAACTAATCAAATGTTTTGTTACATCCTTGCCATTCATTAAATAATCACTACCTTGTTGAATCGTTTCTATTCATTGGGTAACAAAAATAAGTGACTTTCATCTTGGGATCCTTTGTCAATGCCAATATAAACATCCACAATTAACACCTAATTAAATTATGTTCATCACTACAAGAAAACATGCTTTTTCAAAAGGTCCAACTTAATTAAAATGTCCACATTGACCAAAGGGGATGGTTGTTTTGACAAAATGCCTAGGACATGGAAAAAAAAAATCACTTTTGATTAAAACATTTGACTAAAGTGATTTTTTTGACCATGCAACAAATCAAACATCTTATCAAAAAGGCCAAAGGTCCATCAAGATGACCAAGGCTTAATCAAATTGACCATATTCAATGACCATTGTCATTTATAATTAATCAAATTGGCCATTTTGATTTGACACTTAATCAAATCAACCATACTAATTTGGCTACTTAACCTATAAGTTTATTTTGTTTAAGGTACATGCCAAACCTAAGTTCATAACTTATAGGCCCTAGGTTAGTCATATTACACCTAATAGGTATTTATAAAGTTTAATAGGCTACCTACATGCTACCTTTAAGCACATGTAAGAACTTAAACTTAGTAGATTAATTATTTTATATATAGTAATTGATAATTAATAGTCAATAATTTATGATTAATATTTTATATAATTAATTAGCCACCAAATAAATGTTAATTAATAACCAATTTGTAATTTATTTGTCAAATTGTTAATTGATTAATTATTATTATTGAATGATCAAATTTATCAAATTCATTGGCTAATATTGTATATTAATTAATTTTTTAAATAATTAATTATAAATAATTTTTTATAAGTAATTTTTTTTATAAAAATTAGTTAATAGTGATTTGTTATATATTAATTGATAATCAATAATCAGTAATAGTATTATATAATCAATAATCAATAAATATTGATGAAATGATCGATAACCAATAATTAAAAATTAAAAAACCATTCATTAATACGAAATTATTATTATTTAATTTTTAATATTGAATATTTCATATGAAATATTCAATAATCAGCCATTTATATTGAATAATTAATAGTAAATAATCATTAATTATTTATTAATTTTTAGTAATTTTTAGGAAATAATCAATTATTAATCATTGATATTATTTACTTATTTATAGTCAATAATAATTAATCAATCATTGTTAATTATTTTTTAATTGAATTAATAACATGTAATAGCCTACTAGGCATAGGTACATGTAGGTAGATACTTGTTGCATGTTATAACCTCCTACTTAGTTAAATAATATAAAAATATTGATGTTCATTGATGAATATTATAATATATACATCAAAACAAAAAATTCAATCAAATTTATTACAATATAATGACCAAAGCAATTAACTTTTGAAGTGGTAGTTCAATGGTAAAGACTTGAATCCTGAAAATGGAGGTAAGGAGTTCAAATCTTCACACATACAACATTGGCTACCTACGAACTAGGTAGGTAGGTAAATTACTTTATTTTATTTTGTGCATTAATTATTAGGTAATGTAGGTGGCTAAATTTATTAATAAATAAATAAGATTAAAATTATATAATATAATAATTAAAGTAAAACTAATCCTATGTAGTTGATGTCAAAATATGAATGTATCTACATGAATGGAATGATTAAAATAACTTACTTTAATGAACTTCTATCCAAGGAATTGGATTTGGTAAAAAAGCTTGGTCATTGAGATTGTGTAGTACATGAATAATGTTGTATTCTTGTAATGTTAAGTTTTGGTAAGAAGATCCTAAACCCTACTCAAGTTTTGCTTTTGGAGAGGAATGTAAGTTCATGGTGTGTTTTATAGCTCCCAACAAGAAAAAAGGTGTGGGAGGTTTGAGATGAGACTAGGACAAACTCTTCAAGATGAACTTAGGATCATATTGTCCCTATAGGATACAAGTTATAACTCCTTATGTGAGGCTACATCAAAATGGTTTTTTCTAAAATTCCCAAAGTGACAATTTTCTTAGAACTATCAAATTATAAATCCCACAATTTTGGGGGATCATTTTCATTTCACATCCAAAAGTTTTCAAAGGGGTAAAAGTGGATTATAATGAACCTTTTTGGATGTCACAAAGGTAATTTTTTTTGGGTTGGACACACTATTGTATATTTAACCCATAAGCAAGTTGAGAAGTTAACCAAAACAGATTCAAACAAATGAAATTTTTTTCTCCTTCTAACTTGGAAATAATTACACCAAAAACATTATTACTCAATGAAAGATGGATTTTGCAATCTAAGAAAAAAAAGTGTTATGCATTCATTACTTATAATGGAATTGAAGTTTTTTTTCACAATTTTGAGACATCATACTTTCAAGGGCAATGACACATAAAATTAAAAAAAATCAGAAAAATTGAAAGATGTGATGGACTTTATAATAACTTAATGTGTGAAGTTAGTATAATTTTTTTCAAAGTTCATCACATATCCAAAGAGATTTTTTCATGACCAATACTTAATATAAGTGTTAAAAAGGTTAAAGGTAAGGCACTATTAAATTGAACATGGAAAAATATGTCAACTTTGATACCATTTTAGGGATTTTAATTTTTTAATTTTAAAAGTACATTAGAAAAATTCTCAAAAGGGACTTTGTAATACCGTACCGTCACGTTCGTTTCACACCAATATTAATTATTTTAGGGGTACTGTGAAAAAAAAAAAAATTCTAAGGGGGGAAGTGCGAAATGTGAAACAAACAAAATTAATTAATTCTAAAGTGTAAATGCGAAAAGGCAAAACGAGCCCGCCCCAATTCCAGCAGACCCATTGAAGTGTGAAATGACAAACCATTGTAATTAATTATTTGTGGGTCAATGCGAAAATGAAAATCGTCCAAAATTAAATATTTCGCACCGGGTGGTGTGAAACGAGCGCGGCGGTACGGTAGTCATTTGTGGTACACCTTAAGGTGATTTCACCCAAAGGAAAATTTGTAGCTCTTTAAACAACATTTTCAATGATATATCATGTTCCTAAATTAAAGATGATTTCAGTCCTTAAATGGCAATTTAAGGGATTAGGAATCACTTTGGCAATTTGAGTCTTTCTTTTTCAAATATCGTAATACATTTACCATTTCAACTTTAATTTAAAACAAATTAGCAAAACCTGAATTTTAGTGATGCCATGAATTTTGGGGTGTACTTATCATATTAAATAAACCATATATGATCATTCTTAACATATATTATTACTCTCATAATTAATTAATTTATTGAAAGTTTATTACTTTGACTAATATTGCACATTTTCCAAATCAAACAATTCAAATGATGTGTTCATTAATATTTGAGCCATTATGCACCTTGATACACATTTTTTGGAATTTGAATTTTTGCATTATAAGAATGTGAAGCCCCTCAAAAATAAGTTTTCCATAAACTCAAATTTGGCATCCAAAACATGTTTTTTGATATGATACTAAAGTGCATTTCATGTGCTTGATTCATTAAATCATGCCCCAAACCCTTTCAAAATGCAACATTTGAGTGAAATTTTCAAATTAAATTTTTTTGATCTACTTTGAATCTACCTTTTCACAATAGGACAAATTGGTAAATTTTGCAAAGTAGATTGAAAGTAGGTTTTTAAAAAGGTTGATACAACTTTTGAAACTTTCAAAAACTTTAACATATCACATTTGATGCTTTCATGTAATTCAAAAGGATAATTTTTTTAGGCATCACTTACTTTCTAATCTACTTGTCATTAATTTGTGTTTTTTAACCTAAGAAGATTATTTTTTTGGTATACTTTAGCATGCTACCATGACTACTGCATCTTTTCACCTGCTATCGTTGCTAGTGTTGCACATCGGACTTGAGTGTTTCCATGAACTCGTGAGAAAGAACATCATGGGATTAATAGTTGTTGCCACATTGTTTTTTTCGCATCTTTGACCATCTATAAACCACTAGATCCTCCTTTGTAGCTTGCAAGGAAGCAGTCCTTAATGATCTTCGTCCTTAATGATCTCCGTGTGCATTGAGCATGGATGTTCTTTAAGGCAAAGAAATGACAAGAGCGGGAAACTATCTTGATGCCACGTTTGTAATACAAGGTTTTTGTTTTTCAGCTTTTTTAGGTTGCCAAAATGGTGAGTTTAATGCATTTTTTGGTTTTTTTTAATGGAAATCGTAGTAAGATTTAAAAAACTTCCAACTTTTTCATATTTTATTGCCAAAAATAAAAACCTTGTTGTAGAGTGGCAACTACATCCCTAACCATTCTTAAACCACTAGATCTGTTTTTGCAACTTGCGATAGAACAATGCTTAACAATTTTTGCATGCATTGAACATGGATTATTAAACTTGGTTCTTTTGTTAAATAATAGGGCATGACATGTGCATGTTTGGTATTATAGCAACACTAATATTGATCCAACATTGGATGTGTTTGTTGCCATCAAATATAACATCGATCAATTCTTGTGATTGCAAATAAGCTTACAACTTGGAAAGAGATGAATGGTGAACAAGGATAAAAATGAATTCACTTTGCACTTTGTGACATTCTACACTAGAAAGTTCATATGTGTCATTAATAGTTACAACTTCATAATCAAGTTGTAATAATGAGGTCAAATCACCACCTGATGATCAAGCCATCAATTCTTCTTTTATGTTTTTTCTCTATGTTTTTTTCATGAATGATCTCTCACTTTGACCTTCAATTCCCACTCAACATGTTATGCAATGAAATTTTTGTAATCTTTTATTATGTTTGCTAAATAGTTCAATTAGTCTTTTCAATTGAAGGGGCCAACATCATGGCTTATTTTCCAAAGAAATGGATCTTTCAAGCAGGCCTTATTGCTTGTTTTATTCTTATTCACTCTCCTATCATTCTTGATCATACCTTCTTATTATAATGTTTGGAACATTATAAAATGGTAAATATTAAATTCTAAAAAAATTAGTGAGCACCATTTTTTTATTAAATTACATTAAAAGTGATGATGCAATTATAGTAGTTGCACAATTTACTGGTGACAATGCAATAACAACAATTGCACAAGTTGGTAGTAGTGTGAAAGTGTTATTCTTCCATGTAGTTGGCATTGACTTTGTAGTAGTAGCTTCTTATGGACTAACAACAACAATTGCACAAGCTTCTTCTTAACCAACAACAATAATTACATAAGCTTGCAATAACAAAACAATGCTTTTCATCACTTTAACAATAGGATTTTTTTTTTCCTAGCTTGTGCACGCATCCTTTGTCTTGTTCTTGATGGTTTTGCACATGTGGTTGGTGGTGGGCTAGAGGTAATTCTTAATAATTGTTGACATTAACATTATTAGATCAATGTTAATATCGATATTTTCAATAACTTGCACATTTGTTGGTTCCTTGAAGAGGGATATTGTAATGTTGGCTTCCATTGTTGTAAGCTAAAATGTAGGTAAAATGTGCATGTTGAATGTAATTAAAAAATGTAAATCCTAGGCTTTAGATTGTTCATCTTGAAGTCTACCTTTGGCTTTTGCCCATCATCCATTTGGTCTTTGATGGTTTGAGAAGTCCATGAATTAAAATGAACCTTGAATGCATGCTTCAATAGTTTTGTAAGATCGCATTTGTTGGTTGAAGTTTGCTTATGTAATTAATAGGAACAAAAATCAACAAGATTTTTGTACTGTTTTTTTTTTAATCCAATTGCAGAACTCCTCACTAATATGAACACTCTAGCAATCTATAATCCATATCATTTTTTATTCCTTCTCTAACCCAAAAATTGGATTTGGGATTGTAGGTAGGGAATGAAGATTTTTATCATAAACTATTTGGTTATTTCTAAAGATGACTGATGATTCTCATTAAAAGTAAAATCTCAATCATTATTGATGCAACTTGTTTTACCATTGTTATTTGGTGGTAGTGTCCTAAAGGTAGAACTTGTAAACATGTCTCCAACATCGCTAGATGAGACAACCATTGTCACTCGTCTCTTGTTTTCTAAACCTAACACTTGCACATGTTTGGTTCCTTTTGGCTCCCAAGTTTTTTCACCATTGGTAGGAACTAAATGGACTTTACTTTTATCATTGTTCACAACAAGTGCAAGTGGAATGGAGTATGCTTTTAGGAAATAAACATTTCTATAAGCCATGGTTAAGCCTTGAGTAACCTAATTTAGTGGGAATTTGCTTGTAGCAATGGTTGCCACTCGATAAGTCTAACACATGTGTATTGCATCATGAATTGTCTTGAAAATTTTCTTGTGACATTGAACCCTCCATATCCAAGTTTAATAAGTTGAAGAATAAGAAATTGTATGAAACCTTTGAGAATGGGTTGCACAATCCTTGTTAATAGTGGTTGATTAGGTTTCTTCATTTTCTATAGCACACAAACCATCTCATCATGTAGTTCAAGATACTCCTCAAGCTTTAGCAAATTTTGTTTTGAATCTTTCACTTCTGTTTCGCGTTGGGCAGCTTCCATGTAGTTTTCTTTCAATTCACCTTCTTTTGTGAACCATTCCCACATTGTATTTTTGGTTAGCTTTGCATAAGGACGAGGCACTCTTAGTGATTTGTAAGCATTCTACAAAAATGTTAGAACAATCTTATTATTTCCATACTTCTTCATTACAACTAATATTTGGGGCCAAAGATGTGGCTAAAATTAATTTTGATGCGCCCCTTGTTTCTTTCTACGTTTTGAAGGTCTATTGCTCTCATTATCCTCTTTTTTGATCTTATGTTCATTCAACATCTTCGCACTATGTTGGATTTTAGGCTTGCCAACCAGGCATTTCCCTTTTTCCCTATTGCATGATGTTGCATCCTTGTTGCTTTCTCTCACCTATGCAAGCTCCTTCTCCACAATTTGCATCCTCTCCTCATTTGAAATTGTTTGAAACAAACTAATAATGCACCTTTGTCTTTCATTCTTAGCCATGTTGCACAATGTTGAAACTAATTTAAATTGAAAAAGCATAAGATTTGCCAAGGAAAAAAGAGTGTGGAAAGAAGGGAAAAAACCTAAGAAGCCAATTAAATTGCAGTAATAAAAAGTACCGAGTAAGTGCCCTAAATGATCACAATTGGCTATTTGAGTCTAGTTTATCTATTATTATAGGTATTATAATATGTTGAAATATTAATTTTTTCATTTTTTAAAAATCAAAATTTAAAAAAATTTGTGATTGGAGGAGTGAAATGAGAAAATGAAAAAGAAAAATTTGCCCTAAGTATTTCAAAATGGTAAAGGTACTATGGTAATCATAATATTTGTATTGGGTTCATGTGACCCCATTTTGTTGTATTACACTTCAAAGTCCTTTCCTATGATTAAAAAAAGTTTCAAACCTTGTCTAAATTGAAAAACCAAACCTTGAACGTTGAAAATGTGAGATCATTTGGGATTTTAAAGTCCCAAAGTGAGAATGCACTTGGGAATATCGAGACTCTTTTTTGCATGCCCTAAATTTCCATTTCATCAAGGAAGTGTATTTGGGATTGATCTTGTTTATGCCTTGGGCAGGGCACTTTCCAACCCATTCCCCTTGGTTGCAAGCCCAAGGCTAGGGCCATGACCACAATGGGGTGAATATTAGAAACTACACTTAACACCCCTTGAATCAAACTTAATAACTATGGTTATAAAAATCAAATATTTAATTTTTACATATAATTACAGTTATAAAAGAAATTCCAATTATTTATTATATGAAATCATAGTTTTTATTTTTTTGGAAATAAATCAAAGAATCACCTAAAAGTTGTCAAATATTTGTTGGATTTTATGCAACTTGGTGGTTTTGCGATTTTGAATTTTTTTTCACATACATGGACCCAATAACTATTTGATTTTGAAATTTTTAATTTAAATCCAACAATTATTTGATTTTTTCAAATACATGGAACCAATGGTTATTACAAAAACTAAAAACCCACCCCACATTGGATGTGACATCTTTGTAATTCAATTTTTTTGAATATTCACGAATAAATATTTTCCAAATAAATGTCCATGGATGTGCTTGTTTGGTGGACATTTATTTTGTCTCACATCACTTACAGAATTAGTGTATTTTGGGTGAGTCCCATGATTTGGTTCCAATGATTTTGGGTCATCTAATCAATACTTTTCAGAGCCATTCGGAGTATTGAGAAGGACACATTATTTTGAATGTCATCATCAATTTATGTGCACACAAATGTTGGCATGAAACATGTGAACACATTGGATGCCATTGAGAACTGTCAAAAGGAATGCACTAACAAGGTCACAAATTACTTGATAATAACATAGTTAATACCCTTACTACCTCAGAGACTTTGACACTAATTACACTATTTTCAGAAATGTTGAAATTCTCAATTTTTTTTCTTTCAAATAACAACATTATGTGAAGGAAAAGATTGAATCTTTGAGAAAATTTTAATTGTTGAAATGAAAAGTTCACAATTAATTTAATTATTCAACAAACGTGTGTTGAAGCTGGCAAGGTGCCACAAGTAATAACAATTCAAATTGCAACAATTGAATTCTATAACCCGGCAAACTTTCAACTTTGATATTTTGCTAGGTTGCCATTTAGATCATTTAAAATCTGGTGTTGATCAAGATGACCTAATATCCTTTATAATTGACAACCTCTATATTAGTTGCCAGAGATAATAATCCAACCTGCAAATGTTTTAATCACGATCTAGGTTGCCATTTAGATCATTTAAAATCTGGTGTTGATCAAGATGACCTAATATCCTTTATAATTGACAACCTCTATATTAGTTGCCAGAGATAATAATCCAACCTGCAAATGTTTTAATCACGAATCAAATCAATTAACCAATTATGGATAAATTTAATTGAATTCACAGGCTACTTAAGAGAAAAGAAAAAGAAAAATGCAAGATCCATGAAAAACCCATAAATTTCACCACAAGAAAGGTGTTCACAAATTGGCTACAAGAAAATAATTTCCCTAAAATGAAAACCAATTATAAAAGAACCCATGGAGTCATAACACAAAAAGTGTTCATAAAATGGGCCAAAAAAAAAAACCTAGTCAATTACGCAAAGCCAAACATTTGAAGCTACTTAAAAGGAAAGGCAGTTTGAATGAAAACATGTGAAAAGAATTGCAGCTAAAAGGGCTTAAAAGTGGCCAATCACTTGTGGTGAGCTTAACATTCAGGTTTGTGCAACATTGGGAAATTGGGAACATGATTGGCTGTATAAAAGACTTTAAGTCAAGTCCTTGCGTGGGTTGAGCAAAGGATTGGCACAAATCAACCAACACCATATTCTATTTTGTTTTAAATTTGTGGAAAATAAGTTTTAAAAATTCAATGTGATATCCTTATAGCCCAACAAATAAAATATATTATTTTATTGTGGTGAATTTCCAAAAAATAAAAGAGACGTGGTTGACCATAAGCCCATATTTTTTACTTCACTTGGGTAGGGTGGAGACATTTTTGTCCTGGAATCGGTGAAGGTGGTCATGCAATAGTTGTGTCATCTCTTGGCCACAATTTGAGAATATAAATCCAATAGGAATATTACATGTTAGATTGAGACAAATGGGTATGAATGTGTTGTGGCCACAATTTAAGCATATATATCCCATTAAGAATATTTCTCGTTAGGGTGAGGCAATTGGACTATAACACTCACATATGTCCTTTCAATTTTTTTTGTCCTCCCACTTGTGCACCTTTTCATCATCTTTCCTTTCGGAACTAGCCAAGGTAGGCCATGAGATCAACTCAAATTCTGTCAAGAATTTGAGACCTCATGATATTCCTTCTGCATCATAATATGAGCTACCTCAAATATTTGTTTTTACAATCTCTCTAGGCAAGGACAATGCATTCACATGGTTTTACAACACCTTGATGCTAAAAGTAGTCTGTACTTGATAGTGAGAAGTAGGTGATCTTCGAACACATGTATCAATTAAAAAAAAAGTAAGGTAGAATTAACTTGAAATGCTTGAGCTTAAAGCTCAAAGAGTAAATAAGGGACACCAAACAATTTCATTCTTCATTATTTCAAAGATGTATTAGTGTTATCTGTAAAAGTCACACGATTAGGGTGCGAGAGAACGACCAGTTTCAGCATAGAATGCATCAACCACGTAATTGGGAGTGAAAATTTTACAAAATGAAATAACTGGGAATCAAACTAGTTTTTCCATCAATTTTGGTGATAAATTGAGTTTCATCCTGTCTTTACTTTTTCCTGAGAGCCTCCACTATTGATACATATATTTTCCCTGCTCCTATCTATACAACTCTGATAATTACTGTCAAACCTTGTGCACTAAATGCTGAGTTCCAGCATTTCATACTGTGATTTAATAAAATTTCATTACTTTGCAGACACCACTGAAAAAGGGGATAGGGGGTGAAAGTAGGCCCAAAGACAGGGTGAAGACAAGGTGACTTTATGGATAACTCTATTCTAATCAATTTATTATTATTTCATCTCTTTTACTTCTTGAGAACTCTTTGGTTTAGTTGTAATTTTGTGTTTTTGATAGAGCATGCCCAATAGCAGCCTACATTTGAGACTCTACTAGTATTTAGCACGTCCAAGGTGCAATGTTAATTGCTTCCATGGTCTCGCCCATAAATCTGAAAAAATGAATGAATTAAACTGATAGACTTCATAATCTTACCACCTGATACAATCATTCAGATTGGTAAATTGAAAACATCATTTCCTTTTACTACCTCATTGGAGGGCATGCTCTTGAAGAATATAGAATTGTTATGCACAGTACAAATAATTTTGTCTGAAGTGTAATTATAACATAATGCAAATATCATTGTGTGGCCTGTTGTACTCTCTTGTAAGTACTTGACATCTTTAGTAAGGGAGAAGATTGTGTGGCCTGTTGCCATTGTGTACTTGATGTAAAGAACTTTTCAGGAATTTCATTTGTAATTTCAGTCTCCCCCCCCTTTGACAGAATTTAACTGTAAGGAGAAAAGAGACTTTGGAAACTCATGGAAGTTCCCAATTTCAGGAGATTCCATTTTTTGGAGAAGTTCTTTACTCAAGGTAAGGAACATTTTTGAAGCCCTTTGTGTGTTTGAGGGCCCAGCCTTTATCAACCCAAGGTGGGCACAAAAAGCCCTGGAAGAGCCTCAAAACTATTCCTTACCTTACATATGGACCACCACTCCAAAGGTAACAAGGGGTGTTTCACACTGTGGCCTTGCCATATACATTAAAAAGTATCCAAATGCAAAAAGAAGAATTATGGAAACTCAAATATTTCACCATGCAAAAATATAATTAAAAAAAAAATCCTCTAAAAGAAACCAAAATCCTTCAAGATATTATAACTCTATAACCAACCTCAAGTTTCAACACAAACCAAAATATCATCCTTCAAAAAGTCCTCATATAAAAAATAGACCTATTATGTAGGGGCCAAAATCTATCAATCTACTACACTCTATATTGAATCTAAACACAATATCCTTGCCTACAAAAGGCAAGGCCAACAAATAACATTGCAAAGACACAAAGACCAAAAACCTTGCCAAAATTCTTAAGGTGGGAAGAGAGTACATTAGTGTAGGCTTGAGGTTGTGGGATTTACTGAACATGAAGACATGCATTGATTTTATTTTTAAAAAATTACGTGGTACCCAGCAGATACCCATTGGGTATCATGGGAAAAAACTATAGTGGGCATTTCAAGTCACTATTACATTTTTCGAAATGCGTGCCCTTCATTTTGGCCTGTAATGTGCCCTCCATTTACAGTAGGAAAATGGACACATGTCTGAACAAAAGCTTGATATCATGTGTCTAGCATCCATTCACAAGTTTCTAATCTCATCCATTCAGTGGCCCTCAAATAAGGGCATCAAATGGGGCTAGGACAAGAAGCTCAAGTTTTTCACCCCAAAGAACAAAGTGAGGGCCCAGGGAAGATCCCTTCTCCAACACGTATAAGACTGAAATTTCAGGGTGTATTTGAAACGTGCCTCATTTAGCACAAGTTTTAAAATAAAAGAAATTTCGCAGAAGAAAGAACTCCCCTTTTCCAGTCCAGGAGTCTGGTTGTGGACCTTGTTATTCACATTTTCAAGACTCCAGGTTTGTAGTTCTTCAGAAAGAATGCTTAAGTGGCTCCAATTCTAAACTAGATCCATTTCTAACTACCATAGTACCTTTGCCCCTCTCACACATGTTTGTTGAGTAATTAATTAATTTTAAGGATTCCATTTTGGACAAATAATATATTCCCAGATATTCCATCAGATTCTTTATTTTCCTTCAGAAAAAAGTTCTAAGAAAATAATATTTGGAATTTTTTTCACATTTCTGAAATAATATAATTAGTCACGAACGTGGTCCAAGTACTAAGGTACCTAAATACAGCCAAAAAATAAATTTTTTCTATTTATTAATGCTGTACAATTAATAAAAAGTGACCATCTCTACCAATTACAGGCCTTTGAAAAAAAACCCAAAAAGCTTGCATTTTTGAGACATGCATGCCTAAATCCACCCTTCGCACACCAACCTGTACCGCCAGATTTATTATTCCCAAAACAAAAAAACCTGATAATCATTGGGAGTCCATTCATGTTTCTAATAGCCATGCAACTCTGGTAATGAGTAAGGACGGTGAACGGGGTGTCGGAGGAATGGGATTTCAGGTCCCACATTCACTCAGCTCCTGCCTTACATGGGGTCATCATTCCAGGAACGGCCCCATTCTTAGTCCTTAGAGCATCTCCAACGGTGCTCCGTATGTAACTCTGGATAGTAAAATTAAATGTTTAGTTTAGCTGCTTTGTTTTTGGCAATCCCACCAATAAAACTGAAACTGGAACTGCATATAAATGGGGGAGTACTAATAGCAAACTACCTGGATCAATCGATCGTTGTGATCGGCCAATCAAAAATACTGAGGCGCAATCAGGTGCAATTTAGTACACTCTTTTTGGGAGGTGCACAACTGTGTTGCGCCTTTTACCAGCCTCGGCAAGCTGCACGAATTTGGTGCGAAAAAACCAATTTTGTGAGCTAAACCGGCACATTTTGTTTTTTTCGCAATAAATCGTACTGTCTGGAGTCGCATACTGTGAGAGCTTTGAGAGCGCCCTTGAGGTGGCTTGGAACAGTCTAATAAAAGTCAAATCGTATTTATTGACTGTTCCTTGTTTCTCATTGGGTAGATAGTTTGATTGGCCCAAGTGGATTGCTATTAGTGATCTTCCACCTACTCACAGTCCCACCTACTTTGAGCTTTATGGGTGGGGTTGGAAACAAGTTAGTAACTAAAACTTGGATGTGAGAAACATTTTTTGCAGAGTCACATACTGAGAGAGATGGTGGAGATGCTCTTATTACAAATTACTCTATACATTTTTCTCCCCATTACTCCTTTCATTATCTTCTTCAAGCGTGCAATTTGGATGGATTATTTATTTATGTATTATAATGTACTGCCTATTATTTCTGGATTTTATGTTTTGGCCCCTTTTCGTTGCTACCTACTGTAGGTAGGTATGTAATTAGGTAGGTAGGTAGTAGCGTGTGTGTTGTCTTTTGGCGAATGACGACAACGAGAAGGTGCTGATGACGGCGATTTGATTGGCACTCGAGAGTGATCCACGCGCCAGTTGCGGTGCGAGGCAAAGCGGAAATGGGTGATTGTGCGAGCGGAGCGACGACGCTCGGGGGCGAGAGCGACGACGCTCGGGGGCGGAGCGAAGAAGACGAAGGAGAAGAAGAAAAGCTTGGATGGGACCCGCAAGCTGCTTACTTACTTGGTTTTTGCTCTCCACCATCCACACAAATAATGCGACAAACAACAACACCATCGTTTGCTGTTGCAGACGACGAACTTACTAGGACAGGACGATTTGTTTGCCACCACTACTACTCTACTCTCTTTGTGACAGTTCAAGAGACTAGTCACTAACTCTCGCTCGCTTGCTGGTGAACTGTCTTTGCTGCTCCTTCCTCAGCCTGCCTGGCTCACCGACCCACACTTCCCATTCTTGTTGTCGCAAGAAGAGAAGAAGAAGAAGAAGAAGAAGAGAAACAGCAACAGCAACTACTGCTGCTGCAACCCTTAGAAGTGCCGGGCATCTTTCCAAGTGTTGAATTTGAAAGTGCTGATGGTACTACTGGGTTTTCTGTTTTCTGATTGCGACAAGAGAGAGTGTGAGTGACAGTGCTGGGGTCGTAGGTACCCATGCGCATTGGGTGCTGCTGCTTCTTCTTCTTCTTCTTGTCGTTGTGAGGGCTCCTTTTTTTGTAGCTTCTCCAGCTTTTGCTCTGGCCTTGTATTTGTTGACAACACGGAACGGGAGGGTGGTGGATTTTTATGATAAGGGGAGTTTTGGGTTCGTGGAAGGAAAGAGATCCCCCGCCCGGCGGTAGAGGAGGGAGCGAGAGAGAGAGAGAGAGAGAGAGAAAGAGAGGCGGATTTTTTGTTAAGGCAGGAGGAGGGAGGGAAATTGTCTTGGGCCGGAGGAAGGGAGAGAGAGAGAGAGAGAGATGGCAGCATCTGCTTGTGTGTCGACTAGTTGTAGTTCAATATCAGGGGCAAGGGAAAGTTATGGACGAGTACAGAAGCTGGAGCGTTCGGGCTTCTGTGGCAAGAGAGTCACTGTGGGGTCACTGGCGGCGGGAGCTCAACAATGGCTACTACCTAGCACAATAGCACGCGCAGTTTCCAAAAGCAGCAGCAGCAGCAAGAGATCCCTCATCATCACATCAGTGCTGGCTGAAATCTCCAGCCAAACTATGGTTAGTGCACAATTTCACAGCAACACACACACACACACACACACACACAAAAGAGCCCCGTTCTTATTCTCTTTCAATTCTGTTCAATGGGAGGGTGGGTGCTGCCTTCAAGTTTTTCACATTGTGGCAGAGTTACTGAGAAAAATCTGGAAGAAGAAGATGATGATCACTGCCATTTTTCTCAAGTCCACAATAGATTTGTAACTTTGCAGGAGAGGGAAAAAGTTGTAAAGACCATTCTTCGAAAGGGAGAGAGTGGTATAGACTACTAAGTTCTGTTGTGATCCAGAGCTTTTGTCGTTCATTGATTTCTCTGTTGCATTATGTTATATTAGTTCTCTTAGATTTGAGCCTTATGATGTAGGCCCCAGTGATGGAGAATGCTAGGGTGGACCCAAGGACAGTAGTTTCCATCATTTTGGGGGGCGGTGCAGGGACCCGATTGTTTCCTCTTACAAAGAGACGAGCGAAACCTGCAGTAAGAACCTTTACTGTAACACCTGCCCCACTTATTATTGTCTAATTGGGTTTTTCAAGGTGCATCGCAAGTCTGTATGTGTTTTTTCTAAGCTTCTCCCATTTCTTGCCAATTCTTGTGTTTTGTGTAAACCCTTCTTCTGATATGAGTATTTCTCTGACAAATAATTTCTTTCCAAATTGTATGTTATGATTGTGACCATTGCATTTATGCATCCCATCTTGCAGCTGGGATATAAGCAGTTTGTGAAAAAGGTACTACTACTCTGTAGTGAGAAATGATTATGACTCACTCTATTTGCTTGCATGACTTGTGTGTGGGGTATTAGGTGCCAATTGGTGGAGCTTATAGGCTCATAGATGTGCCAATGAGCAACTGCATCAACAGTGGTATCAACAAAGTTTTCATTCTCACTCAATTCAACTCAACATCTCTTAATCGTCACCTTGCCCGCACATATAGCTTTGGAAATGGTGTCAACTTTGGTGATGGGTTTGTTGAGGTATGAAATCTTGATTTGAAATCGGAAAGGCATCACAAGAAGAAACAACAAACAGAAACACAGTTGGCCTAAAAGACATAAAAATAGTTTTTTAATTTCACAATCATGTTGAGGTTCCACCAGGTCCCTCTCTACTCATCAGCAATTTCAATGATTGATATACTCAAGGGTCATAGGATCTAATGTTGGGATGTGAGAGACAGGTCTCGTATTGAGACTGAGATTCTTACTTACTCCATTTGTTCTGACATCTTCCTTTGTTTCTGTGTTTTAAGGTGTTGGCAGCCACCCAGACACCCGGAGAAGGTGGTAATGAGTGGTTCCAGGGCACTGCAGATGCAGTGCGGCAATACCTGTGGTTGTTTGAGGTGCAAGATTAAATTTCAGTTGTATCCATGTATTGTCCATGTGTATGCACCTGATTTATGCCTTTTTCAAATTCACCCATTTGGTCATTTTGATTAGGGATTTGGTAAGTTCGGATTTTGACAAAGAGGGTTGGTTGGTTGGGGGCCTCTATGATATGGTGCCAGGATGCTAAAAACCAGGATGTGGAGAATGTGCTTATTTTGTCTGGTGATCACCTGTACCGTATGGACTACATGGATTTTGTGCAGGTCTCTCTCTCCCCCTCCATCTCTCTCCTTCAGTCTACTTTGTGTTGATATTACCATCTGTTGCTGATTCTGGAACCTGGTGATATGCATCTTTTTGCAATTTACATGTCAGATTGGAGTTCATTGAGACAGAAGTTCTGGGTGTAAACTCTTACTGACTGCTGTCAGGAACCATGAATCTGGCATCATTGTAAGCTCATTTGGGTGTGTGCAGAAGCACAAGGACAGTGGTGCAGATGTAACAATCTCGTGCGTGGGCATGGATGACAGGTGTTTTTCCAACCTCAGTCCCCCACTAAACCCTTTCTTTGTCACCTAAAAGATGTTACAATTTCCTGCATAAAATGATATCTGTTGTTCCATCATCCCCTCCCCATGTAGCATATTTCCACCCAAGTCAAATATTTTGACTCAATTGAAGAAGAAGAAGAATCAAAAGAGTGCCATACAAGAATCTTTACTGCTACACAGTCTTGAAGATTTCCCCTATGTTTCATCGTCATCTGTTCTTTTCAGTCATTCGCAACTGACCCACAATTTAGAGAGCTCAGAAACTCTAATTGCTCAGTACAAGGAGCAAATGCCAACATTTCTATTTTACTGTGACAGCCGTGCATCAGACTATGGATTGATGAAGATCAATGAGGAGGGCCAAGTACTCTTCTTCAAGGAGAAACCCAAAGGAGCAGAATTGCAGGCCATGGTACAGGCCTGGTTCCTTTTCACCCTATTATAGTTCGAGAATCTAAGCTGGACTTCTGAGGTTTATTATGACAGTTTTGAATTGTCAATTACAATGTTGAGGTGCATGGGGGCAGCAAGTGGACACTACAGTGTTGGGCTTGTCACCAGAGGAGGCAAAGAAGAAGCCTTACATTGCATCCATGGGCATCTATGTCTTCAAAAAAGATGTACTTCTTAAGCTATTAAGGTATAACACATCATTCTAGCTTAATTCATGCTCCTCAGATAAATCTCTCTCTGGTCATGTAGTGGACTGTATGATGAAGCAATTAATTTGGAGCTCAATTTTTTGTAAGCTCAAAACCATGATTTAGTCTGAATGATCCTGCTGTCTCTGCTGTTCAAAATATTTCTTTGAGTTTTCAGTGAACTTGTGCCTTAGAGAGAATATGTAATAGATGGGAATCTTAAGTGTTGTATGGTAACTCAGATGGCGCTACCCGACAGCAAATGACTTTGGTTCTGAGATCATTCCAGATGCAGCCAAAGAACTCAGCATGCAGGTATGGTGAAAAAATGATATACTCTGGCATTCAAAAACAGCTTCCTGTTCTTTCTTCTGTGCTTTTGAGGAGTTGAACTGTACTTGGCATGATAAGCATGTGGACTGGCAAGGAACACGGATGTGAATCTCTGCTCCTAAAATGTCCAGAAATTGTGTGTGCACAGGCTTACTTATTTAATGATTACTGGGAAGATATTGGGACAATCAAATCCTTCTTTGATGCCAATTTAGCTCTTACTGCACAGGTAATAGCTCCTTACAATGGGTTCATGAATTGTTTGCTTTTCTGGTAGTTTGCTTCAGTATTGGCAGGATCTTTCACTATTTATGACATTTCTGAAATGGATGGCAGCCTCCCAACTTCAGCTTTTATGATGCTGCAAAGCCGATTTTCACATCACCTCGTTTTCTACCGCCTACAAAAATAGAAAAATGCCAGGTATTCAATAAAGATTATCTTTTGCTGATTTTGTCTTCTTCTAGCATTCTTCTTCAGGAAGCACATGGAAGAATGTTGAGGGAAAATTGTCTTCTAACCAAAGGCGTGGTGCTGGACCTCAGGTGAGAGACTCGATCATTTCCCATGGTTGCTTTCTGAGGAGTTGCAGTGTGGAGCATTCAATTGTTGGAGTTCGGTCCCGCATTGAGGATGGTGCCACATTGAAGGTTAGTATGATTTGGATAGAGTGCCAAGTACTCTCAATAAGTTGGATGTTTGGAGAGTGCATATCAATCCTATGTCCTTTTACAAAAAGGATCCCGCAAGAAAAGCTCCTAGTATCATGTGGGCTTTTTCTGGATGGAATCTTGTCTATATATGGACTTGCAACTTAGATCTTTTGCAAAAGATAATTGGGCTTGAACCAAAGTCATTGCCCTTTTCCCACGACTCTCACATTTGATAGTAATCTGCTACATTATTCTGACACAAATCACATGATGGTTCTAGGACACAATGATGTTGGGTGCCGACTATTATGAGACAGAGTTGGAGATTGCTGCTCTCCTTACAGAAGGAAAGGTGCCAGTGGGCATTGGAAAGAACTCCAAGATCAGGTACAACTTTCCATCATTGCATTAAATTTCAAATTGGGGAAGAAGCTGCTTCATGATATTCCAATGCGAGTTTTCTTTGCAGTAAGTTCAAAGTGAGAAAGGGCAGTAGGGTTCTCATTTTTTAGTGGGAGGATATAAATAATTTTTTGGGGCATTGGGATCTTGTGCGAATGGGCTTACATTGTGCAAATAAGTTACATAGTCGATAGAGTTGTTAGAATTGGCAATGATGTGGTGATTTCAAACACTGATACTTGTTTTTTGTGTGTGGTGTGTGCACAGCAATTGCATAGTTGACAAAAATGCTAGAATTGGCAATGATGTGGTGATCTGTAACACTGATGTATGCTTTCTGGACTCTCAACATTTCTATCAGTTGCCCTTGGTTTCACCAGGTTTCTTCATGTACCAAATGTAAAAACAGGCTATATTTTTGTTGTGAAAAGTGTGCATTTGGAGGTCGAACTGAATTGTTTGGTTTGGGAAAATTTTGTTACACCAGAATGTGCAAGAGGCAGCAAGACCAGAGGAAGGATTCTACATCAGAACGGGTGTAACTGTTATTTGCAAGAACAGCATCATCAAGGCAGGCACTGTGATTTAGAACCCAATTGTAGGCGGTGTCCATGATTTTCAGAATAGGTGTAAGTCTTCTAGTGTTTGATTTTCCGGTTGCATTTTAGAGGATACCCAATTTTTTGCCAAGCAGATATGAGATGGCCTAGCTCTTTTGGGGATATTTTCTTGGAGGTTAAGTTTATTATGATTTCCATCTGAATGTATCTGGGTTGCCGGGAGTTCACATATAGTACAGAAAGAGGAAAGTGTTTCATTTATGTTTCAGTTCATGACAAGTGCAGTTTTAGGCAGGAGGGTTTACTGCAGAAAGTGCCTAAAGTCACATAAAAGCATAAAACCTTAAAATCCATTTTACATTGACGTCTGAATAATGATTTAAGATTTTTTCTCCTCGAATATTGAATAGTAATCCAATTTTGCCAGATTTCGCTAACCCACTGCCTTTGAAGCAAAACATCAAGGAGGTGAAGTTGAGTCTTACTATTATATTGGCAACCATTTCAAACGATTTCACTTTTGTATCACACTTAGATTATGTAAGTGAAAAAATGAATTAATCCCTTTTCATGAAATTGAAAAAAACACTTCACATTAGACACATTCCAATTCATAAGGTGCAAAAATAATGACATTGTGAAATCCATTTATGGATGTCCACTCTAGCTAAGCCTTGCAAATACCTTGTTGCCTTGAGATGGGTAAAGTGCATGCACTTTTGACTGGTATAATATTTTGGAGCTTGCCTTTTCTAAAGATTAGGACAACTTTTGGTTGTAAAGTTTGGAGAACCAACCAATGCCTTCAACATGGTTTCTCGTTTGAGTCTTTCAACTAAATTCATCAAATTCAGAGGCTTTACAAATTATGACAATTTTGTGACAGTTTTCTTACATTCATGAACCTAGTTTGAACTCATTTTCTTAATTCTTATTTCCTCTTAGGAGGAAAACTCACGTGCTTTCACCTTAAATCATATTTGAAGTACAACAGATGGGGGGAAGATTGCATTATCTCCTCTTCAGTTTCCTTTTGGGTAAGTTGTAAGGGGATCTCTCTCAGGGAGAAGTGGTGAACCAGTACCCATGTTGGTACCATGGTAAAAGTCCATTTAGATTGCTCGTAAATATTACAAATATCCCATGCACACTAAATCAGGACCTTGAGTTCAAATCTAACAAGTTTGTGGGATATTGAATAAAAATGCTGAATTGGGAAGAAAGACATTTCATCTTCTTCACCTGATTTGATTTTAGAGAGGTCAAGGATGTTGTTAATAAGCTGGAAGATGAGGTCACCAGATGTAACCATCACATCCATGAGCTGCCTTTGTTCAGCATGGAGATCAGTAGTACCCAGAACTTCTGCCATGGTCACTACTCCAGAGAGAGGAGACCCTAGCTCATTTGACATAGTTGCCAACATTTGCTTCGCTTGCATGGTCTCCTCTGCAAATTAGAGGCTGCAATAACTTCACGTCAAAATTTCTTCCCAATTGTCTCTCCTCTGCAAAATTAGAAGCTGCAAGAAAATTTCATGTGAAAATAAACGGTTAGCAACTTTTTTTAAGAATATGAAAAGACCAATAAAGAAACATTTGCATATGTAAAAAAACACTCTGCAATCCACGCACTACTCTAATAACCCTCCAAAAGGGTAAGAAAAGAAAGATCAGTGTTTTTTTTTTTTTTTGGGAGGGGTATGGGGAGGAGTGCTTGTAATGTGGATGGTCTTATTGAGTTCTGTCTCCATATTTTTTTGCACTGCCACTTGCTCTCTCAATTGCACCAGCTGTCCCTCTTGTCTGCCTGCCAATTTTGAGCTCTTCTAAAGGTCCATTCACACTTGGTGTTAAGGACTCTAGTATTAAGTCCCCTAACACTAAGGGTTTAGGACCTAAACCTATTTACCATGAAGATTTTATCTTAAGTTAGCATTCACATAATATTAAACAATCACCCATTTAATGTTGGCTGCCACCTCAGATGCCACCTAGATTTTCACTTAACACCGTCTTAACATTAGGTGTGAATGCACCTTAAGTAGTGTTATTTCAACTTCACCAGCAAAGTTTTGTTCCCTCCCCCAAATCCTCATCCCCCCACCGCCCGCCCCAAAATCCAAGAACCAAAAATGATCAGTAAAAAGAGCTTAAGAAACTCTTCTCAAACATCCCAACTTGAAGTCCATCCATCCAAATCCTGACAAGTCCTTTTGTTGCAACAGAAATATCATCATGTTTGGCTTGCTCAAAACAATTGCCACTGCCACCCAGTTCTTGAGTAATTTTTTAAAAAAATTAAAAACCCACCCAATTTTTTTGCCTTGCTTTGCATGTAAGATTGGGTGGGTTTTTAAATTTTAAAAATAATTTATTTATTTTCAGTGACATCCATGGCCAAGCAATTGATCCCCATGACTTCTCCTGAGTAGCAAATCACCAGATGTGGAGAATGTGTTAATTTCGTCTGGCGATCTCCTGTACCGTATGGACTACATGGATTTTGTGCAAGTCTCTCCCTCTCTCTCCCTCCATCTCTCTCCTTCACTCTACGTTGCATTGATATTACCATCTGTTGCTCCTGATTCTGGAACCTGCTGATATGCATCTTTTCGCAATTTGTCATGTCAGACTGGAGTTTATTGAGACAGCAGTTCTGGGTGTAAACTCTTACTAACTGCTGTCAGGAACGATAATGTAGCTAATGCCAACATGAATCTGGCGTCATTGTAAGCTCATTTGGGTGTGTGCAGAAGCACAAGGACAGTGGTGCGGATGTAACAATCTCGTGCGTGGGCATGGATGATAGGTGTTTTTCCAACCACGCCTTAGTACCTCACTAACTTTGTCACCCAAAAGATGTTGCGATTTCCTGTGTGAAATGATATCTGTTGTTCCATCATTCACCTCCCTCGCGTAGCATATTTCCACCCAAGTCAAATGTTTTGACTCAATGGAACGAGAAGAAGAATCAAAAGAGTGTCATATAAGAATCTTTACTCTTACAAGAGTCTTGAAGATTTTCCCTATGTTTCATCATCATCTGTTCTTTTCAGTTGTTCACAACTGACCCACGATTTAGAGAGCTCAGAAGCTCTGATTGCTCAGTAAATGAAGCAAATGTCAACATTTCTATTTTACTGTGGCAGCCGTGCATCAGACTACGGATCGATGAAGACCAATGAGGAGGGCCAATTACTCTTCTTCAAGGAGAAACCCTAAGGAGCAGAATTGCAGTCCATGGTACAGGCCTGGTTTCTTTTCACCCTATTATAGTTTGAGAATCTAAGCTGTACATCTGAGGTTTATTATGAATTTGGTTCTGAGATCATTCCAGATGCATCCAAAGAACTCAGATGCAGGTATGGTGAAAAAGATGATATACTCTGGCAGTGAAAAACGGCTTCCTGTTCTTTCTTCTATGCTTTTGAGGAGTTGAAATGTACTTGGCATGATAAGCATGTGGACTGTCAAGGAACACAGATGTGAACCTCTGCTCCTAAAATTTCCTGAATTGTGTGCTTACAGGCTTACTTATTTGATCATTACTGGGAAGATATCGGGACAATCAGATCCTTCTTCGATGCCAATTTCGCTCTTCCTGCACAGATAATAGCTCCTTACATTGGGTTCATGAATTTTCTGCTTTTCTGGTAGTTTGCTTCAGTATTGGCAGGATCTTTAACTATTTATCACATTTCTGAAATGGATGGCAGCCTCCCAACTTCAGCTTTTTTCACATTGCCTTGATTTTTACTGCCTATAAAAATAGAAAAATGCCAGGTACTCAATAGATTATCTCTTGCCAATTTTGTCTTCTTCTAGCGTTTACTTCTATGGGAAGCACATGAAAGAATGTTGATGGAAAATTGTCTTCTGACCAAAGACAAAAAGGTGGTGCTGGACCTCCATTGAGAGACTCGATCATTTTCCATGGTTGCTTTCTGAGGAGTTGCAGTGTGGAGCATTCAATTGTTGGAGTTTGGTCCCGCATTGAGAATGGTGTCACATTGAAGGTTAGCATGATTTGTATAAGTGCCAAGTACTCTCAATAAGTTGGATGTTTGGAGAGTGAATATCAATCCTATGTCCTTTTGCAAAAAGAATCCCACAAGAAAAGCTCCTAGTATCATCCGTGGGCTTTTTCTGGATGGAATCTTGTGTATATATGGACCTGCAGCATAGATCTTCTGCAAAAGATAATGGGGCTTGAACAAGGACATTACCCTTTTCCCATGACTCACATTTGATAGCAATCTGCTACATTATTCTGACACAAATCACATGATGTTTCTAGGACACAATGATGTTGGGTGCTGACTATTATGAGATGGAGTTGGAGATTGCTGCTCTCTGTACAGAAGGAAAGCTGCCAGTGGGCATTGGAAAGAACTCCAAGATCAGGTACAATTATCCATCCTTGCATTGAATTTCTAATTGGGTAACAAGTTGCTTCACAATATTCCAATATGAGTTTTCTTTGCAGAAACTTGAAAATAAAAAAGGGGAGTAGGGTTCTTGTATTTAAGTGAGGATATAAATTTTTTTGGGGGGCATTGGCATCTGGTGTGAATGGGCTTACATTGTGCAAATCAATTACAAAGTCAATACAGTTAGAATTGGCAATGATGTGGTGATTTCAAACACTGATACTTGTTTTCTGTGTGTGTGGTGTGTGCACAGCAATTGCATAGTTGACAACAATGCTAGAATCGGCAATGATGTGGTGAGCTGTAACACTGATGTCTGCTTTCTTGACTCTCAACTTTTCTATCAGTTGTTCTTCATTTCACCAGGTTTTTTCATGTACCAAATGTAAAAACAATGAACATGGAAGGCTGTATTTTTGTTGTGAAAAGTGTGCATTCGGAGGTTGAATTGAATTGTTCGGTTTGGGAAAATTTTGTTACACCAGAACATGCAAGAGGCAGCAAAACCAGAGGAAGGATTCTACATCAGAACTGGTGTTAGCATTATTTGCAAGAACATCATCATCAAGGCAGGCACTGTGATTTAGAACCCAATTGTGGGTGGTGTCCATTGATTTTCAGAAAAGGTGTAAGTCTTCTTGCGTTTGATTTTCTAGTTGCATTTTAGAGGATACCCAAGTTTTTGCCAAGCAGATATGAGATGGCCTAGCTCTTTCTTGG
>Ga0209611_10001352_pt1 | contig 41332 bp, 27 predicted proteins | sample S1TSphgellanicum_3_FD_187693 | JGI IMG/M metagenome (GOLD analysis project Ga0209611, IMG submission 187693) | Host-associated microbial communities from peat moss isolated from Minnesota, USA - S1T2_Fc - Sphagnum magellanicum MG (SPAdes) (version 2) | ecosystem: Host-associated > Plants > Peat... | reverse complement strand
TTTATTTTTAAGAATAGGGGCACTGCTATGCGTACTTTACTGATATTTTCACTCAGTCTACCAAGGCAAAATAGATTATAATAATGGTTAAGTGGATTTATAGCTTCCATTTTGTCTAAAAGATTTTTTTTTTTTTAATGGTGTTTTGGGAATCAGATGACATTGCGAAACCTTTTGCGAAACTTCCTTCTCCAGTAACCCTTTCACTAATTTGCGAGGTAACGCACATCACAACTTGCGATACGTCCACCACCGGAAAGTTTTGTAAAAATTTGTGATGAAGTTTGCAATACATATTCAAACGCAAAATGCGAGGTGTCGAATAACACAAGCTTGCGATGTCTTGTGACTCTCAAAGTTTGTAGCGATACTTTGTGTATTGTAAAATGTGCGATGTTTTGAGTATGATTAAACGTTGCGAAGTGTGGAATATTGCTAGGGTGGACAGAGACTGAGCGGGTCGCAAAGTTTTTTTTGTTATATATGACGCAAAAGTGCTGCAATGATTAAAGGTACATTATAAATTAGCAATGGGTGGTGCACCACAAGTTGCAATGCGTGTCGCATCGCAAATATGGCAAGTTGTTTTTGCTTTGCAAACCCTTCAGGTTTTTCGTTTGGCCCTTCGCAAAAAGGCACAATATGTAGTAGTGAGCCTTCCTCAAAATCGAGGTTACCCTTTCTATCTAGATGTCCGATGAATTGGTAGGGGCCCTCCCAACTTGCAGTCATAGCTCTTTTTTTCCTTGGCTTCTTCATCTTTACCATCGTCTAGCCTGCAATCAAGCCCTCAAACAAATGCTTACCTCTTCTGGCAGCATAGATTTTCTTTTGTTGCTTCTGAGCTTATTCCACATTGAGCAAAACGTTCTCATGGATGCTTGCAATGAGCTCTACTTTCTGCAAAAACTGAGATGCAACAGCTTCCATATCAACACCATCGTCAGTCTTAGCAGTCAGGGCCTGCAAGTAGTTGTCTGCCCTCAATCATGGTGTTCGACCAGTAAGAATCATGAACGGAGAGAATTTTGTACTCGCCTGGATCCCACATCGGTACCCAAATAGAACCTTAACCAATTGCTGATCCCAACAATCCATGTTGGCAAGGGTAGCAGCAAGCACAGTTATGCCATGTTTGATGGTCTTAATCATGCGCTCAGCCATCCCATTGCACTAAGGCCATTGGGGTGCAATGCGTTGGTGTTGAATAGCATAGTCCCTACACATCACGTCAAACTCTGTAGCCCACTCCCCCCCATTGTCAGTCAGCACGAATTTGGGAACTCCATATCTACAAATTATCTCATCCTCCAAAAACCTGGCTGTCGTCTTTGCTCCATGGTCAACAACCAACTTTGCTTCGCACCACTTCGAATAGTGGTCGATGGCCACTAGAATATATTTGTTGCCCGACTTAGTCTCAGGCAACGGCCCTGCAATGTCCAGTGCAACTCGATGGAACAAATCACAAACATGAATGCTTTTTAATTGCTCATCTCCAGATCGGATGCTGCCTGAGCTCCTCACCAATTGGCATTATTGGCACCCTTTGATCACCGCCTTAACATTTGCAATTTGATTGTGCCAGAAGTACCTTCGTCGAATCTCTACCAACGTCCGTTGCTCCCCGAAGTGCCCCAGATCTTCATGCATTCGTCTCACCAGAGACATCCTTTCCTTAGGTTTGGGCACAAGTAACGCTTTGAAAAAAAACTTTTGCTCCTTCCAGCAATAGTTGCTAGCCCTCTTCCTGATCCTCTTGCTCTCTTCAAAGTCAACTGCATCTAGCAATACACCTTCCTTTAGCAGCGTCAAACAGTCTGTATCCTCCCATATGTCAACGTAACTTGACTTTACTCCATGATCTTCTTCATCATTGGATTCTGTAGAACACAATTCATGGTCCCCAAACTCAGACATTTCCTGAGCTGCCAAAGCCAAGTCTAACTGTTGTCGCTTATCAAAGTACTGAGGTCTCCTTCTCTTCAGTACCATTCGCGCTCCCTCGTGTTGCACAGGTTCATTGCCCGTTGACACCGCTTCCTCACCTGGAATAAATTCCTTAGATAGGTCTTCAGCTGTTGCGACGTCAAGCATATACAGCTGATGGTTGCTGACCCATGTCCAGTGGTTGCTGCTAGAGCAAATTGCATTATGATGTCTGCCCTTCTTCCTGACACCCATCCATTCTGTTTCTTCTTCTGTCTTAACACAAAGAAGCCCTCTTTCTTTCCTAGGTACATCAATTTGAGTGTCTGTAATGTCATGGATCTCTTCACCAAAATCATCGTCATCTGCAGCTGATCTAATCGGGTTTCTGCTCAAGGCATCCACATTCGTGTGCCTGAGTCCTAGTTGGTGTACTATTTTGAAACTAAAGTCTTGCAACATGCCGACCCACCGGCCTTTCCTACCATGTGCATCAGATATAGTCACTAACCACTCTAGTGGTTTGTGATCTGTGCGTAGGATGAAATGCTTCATGTGCAAGTACTATCTAAAATGCATCACCCCAGATCAAAAGTAGCATTCTCCTTCCATTGGATGGAATCTCCTCTGAGCCTTAGTCAGGCTCTTGTTGGCATACGCTATTACTCTTTCGAACTTTCCTTCTTTTTGTGACAGTATGGCTCCAACTCCCTTGGGCAACCAATCCACGTCCAGCCAAAAGGTCTGCTTGAAATTTGGTCGTTTGAGCACAGGCGCATCCACTAGTGCTGCCTTCAACGCCTGGTATGCTTGTTCACAGCCCACATTCCACACAAATGTAACGTCCTTCCTTGTCAATTCAAATAAAAGACCTACCAAGCTCGAGTGCCCTCTAACATACTTTCGGTAGTAACCTGTCAAACCTAAGAATGATCTGACGCTTGTGACATTCTTCGGTGTTGGGAAATGTAACACCGCTTCTATTTTTCCTTGCTCACCACATGACCCAAAAAGGTGATAGTCTTAGCAGCAAAGCAACACTTGCTTGGGTTGAGCTTCAAATTCACTTCCCTGAGTTTGCAGAGCATTGCATCCAAATGTTGAAGGTGCTCCGCCCAGCTTTCAATGTGCACATTGAGGTCGTCAACGAACACTTTCAGAAATCTGCTTCCCAAGTCCTTAAAGACCTCTGACATGGTTTGAGTGAATGTACTCGTCGCATTCTTGAGTCCGAATGGCATAACTGTCCAATTGTATAATCCAATCTTGGTGATCAGAGCTGTTTTCTTCATATCTTTTGGAGCCATTCGAATTTGCCAAAAACCAGACTACAGGTCTAGAGCTGTAAACCACATTGATTTTCCCAGCTGATTAATCACATCCTCCACGAGTGGCATCGGAAATGACGCACTCCCAACTCCTTAAAGGGCTCAAATGTGAGCCCAAGTAGAAAGCAGCAGAATAAGGAGGAGTCAAAGCACGCTCCCTAGCTCACAACACTTCGAGGGGTAGAGGGGCGTGTTGGAGCTCCGGGATGGGACTAGGAAGAGTTGACAAGCTTTAGTCACTCACACGGGCCTGCACACAACCCACACAAAATGGTTAGTGCATAGTTGGAGCACCCTTGGTGCTAGGACGAGCCACGGGCAACACGAACACACAAGACTCACCACGGCCTGGACTTGGGGGAAGCCACCACCTTCCCCCTTATTGTATACTCTGCAGCTCTCCATGGAAGCTACATCCAAATGGCTATTTTTCCCGGGACTCCCGAATGGGAGTCCCGAAATCGAGCCAAATGGGACTCCCGGGACTTTGGAGCCCCATAACTTTGCGAGCAGACCTTGTATTGTAATGCCGTCTAGAGCAAAGTTGTAGCTCTCATCGAGATCTTTCCAACGCCGTGTTACACTCCTGAATCAGACATCAGGAAGAGGTCGACTCCCGACTTTTTGTGGTCGGGAGTCAAACTGGCAATTCGACTCCCGGCCCTTCTTTTGGCCATAACTTGTGTTTCAGATGTCCAAATGAGCAATGCGAGCGCATTTTAGACATCTACGCTTCAAGATCTTTCCAATAAAATAAATAACGTCACAATCTATTGAGGTTTGACCCCTAAAAAAGTTTTAGGAGTTCACCGGGACTCTTTCCCCCAAGTGGGAGTTGCCTTGGGAGTGTGAGGGTTCACTCCCTCATACTCCTTCACAGTTTCTAACACTCCCAGTGTCGCAACCCCACTTTGGCCAAGTGTCGGGCTGAAGCCCAACACTTGGAAAAGTTGGAGGTTGGGAGTTTTCCGGGATTCCCGAATGTTCAGAGCTCAACAGCAAGGGGCAAAACACCTTGCATTGGGGTGTTCTTGGTGTCATTGAAAAGGTCTTGAAACTTAAATATCGAAAATGGCCTCGCATTGGCAATTCGGACATCTGTAACCCAAGTTATGGGCAAAAGAAGGGCCGGGAGTCAAACTAACAATTTGACTCCCGAGCACTAAAAGTTAGGAATCGACCTCTTCCCGATGTCCGATTTGAGTGTGCGACATGGCGTTGGAAAGATCTAGACGAGGGCTACAACTTTGGTTCAGACCTCGTCGCGATCCAACTCTACAGTCGGGAGTTATGGCGGTTCAAAGTTCCGAGAGTCCCGTCGGGACAATTTCGGGACTCCATTTCGGGAGTTCGGGAGTCCCGGGAATTTGTGCCATTCGGATGTAGCCTCGCGACCAGCCGCAGAGAATACTATATGGGGGAAGGTGGTGGCTTCCCCCGAGTCCGGGCCGTGGTGAGTCTTATGTGTCCAAGTGCCCGTGGTAAGTCCCAACACCAAAGGGTGTCCCGAATGCTAAACTAACCCGATTTGGTTGGTTTTTGGATGCAGATTCACACGAGCTAAGCTAGTCGCTCTTCCTAGTCTAATCCCGGGGCTCCCAACTCGACCCTCTACCCCTTTCTAGAGTTGGAAGCCGGGAGCGTGCTACCAAGTTCAACTTTCCACAACTTGACTTTGTGAAACCCTCAAGTGGGTTTCACCCCGTGGCTTGGGAGCACGTCACCCAGGAGTATATGATGTGACTCCCGGGCTTCCTCTTGGCCCGCACTCTTGCAATGCCTTTGCATTGACTCCCGGGCTTCCTTCCTCTTGGCCTGCAACCTTGCAACCCCCTTAGCCTTGGTCGCAAGCCCAAAGCTAGGGTTGCGACAAGAGACATATCTCAACGTGTTTGAGCGTTGAGAGGCCTATAGTCCCCACAGAAACGCCTGCTTCCATCTTTCTTCATTAGCAAAGTCACTCGACAGGCATATTCGGAGTTACTTGGTCTCATTTTACCCAAGTCTACTAGTGCATCAATCTGTCTTTTCACTTCAACTTCCTCCCAGTAAGATAATCGACTAGGAGATGCTTTGCAAGGTGGAAACCCTTGCGTGTCAATACTATGCTCACCAATGGTACAGTAGCCCAGTTCGCCCTTGTTCCAAGTAAAAATGTCTTGGTACCTTTCCAGGATTCCCCAAAGTTGTTGATGCCCACTTTCACCTAAATCGGTGTTGATCTTGATTCATTCACATATCTCCTTCCATCTGATCCCCGATTCACGATGACAGGACGATACAAACTTCTTAATGGGCTCGCAATCAGAGTCGTTATCTTTCACCTGGATAGTTTGGAGCAACATTGGAATTGCAGAATCATGTTCAGGACAGTGTTGCTACAACAATAATGGAACAGGTACATCGTGTGTGGACTCATGTACGGTCTGTCAGCTCTTCTCCGCATCAGACACCCACCTGATCCAATCGGCATAATCATCCCCATCCGCGATCTCTTTTGTCATGATCTCGTCTGCCTGCTCCTGTAACATCAATCGCAGCATTTTTTGTGGTCTTTCTGAGCTGACCAGCTCCTCAAACTTAGCATCCACAAATTCATCCTCTGAGTCGATCTGCTCTAGTCGATTAGATTCCGAATCATAGTACTCATTGGTATCATTGTCATCATCGAAATCTGAGGTAGACGCGTCGTCTTCCTCGTTGATAGCCTCTCGATCCTGATCAGGTACTACATCACCATCTTGGTGGGCATGTGCGTCCTTCCAAGTGGTCGACGTTTCTCGCACCATCGTACCCGCACTCATTTTCTGCAGCAAATTTACCACTGTCAGTGGCAACACCTTTACATTGGTCCTAGGCCCATGCCTTACCTGGATCAGACCTCGTTCCACATCAACCACTGCTCCAATCTTCATTAGAAAGTCCAGACCAAGTAGCACGTCGTACCCATCCGTGTCTACTACCATAAAAGTCATGGCACATTATATGCCTCCGATTTTGACTTGTATCTCATCAACCCGGCCCAATGCCCGAGTGATCACTCTCGATGCAGTCTTGTAACTCTCATTTCTTGTCACAAGATGCATTATACCCAATTCTCTTACTACAGCAGCAGCCAATACAGACATAGATGCTCTTGTATCTACTAAACTTTCAACAATGCAATATCTGATCTCCACAGGTAGATGTAGAGTTTTGCTCCGATGCGTCTTATTGACGCAGATTTTCCTTAGTGACGGGAGTGCAGAAACCACTAAAACTTGATTCTCGGTGGTCTCTGAGTCCCTTTTTCTCCTTGCCAACTTCACTAAGCTCTCAAGGTGCTCTAGCTCTCCAGGGATCATAAGAATGGTTTCCATGGGAGATAGAGGGATCTTTCCTTTTATGAAATGTGATAAAATTTTGAACCTCACAGAAGCATCCCGGTTCGCACCAACTCCCTCCCTTTCAACTTCAGGGATTGGCGCAACTCCTCCTGGTGCTATATTGACAGGAGTCCTTCTCCTTGGCACTCAGGTGTAGGAAAACAAATTTTCATTTCCACACAGCTTGTCAAGTTGCTGCTCAGTCGCCGTTCCATCGTCGAGCAACACTTCTAAAAAATTCGCTGCTCCAGCTGCTGATTTCCCATCCTTGGGCTTCTTCCAGCATTTGTCTTCAGAGTGCCCCAGTCCTGTACAGAAGGTACATTTGATTCCACAGTTCTCTGTCCTATGTGGCATATTGCACTTTGCACATTTTGGCCGTGCTTCATTTAGCCTTGAACAGGTAGTGGCCATATGGTCCCCACCTTTACAGAGCTAACATGCTCCAAAGATAGTGGAAGAGGATGATGATGTTGGATCATGCGAATTCCCCTTGAATAAATTGATGAGTGTGTTGTTCAACACAGTAACTTGTTTCTCTACATTGCTTTCCGACATTTCGTTTTCATGTTCCTCTGGAAGAGACTCATACGGTGTTTCCTCGAGTTCACCTAGAACTCTCTCAACCTCTGTTACAGCTCCAACCAATTCTTCGATATTTGCGAATGTTCTCACCACACAGAACTTTCGGATCTCTGGCCTCAGTCTGGCCAGGAACCTCCTCTTCTACTCTACGTCTTGTATCTTGCCCTTCCGAAACAATTTGTCCAAGCGTTCAAAATATTTCTGAACCCTTTCTTTGGATTCTTTTTTGATGGCATCCATCTTCATTCGGATGTCATCAACATCTATGTTCCCGTACTTTTGCACCATTAGCGTCCGTAGCTCGGTCCAATCGGCAAGCACTAGCTGTAGCCTCTTAAACCACTCTTTCGCTCAACCCCGCAAATTCAATTTGGCGATCTTGAACAGCTTGTCAGTAGTGAGATCACGCACTTCGGCAGCCATGGTAAGTCGCTCTGCCCAATCATTTACATCCTCATGATCTCGTCCCCAAAATAACTCATCCATTCCCTGAGGACTCGTCATCTTCACAGAAGTTCAGCAACACGGCACAAAATGCAACAGTTCTCTCCACACATAGTTTTTCAATTCAAAAACAGATGCAAACAAAATTGATCAGAATCTCCACTCCTACAACACAGTTTTGATTCTTGAAAACAAAATAAAACAAACGTTGTCCGAATCACCCATCGAACTCGGACTGAGCACCCTCAGCGATCGGTTCTAAAGGCACAATATTGGATGGAACAATGGTGAAGTTCTGCTCATCCGTAAATTCTTACTAGAATCTCCATTCTCCTTCCTTGCTTCACCATACTTTCCAGCTAATGAAGCGGGATCTCGATCCGCCATGCTCTACCCGAAGCAAGCGATCTCCCTCTTGAAATAAATCCTCCACACCAGGGATGTACAACCTCACAAAATGGTTAGGTGACACCGCCGACTTAGGAATCCAAATATCCCCTAGTGACGCGCTCCCAAGTGACGGGGTGAAACCCACTTGAGGGTTTCACAAAGTCAAGTTGCGAAAAGTTGAGACTTGGTAGCACGCTCCCGGCTTCCAACTCTAAAAAGGGGTAGAGGGTTGAGTTGGGAGCCCCGGGATTAGACTAGGAAGAGCGACTAGCTTCGGGACACCCTTGGGTGTTGGGACTTGCCACGGGCACTTGGACACACAAGACTCACCACGGCCCGAACTCGAGGGAAGCCACCACCTTCCCCCATATAGTATTCTTTGCGGCTGGTCGCGGAGGCTACATCCGAATGGCACATTTTGTTGGGACTCCCGAAATGGAGTCCCGAAAGTGTCCCGGCTAGACTCCCGAAACTTTGAACGGCCATAGCTCCTCGCCCCAAACTCGGATCGGGACGAGTCTTGAATCAATGTTGTAGCTCTCGTTGAGAGCTTTTCAACGTCGTGTCGCACTCTTCAAGGCGGCGTCGGGAAGAGGTCGATTCCCGACTTTTAGTGGTCGGGAGTCAAACTGCCAATTTGACTCCCGGCCCTTCTTTTGCCCATAACTTGGGCTGCAGATGTCTGAATTGCCAATGCGAGGCCATTTTCGATATTTACGTTTCAAGACCTTTTCAATGACACCAAAAACACCCCAACGCGAGGTGTTTTGGGCCTTGTTGTCGAGCTCCAAACATTCGAGAGTCCCGGAAGACTCTCAACCTCCAACTTTTCCAAGTATTAGGTTTCACCCCCACACTTGGCCAAAGTGGGGTTGCGACACCTAGCCTCGGTAGTGCACGCTGTCTCTCAGCATATGCAGGAGCAACTCTACGCAAGATAGGAGGTGAAGTAAAAATTGGTCTGTAAGTCTGAGGTCGATGCCCACCCCCTTGCTCCATCGATTACCTTCAACCACACTCGTGCACTAGTGTAGAAACCACTATGAACTACTTCTACAGCAATGTCTCCTACTCGAGCTTCGTCGGGATCTATCCCTACAAGTCTCATCACTCCAAAGCCTAGGAAGCGCAAAATCACTGCTCCTCTTTGTGGGTTGTTCTGAACAGTAAGGAAATCAAATCTACCAACAAGCTGTTGCTCACGAATCTCCTGAGTCATCTGCTCCACAGAAACCTCCTCGTCACTAGACGAAGACATGATTCCCAACTATCATTTTATCTAAGCATCTACAAGTTCTACCAAGGTTAGAAACACAGATCCATGCTCTGATACCAAAAAGAGAGGGTCCGAAAACACACAGCACATCGACTGCCTTCAACGAACCCAGGCGCCCATGTTCTCCTGATCTACTCCACACAGTTGAGACCTTCGATTTCACACAACATACTAACTGCCTACTAACACTTGTAGACGAACATCACAAGATCAAAGACGTACAAGTGTCTTGCATTCCACACAACAATAGAGCAGGTTTTACAGCATTCATCTCCTGCCTCGCCCATTCACACAAATGCCAGTCAGGAAAATTCTTTCATTACATTACAAACTATGTACATTTCCTAAAAGCACAAATTCGCTTTCCCATCAAATGTTCGCAAAAACACCAGATTCCCAGTGCCGTCTAGTCTCTTTTGCTCTAATTCCTCGACAATAGCTTTACCGATTACCAGGCGCAGTGGAAAGTTCTAACATTCAGCCAAACTATACTAGCTAACAGAGCTTTTCATTGCTTTCCCTCTACAAAGATCACTTCTTCTATCTCCTAATCCTCTCCTTCTTCACTGATCATCCTTCTCCTCGTAATTAAGCTACCCCAAAAGCCCATCAGACTTCCGTTAACTTCCTCCAAAAGCCTCCCGAATCTCCTGCCATTCCGTTCCATCTAGCTCCCATCGTCAGCCGCCATTACTTCGCACCACTCCATCAATTTGACTCCATCCCTCCTCATAATTTCCAACCACCAATCTTCCTAGACCACTTAGCACACACCAAGCAAACCATGCAACTCCATGCAATAGTTAATGGGGCACCGCAACAAGATGACGACTGATCAGGCAATCTAAACCTCAAGATTAGCCAACGTTTAGCTTTGCGCAACGACCTAATTTCGCACTACAATGTTTCATCAAATGTGGAACAAGAATCACAATTAATTAGTGGACCACAAGAGTCTTCAATTAGTGGGTCTAGTAGCATTCCATGGAAAAGAAAATTAAGATTTTCAACATTATACATGGTAGTTCTCAAACATCCTTAAAAATTTTCATGTAAATGGTAAATCAAATGATTTAGAGAAAAATATGGATGAAGAATCATAAAACCCTTTAATTGTTACTCCTAGAATTCAGATGACCAATAAAGTTTTGAAAACACCTATTAATAATAATGAAATACAAAGATCCACACAAGTCAAGTACCTTGTACAAAGATTCACATATGATGGCTTTGTAGTTCATCATTACACATACATGGTGAGAGTTATACATAGGTTCAACCCACTTGTTTTGAGCAAATGGTTGGAAACCCTAAATGGGACAATACCATGAATGAATAGATGGTGACATCGGATGTTAATGTTACTTGAAAGTTGGTCATTTTACTAAAGGACAAAAAAATAGTGGGGTGGAAATGGGTGTACAAAGTCAAGCACAACATGCAAATGGATTTACGAATAAATACAAAGCAAGATTGGTTACCAAAGGTTATGCCCAAATTTATGGCACATATTATGAGGAGATTTATAGTCCAGTTGCAAAAATGACGACCATAAGAACAATCATTGCTATGGCAACAATAAAAGAATGGTCTTTACATCAAATGGATGTAAATAATGTTTTTCCTCATGGAGACTTGCAGGAAGAAATGTACATGGAACAACCACCAAGTTATGTGCATTAAGCGCATCCTAATTTTGTTTGTAGGTTGAGGAAAGTTTTGTATGGCTTGAAGCAAACACTTAGAGTTTGGTCAAATAAAATAGGTCAATATCTTATCACAAGTGGATTTCAAACATCCAATGCAAGTTTTTCACGCTATGTGAAAAAGACAAATAATGGGATTGTAATCATAATCATCTATGTTGATGACATGATTGTCACATGAGATAGTGATGCAAACATCTTTGATTTGAAAAAACTTTTGAAGCAAAAATTTGAAATGAAAAATTTGGGAGAATTGTATTACTTCCTCGGCACTAAGGTAATCTAATCCCTTAAAAGAATATGGTTATTATAAAAGGCAATATGCCTTGAATAAATTATCTGAATATGGGATGATGAGTTGTAAACCCATTTCAATTCCATTGGAACAAAATGTGAAATTAAGTATAGATGAAGGTGAGATTTTGGAGGATACCACTATGTATAAACGCATAGTGGGGAGTTTGATTTACATGACCATCACAAGGCCATATTTGAGTTATGCAATTAGAGTGGTGAGTCAATTCATGTAAACACCACAAATATCACATTTGGATGCAGTGAAATGCATATTGAGGTACATAAAAAATACCTCCCAATGTGGAATTTCTTATGAAGCCAAGAACTAGTTACAAATACATGGATACACAAATGTTGATTGGGCTAGCAATGTTTCAAATAGGAGATCAACCAGTGGTTTCATGTTTTCTTTTGGAAGTGGTATTGCTAGTTAAAGCAGTAAAAAACAACCAACATTTGCATTATTAAGCATGGAAGTAAAGTATAGAAATGCAACATTCATTGCATGTGAAGTAGTTTGGTTATAAAAATTACTTTCAGATTTGGGAAAGTCAATGGATGCTCCTGTTGTCATTTATTATAATAACATCAGTAACATACTACTTGTAACAACCCGGTCTATCGTGCTAGGACAAAACACATTGAAGTGCATTATCACTTTGTTTAAAAAAAAGTTTTAACATGAGAAAGTAATCTTATTCATGTTAATACTGAGGACCAAGGTGCTAACATTTTCACAAAGGCTTTAGGTACAAGCAAGTTAAAGAAGTTCAAAAAAATGTTTGGTGCATTAAAAATGGACTTGAGTTTGAGGGGGAGTGAAATTTAATTAGTTAGTTTTTCATTAGTTATTGTAATAGGAATGTAATTAAGTTACTTTCACAAGGTTGAACTACTTTCTTTACTTAAATTAGTTTGGTTATTTTTCATTTGGTCTTTTAGTTAAATACCTCGGTGTTGATGATTTAGTTATCCTTTTTTCACTGCACAAATTTGTGTCTTTGATGTGACAGGAACCTTGAGGAATTCTTCATGTTATATTTCATGTTGTGAGCATCATGTTTTAATTTCTTTTCAATAAAAATTTATGTTTGCACTTGATAAACTTCTATTTGTTAACATCCGAACATTCAAAAAATTCCTTGTATGTTGTTTTGTTGTTATTAAAATTCAAAAATGATTTATAAAACTTCAGATGGTGTTATTATAACATTTTAAGTTGTTTAAAATGAATAAGAAATAACAAATTTATGAAGTTGAAAATAGAAAGGTCAAAAGAAAAAAAAACGCATTTTATAAGATGGAAAACTTATTTTTCTTCTTGTTATTTTTTTATTAATCCTTTTATTTTGCACTCCAAAGATGATTTCTAAAACTTGAGCTGCACTCACATAACATTTTAAATCACTCAAAATGAAACACATATGATGAAAATATAATAAATAAATGTTCAGTCATAAGTAGGTGATTGGTGATGGGTGGTCTACCCAATGTTAGTTTGCCTGTCAAAGAAATGGATTTTGGCCAATATTTTTGCCTAGGATGTTGTGCTTGCACATCCACTCCTAACTAGGTTTGGATTTTTTGGGGGTTTGTTCCCTGTTCTTAATGTGTTCCCATCAAATTCCCAATGGGTTCCCATCAATTTTCCACATTAATTTTTTAATTCCCAATGTGTTTCCCAAGATGTTCCCAATTGCATCACACTTTCATCCCATATGCTTTGCCCAAAGTTGTCCTTTTCTCAACTACATAGGTGGGCCAAATGGTAAGCAACACAACTTCCAAGAGACACATTTTGTGGAGCCCATGAAATTTCAATTTTTTTTGTTTCTTACGGGCCAATCAAAATGGCTTGTTGCAAAAATGAAAGCTAAACTTGGGAAGCCCCCATCTAATTATTACAAAAATGAATAAGTACTTTAGAATTAAAAGGTTGCAGAGCCATTTGTATCATTAAACATTTAGATTAATTTCCTATGGACACCGGAGGGCACATTATGCTCTATAATTACACATCAATAATGCATTCTCAAAAAACAAGAGCCTCATCAGTCTTACAAGAGGCCTCACACACTTACTTAATAAGAGCTTACACCTATTTATTCCTATTAGTTAGGTACTTTGCAAGATGCCTTTATAGGCATAAGGTGCTTCTCCCTCATTTCTGGTGTTGGGCCATGCTTTAGGATGGGCCCACACTTGTGTAAGATAGGAATTTCCTAAATGTTGGGCAAGACTTGTAGACTATTACCCGATCCTATGCCTCTTATATTGAGAATGCCCCACCCATGGGAAGGGAGGACCTGGTACCCTATACAAAACATTAAAATCACATTTTAATTGACAAACTTGTTGTCACTCTTTTGTGCACCAATACATTTGGACAAGACATGTCAATAATAGAAAAATTGTTTTTTGCAACTTGTATTATGTAACTACACATGTTGCCAACTACCCAATGTTGCATGCAACAAAAGAAAATAGTTATATAACACCAGTTGCAAGCAATTTTTCTTCTAGTGTGTAGCCTTTGAAGACCCATTTAGGGATCCTTGTACTAGGACACTTTTCATTTATCAATCTAAATAATATCCACAAGTCAAATTAGGTGGACTTGCAACATTCTAATTTGCATATAATACGAATACTTCTGTACACACACACACACACACACACACATGAATAATTCATTCACTTGAGGAGCTAGAGAAAAAGAAAGGAAGAATTTGGAGGCAAGTATGGTGGATCCAACTACTGATCATATTTGATTCATTAGTACTAGAGCCTGAGGGCGATTTTAGATGAGGGTCCAAGGTGCAGAGACCAATGAATTCAAGCAATCTTATTGGTCGAAAGCTTTAAATCGGTCCCAAGGCCTTTAGATCCAAGACCAAAAGTGGCAAATTGAGGCTAATACTACTACCAAAGTGGGGTGTAATTTATTAATCATGAAATTATCAATAATATTCTATATTAAATAATTAAAATTTAATTAATTTCCATACTTGTTAGTTAATTAACTAGCAAGTGAATGGTTTGGTAAATTTGTATTTCACTTGAGAATAACCTTGTTTCACTAGGTACTAATGAAACAAGTCATTGTCCGTAGCAACTGGTCCCCGTTCACTAGGGGGTTAAACAATTTCACTAGGTGAAAATGTCCAAATTCATTCAAAAATTTAGTGAAACCCAAAGTGAACTAGGACGCATTTCCTAGTAGTGTAAACTTACATGGCACCTGTTTTGGAAGGAAAATCAATTGGTTGGGACCAAAAAACAGTGCTAAAAGGAGAGCTCTTGATTTGCTGCCAGAGTTTTGATAGATTGAAGAATTTATAGTATTCTATTCATCTTATATGATGTACTTGTTTGGCTTTTGTAATGGGGTTTTCTGGTTTACCTTACAATTTAGGTTACACCACATGTGTAAGATCAATGGCTATAAGGATGTAGAGCTCTAAAGCAATTCAAAATATAGGTACAATTTTTTTTTGTTAATCTTAGAGTTTTATGTTATTTCACTATTACAAGATGGTAAATTTTAATACCCAGTAGGTTGTGTACTAACTTGTCTTGCATCTTGTTGGGTTGTAATAACTACTAAATTCCTTTAATATCGGCTCCACCGATAGCAATACAATGGTCTATAAACTCTATGAACTTTAGGCTTGAAGTACCTAGTTGGAAACTAATATTGAACATGTAAATATGCAAATCATACAACACTTCCCGAAAACATCCACTAAGTTTATGAACACCAATAAAAATGGAAGAAATCAAAATTATTGGAACATTTCCGATGGATGGGTGCTAAGCAAAATGAGTTATTGAGAAAATCCATGTGCAAACACAAGGAGCAAAGGAAATGAAGTTGCACAAGGATTAAACCTAACCACAAAAGGATTCTGGACAAACAAATGTGGGGGATTTTCGGAAAGGAAATGGCAAATTTCCAAACATGAATGGAAACAAAATAATAATGATCGAGAGAAAAAATTGGTTATTAGAGGCTAGTATGTTCAAAAGTTGATACTAGACCAACTTGCAGCAATGAGCCGCCACTCTTAGATGTGTTGCAACCTTCTTTGCTGCCTCTGCTGCACAAATCAGAATCAAGGAACATTATATGTGTTTCGAGACATGATGTGAGGAAGGAAGGAAATCTAAGAGTTTTGTTTGCTTTTGTGATTCTGCAAGGACCCCATTGGCTCAGTTTGATAATTGTTTTGAGAGTTCACATGATAACTTCAGGGGAAGGAATTGACTGAGAGTTGTGGAGTGGGTGAGGGAGTAATGAAACTCAACTAATTGAGACATAACGAAGGTGAAAAGCCATCCCTGAAACGTGAGGAAGGATGGTTCCAGCAGGTCCATAAAGCATCACATCCGCTTTCCTCAAGAGAGCGGAATCAGGATCGGTAATCACAACACGACTATTCTGTTGCTGACACAAATTTACCATCATATTGGCAGGTGATACCTGCCACACACAACATTTTGTATAACAGCAAATCACATAGTTATGACATTCTTGGTGCGAGAATGTTATGGAAGCCCAAAGAAGCAAGAATTTTAAAGAATTTTAAAAAAATTTATAGATCAACTAGTGTAATTTGGTAAACATTCGCGGGTAAAGAATGTTATGACAAGGTGCTAAATGAAGAATTTTAAAGAATTTTAATGTGCAAAATGAAGAATGTCATAACTATGGCAAATCAGGATGCTTCAATGAAAGACTGTTGCTATGATCACACAAGATTTGGTATATGTGCATGTTGATCTCTTGAACACACTAGTACACAAACCTTGAATGATGTGCCTACGACAAGCAGTACATCAGCCAATACTGTTGCTTGCGTAGCATCTTGAAGGGTAGAACTTGGCATTGTATCCCCAAATAGAATAACATCCATTTTCATCACCCCATCATACAGATAACACTTTGGCACTATCACCACCTGCAATACACACCTAGTAAAATAAGCACTTTAAAAGATCAAATTTTCATGCTCCTTCAAATCCAAATAGTTCAGACCAAGATGCAAATCCTAGACATTATTCCTTGAAAATAATGGGGTATCAAGATATGGAGATTTTATTTACCAATGCAACAACCCTGAGGTTTGGGCCGTGTTGATAGCTGTTTATAAACCTTGTACCACATCCTGGCCAACTTGCCAACAAGAATAAACACAATGTTGAATTAGCCAGACAATTACAGAGTGCATTAACAAATTGAAATGGTATGTTTTTTATCATTGAACTTCTACCCAAAAGGTTGATGATTACTGGCATTATTTCATACATATAATTATTTGTTGTTACATTTATGTATGAAATTAATAGTGTGCATTGGATGGCTAAGGAAGGGGTATGGTTATCATAATCCATCAGTAATTTTGAAACCTTTTTGTCCACGCGATAAGCAAGCCAGAATTGATGGAATGTTGTGATATCAGAAATGAGAATGTCAATCCCAATTCTCGTGCACCCGCCACTACATGTGTGGAGAGTTTTGAGCTCTCCTTTGACACAAAGTCTGTGAGTTTTTTTGGCAATAGAATCATATAGCTCCTGCACAGACCCATCAGAATCTTGCATTATAAACAGTTCAAAAGATTTTGCCAGCAAATTCAAATTGAAATTTGATGGTGTAATTGGTAAGCAAATTGTAAACAGCTAAGCAGCAATTTCTCTTTGCTAGCTTAATTTTTGATTTTAAAAGTTTGATTTCTACAAATTTGATTTTTTACAAAGATTTTTTTTATTCTTTTGATTTTCAGCATTTGGGGTAATTTTTCTTTTTCAAAAAATTGACAAATTTGAAAATAATGAATTTACCCCATTCGTGCCCACCATAAGTGGGTGAGGGATGGCAATTCTCAAATTCTTGCTTTGTGATTATGCTATTATAGAACTACAAAAATTTGGCAATCCAGTTGTTATCCCACCTAAAACCTTGGAAAGATCATGAATGACATTCCATACGAATAGACTAATACAAAGCAGGTATGTGTGTGCAAGACAAATACTCAAAGATTTGGTCATCTAATTTGACTACAATCTAAACATGGAATTTCAATTCCAATAAAGTTTTCCAAAGGACCAGAACCAGCTGACAAAACTTCAACATTTGGGGTAGCTTCTCTACAAACACTTTAGTAATAAACAACCCACTAACAAACAAAGTTTTGCAAGATAGTAGTCCCCCCTAAATCAAAAGCAAAACAAAGCCTGAACTTGAGTGGCATGTATTTGTAGCAAGACAAAACATCTACTGCTGCTTCAAAGAGCAACACCTTAACTTCTAAAACCACATCCCTCTCTTCTGGGCATCTTACTATACACAACTTACAAAAAGCTTGTGAGACTTGCAACAGATTTTGGACGGATATCAACAGCCCTTTGAAACCAAAGACATGAAGTTATGACCATGACTGCCTCAACATGGACATATGCCTCCACAGAAAGCTTCTCTTTTGCCTATAGTCCTTCACAATTGCTTTGATGGCATCTTTAGCAAGCATACTATAGTGCAATTTGACATAGTCTGAACCATACAGTCTAAACCTTTAGTTTGTCACAAAAGCAACATGCTTCTACATCAAATGTGCACACCAAAACCTTGAAGAGCTCAAGATTTAACAAGAGAGCATTGAATCTAATCTACCTATTCTTTATGCTTGTTGTCTCATCCATAGGCTTTCCCTTGATCCACTTTGAAGTTGTCGCAAAGCCATAAAATTAAACCTTTCCCAAAAACAAGAACATACAGATATCTAGATGACATAGTTAGACTATAATCCAACTAAAAGAAATAAAATGAGGCTATGATTAGTTATTGGATATGAAATTGGGACAAAAGAAGCATTTGCATCCATTCTTATCTTACCCAATCATTAATAAAGTAGTTACTTGAAGGAGTTGTTACAAAAAAACATTTTCAATAATATTTTGAACATGTGGAACCTTAAACAAATGAATCTAATAAAGAGTGTTGAAAATCTTGATATCATATTGATCATGATGGGACCTTCGTGCAGAGGTTAGCTACAATAAGAAGAGGGAATGTGTCTCCTCGTTGGTAATCAACAACAAATTCATCTAGCATTCGCTACGTCCAATTAACATGAACATCTTCATTCACCTAATTGTAATTTACAATCATTTTAACATACTTTGTGTCACAAATCTGTTCAATAGTGCTTGGGATGCAAAATGAAGACACAACAATTTTCTACAAATCTAAGCGTTGCCTACTCTTGATTGGATCAACTTTATCACAAACATTCTTCAATTGCTTCTTAATATTCCAAATGATGTTCACCCTTGCACACTAATGCTTTGATTTGTTGACCCTAAACAAATGGTTTGCTTCTACTATTATCTACTTGAGCAAAGTTCCATTGGAATATCCAACTAAAAACAAATTGTCTTAATTTGATACTTCATTTAAGCTCCAGGTGCTTTGCAATAACAACTTGCATTTGTCATTACTCCTCATCATTGCAACAAATGATCACTTCACACCAATCCTTGATTGCACCACTTTTGCCATCATTCTCCCCCTAGGAGAAACCCGAAAACAAACACCATTTGGTGCATGCAAGTCCATGGCACTAAGTATGTCTACGGTGTAAATGACCATGTGTAGCACTTCAAGTTGATTCGAACATCAACTGTAATTAGACAACAAATAAATGGAGTGGTCTTGGGAACTATGTAATGCACACACGATTTCAATAGGAGATGTGATCAACAATTGCTTCACATTGAGGTTTATACCCAAGGTGTCGAGGTAACATTGACCATAACTTTGTAGATAAAAATCATGGGGTTTGGGGAGATTATTTAACATTGGATTTTATTTTCCCCATTGACAAATTTCAAAAGAAATTTCGCATGCACAAGGAGTTATTTGCCAAGATTCATGATGTCATGGTTCATCATGACTCCTATTTTGAACAGAAGGTTAATGGGCCTAGAAAGCAAGGATTATATTCCATTTAAAAAATCACTTAAGGCATATTGCAAATTCTTGTTTTTGGAATTATAGTAAATGCAATCGATGAATATGTGCACATTGGAAAGTCGATTGTGATTTTTTGTTTTAAAACATTTGCAAGTGTCATATGTGAAATTATTGGAGATGAGTACTTACATGAGCCCATAATAGCACATGTGTTGCACCATATATAAATGAAAGACATGCATGATTTTTTGGGCATGTTTGGGTCTGTAAATTATATTCACTAGGTATGGAAAAATTGCCCCATTGGATGGCAATGCCAATACCAAGACAAGGATGGTATAAGGAGTTTGATCATGGAGGCAATTGCAACGCAAAATTTATGGATTTGACATGCATATGGATTAGGGTTTTCAAAATCCAACAATGGCATCAATGTCATCAACCATTATCTACTCATCGTTAAAAATTTTCATGGTGTTGCGCCTTAGGTGGAATTTTTTGTGGATGGACATAATTATCACATGTATTGTCTTTTGGCATATGGAACTTACCGTAACTGGAAAATTTTCTAGAAGACCATTTCAAAGCCAATTAAGGAGAAACAAAAATGGTATGCAAGAAGGTGTGTGCAAAGATGTGGAACATGCTTTTGGTGTATTGCAAGTGTAGTGGGCAATGCCACAAAATCTTGCACATTTGTGGAATGAATCTACCATGAAAATGGTGTGGATTTTGTGGTGATCATGCATAATATGATTAAGGAAAATGAAAAATGTGATTCCACTTTCAACCATAAATATTTTTTAGAGCTTTACACAACCTGTATTGAACGATATCAAATCTTATATCCATTGACCTTTGAATGATTTGCACAAAGCTTGTGGACATTGAACAATAGCATAAACATCCAAAACTATGTGACCACTTTATGGAACACTTGTGGCAAATTAATGGAAAATTTTGGAAGTGATGAACATGTATATGCAATGATTTTCAATTATGAAATAAAGTTTTGAACTACATTCAAGTGAAAGCATGTTATGATGGTACATTTTAGGCATGAAAATGTATTCATTTTTTGGTACATTTTGTATTATTTTAAAGGCAAATATTCTTTCATTTCATCTAGTGTTTTGATAAATATACAAAATGGATTTTTTACACAAAACTTTCAACACAATTTTTGTTACCTTTCACATGATAGTGTTTTTTCAACAAACTTTTATGTATTCACAAATTTACATTTGTTTGAATGAACAACTTCATCCAGATGTTTTTTACGAAGTCACATGAGTGGAATTTTTCATATAGAATTAAAATTGGATATTGAAATCATATGTAATATATGATTAAGTACTTCATCAAATTTAATAATCATTTGAATGGGTTTTGAAGTATATTTGCACTTTGGAATATATTGTGTCAATTATAAATTTTCCACTAATATTTTTTTAATTTTTTAATATCAATTTCAAAGTGAAATTTTTTTTGACAAATTTTTTTTTGGGTTTTGAACTATTTTATTTCAAGTACTATTTGCAAAAAAAAAAAATTCATATTAACTTAGTAGAAGTTTACAAACAAGTAGTTTCAAAAAATAATATTTGTGACAACAATCTTTGACCACCATGGTGTGCTTTCATGCCCATTCATGATTTGCAATGTTTGCATTTGAAGTTGAAAATGACTTCATGCATACACGCATACTATGATTGTTGTTTCACAAAATACACCTCTTGATTGAAAATGATCAATGTTGTTTTTTGGGAATTTTCATATGTAGCATAACTTGTGATCATCCAAATGGCTCCAAAAAAAAATTAGGTACCTTATTGCCCGACTAACCTAAGTATTGTGGTATCCAAAAAATACACTACAAATAAATGGCATGTATATATGTTGAAAATGAATAGAGAACAAACAATTTGGTGAAGTCATGAATATCAACATCAACTTGAATTTTATTAGTTTTTAGCTCATCAACATCATTAGGAACATAATTAGAACCAAGGCCTTGATTAACATCACTTTGAACATGATCAAGGCTAAGAAAAAATTGATCCATATTACCAACACTAGAACAAAACTATCATTTTGTAACTATTGTATGTAGTTAATTTTCAATTGCATGCAACACATGCAATTGATTTTTAGTTTAATTGCATAAGATAAGTCACATGCAACATATTGTACATACGATGTACATATAATATGTTTGTATTTTTCATCCGTTCATATTCATACAATTAAATGATTTTTTACACATGTCCATTTTAAATGCCAATCATTTAATGACACATGGTATTTGAAGCCCATTTGACATTTATTATTTAAATTAATTGAGCAAATCTAGGCTATTGGATATAAGGTTTATAAGATGTCAACATGTCACACCTAGGTAAATAGGTAGGTAAATAAATAGGCTAGGTAGCTAGGTAGCTAGGTGGCTTAAGTAGGTAGAATAGTAGATGAATGGGCCTAAATAATTATGTAAATATTATTTCAAAAGGTAGATTTTTAGTTTTTTATCAAAGAAAATTTGAGTTTAACATTTTTTTTGTTCATCCCATTTGCCATTTGTTCTTTGAAGTAAGGCACCTAGAAATAAATAGTTTACAAGCTTCAAAGCTATGACAACCAATATGGGATAAAAATTATAGTTACATTTTAGTTGCAACTTGGTTTATGTTAATAAAATCAATTTTGCAATTTTAAGTTCAAGATTTTTTGTCATTATTCTGTTTTTTTTAGCCTCAAAAATATTTTGTAGTTTTACACCTAATGAATCCAAAGACACAAAAATTGCTCAAATTGGTTTTGAAATGAGCAAGATATGTTCTTTTGAAGTGAAGGGGGTTGTTGTTTGATTTAGGCTAATAAAAAGAGTTTGCAATTTGAAGTTCAAAATCTATAGTTGTTGTTATGTTGTTTTTGAGCCTCATCTACACTTAGCGCATTCAAAGTCACAAAAATCAATCAAATTGGTTTTTGAAATGAACAAAATATGTTTTTTTGAAGTGAAGGGGGATCATTATTTGATTTAAGCTAATAAAACCAATTTGCAATTTGAAGCTCAAGATCTTTAGTTATTGTTATGTTTTTTTGAGCCTCAAAACTATTTTGTAGTTCTACACTTAGCGCATTCAAAGCCACAAAAATCACTCAAATTGGTTTTGAAATGAACAAAATATGTTTTTTTGAAATGAAGGGGGTCATTGTTTAATTTAGGCTAATAAAACCAATTTGCAATTTGAAGCTCAAGATCTTTGGTTATTGTTATGTTGTTTTTGAACCTCAAAAATATTTTTTAGTTCTACACTTAGCACATTCAAAGCCACAAAAATCACTCAAATTAGTTTTGAAATGAACAAAATATGTTCTTTTGAAGTGAAGGGGATCATTATTTGATTTAGGCTAATAAAACCAGTTTGTAATTTGAAGCTCAAGATCTTTGGTTATTGCTATGTTTTTTTTGAGCCTCAAAAATATTTTGTAGTTCTACACTTAGTGCATTCAAAGCTACAAAAATCACTCAAATTGGTTTTGAAATGAACAAAATATGTTCTTTTGAAGTGAAGGGATCATTATTTGATTGAAGCTAATAAAACCAATTTGTAATTTGAAGCTCAAGATCTTTGGTTATTGTTATGTTATTTTTGAGCTTCAAAAATATTTTGTAGTTCTACACTTAGCACATTCAAAGCCACAAAAATCACTCAAATTGGTTTTGAAATGTAAATGAACAAAATATGTTCTTTTGAATTGAAAGGGTCATTGTTTAATTTAAGTAAAGAAAACCAAATTAAGTTTTGGAGCTCAAGTTCTATAATAATGTATTTATATAAAATCATATATATATATGATATTGTATGTACAGTAACATATAATCAAAATGTAAAGTCATCCATTTTGAAATATAAAAGAAAATTCAATTGCAACATAGCTACAAAAGTGATTGAAAATCATCTAAAATTCAAATGTAGTTGCACGTGCAACTACTTGAGTTGCATAAAACAACCAACTACATACCCATGCTAAAAGATGACACAAGTCAAATAAAAACAACCCTACAACAATCACATGGACTTCACAACAACCCACAAGAATCATAAGAAAAAGTGTCAACCGAGCATGGATATCATCGTCCCTCCCAACATCCTTACCAACAAACAATAATTGTGACCAACGACAAGCTCAATACAATCCTCCACATGTCTGATCAACACTAATTTTTTCATTCCATGTGCTCTAACAATTTGCCTACAAAGTACCTAATTTTGTTATGCCATGTCATGTGTGGAATTTTTATGTGTGCAATATTCTAATTCCCAAATGACGTGGCTAGAGTGGGGAGCTGAATTTTGACCCAAAAAAAAAGGTATGCAAGGACCATTGCAAACAATCTTTGTAGGCCAATTTTAATGAGTTGATGTTTGGCATGCTCTTATAGCAAATTCAACCAAAACAATGGTGAAATGCTTCATGAAGTTCCTCCAAAAATGAATTCACAATTCATAGTAACACATGATGAGCATTCCTCAAAATGCAATGTAACCTTGAAACAAGTTGGCCTTTCAATTAGGCTAAGGTTTGGCTTACCATAAGAAAATGTAGTTTTGTATTTTTTTTTTGTTACTGAGCTTATGGTGCATTCACACTTGATGTGAAGTCAATGTCAAATGAAAATCTAGGTGGCACCCAATGTTAAATGGACAATAGCTTAATGTTAAGTGAATGTTAGCTTAACATAAAATGTTCATGGTAAGTAGATGTAAGTCCTAAATGACTAGCATGGTGTTAGGGCACTCAAGACTAGAGTCCCTAACACCCAAGTGTGAATACACTTTTACTAGTGCAACATGCATTGCAGCTGTTAGGACTTAGAGGACCTATTTAATGTGCTCTTGATAGATAGCAAGTGAAAATTTCACATCCTGCATTCATTTCAACATGCAAACTTGATGAAAAAAGATCTCATCTCTAGATGCAAGGAATATGGATGAAAATTGAACATTAAAAATTAATAATAATAATTTTTAAATTAAAATTAAAAAATTAATAATAAAATTAAAAAATTAAAAAAAAAGAAGAACTGGAGGGTCGGTGCGGGGGGTGAAAAGCTAAGCTCAATGTGAATATTCAGGAGTGCAAAAACCTACGAGAAATTTTCTAGTGTATTTGGAGGTAAACATGACATAGTGGAATTTTTCATTGGCAAAAAGGGAGTGAAATGGCCGCCATGTGGGTGGGCATTTCACATTTCAAAATGCTCATTTTTTTTTTCTTATGTGATACCTGGATATTAATTTTAAAAATCTATCATATATCACAGAAAAAAATTTAAAATTAAAAAAAAAATCCTTATAGGTCTATAGTCTTTGAGCCAACCTTTTAAGACCCTAGAGTTTTAGGGTTAATCCGATACTCCAAAAAAGATCATCTTATGGGCTGAAAAATATCATTTCCGACCACGGCTATCCCGGGAGTGATAGCCAACGCATGATTGCCAGAGGGGAGAGAAGAAAGGACAAAAGAGGGAGGACATGATCATCCATCCATCCATCCATCCCTTCATTCATTCATTCATTCATCCTCCTACTGAACTAGCATCTAAAATAATACACTAACTTAGTACAAATTGAAAAGAAGTGGAAATTTGTGCTGAATAGCTTACCTATGGTGCATTCACACTTGATGTTAAAAGTGATTAGTGTTAAATGAAAATCTAGGTGGCATCCTAGGTGGCACCCAATTTTAAATGGGCGATAGTATAATGTTAAATTACAATCCCTAACAACAGGTGTGAACGCACAAGATATCTTTCTATGCATGGTTCAAAGGTAGGGTTACCCCAAAAAATGTCAAAGGTTGGTTAAAAAATTTCACTTTTCATATTTAGATATTAGCCAAATCTGGCTAAAATCTTCCTATGCATGATTGTCACTTTGGCTACATCACAAAATTGGATGCTGCTGCTGCTGCTGCTGCTGCTCCTTTTCGCCAAAAAGCGAAATAAAAAAATTTTAAAAAATGAAAATGAAGTGTTTTGGAAAGGTTTCTAATCGTCAGAAGTGATGATTTTCCTTTTTTTTAAATAAATCGCCAGATCCTTATATTTGGTTTCCAGTGTGTAGCCACATATATAAAAGGGATGACTAAAGATTTATACTTCATGTTTGGTTTATAGCCAGATTTGGCTAAATCTTCCTAAGGATGATCGCCAGATTTTTTCGGCATATTTCTAGGGATGGTCGCCACTTTACAAGGCACAAACAAAACACGCCCATTCTCCTTATCCCTTTCTTTGGGGCCCACTTTAAGAGTCGATCCCAGGGTGTGTTTATTGGTTTTGGCGAATCTTTTTTTACAAAGTGGAGATTTTTAGTCGCCAAATTTCGGGGGAAAAAAAAAATCTGAAATTCGCGAGATTTCTATCCTAAGTTCCCTGAAAAGCTGGTAGCCAGAAATTATTATACACGGACGCTAGATTTTTTTGGACTTTGATATTTTCCGATCGCCAAATATGGCTAAATCATCTCATAGATGATCGCCACTTTGTTTCTCCCTAGGCAAGCCCGTCTGTTCTCTCTCACCTTCCTTTGTTTTGTATGTAATGCTGCTTTGCGTCCCGATACATGTTTCTTGTTTTTTTCTCAAGAGTTTATAGTTCCGTTGCATTTTTGTTGTATCCGGGCACTCTCTCCATCTGCGCACGCTGCGTGTGAAGACCTTGACAAGATTAGAAGATGGCAGGGAAGAGGATTCTGATCGTCAGCACATCATATGATAAGCTTGGAACGTCAGGCGAAAAAACCGGCGTATGGTAAATTATCAAATCCCATTAGGCCGCTCATGTCCTTTTCCCTAATTTCTTTTGTTTGTGTTGTTGTTGTTGTTGTTGTTGTTCCCGGCCGCCGTTTCTGCTGTTTGAATATCTCCAGTAACTTAGCAGATTTGTGGATGCTTCTACACAAACACACTCTGCAGCTCCTCAAGGAAGAAGAAGATGTGTACATGAGATGCACAAGAAGATTTTATTATTTTATTTATTATTTACTTTGGTACATGATGTTGTTGCAGAGGATTTTTAGATCTTGCAAACAAACCTTCTCAAGAGTATAAGAATTTGATTCGAGCTTGTAATTTCTGCTGTATGATGGAACTCCTGTGCAGTTACCTAGCCCGGACAGATGCTCTTTATGTAATGCAGTAATATTGTCAGTTGGCATATACAACTCAATAGTGGTTTTTTTTCTGTCTGTTTTTACACTAATCTTTTCAGTGTCAGAGAGACTGCAATTCCAATTCTTATGTGAAGGATGCTGGGTTTTGTGTAGGATTGAGGAGCTAGTGGCCCCATATTACATTTTCAAAGAAGCAGGAGCACATGTTGATGTTGTCAGCATTAAGGGCGGCCATGTTCCTATTGGTTATAAATTTGACCATTTTCTGACTTCCTACATGATCACTCACCCTAGTCGCTCTCAAGCTGCTATTCCCACAATGTTTTATCAGTTGATAAAAAGTTCAGTTAATGTTTGTTTCAGTTGCTGCTGTTTTGCTTGATTTTATTTGTCTCCTTGTGTTTTTTCTTGGTGGATATATAGATAGCTGCACACAATATTTGGCATGGAAATTGTAAGACTATCATTTGATGAACTTCAAAATTGGGTCTGGTGTTGATTGCAATGGTGTGGAAAAGTGCAGATCCCCATAGCTTGGGAGATGACGCAGTGACAGAACATGTGAAACGCTACCATGAGGATTGTAAGTCAATTGAATCTCATGCCCACTAGTCATGCCCACCAGATCAGTCAAGAACAGCTATAGACTAGGTGTAGTTAAGCAGTGTGTAGTTTTATGTTGATATGTGCAATATCAGTGCATATGTTTTGCCCATGCCAAGGTTCAATTTTGGAATAAGCTGAGCCACAGCCTAATTTTGCACCCCCCCAAGCTGAGAGCTTTCTTTCAAAAGATAGATGAATAGATTCTATCAGAGGTCAAATTACAAGCCAGAAAGGTTGGTAATTTCTAATACAAAAGTGAGATCATAATTTGCATCTTCTAGGGCCCTTGTTCTCATTAGAATCCATCCGCAGAAGAGATTGACTGTAAAGGGTTAATTGGAACATACATTGTGCATCCCTGAAGTGGTAAATTCACCTCTAATTTGATATATTTTGTTGTTGGCAGTGGAGCTGAAGAAGACACTGGAGGAGTCCAAATCTATCCAGGAGGTTACCGGAAATTATGATGCTGTGTTTGTGCCCGGTAAGCACTGATCCATGTGTGATAATCACAAACTTCTGTAACAGAAATGTCTTATCCTAGACTTGAATCCTGTGATTTTCTGGTCTTGTGGAGTTAATTCCCTGCAATTTGGACATTTATGTTTGTGGAATGATCTTTTGGGTGTGAACTTGACAGTATGGTGTCAATTTGTCATGAGCATTGGAGACTGTTTGTGATTCTTTCTGCTGCAGGACATTTGTTTTGGGAGTGTGTGGGTTTACTCTGAAGTTTAGGTTGAATCTCTGGCACACTTTGTTATTTAATCAAATTATCAAGTGAGCTGAGTTGAATCATGCTGGGAATGGGATGGCAGGTGGTCATGGAATAGTTCATGACGGCCCCAATGACAAGTACTTGATTGCATTTGCGGAGAAAATTTGGAGTGAAGGAGGGGTAGTAAGTGCAGTGTGCCATGGTCCAGCTGCACTTGTGAATGTGCATGCACCCAATGGGGAACTAATTGTGAAAGGGAGGAAGGTAAGTCTTTTGTGTAGTATACTCTATTTACTTCATGTGTTGCTTGATCTCCTGTTAGTAAACAATGTTTTGGGAAAGTCATGGTTTTGCTTTATACTACTAGGAGTTTGCATGCCACCATTCTAAATCATTCACTTATTTCATGAGTGGGGGATGGTTATGTGCAAAAGGTGGCAGGCTTTTCCAACGCAGAGGAAGAGGCAGCTGGAAAGAAACAATATGTTCCCTTTTTACTAGAGGATAAACTGAAGGAGTCGGGTGGTTTGTATGAGAGCGGCCCTAATTGGGTGAGTTTGATTTCTAGAAAAAATCCCCCCAAAGTCAGTGCTTTTGAACCCTGGAATTTGATACTCAACAACCAATTGATTCCTGAATAGATGGAAAAATGTGACTCTAAATCAGTGGGTTTTTTTTTCTGTGGATGGTGGGGGAATTGGCAGCAACCATTTGCAGTGGCGGATGGAAAGCTTGTGTTAGGACAGAATCCGGCCAGTTCAGCTGAAGTTGCAAAATTAGTTTTGGCAGCACTCTAAATTTGTGTGCATGTGAGAAAAGCATGTGGGGAACTGAAAGCCCTTTCAGTTTCGGAAAGGAGAGGATATGGACATGGTTTTCTTAAAGACAGCTCTAACAAGTTATGTACATTAAAGTGTGATGTTGGGTGTTTCTGTTGGACCTTTTGTTCAGTATGTGAAGAGATAAGTGAAACCATGGTAGTGTGGCATTTTCAAGCAGCAATGTTAAGAAGTCAGTTTAAGACAATATTTCTCATTATGCATGTGTTTAACAGTCTCTTATATTATTGTGTAATTGTGTATTTTCCAATTAAGAGGTGTGCTTAAAAAACAATCATCTGAAAAAGCAGTCTTTTTATTGTGTTGATAAATTGTGTTACAGTTGGCAATTGCCTCCAGAGGTTAAATTCCTGCTTTCTATGAAGGTTTTTTTTTGGGGGCATCAAATAGGTTGTAGTTGAAGCTGTACTGAGCAGGACTGAGATCTGGAAGATGCTGCCTGCTGGGTTTCTTCCAATGTTTTCGGGTTATCAAATTTTAGATGGAACCTCAGTATATGGATGTAGAATAATCCCTTTTTTTCCCCCTAAACAGGAGGATATGTATCGAATTTTTTTGCAATCTTCATTTCAAGATGGTTATGCATTCAAATTTTTTTCTTGCCTGTGGTGGTTATGGATCAGCCAGTTTTCAAGCTTCAAAAAAAAAGCTGTGGATATGCACAAAGGGGATGGATGCACGTCTAAATTTTATATTTTGAATGCTTGTAAGGATTTATGCCACCATTTGTACACTACAAACTAACCTGCAAGATAGGAAAACAAGACACCATGAAAAGAAGGAACTTGTAAGTGAATTGAATCTCATTTCTTTACAAAACTATTCCCAATGCAATGTGAATTGCTTGCCCCAACCACAACTGAGACAAAATCACCCAACCCCATCTACAACACCACCTCAGCAACCCTAACCATCATCTATATGCAACCTTTTGAAGTATTCCACTTCTTTAATCAAATCATAGTTGTCATTTGCCAAAGATGCTTCCACTTTCATGCATTCTTTCACATTTATCTTCTTCTTGCAATTAAAGTGTCGATCATTAGGCTAATTCTACATCACATTGATGATTCGATCGAGGTTCTTAGCTTATAAGCAGTAGTGAAAGATGTTAACACCCTTAGCAAGATTAAACACTTGTTATGTTTCAATTTGTGACCAAAAAACGTTCACAATTTGTTTGCTAAAAAATGCAACATTTGGAAATTGTCCCCTCATTAATGTGTCACCAAGCAAAGGGATCTTCACATGCAATTGGGGGTACATGTAATTTCCTAAACAAAGTCAATTCTCCATTAACAAGTGCTTGTGAAGACTCCTCCACAAATGTTCCAACACCAAATATTTTAATGTCATCCTCAAGTTGTTGATTAGGTTCATTAATTTTTTACATTCTTCAACAATAGGATTTAGTCAATAAAAGCAAGTGATAAGAAGGGGATGATTTCCTTTGCATCATATTCAATTACAAGATGGATTGTATTCATGCAACCCACATATTTTTTCACAGCACACAAATGTTTGAATCAAGGATGCAACTTTATGGCAAACATGTTATGAACTTGCTTTGAATCATAAGCTTTCAAAAAAACCGAGAAAATTTTTGCACTTTCACAACTTTCACATGTTCGAATGCAAGAGGAGTTCCACATTAAACTCATCTAGAACTTTAATCCCATTTTAAACTTGCTCAAATTTAGCTTCCATGTGGACTATTAAAACAATAAATATAGTTGAGGCATCATATAACAACCAATGACCCCTTGAATAGTTCATCACACAAGTTGTGATAATAAGGTTTTAAACACTTTTGATTGCATTTGCAATCACCCAAACCTCAGCCTTAGGAAATTTTTGTTGTAAAAGTAATGTCCTCCACCCATAACACAAGATTATGGTTTTTTTGAACTCCAATGTTTTTTCAAATTGATGATTTTACTAGCAAATTTGGTTTTCATTAGAGTTTTCAATTTTCAATGTTGCAAACCACTCTCAACACATGCCTTCTCCCACTCATGTCTCCCCTTCCTTGATTTTTTTTGTCCATGTGATCATCTTTTGCAAATTTGATTAGGCATTATTCACACTAACCAATTGTTACAACAACCTTGTCATCATTTGTAGCATGTTGGCATACTTTAAACATGACATGACCAAAATAAGTAACTTCATAAACTCACTAAAGTTTCAAAGGATGACAATCAAAAATAAAATGTAATGCTACTACCATAGATATCAACTTGTTGCTTTCATATTTCACAAAAGCAACCACACAATGCATTAGATCAAACTTTGAAATAAAACTTGTAATTGTTAGGCCATGGAAAGCCTTGTTATGTCATGCACCTTAAACAAACTAACATTAACATTCATAAGGTTTGAGATTCATTTATATAGTTGAATACTAAACCAATGTGTCCACTACACTTCAAACATCTAAATATCAAAACTTGTTACCATAGTTGTTGTAAATGTAAGATTAGGTAACACATGCAAGTCCATAGTTTTTTTTTTACTATCACAAGAATCACTTCTTTCACCAAAATAGAAGGAAAAAGAAACACAACACAAGGGCATTGGTGTAATACTAACCTTTGTAGCCCAAATATTTTTTAAAATGGAAAGTGGCTTGTAACCTTTACATATATATAGCACCAATCTTCAAAAAAGTTTTATTACACCTTGTCACCTTTTTTGTAAGGATTTATGGCCCAACAAACGATGTGATTACACATACACTTACACCAAGCCTCTTCTTCTTTAACTACTGACCAAGATTTGCCTCAACAATAGAATTAACAAATACCAACTTCCTCTAAGTAAACAACTTGGGTTTTCATAAGAGTGATCCACTTACTTTTGTTGTATTTTATAAGAATTTTCCATAAAGTACATTGGGACAAAACATCACAAGTACAATTTGTACAACCCATTTTAATTTACAAATGATACATTTGCAACATTTGTGGGTTCAAAATATCCACAAGTAATCCATCATTAAAAACAAAATAACCCTAACAAATTAACGTTCAATAATGTGGTTTACATGCCAATTTTTTGGGAGAAACCTAGTTGGGTACCTAACTCAGTTAGTAATCAAAGATTTTGATTTAGCTACATTTTGTTGATTGTTAAATTTCAAAGTGTAATTCTTTAATTCAAGTTTTAAAATAAAGTTGACAAGTTATATGAACTAATTTTCAAACAAAGCCCCTAACCAACTAACTTTTTCCAAATATCAAACTGACCAAGGTCAATTATTAAATTGCCAACAAAGACTAAAAACAAATATTTGAATTTTCTTTCAATGAATGCAATAGAAAACCATCTAAAATTTTCATTTTTCAAATTTCAAGTTTTAATGAACTAGCAACTTACAATGAAAACACTTACAACTTACATTAAAGAATTGTGTTTCAAGTTTCAATAAAACTTTATCATTGAATTTTTTTTCAATGGAGGCACTTACAACTTAATTACATTACAAAAGATTTTGAAATTGGCTATGTTTCGATAATCACATTAACCATGCCATGAGGAACAACACTCCATGAATGCACTTACCAAGAAGACTATAGATCATAGATCCTTTTGAAATCATCCATGTGTTTTGAGTTTCAATGAAATTAGAAGGAATCCGTAATCCAATAAGCTAGAAGGAAAAATACACAATTCAAGTATATGGGAAAAAGGCTCAATGATCCAAAATCAACCATGAAAGAATATCAATGATGTACACTTAAGTGTAAAATGAGTAAAATCTAAAAAGTCAAATATGTGTCCATTTTGGTGGAAGCAGCAACTTTAGAAAAAGAAATGAAAAAGGTTTGGGAATTTTTCCCATGCAACTTCATCCCAAACTATGCATTGAGTTTTTTTGTCAACTCCAATTTTTCCTTTACATATACCTTCTAAATAAATCAACAAGATCTTGCTCCATATAACTATTAAGTAAATCAACACAATCTTACTCCACATGTTTTTTCATGGCCAATATGCCATTAACCTTGTGATAAGCAATGAAGCCTTTGCAACATATTGTGTGTAAGGCCGTAATCTTTAAACTAGTTGTCTCACTATGACAAAGGATAATGCATCACATAACTTGACTTTGTCCCAAATCAACATGTAGATTATTGTTTACCTTGAAGAATGCCCAAGTCACCAAAGTCCTTTAATGAGGGTTTCAAAACTTTTGTTACTTCTTCAAGTCTTCCAATAACACCTCTTCCATTAGAGACATGTAATGTTAAAGTTAGATGAAACCTTCTACTCTAAAGCATTCATGATGTTAGAACTACTATTGTATCCTACCAAACACCCAACAACAACACACAAATTAGATTTGAACTACAAGTTAATATTGTTAATCTTTGAAGATGAATCCATGGTAGGTATAGCAAGGAAAGGGGGATGAAAATAGATGGTCATAGATATGAAAGAATGGTGATTTGAGTGCACAATTAGTTGCAATGAATGTGAAACACAAGTGAATAATAAAGCTTGAAATTTTTAATAAGTAAAAAAAACTACAATGCATCACAAGTTTGAGCTTTTTGACAAGAGAAAAATAAGAATGATAGTCAAAAGATAGAAAACACAAATACAAAACAAAAGATATGGAGATTGATGAAATATTTTCTCATTGTCGTCAAATTTTAAATAATCATCCTCATTTGCCATACTTGAGCAAAAGGTGAACGCTTGTCATCAAGAAAAAAATGGTAGCAAATTGTCATTTCAAGGTCATATTCAAGGAGCTCCCAAAATTGTGGTGATGCATGTGATCTTGCTTTCTCCATCACATTGAAACATCAAACTTGAACAACTCAAAAAACCTTAAACCTATTTCAAAAAAACCTTCAATTTTCAAATTCCATATTCACCAGTTTTTTTTCAAAGAACCTTGGAAGCACTCTAGTTTTCGCACTCTAAACAGATCAATTTTCCTACAACAAACCTCCAAAACAAGAAGGTTTTCAAACTACAAGCAAGTCAGGTTACTCTCAAAGAACCTCCAAGATGAAAAAAAATTCAAACTACACACAAGTCAGGTTTCATTCTAAGAACCTCCACTATTTTTGGGCATCAAATCCATTGTGAGGGCGAATCTTTGATAAAAAGAAATTGTTAGGTCAAAGGAAGGGGGCAAATAGCACATTCTTGAAAATATGATGGGTCAAATTTGGGGCCACGGGTGTCACAAAATGGGAATTGCCAATGATATACCTATATCATGGATTTGACAAAGAATTGGCAATCCCTAAAAGAACCACCCAACATTGTTATCTATGGCTACACTATTGGACATGCAAAACCTTGAACCCTACACCCTAAACCCTAAACCCTTGAACCCTACAAGTATTAACACTCTTGGAAAATTGTGAAATTGATGTGTAGAATGTTGTCTTAAACGGCAAAATCAGCTGTGACTGTGATTCTGATAGCACTTTATATCCATGAATGGGGATTTACACCTACTAAAAAAGAGGATGGATCTTACACCTACTCCTCAAAAGCGAGAGGGGTCATAGGTGTAAGATCTCTCCCACTCCTAAGGAGTAGGCACGAAAGACCACTCCCCCTCTTAAGCCTTGTGATCTCTACCTATGTTTAGGTTAATGACAACATTCATTTCATGCTTTACAATGGCTAAAGCCCATTCCTTACTTATGATACTTACCCACCTACATAGGTAGTTACTAGTTTACCTTGGTAAGGGAAGGGGGAAAGTAGGAAGGAGGGTTTAGAGGACCGCTTACTGTGTAATTCAGTTGTGGATGAATTTCATCCACAAATGAGTCATAACAGGCTTCCCATGGATGGTGCACTAGTGGGTGCTGGGTCACATAATTCCTGAAAGGGCTGCCCAGGTCAGGTTAGGTCAGGTCAGGTTAAGTCAGTTTATCTTAGTATTCATACTATAATTACTAGCACTTCCAGTTATGATGTGGATTTTGCAATGGGTTCTTCATTAAATTCCAGATCCTTTTATGTGAAGGAAAGCCAGTTGTTGATTTATTTGACCAACCCATTTTGGACACGTGTACACACATAAACCCTAAACCCTAATTGCACCACCTTTAAGTATTATTAGGGCAAATTGTGTTTGTGCAACAACACTCATCAAAATCAGGTACCAGTTACCAGTGATCACAGTTTTGGTCAGGTAAATGGCAGTAAGCAATTAACATGTTTTTTTGTTTTGTTTTGTTATTATTATTATTTAAATAAATATTTTTAGTGTGTCTCAGAGTCTTTGCACTGGGGTTAAATGCTAAAAATATTTAATGTTCTATTTTCATTAACTTAAACATTGGAACATGTGAATAAACAATAAACCCACCACAATTTGCCATTCTAGGCAAGTTCGTATGGACAAATTCAAAGTTAGGCAAGTTTGGTATTTGGTATTTCCTTTCCACTTATGTTCATTAGTTTATTTTGAATCATGTTGTATTAATATCCTTCATGTCATATGTGTCCCATCTTAGGACATTGAGGCTTATCAAAGCAAAATGTTCACAATTTGTTTTTTTTTTTTTAATGCATGTAAAAAAGGTGTTGAATGGTAATTTGGAAATTCATTTGCCATATGTGCAATTGAACAATATGAGCATGTGATTATGAAATAGGAAATTATATGATTTATGAAGGTTTAGGGTTTAGGCCAGTTAGAATGAACCACTTTTAATGTCAATTTTCTAGGGTTTGTTTCAAATATTTTTCATTGCATTTACCTAAATATTATTATTTTGATCAAAACATGACTTTAAATTTAAGTATATTATTTATAGGCCTTTGTCATATTTTTGGCCCATGGTAGATGTAATATGTGCATTGTGACTCTGAAATCAAAATCATATTAATTGTAATATTGACATCAACTTTTGTACATCAATTTTCATATATCATCAAAAACCTCAAATTCAAAAACATATTTTTTCCTCTTGTTTTCCAATTTTTCAACTATCCAATGTATGAACCAAATATTTGAAGCATTTTATTATTATACAAAGTTTTCCCTTTGGTTAAAATTTAATGTTCTTGTTGATAGTCCTAAAAGAACTTATGTTTTGGTGATTTTTGGTGGGACATTTGGCAAAAAAAGTTGAAATTGGAATTCTCTAAGGGCCAAGGCTTGTGAATTGATGAACAAAAATGGCATTAGATTAGGATCATGGTTGGTTTTTGTGACATTTTTGTGATATGTTGAGTAGTAACTAGTTTGGGCAAGGATATGGTTTATCATGTACACTATGGTAATGGTATAGGAATCTCCAAAAAAATGTAATACCCAAATGATATAGGTTTTACATAACTTGCTAACTTTAAACATCAATATGACATGAGAATAACCACTTTTTTAATTTGTACATAATGATACATGAACATAAGCAACACTTGAGGAGACCACTTGGAACAAGTATTGAACATGCATAGAGATATTATGTGAAAGATATAATTTGGATAAGTCACCTCCTTGAGGTGACACATCTACTTTTCATCTAGAAAGGTTACTTTTCATCTAAAGAATATTTACCCATGACTAGTATAAATTTTCATGGGAATTACTAATACCAAGATCATCATGCCATCTAAATGGCATAAAATAGAGATGACCCAACGGTCATCATCTATATCTCAATGTCCATTTTACAACTATGGACATAATGTCATTGTGTTGTATTATTAATTTGATATAAAAGTTGATTTCTCGTTTATTTATTATTTCATCATACTTAAGATTACATAAAATACAAAAATATATTGCCCTATTTTTGTTGGCCTACACATTTTCATGTCCACATAGAATCCTACCATCTTATGACCTTCTATTTGTTATATGCATAAGTTCACATTTGCATTAAATCAATGATAGGCATTGTAGCTATGTATGATACCTATATATAAAGACACAATTTGCACAACAAAAAGGTGATTAATGATTTGGTAATGAATGGAAGCAACCAAGGTGGATTGATGTTGTGATGAATTGTAAATAATATCCTCATTGTGAATTTGAATGGTTGTTCTTGAAACATCAAACTTTATGTTAAAAAAATGTTGTGCCATTATTAGTTGCCAAACCCCTTTACAACATTTTCAACATATATTGGTTGTTCTTTACACATAATATGCAAAATGAAATATTTTAGATGAACAACTATGTGACACAAGTTAGCTGTGCATACAACAAAGTTGAAAAAGAAATATGACATTACTATTAAGAAGATGTACACACCAATCAAACCATCCTAGGTCTATAGTAAGAAAGTCTGTCATCAACTTTCAATAATTCATATATAATTTAAAATAAATTCAAAAAATGAGCTTTGCATTGAAGATTGTTTGTTGTGTTTTATTCTATCTCCCAAAATATTTGATAGAATTTTATTTAAAAATTTCCAAAGAAATAAAAAAGAATTTGTACACACACATAAATAGGACAAGATACCTTAGACAAAACAAAAAAGGGCAACAAAAAGCTTTTTCACCAAATAGTCTCAAAGTTGTAGATTAAACCTTCAAACCACTTGCTACTATGCACTTTTATCCATTGTGATAAAGTCAACTAGATTGATGACCCCAAGAGGAGGCCTCAATATTCAACACTCTTGCTTTGAATGTCATGGGATGTATGGACATTTGTTTAAGATACATAGTTCATATAGAACAAATTAAGCCTTTTCTAATGGAAAGTTCTATTTAGAGGTGTATGCATTATTAAAAAGATAAGGCACCAAAACTTGCTAGAGGGAATCCATCATGTATATTTTGTGAGGATTTCAAATCAAAGATTCTTTGTAAACTTAGCCAAAAAATAAATCCCTATAACTTGTAACACTACAACCCACTTTGCTAACATTTGTGTGCATCGTAAAAATAATGATAGGAGAGTTGGATAACTAGTGGTGGTCGATGTTGTGGCCATGGTGCTTGAAAATGGAAGCAAAATGATGTGAATGTTGATACATGACTAAACCTTAGTTCTTAGTAGCTTGCACCACAATGGTTTTAATGACATTTTTCAAGCATTTCAAAACTTGTGAAATGGAGTTCTTTCATTCCATAGGACAAGGTGAAAATATTTGTAAATTCACAAGTTTGTTTCTTTTGGGGGATTTTTTATTTTCCCCCTAATTTGATGGACTACAATTTATAAAGCAAGGATGTATTTGGTTACAAAAGTTGTTCATTGCATTGGTTTAGGATAAACTCAAATCCATATGTACATACAGCAACTACAACCATACCATCAACTAGTTATGCAAGGAGGCCAATCAATGCCAATCAAATGGAATACCTTGGGTAAGATTAATCATATGTATTATGTGTATTTTTTTCTAGTTTGTATGGGTGAAAGTACATAAGTTGTGCCCTTGCTAGGTGGCCACATAGTTGGGTGTTCCCGTGCACTTAGGGCAAAGATTTGATTGATTTGTTTAGCTTCTATGATTTTTTCAATGCATGTTAACTTCCAATGTAATTGTAGCCTTAATTAAAATGTTGATGCCTTCAATCCTTGGAAATTAGATATCATTCCTACATCCTTAAAAGGCCATTGTAAACTTTATTTTGTTTTTTTGTGAATTAATGGCAAAATTAGTAAATATTTTTCAACAAATATCAATTCTTTCTAATTGAAGTGGTTCAAATCAAATGATCAAATGTCAAACTACATCAAAAAGTGCCCCTTTGGCATTGGGATCTTTTTATGTATGTTTGAAGGCATGTAATCAATCAACTTGAGGAGTATAGGACTTTATGTAGTGAATTTTCTAAGTTTTGCTAAGTATGAACTAATGTTATGTTAACATGATATTTACTCATTTAGATCCAATCATTTTTATGATTTGAATTAGCAATTTTCATCAACCAACACATATTAATTGGAAAATATATGTCATGAAATATATTCACCTTGGATAATATCAAGATACAACCAACCCCCAAATGGAAATATATATATTAGGATCAATATGTATGTATGATATATAAAATAAACATGGCTTTGAAAACCTTATTTTTCTTTAAATGTTTATATATATAATAATATTCATTTTTTACTATGGCAAACTTTTCCTTAAGTGGTACCACTAGAAACCACCTTACCAAAATCGCAAGAAAGTTGGACCCAATTTAATAAATAAATTTTCATATACTTATACATTGGTTTATTTGATTGGACTATGTGGGGTCTATGTTCCTCATCTATGCACACATTCATGAAAAATAATGAACACCCAAAAACATATAATATGCATTAACATTTAATTTCTAAACCATTCCTGACCCAATTCCCAACTTTTTAAAATTTTAAGTGTCCTTACATTTACACATTATATATTTTTTCTTATTTATATAGTACATGCACAAGGGAGTGATCCAAACTAATCATTAAAACAACAAATGATAAAAATAGTTATCATTTGTGTCTTTGACATTAATGGCACTTTGGGGCTTCACGATCTTGATTTCAAAAATTCATAACTAAATCAAAACTAATTCAGATCTATAAAAGATATCAAGTAAGTTGGCATTTGAAGTATTCTCAAAAATTAACATCTAAGAAAAATTCCCAAAAAATAGATTCCTTTTGTGTTCTTGATAAAAAAAATCATTTGTGTGACATTCTTAAAACTTTTTCCTTATGCATTCATTTTCCACGTCAAAACATTTTTTTTTGTAAATTTAATTGAAGTTTTGAATTCTACATGATTTGGATACCCTTTTGATAAATAATTTGGAATGAATTTTCTTTTTTATACGAGTCCTATGTTGTCCTAAAGTTGGATGGGTCACAAAAATTTGGGGTGTGACGTTCCGAGTGGTACCACCCAAGGATAAGTTTGCCCACTATTTTGTTTCCCTCCATTCAAGTCTACTAATGTGCTAAAGTACCTTAGTCATTTGGACACATCAATAAGTGGTAGAAAGTTATTGAAGGACATTGGGCTCTTATGGGGTTTATGCAAGGTACCTATTGTCCCATTACATGTGACTACTACAATTCATTTTGGTACAATATTACATATGATTATGTAAGACTAAAAATAAGTACAAGCAACCAAAAGTGAAAATTTAAAAGAGATTTAATTTGATGTGTGGAGAAATAATAATAAATCTAATTTAATGTGCAATTATAAAGTAATTACAAGCACTAGGTCAAACACATGGAATCCATGACTAGTCCAAACTTGGTCATGTAATCATATGCTCATGCCCTTGTAATTTCATATGCAACTTTATGGTTCTAAATGACTATGATTATGATTACAAGATTAGTAGTCATCTTGAAAAATGTGTAGCTACGTAAGGTAAGTACATGTAGGTTGTTGGGCTAGGTAAGTAGCTAGGTAGGTATGCAAGCTAAGTTGGGTAGGCTAGGTAGGCTAAATAAATACATGGTTAGGTTAAGAAGCTAGGCTAGTAGGTTTATAGGTAGGCAACTATATAACTAGGTAGTTAGGCTAGGTAGCCTAGACTAAAAAGGTATGATAGGTAGGATAAGTTAGATAGGTAATTAGGCTATGTAAGCAAGGCAAGGTAGCTAAATAAATGTGCTAGGTAGTTATATTAAGTAAGGTAATTTAGGTAGTTAAAAAGTGTTCGTAACCATAACATGACAAAGCATTTTCTTTAATGAATGTGTGGTGCAATGGTTCAAGATTTGGTCATTCTACATGGAGGCAAGGAGTTCAAGTCCTCATGCTTGCAACATACATGTCTATGTTTAGTTAGGCTACTTAGCTTAAGCTGGGTTTCTTAAACCTAGGCTAAGTTTTTTGCCTAGGTAACTTATTTTTTAAGTTAGCTCACATTGCATAGGCTAGGCTTTTAGGCTATGTTAATAAGTAGGTAGTTAAGTAGGTAGGTGTAGGTAGGTAAATAGGTTAAAGTAGGTACCATGCTCACATAGTAAGGTCATTCATGTTGAAATGAATAATTAATTAATTTGGGAAACTCCGGTTTTTCACCCCAAAAATTAATATTTTGAAATTCAATTTGATGTTGAAAGAGACATTTTCCCATTTTGAATGTGTAAAGAAAAATTTAAAAGGACGATTAAATGTTTATGTTTCATATTTCACTTGTAGTTGGATATAGTTACATTTTCTTAAGGACGATTGCCATTTTTCTTACATCTTCATATGGGTGATAGTCACTTTAGTTGCAAAAGTCATTCCTTAAAACAAAAATTGGTCATGTGGGGTGTGAAATTTGGACATTGTCATAATGCATTGTACAATGATTTCTCTTTTCTTGAAAGTTTTAACTATTTCATTTTTCTTAATATAGACTTTCAACATTTTTCCTTTTTAGCCTCATATTTATCCAAATTTTTCATGTGTTTTTAAAGTTATTTTTTGGCAAACTTGCTATAGGTATGGTAATTAAGCTAGGTTTTCCTTCATGATTGTGTTTTTATTAATTATAACCATGGAAGACATAGTTGTTAATAGTGTTTGTGATTATGACCATGGAAATGACTAATGGTAAAAAAAAGAAATATACATTGACTACTAGTCATGCAATGTGAAGCATTTCAAACCCTCACAAATGTAATTGTATGTGTAGTCATAAAAACAAAGTTTTGGCATAATGAGACAAGTTACAAAAGTAAGCATAAAAAGGAAATCTAATTTAGTGTTTGAGCTTGAAAATTTCTAGTGAACAATTTATTTT
>Ga0209611_10001351_pt1 | contig 41341 bp, 18 predicted proteins | sample S1TSphgellanicum_3_FD_187693 | JGI IMG/M metagenome (GOLD analysis project Ga0209611, IMG submission 187693) | Host-associated microbial communities from peat moss isolated from Minnesota, USA - S1T2_Fc - Sphagnum magellanicum MG (SPAdes) (version 2) | ecosystem: Host-associated > Plants > Peat... | reverse complement strand
TTTCAAGATTTTCTTAAAACAAAAGTGAAAAAAATCCTATGCCCTCTTCACCTTCAAATAAAAATGCACTATTCACCTCTAAAACCCCAACCCCACCTAATGTCTTAGACTCTCAGCTTGAACTCCCTTGGAAAACGCTGGGACTGAACTATGCTATGTGAGGAACTGAAGCAGATGATGTAAGCAGAGCATGCTGAAAGATGCACGCCAGGAATAAAAAGCAGGTCAGTGGCAATGTCCCAGAAGGTTCATAGCACCAATTTAGCTCCAAAGAATTATCTATGATACAGCGAAATAATATTTACAGTTCTAATTGCATGAGTTCAAGACTCTAAGTACATTTTGATTTTAGCCCATGAGCATCTGCTTATTTGATCCATGCCAAGTATCCTGGCAAGATGGAGAAAGTTAAACTTGATGCCAACAGGTTTCAGTCCAGCAGTCAATCTCACTGAAATCCAGAGATTCCCCAAACGCTACAAATGCTACCAGTTTGAGCTACCAACCTGCAGGATGACCTACAGTACAGTGTAACTATGGGCTTGGAATAGTGTCGGCCTTCTTGGAGTTCGTCCTCAAGATGTGTCAGGTATTGTTCCTGAATTTTCTCTCAGTTGGGCACACGTTTGTTGAAGATCAGACTTGGTCCAAGAAAAAGACTCCTAAGAGGAAGCTCATCCTGTGTTCAGGAATCCTGGTACAAGAATAGTAGGAGCCTGCTACAACACCAAAATTGCACAGAAAGAACTGGAATAGCAAGTTCTATCCATTCGTGACTAGTTTTTTAAGTTTTAGGGAAATCAGTTTCACAGAAACCTCCAAATCGGCCCGTAAAATCGCCTGCATAGCGGACGCGAGAACACACTTACCTCGCCGTTGGTTCCCCATTTGATTCATCTGCACCTGGTACAAAACTAGTGGGACTTGCATCTTTCTACCATGTAACCATTCCGCTACGTACACTTCACCAGATGGCGTAGTGATGCAGTAATCTTTGCCAGGGATTGATTCTCCACAACAACAATATAGTAGTAATTAATAAGTTTTTTTCTGAAGCAGGAATCCGGTTTCGCAGAAATCTCTAAATGGGCTCACATTTCTTTGCCGGCAAACCGTGCGCACCACCGGACACCAGACAATAATTACGTCGCACGTCGCTCATTTGATTCTGTGCTTGGCGCAGAGCTCTAGGACCCACAACTCTCTGCTACAGCTGTTCAACTAAATCGCCATTCAGCATCTGTGGGAGTATAAGGCTTTGAAAAAGATGGTTCTGCATGTCGGGGAATACAATAGTAGTGCACGCATTCCCAACAATGAAGGAGCCCGGTTTCACGGAAGACTCCAAATCGGTTGACTTTGCTGGGAAACCGTGTGCACCGTTTCACACGAGAAAACGCTAAGCCTCAATCCTACTTATATCTTGCGTCTAGACAGACACCCACAACTGCATTTGTTCTCAAAATCTGGGTTCTTTCCTCACAATCAAGTTGAGCTCAAGTGCTGGTCCTAACCATGTGCAGATGCCAAAATCCTTCTCGAGTTGCCTTCGGTATTTGATGCACTGGGCTCAGCTTAATTACAGAGAACTTCAGCAACATCTTTCTCTGAATTAACAAACTGTGGTATTTGGTCCACTTGGCTCCGGTTTACAAAGTTCAAATTACTGCTGTGATTCGCGAATTTGCAGTGGTCAGGGTCAGCCCTCTGGCTATACTTGTTGCCAGGAACATACGTTCATTGGGTTGATACTTGGCTCAAGTAAACGAGAGGCAAGTGGTCGACGCACCGGCTCATCAATCTGCGCGAATTCTTTTTCCACGAGTAGCAGACCTTGCAGGTGTCTGTTTCATCCTATCCTAGGTGCTTGCTTCTGATTCTAAACTCGCTAGATGTTGTCTTTCATGCCGAAACAAGGCAATTTGTGTTTTGAGTAATCTGTCGTCCCAATAGAGGACGATGTCTGTGGTATCAAGACTCATTGAGGAAAACTTTTGCAACGACAATGGTCATGTCCTGACTTTTAGACGTGAGGCACTATTAATCAGGGTCAATGCTTCGCAACTGGTCGACTTGTAATTGATAGTGCAGCGAAATGCTACATGGATCTTGCTGGTTGTGATGAGTCATGAATCGTTAGTTCAGAAGCGTTTTTTTTGTGATATTTTTTCACTGAAAGCTTTATATGACTTCTAATATATTGAGTAGAAACTTATGAAAGCTTGTGTTGTAGTGTTGCAGCAGAGTGCAATTTCATTGCCATTTGTTTTCAGTTATTACAAAATGGAGGCCGGAGAATGTTCCAAGGACATAGATCCAGGGGATACAGAGCCAGGCAATCGCCCACCTGAGAGCCTCGACTCGTGTAACGACACAACCAAAGCGATCAAAAATATGCCACAAGACCCATTGCGCCCTGAGATGGCGAATGAGAGCAACATGAGTGGCGAAAGGTGTGATGGGCGAAACAAAATGATGGAGCAGCCTGGATCAGAAGGAGTGGCTCAGGAGAGTGACCATCTCTCAATCCTTGGTGATCAGCCCACTTCTTATACTGAGACGCCTGTGATCTCTGCACCTTCGCAAGAGCACATGGTGACAATATGGTACGACGAAGACACACCCGGAAGAGACGTAAGTATGGATGAGTTTATTACCACCTTAAGAGAATCTCAATTGGAGATGCTACAATTCGAGTTCCCGGGTGCTGATGATGAGGTGGAGGATGGAAACAGCAGCAACAGGCGGGATTTAGCATATAGAAAGAAACGCCTGGAAGTTATAGATGCCGTCGGTACATGCGAGAGCTTGAAGAAATTGACTATTAACGAAACGTTAGAAGTTGAGGAGGTGGAGGTCCTTTGCGAGAAATTGGTATCCCATCCCATGTTGGCAACTCTAACTGTCCAATCTCCATCCGCTAGTACCAATGGTGATGGTGGTGATAAGGGAATGGAAATTGTTTGCAACATGTTGAGAAAGAATCGCATTATTAAGACTCTTCGATTTTTTCGATTTGAACTCAGTGCAATGGTGACTGAGATTGGAGTGGCTTCCTTGGGGGCGATGTTGAGTGTGAATTCGACTTTGGAGAACTTGGGTGTTGAATCATACACTGGGAACCTAGACATTGGAGTAGAGCTGCTCCTTGCGCCACTTACTGGTCATGATGGAAAACCACCTCTTAACAAGTCACTGAAGCGGCTCATACTCCGCGGATGGGAGCTTGGACAAAGAGGGGCTAGAGCTATTGCTCAAATGTTGCTCACAAATGACTCCTTGACGCATTTGGGGATTCCAATTGCACGGTCTTTAGAACCATTGGATGTGTGCACGATTTTGGAATCGTTGGAGAAAAATGAAACTCTTAACTCACTTAATCTAAGGAGTTGCCAAGCTGTTGGAGGGGATGATGTGTTGGCGAAGATGATGGATCTTCTCCGGGCCAATCCTTGGTTGAAGGAAATTGACCTCAGTCGCACTCCATTGGAACGAGATGGACATGCTGTGCAAGTGAAGGCCCAGTTGGAAATGAACTCACGCGATTATATGGCGGTGGTGAAGGGGATGCCTCGAGTTCAACCGAAGTTTGCAAGAGTGTTCTTATGTGGTGACCCATACTCAGGTAAAGAGGTTCAATTCTCTAGCAAATATTTATATTCACATACACTTGAAGCCATTAATTAATGGCCCTCAAGCTACAACACATGTGACCTTCATTGGAACTATTTGATACAAATTTATTAAATTGGACAATATGCTTTTAACCACTTTCTGAAATAATTTTATTGATCTACCCAAATAATTTGGTTATAAATTTAAACCAAAATTCTATATGGACATGCACATTGAGATTTCCTTAAAAAACAAGAAATGGGAAGATCATTCAAGGATGTTGTCACCAGAGTTCAATGAACCCAAATTTAGTGAGTAGTTGATCTATCAACCATGCTATAAGAACTAGGTGGGGAATTAGTCCAGCGAATTAAAATGTCATGTACATTGTTACATCTATACATTATGAGAGCCTAAGGTTTACTCAACTATGGTAGCTTATATGATTGAAAGAGCTTGAATTCCCACTCCTCCTGACTGCATTAAATTGTTTGCCTTAATGTTTAATTAAAGGAAATTTTAGATTAATCTGCAAATCAAATTTTTTTAAACCTTTAATATATGCCCCACAAAACATCAATTACAATATAAGTTAACAAATATTTAACCAATTTTCGGACATCCTAATTCTACAATTAGTAGCTTATAATATGTATGGATTAATCATTACAAAGAGTAAAATAAATTTTCTTCAAGTTCATTGGCCATTAATAAACAGGATAAATATATATAAATCGCAAAAAATACACTCTAGGGCAATTGATTTTGCAACTTTTCAAATTTGATGGGCATTCATCCAACTTTAAAAGTCATTTACAAACTTAGCTTCAAAGTTGGATATAATCTTGTGTTTTGTCATTTCTTTACACAAAATTCATATAGATGAGAAGACTTATTAAAGTGGTAAATCAACAAAACACCTAGAAAATACATAAGTGGCCATACAAGAATTTTAATTTGAAAAAATAAACTTTAAATTATCTATTTTATTTTATACAATTTAACAAAATTTTATTCCTTGACATAAGATTGAAGCAAATTAAGCCAAAATTGCATAGGAATGATATAACATGTGGCTAATAATATTGAAACCAATGACCATAGATCTTTTTTTTAGACTACAATGTAATATCAAATTGTTTGCCTCCCATTATTTTAACCTTTTTTAGAACTTGAAGTTCAAAGAATAAATCTTTGAAAAGTTTTAAGCTAGTAAAAGTTTTAAGTTAGTTTTAAGGTAGAACTTATTTTATTTATGTGCACATAAAAATGACTTATCCCTATCCATAATGTGCAAGCTATTTAAGTATATTTTAATGCTAAATTGCTACATTTAATCCTTGAATGAATGCATAGTACTTACTTGAAAATGTGGCAAAATAAAATTGCATTAAATGTAATTAAGCTAATTAAATTCATGTCAAATTCACTTGACAGGCAAGACTACATTAAGGAAGTCAATGGTTAGAAGTTTTGCAAAAGGATTTCAAGCCAAGATGTTCATTCCACTAGTGGAGGTGATTGAGTTGCACAAGCCTTTCAAAGGATTTTGCTTCAATTATGATCCAGATGAAATGGCCAAAAGAACACGAGGGATACAAATCAATGTCCTTGTTGATCATAAAGATCAAAAAATTTCCATTTGGGATATGGCAGGCCAAGAGGAGTACCATGCCTTTCATGACGCCATGATTCCGGACTTGAGCATACAAGGAAATGTTTGCTATTTTGTCTTGGTATGTAGTCCTTTTCATAGCAAAACTCAGCAAAAAAAAAATCCAACAGAAATCCATGATGAAATTCATTGTTGGTTGCGATTCATTTCATCTAACACCAAAAGGTCATTAAATTCTCCACCACAAGTGTTGGTTGTTTTGACAAATGGTGACAAGGGGTTTCAAGATGACAAACCCCTTGTGGAAACTCGTTTAAAACATTTGAAACAAAAGTTTGCTGCTTTTGTTGATTTATCTCCAATTTGTCATTTAATCAATGCCCACTTTTCTCAAGAAGCAAAAGATGTGGTGAAGGATGTGATGCAAAATTGTGCGTCAATTTTCAAGAAGGTGTCACACATATATAAAGCATGCATGAACGTGCAACATGGCTTGTCTGAATGGAACCGAAAACATCCACATGAACCTATTATGACAATGAAAACATTTGATAATGACATTGTTCACAAGTTAGAACCAAATTTGCGAAATTTGTCGGTTGAAGGAGAATCAAAATTAAAACCACATGTAGCAATAGCAATGTTTTTGCATGATGCTGGTGAAGTGATCTATTTCAAGGATGAGGATTTTTTGGTCGTGAATCCAAATTGGTTTTGTAATGAGGTGATGGGTCATCTCATCATGCTTCATGGAGATGTTGAAAAAGCTGGTTGGAAACAAATTTTTCAAGATGGTTTTGGCAACATCGAAGACATCCAAAATCTCATCAAGTTGTCTTTGAAAAAGATCACCCATGATGGCACAAGCATTGGAGTTGATATCCCCAAATATCTTATTCGCCTTATGCTGAAAATGGACCTTGCATATTATGAAGAAAAGCCTCAAGAAAATCAAGATGCAAATCACTCATTGCGAATATTTGTACCCACTACATTGAAGGCTGACCATTTTGTTGCACGAGGTGAAAGACCTTTACGATGGACTTTCACCAAATTTCCACCAGAAACAACTTTGATCCACCTTGGACGAAGATTACAATGTCATGACCAAGAACTCACCACACTTACCCCAGGATTTTTCCCAAGAGTCCAGGTAAAAATTTAACCCAAGTCATATTTTGAATGTCCCATTCAATATTGAATAATATCTAGGTTCATCCACTTTCCTTTTTGTCATCATCTAAAATGTGTATAGTTACATTATATAATAATAGGTACCACAACAAGTGTAACTTGTGTTTTTCATTGTGTAATATATATAAAACATTGTAAAAATGTTTCAAGTAAATTTTAATGTGTTTACATGAAACATTTGGTTCCAACATATTATTCAAAAATCAAGAATGTGATTAAACAAGTAATTGGAATGAACTAATGATTATAAAATAATGTGAATTTTTTAATTATAGTGAATTTTTTAATTATAGTGAATTTTTTGGTAATTGTAATATTATGAATATTTATAAACCATCACCTTCTATAACTAATTGTCACATTCTTCTTGCACACAAACTCATTGCTTTGTAAACAATCACATAAATGAGCAAATGTGATTCCTATTATCCTATTGCATCCAAGCATGTTTTATTTAAAATCTAAAAAATTTAGATATTAAATGTTTTTAATGCAATTTTTTTTATGCAGGTGGCATTATACAAACATTTTGAAAAGGATGTGCCAATTAAAGCAAACTTTTGCAAAAGTGAGAAAAATCTATTTAAAATTTCAATAGATGGTATGGAAATTTTTGTGGAGTTAGCTGGAGATGAGATGAAAAGTCATCTTTTCATTGACATATTGGTGAGATCATCCAAAACCAAATTGCACACTCTCCAATTTATCGATGACCATGTGTTGAATCAAATCGAACATTTATGTAATGCTCCTCAAGTTGGTTGCCAAGGTGTTGCACTTGTGCGAGGAATTTTGCAACCAAAGGCTGTTGAATTATTGTTGTTGTGCAAAAACAGAAAGCACCAAGTAGTGTTGGTGGAGGATTTGAAGCAAGATTTACTTGCAACAAACCTTGATCCATCATATGTTCATACATGGAAAGAAGTGCCCAATGTGGAGGAATGCAATGTCAACATTTTTGGTGGAGGTATGGAGGATACAGCAACATCCCTTTTGGGTGAAGTTGATACCCATGAAGTTTTTCAAAGGCGACATAGAGCACTCAAGGAACTCGAAATCCGAGTTACCAAGTTGCAAAACAACAAAAAGCATTTTGAAGTCTACCCTCAGGGTTTTCAAAATGAGATAAAATTGAATTCGTTAAATACAAATGATGTCCAACAGCATATTGATTTCCAATCAAGTGGAAATTTTACTTTGCAACATTTGGTGGAGTCTATTCGTAATGCAATCGTCCCTGAGATAAAAGATGAATTGCATTTTATGGAGAAAAGGTTGGAGAACAACATGGAAAAATTGATGGAAGGAACGAAACAAGAGATTCGATTCATGGAACGCAAGTTGCACAACATGTTAAAGATGGAGTTGGACAACATAATAAGCTTGTCCGTGCAATTGCAACAACGACAAGTTCCATGCAATGTTTATTTCACCACAACAGGCTCTAGTCGGCAACGCAAACTTATTGTGAAAATGTTACCCGGGATTGAAATGGTTCATCTACATCTTTTATGCGAACACATTGAAGGGATTCATGTTGTGGACAATCAAAAAGGTGAAAAGATTACCTTGATTGACCCAAAAGTACGAAAATGGGTTCCTTACCTTGTCACTGGTCTTACCATTTTTTCCCTTTTGTTGAAAGTGGGGGCCCATGTTGCTACAGGAGTTGGTGACATGATACCCAACTTTGGAAAAGGTTTGTCATTAGCACTTGACACAGATAGCCTTCAACATTACTTACCTAGTGAAGGAATATGTAGAATGTTTGACTATGACCCACTTCAAGGAAAAAGAACCTTAATTGAAGAGAGAACTGCATTGGACATGGCTAAAGACAAAAAGTCAGCTGAACAATGGCTTGTTGATTTTTTGAAGGAGAGGAAGAATAATATCTTTGAATCATTTGGTTTAACTAGAGTTAAATACCATACAATGAACAACAAAGGTCCTCTTATTCGATGGATTTGTCATAAATGTAAGAATGATGGCTTCCAAAGAAATATGTTGGAGGACTTCCCTGTGTCTCAACATTAAAAACATGATTGAATTGTATGAAATTATTTATGACTTTTGTAAGGGGAAGAAGTAAAGTCATTCCACCAATCCATGCAAAATTCACCATGTTTCAACTTTCATCCACTTCAATCTAATCTAGTTTCACATATGTATCTCCATGTGATTTTTTAAAATAATTTATTATCGTTTATAAGCAAAGATTGATTTCAATACAATCATGTCATTAATTGTTAATTATTGAAAAAGAATTTTCTAATGTGAAATGTAAAAAACAATTTCATTCGTAATCAAATCAAAACTTGTTGAATTTGTTTTCTTTTTCTAGTATGCATATCATTAGAATAATTTGAGTTTGTTGGGGTTCTTGTGTCTTAATTGTATCCCATATATGATATAGTTAATCTACCTTTTGTTCATATTGACAATGAATATTTTCATTAATACTTTAATAGAGTCCTCTTTGTTCAAACAATAAACTCCTTAATGATCATTAGGATTTAAATTACAACTTTAGAATATAATGCATATCATGTATCAAAAGGATATTATGTTTAGGGAAAATTATTTTGTCGAGCTTTTAATCACACTTGATGTCCTAAACTCCCAAGGTTGTTATGTTTCAAATAGGTCCCCAGTAGCAATGTCATATGATCTTGCATGTCGAATGACATTCATTTCATTCTCTTGAAGAAGGTCAAATGATTCAACAAGTAAAAATTAAAGAACTAGCCATAGGTACAGAAATCGTTATATGAATTGAAATTAATGCCACCAAATGCTTGAATGTGACATAAATATTTGCAAAATAACAAAATTGATGAATCTAGGCACATGTGATCAAATGATCTTCCAATTTTGAACTATGAAATTGATAGATTACATGTTAGAAGATCCATGTTACAACACAAAGCACTATGTAGTACAAATATAATGTGTTCAAACCAAGCACTAACCCATCCATTTAACACTTAAATGTAAAAGTTTTCAACCTTTCAATTGTAATTTTCCAATCAATGAATTTTCAATTTCCCTCTTCATAAGGTTCCCATATTTCAAAATTGGTGATTGTTGAACTTCCAAATGCATATCATGTATTATGGAGCATACTCATTATGTAATTAATACAAATACAATGTGTTCAAGCTAAACACTAACCCATGGACATGTAGCAATTCAATGTCAAAGTTTTTAGCCTTTCAAATTATGGCTTCAAAGGTTTTGGAAAAAATGTTATGCATTCAAAACACTCACCATGTAACCAAAATAGACTAATTTACTCCTTATGAACCAAGACTAAAACATGTCCAAGATTGAGCCATTGTCTAGGTGGCACATAACCCCCATAATCATTTAAAGAATGACCAATGATACCATATCAATTGCTATTATTATCAAATAGGACTAGAGAAGGATGGTCTTCTTGGGAAAGTATGATAACCATTATAAACAAAGAAGTCAAAATGCTCTCACCTACTTGGGTCCTTCAATTAGGTTGACTTTTCCACATTTCACCTCCCAACAATAACATGATGGCACACCCCCAACTTATTATCATCATGGATTGAATTGCCAACAAACATGAAGACTCTTTGCTTACACAACCATATCAAATTTCATCTAATTCAAAATGACACCAAAAATAATGCAATTCAAAAAGGATAACCCCAATTTCTTGAATTGGGATTAGAAGTTCAAATTAAACCTCTATCACGTTTACACAAAAAATATAAACATGTATGCTTGACATTGCAACAATTATCTAAACAATACATTAGAAACCACCCACAAAAGGAAGAAATTGATAACCATTACCTCCAACCAAATTGAAGCAAATAAACACATTAATAATGGCCAATGCTTATTGTAAACATTGGTTCATGATTTCTTCCCTACCAATCAAAAAATTTGTGACTAGGCTAGGCATTTAATGAGAAAAGTTTAAGTATATTTCCATGTGTACAAGTAAATCAATGCACTTCATTTTCAATAGTTATACAAGAGATGACAAATCTTTCACTACAACACATATTCCAACACTTTAATCTTATAATTTATTTTGATTGAACACAAACACAAATGGATCATGCTAGGACATGCAAATTGAACTATGGAAGGATTTAGAAAGAATAAAGGGGTTTAGGAAACCATTTGTGTCATGCATGTATTTCTAGTGACAAACATTGCATAAATACCAACAACAATAGTTTTTACAACTACACACACTATAAGGAATCCTATCCATTCCAACCCATGCATTTGTGAATTTTGTCCAAATCAACCATTTTTGTGACTTTAAATATGACTAACCTCCATGGCACTTTGTAAAAACGACTTGTAGACCTTATTGGTCAATGTAGGACCTTGAGGGGTTCAACATTGCAAAATTCTTCCCATACAAACATTCTTCAAGGTTAACACACAAATCAATAGATAGCCAATGGTAGTCTAATGCATACATTATTTTTTTCAAGTGTACCTACAATTGTGTTTGAATGTTTTCTTTGTGCCTAGGACTTATGGATGCTTTTGTTGGTCCTTGTTAGAATGAAAACATTTCCTTAGGTCAATTTGCAAAATATTTTTGCCCAAGGTTTTGTTCTATTTTTGTAATTTGGATTTCTCGAGAAAGAAAGTTTCCTTTCTATTCTAGACTTGTAAAAACAAGTGGAGTGGTCAATTCAATCTAGGTTGGGTGCATACAAAAGCACAAAACACAAGGAAAGGTTAAAAAGCTTGTGAAGATGGTTCATTTTGGAACATGAATTGCACAACATGACACTAAAAGGATAGTTTGCAAAGTGAAATTTCAATTACCAGCTATGCATGGCAAGGAAAAGGTAATAATAAGATTGACTTCCAACCCAACTTCATGTGATAATCTTTGTTAAAGAAAACCCCTACAATCCTATGCACAAAAATAGTTCCACTAAGACAAGCCACATTTTAAGGAGCTTAACTACACCTTTTCTTTTGATGGTCATCTCATGACTATTAAATAGCCTATAACTAAGTAGTGTAAGCCTTCTAGGTAGGTATCCTAGGTGACTTAGGCTTACTAGGTAGACATATTAGCCTCATAGGTAGCTTACTAACCTAGGCCTACTAGGTAAGTAACATAGGCCACGTAGGGCTACTAGGTATAAGGTAGCTTAACCTAGGTTATCAAGGTCTACTTGGTAGCTACTTACATAACATAAGCCACCTAGGCCTACAAGGTAAGTACATAGCCTAACCTAGGCTTACTAGGTAGGTATGTAACTTAACCTAAGTCACCTAGGCCACCTAGGGCTATTAGGTAGGTATGTAGCTAACCTAAGCTATGCCACTTAAGCTACTAGGTAGGTAACCTAACCTAATATTAGGTAGGTAGCTTATGCCTAAACCTAGTTAATAAATTAGGCAACTACCTACCAAGTATGCCTAGGTTAGATCTATTAATAAGTTAGTAGGTACCTACATAGTCTATTAAATAGTATAAGCGTAGGTAGCTTAAGTTGGGTAAGTATAAACATAGACTTAATAGGTACCTACAAGGCCTAGTAGACTCTAACCTACATGTTACTTAAGTACGTGTGCATTTATTAATAGGTATCTCTTATCTATATAAGCTAATATACTTATAACCTACTTATAACCTACCTATTTATGTAAGCAATGTAAACCCTAAACCTTATGTCTTAGGCACTTTGGTCAAGTTGGAGATGGGGGCAAAAAAATCATATGGGGGGTTTTTTTGACCAAAATTCTCAATCAAAAAGACTGTGATTTCTTGTAATGATTGTAAACATAAAGTGTGGAAGCAATGTACAAGAGGGGTGCCTTAAAGTGGCAAATGAACATTTAAGCTATTTTTTGACTAATTCAAAATTTAAAATGAAACATGAAACTGGTAGAAAAGGTGATGATGAAAAATTTGATATCAAAATGCATTAGTCACTTCTTTTGCACCATGTGTGTTGTACATTTTACATCCATGTTGGGTGGTTGATTTCAAATCAAATTAAAATGAATTTTAACAATAACTAGTGTTTAATGTCCCACCAAGGACAAATCAACCATATGTTTTCACATTAAACAATATCTTCACCAACTTCCATCATAAGCCAATTGTTGTGTTAATGGTATACTTTAAAACTCTAATTTGTGGCTCTACATGAACTATTCATGTTCATATTCATGTGTAGCATCTTAATTTAACATTGCCTATGGGTTTTCACATGAAAAAAAGAACCAATTGTGCCAAGGTTAAAGTCCTTTATAAGGATTGCATTTTCCATGTGGCAGTTTTCTATTAGTTTACACTACATTTTTCACACAATTTTTTTAACTGGATATCAAATTTGAGGCCAAATATGACATACAACATGATAAAAACTCAATTTGTTTTACATCAAGCCTTACATTATAGTCAAATCTATAATTTTACTTTGAAGCATGATTACAAATTCGAAATTATAATAGTTTAAAAGGACATTTGAATATTAAAATCTAGAAGGGTATATGTATTTTTATTGTTTGAATTTTTTGAACACATGGATTCCTTCTTGTGGAATATATTAAAGTTCACAAAAAAAATTGAAATGATTTGGTGAACATTTGATAAGGGAAAAAGACTTTTGATACAAAAAAACCACTTGTCCACATGTTTTTCTTGAGTGCTTTAAACATATAAAAGGACTTTTGAAACATGGTGATTTTTCATGAAAATTGTGTTGTTGCACCTTTGAAAGTATAAGAACTAATTTAAAAAATAAAACAATTTTTTTGATATATAGTGTTCCCATGGTGATTTTCAAATTTTCAAAAGACAGTTTTTAAAGACTATCCACACATTGTTTGGTTCTTCTTTTCCTCTTTCACCCCCATGTTAAATAATTAAAATGTAACAAAGTTGCAAAAACCATAGTTATGTCATGAATCCAAATGTTTGCAAATCCTAATACCCTTTTGGAATCACTACAAATGGTATTAAGGTTAGAAATATTATGCATAATACACTCCATTCCAAAATATTGGCCATTTGCAATAAACAGTAGTATATCTATTACCCAACTACATTGAAAATATGTTATTTGTTAGATGGGTCCTCTTGATAGCTTTGGAAATAATGACAAGCTAGATGGGTCCCTATTCCAATTTCCATTAGAAGAAATTTGAAAATCAACAACTAAATTTGCGACTTCTTTACAATTGTAATGGACACATGCAACTAAAAATAGCCTAGTTACCTTGGACAAATGCCATAAGATAATCAATCACAAAAGACATGACATGGCCATGAAGTTGAAAATGTAATCGCAAACCTTACGACTAGGCCAGAATTTCTCATTCATTGCCATGGATGATCCTTAGTATGATGTCGAACCCTAATTTGCGACTACATTTGGGATAGTCACATGCTACCAAATGTACCAGTGATGGATGGTTAAGATTTAACCATGTGGTAATTTCAAGAACAAATGGCCATAAAACACGTGGCAATTTTCCATTTGTTAAAAAAGATATATTATAATTATAGTAATTAATTATTTTAATTAATTAATTATAATCTATCCTAGGCTAAACTATAATAGGCAACTTATTCTAGGTTAGGCTAAGGTAGAATAGGTTGGTTAGCATAGGTTAAGTAGGTAGGTAGGATCCTATTTATTTTGTTGGGGACAAGCCTTTTGATTCATCCATCCCAAATGGCACACGCTCTATGTTTATAGTGCATACCATGAATCTAGTCCATTCCTTCACCTACTTATATACTTTACAAATTTGAAGTTGTAGACAAAAGATATGGGACAATTCTAATGAAAAGGAAACACTACAATGCTGCAACACAATCACATCCTTTGTCCCATACAAAAACATTATCATGTATCCACACAATAAAATATTTACTATTTTCATTAACTATTTACTACCTATCTTACTTACTACCTACTGCTTACTACTATTTATCCTACTTATCACATACTACCTAGGCTACATACTTATTATCTATTACATAACCTACCTAATAAATTAATACACTAGCCTACATTTAATAAATTAATTATTTAACATAGCTAATTAATTAATCAATTAATACAAAAACACCATGACATATTCACAAAATAATATACCTCTTACTTAACTTATAACCTACCTACCTACTACCTACTAGTAGTTATCCTATTTATTACATACTACCTAGGTTACATACCTACTATCTACTACCTAGCCTACCTAATAAATTAATTACCTAGCTTACATTTAATAAATAAATTATTTAACATAGCTAATTAATTCAATTAATAAAAAAACATTATGACATATTCACAAAATAAAATACCTTTTTCTTAGCTTACTTCCTACCTACTACCTACTAGTGCCTATCCTACTTATTACATGTACTTAGCCTAACTAATTAATTGATTAAATACCTAACTTAATAAATTAATTAATATTAAAACATGATCACATATTCACACAATAAACTAAGAAACCTACCTACTACCTATCCTACTTACTATCTACTACCTAATTTACCAATTAATTAATGACCTAGCCTACCAATTACCTAGCTAGCTTACCTAGCCTAACTAGTCTAACCTTCATAGCCTAGCCTATTAGCTACACTTAATAAACTAGCCTACTATTATGTAAATAGATAACTTAGGCCAATTAAATAAGTATGCAAGCTAGGCTAGGCTACCAATGTACATACACCTACTTAGTTTAATGTAACCTATTAAGCTTAACTAGATTAGTTTACCAACTAGGTTATAATAGCCTTTTCTAGCAAACTATTAACTAATAGATATTTTATCATGGAAGACCCATGGATAATTGCAAAGAAGACCCATGGATGGGTACATTAAAGGGATAATAGTCCAATTGAAATAGCAAAGTTTGCCATATGTGGTCTATGTTTCTTTGTTCATGTGATAGAATATACTATTACTATTGAAAAACCTTTCATTTGTAGTTGCAAAAAACAACTACATTATCATCCATTGATGAATGCAATCAAAATTAGATGACATTGTTCACTTTTCATCTACATTTTCAATGAAAATCATATTAATCGTAAGTTGTAGTTACATTTACAACTAGAATTTGGTTCAACCTTTCCTGTAGTTGCAGATGGGACTACAACAAGTTACAACTACATGGACACGTAGGATTAACACACTGCTAGTCATAAAATCAGTTGGTTTGGACATTAGTCACATAATAGTTGCAAAAATATGGTCAAAATGGAAAACATTTCTCTAGTGTTCTTGTTGCTATGAAAAAATGTCATAAGGACTTTCCAAAATGCATATATAGAATGTACATGGATGGTTTCCAAAAAAATTTAAGGAAGTGGTGATCTGTATTCTAAATGGAAAATTCCATCTATCAAATGTCATAAACTCCAATGACAAAACACACCCCCCTTCAAGCTATAGAAACTTCCAAGTAATACCTCCATTCTTCTCTCATCCTTCCCCAAAACACACTTTTTCCCATCTTGTAGTCTAGTGGGATTTTCTATTGTCTTGCATATTAGTGTCACACTCATGGAAAGTAGAAACGTAAACAAGGATTGAAGCATCTTGAAAGAGATCAAACAAGATGAGATTATTGCGAACAATGATTATGGAGATGTCGGACTTGAAGATACTTCACCTAATCTGTGCCTTGTAACATGGGACATGCAAGTTGTTGAACTCTATCAATGTCTACCAATACCAAAATAAACAAGAAGTGAATTGTGAGTTGTAATGTTTAAAGATTGTAGATGTGATCTCACATATGTTTTGTAGAAGTACTTGGAGCCATTATATAACCAAGATGTCCTTTAAGGTTTTTGAAACACAGACATGTGCTTGGCACCTTGGGCCAATTGATCATTGGGAATATAAGTCACTCTTGTTCATTTTGTATGGTTGTTTCCAATAAGTGTATCATTTTTCATTTATATGTCCTTCATGTATTAGTAAGATATTGGTGAACATTTTGAAAGCAAGGCATTGGGTATTTTGAAATAGATCTTTCAAGTTTGCTTGCTTTGTTGCATGTTTAGCTAAAGTGGCTTGTGCATGGTTTTCATCTAGTGGTTATCCAAACAACCTTGCATTAGTGATGACAACACCTATGCATTAGAAACATTGGGTTACATTGCACGAGGGACTTTGCCAACTCATGAATGATGGCCCCCAACAAGGTAATGAGGTCCCGAGATGTGGTGGTGCAAACCAAACAAACACACCCTGGCAGGAAGAACAATGCATGGATAGCTAAAAAACCACGCCACAACATGATAGAAGAAGGGGTATTGTCATTGTCATCAATGGCTTCTAGTGAACAAGACACATGTAGTAGTGAAAACTCCTTTAGTCATGGCTCAAAATAAGGCAAGGATGAGAACATCTTTATTTCTAGAGGTGCAAGTGTGCCACTAGTTGGATTTTCAATCATGAAGGAATTGAAGAAACAAGTTAGCAAATGGATAGCCACATCCACACCAAATGTAACTTACTATGGCACTCACTCGCTTGGTTGTTTTCTACTCAAAATTGCATCTTGTTAGTTCAAGGAGCCTAGAGAGCTCAACATTGATAAAAAGAATCAATATTTTTGGAATGTTTAAAAGGAGTTTTCCAAGTTTGTTTAAGGATAGTGAGGTTGAAGCTCTATGTAGCTTAGATTGCACCTATGCCCACTATTTTTGGTTTGCGAGACCACAACAAGTAAAAAGTTTGTTATTTTTTTAAATGGCAAAATAAAAGAGGTCACATTTTTCACATGTGGATTTATGTCATTTGAATCAACTACAACTATCAAGTGTCTAGTTAGCTTCATAATGTTTCATGTTGATAGTAGTTCATGAATGTGCTTACAATCATTACAAAGATAGGTCTTAGTTTGATATCTTTCTATTTAGGGTTTTATGGTCATGCCCATTTCATTATAATGAACATTAAGGAATAGTAAACAAGTTGTGGTACTTGCGTTGTTTATTAATGATGGTTTACAACATCTTTGAATCTTCTATATGTGGCCCTTATAAATGATTGGTTCATATGCCATTTTTAGCACATTATTACCCAATGAATGGAAAAGATTCAACAAGGTAATGATTACTTAGTGAATAGCAAGGATGTAACAAGACATTTCATTAGCTAGATAGGATTAAAATTGTTGATCATTTGATTTCAAATTATTTTTAAAGGGAAAAGCACTTAGGGTGTAGTTTTGGAACTTGATGGAGTTGGGGAGATTGTTTATTTTACACACAAAGTTAGACTTAAAGAGTTGCTAAAATTAAAATAATGACACAGTATGAAGTCTAAAGTTCTATTGGTATTAGAAACCATAGATTTTTCATGTTTTCATTTATGATTTCTACTTTTAAAACTACAATTTTTTTACATGTTCAATTATGAGTAAAGAGTGTAGTATGAAATTGATAAAGAAAAATTGATCATACTCCATAACTGTTGTTTTTTTTTTTCTAATCACTAACTATAACTCTAACCATAGATTTCGTTTTTCAAGAATGAATTAGAACTTGAAGAGAATGAATAATAGTTGTAATGAAAAAACTATGTAAAAGTAGTTTGGGTCCAATCATAGTAACATATACCAAAAGCAATCATAACCACTATTTAATTTTTTGAACTTTGGATTGTAAAAATAAGAATAATAATAATAATAAATTTTTTTATAAAATGTTATTATGAATACATTATGTACATATCATAAAGATTTAGAATCAATCTAATGAGTGAAAAATATGTATAAGGACTTTTAACCTCTTGTAACCATTGCTTAAAATCAATTTTGACACTAAATGCACAATTTGAAAAAAAATTAATGACATATTTTTGGATTTTTAAATATATATACCTTAACATAATAGTATTAAGAAAACTTTACAAATTTTTAATGTTTTTTTGAAAGACATATTAAAAAATTCTAAGAATATTCTAAGTGGTCTAAGGGGGCACGTGTGGCTCTTAATAATGTGGTTGGATTTGTCTACTAAAATTGTTTTAAACAACTGAAACGACAAATTGTAAATGTTGAAATGAATGATTGAATTTAAACAAATGTATTAATTTAAATAGGCAGAGAACAATTATAAGATAAAATTTGTGCTTACCATTCACTACTACAAATGTGTGTTTTTACGCTAGTTTTTTTGACCCATTTTAGTCATACTTTTAGTCATTTCCAACACTGGGCAAATTTGGTTATAGTCGTGATAGACCAATTGTTTTTGACACAAATATGATTGAGTCTATTGTGATTGAATGTCTATTAATGTGTTTATGTTAACTATAGTGTCTATTGTTTGTTTTGACTAAAGTGATTAAATGTTTAGTTGACATAGTTGCCACATGGCATGTCTATTGTGATTAATTTGATTAACATTTGTGCCAATGGGAAAGTGCCAAATGGTAAGTTGGAATGACTAACATGACTAATGTTGACTAACATGTGTTCCAATGTGGATGTGCCACATGGCTTCTTTAATTTGAGTAATGTGACTAATTTTGACTAACTTGTGTGCCAATGTGGAAGTGCCACATCGCTTGTTTGATATGACTACCATGACTGATTTTTTACTAACATATGTGCCAATGTGGAAGTGCCACCTGGTTTGTCTTTTCTGATTAACGTGATTAATTTTGATTAACATATATGCCAACGTGGAAATGCCACATGGTTTATCTAATGTGACTAACATGACTAATTTTGAGTAACATGTGCCCCAATGTGAGGGTGCCACATGGTTTATTTGGAATGACTAATTTTATTAATTTGAGTCTCTACACCTAAATTACCTAAAGCCTTCACATTAAATTGTTACATATATTATGCCTATTGCATGTGCATATGAACCAAAATGATCTCACACATCCACCTTCCCAAAGTTTAATAATAATAACAAGCAAACACCGAACTCAACTTCCAAAAATTCTAACTTACACACTTGTACATATTGTAACCCAAAATGGGAAAATTTGCGTATAGAAATGTAAAATTTAACAAAGTATGGTCATACAAGGGTGATAGCACATTACGAGGGGGCCATTTTGGGCACTTTCATGACATGCATGTAATGTATATGTTGTACAAATTTGAGAAAATTTAAAAATAGTCATGTAGGCTCCTATGTTTGTTTTAAAAGCCAATGTTTTGGTAGTATAGGCTATTAAATGATTTGTTAAATAGTTAGTTTCATTTTTAATGTCATTAAATGTGACTTGGGAAAGCAAGAAGCGGGAAGCTAGGTTCTAGTATTAGGTTGATTTTGTAGGGTTTCTTTTTCGAACGCAAATTGTAAGGCACTGCTATTTGGTTAAGCTTGCACAAAAAAAATATTTTTTAGAATGTGAATTGTAAGGCACTATTGTTTACTTGAGCTTGCAAGGGAATTCGACTTTGCTACAATCAACTCGCACATGGTTAAGGTTGTCAAGACATAACACTTTGCAAGTCTATGCAAAAGTTCAAGTGCAGCTATGATGATCAAACATTATTGACATTATTAGGTCTACATGCAAATTTTGCAAAAGCAAAAGCTCTTGTTTTGAATATTTGATTTCTTTTCTTTTGAATGTCATTGTTTTGAAGTCCATTTATTAAGTTCATCAAGCTATGTATGTACATTAAAATTCAAATGTGACCTCAATACCTGTTTATTCACAAGTTGAGATCCAGACCATTTCTACTTATAACTAACTCTTGGAAATATTCTCCAAATGGTTTCAACTCCGTTTCAAGCTACATGTGCACTAATATTGTCGACATGAGGATTCCTTGTATGGATGCAAACCCTTCCATGGTGCCAAAATGCTCTTCCTCTCTAATTGCTATGACATCCAAAGTGCTAAAATTGAAGGTACCTGCACTGTGCAAATAATATTCCAGAGCCACATCAAGTTGGAGACCAGGAGTTTGTTGATGGTTTCTTTTGCTGCTTTGAGTACTAAATTCCCACTAGAGATTTCACTACTAACATAATTGCAATGTAAGAAGCTCCTTCCTCCTCCTTCTTCATGCCCTCTGTCCATTGCAGCAATCCATCCTCACAACTAGCAATTATGTGTTGAAATCCTTTTCTTATGTTGTCAAGCATAAGTTTTAAGTTAGGGTTTAAGTTTTTTTGTCGTTGTTACAATTGTTGTTGATGTGTTACATGTGGACTTCCCTACAATCTTGGTAATTTCATGATTTAATGTGAATTAGCTTACAAGGATTGGTAAGCTCCACAAGCTCTCTCTTTCATCACCACTACCATCATTGCCATGTTTTGGATGTGTGCTATAGCAGAGCTTAATGCCTTTTGAAAGAAAGATAAACCAACAACAAATATAAAGGGAAAGATGGTGGAAAAGGGAGAATGCTTTGTGTAATTGGCAAGAAGATAAGGTGCTCGACATAAGAGGCATAAAGGGTTGGAAAACTCCAACTTCTGACAGAAACCAACTCTCCATGCTCAATGTAAGCTCAACCCAAACCTTATTTTGAACATGTTTAATGATGTTGTTTTGATTAAGTTCATTTGTTTTACCATGAGTCATAGGTCAAAGTAGTTGAACTAAGATGAATTTAGGGTGACACCTCTATCCTTTGAATGTTTGGTGCTTCAACTTCTACCAAGTTAGAAATGCATGGAAATGCATGGACTTAACCCTACTTTCTTTCACATATCTTATTTGCAATTGTCATATCTTATTCTATTTCTAATCATGGTTGCAGGTGCTTGTTAATCCATTTGTGAATCTTGTTGCTTTTAATGGGTCAATATACAAGTGCACTAAACTCACATCCATTGCAAGTTCAATTGCATCCAAATAGCTAGCTTTGGGTTCTTGTTGAAACGTGTACAATACAAGTAGTTGTACATTTTAAAAATATATTGTGGTCCTCAAGAAGAGCTTGGGGTGTAAGTACATTTGGGTGGCACCACTAAAATCATCACACCCCTAATTGCATGGAAGAGGTAGGATTCATGACTAATTACTAATTTGTCTTTTAACATTTTGTTGATATTTTAATATTCTTACATAATGTATTTTATGTATTCTAATGATGCATAATAATCAACATTTGGAAAAGTATTGATGTTCTCACATAATTACTAAACCAAATATTTCAAGAAAATCACTTTTTGGCTAAGAAAATACAAATGGAAAACTTGGTTGAATCATGACCGTTGATTTGAAGATCTGAACAATCGTCACCATTGCTTTTGGCGGAGTGGGGTTCTCACACCTTTCTTGGTTTTGATTAGGGTATCCAACAAACATGTTGTGCTATTGACTGGATATTCTCGCTAGCAAAGAGTAAGCAATCTTCTTGTCTCTTTGTTTACATTAGAATAAGTTTGGGGGGGAATTTGGATATGTAAACATAGGCTAAAACTATACTCTCAGGTGTTAAAGGTGGTCATGGAGGCATGTGGGTGCAAGAAGGTGGTTGAAGTCTCCCTTTCCTCTCCCTTGTTGTGCTAAATGCTCTTCACCAACTATGTTCACTTATAAACTTTGGTTGGTAGAAATAACCCTAAACCCTAAACCCTTTTCTAGTTTTGTTTTGTTTTTTATTCACTTTTGGATTGCCTACAATTCAAGTGAAAAGTGATGAACATAGACATATCTACCATTCCTTTTACAACTTAAAGGCTTACAATTTTTGGCAATGGAAACATGTCTAGGTTACTATAGAACAAGAAAGAAAAAGGAAGACCTCCTTGATCAGTGGGAGAAATAGAGTTTCAAAAGTTGTTTTTTACCCATGTGATTTCAGAAAAAAAAATCATGAGTTGATGGGAGAAAAACAACAATTGTGCTTAAGCCTATAGGTGATACCCTTGGAATAGATCATCTCATGGTGGTTGCAAGCATTGCTACGAGGTGCATCAAGGTCTTCTCTATTCTCTATGGATATTTCTCAATGCATTAGAATGACAAGCAATGGACTACAATAGGTTAGTCATGTGCCTTGACACATACTCACGTTCCATTTAGGATTTTCCTTTTGAAGAGAAGTTGATCTTGATTTTGCAACATAGCAAGGTTGTTTTCATATATTGCAAAGGATGCTTGCCTCTATACCCTCTCTCTTGTCCACCAAACATAAAAAGGCTGAGTTATTTCAATTGTTTCTCCAACTTGAAGACTTACATTTGGTGGGGCCACATTTGCAAAACTTGGACTTGTCAAATTGCAAAAAGCTTATACACATTCATCTCAAATGTCTTACTCTTGTTCTTTCAACCTCCCTCTTTGTGGTATGACCAATTGCTCTTACCCATAGCAAAGAGAAGTTTGTTTCTTCTTATGAAAGGTTTTCTTTTGATATTTATATAAACTATAGATGGTCAATTGATCACGTAAATTGTGGGCAACAATGATTAACCTTAATGGCTACATTGTGAGGATTACTATGCTAGTAAGCAAGATCTTATTGTGGTGCAAACTTTAATCATTGTTTGATATGATAAGTAGTTTGTGACATATGTATGGTCATTCAGTTGAGCTGTTGTTTTAGCATTAGCCTATTTGCCCTAAGGTTTTCTTTTGTCTTGTAAATTGTACACAGTGTCCAATATTCTCTTTCATTTTAGCACCAAAAGCAACAATCTCAAAGTCTCAGATTCTCTAATATTTATGGTGAGGTATTTTCTAAAAAACTTGGGGATATTGGGGAGGTTCAGTTGTAGTACTATGAAAAATATGAATGTAGCAAGGTGCCGAGCATATACACAATCTGCATTTTCAAATATCCTAGAATTAATTGCTAGCCTTTACCTTCGATGTGGAAGTTGTGAAGCATTATTTGACCATTGCAATTTTGTAATAGACTCTACGAATCATGTGTGTTCAAATTAAATTTCAGTGGTGTTTAATGCATAGATATGCCAGGATAAAAATGAGGTTGAAGTTGGTTTATTGAACTTGAGGTGGCCATTTCTTGAGCCCACTTGCAAACACCAAGGTTTCACTTAAAGATGAAGGATGCCCCTTCATTTGGTTCCATGAACAAGCCTTTTACTTCCCACATGAAAGAGTTCTCCTTTGATCTCACACTTTGATAACATTAACAATTTGCATCAGGTGGGTGTTTGTGACATCTTGAGATTGGGCTGCAAGTAAAGAACCTAAGTGTGTGTAAGATTTCAATTCTCGTGCAATCAAAGAGTTGAAAAGAAGTGCTTCAAGTAGGATGGGTGGGTGCAAGCTAAGGTGGACCACTTTTTGCGTCACATTGTAGGTTTTTGCAAAATGTTATGCATTAACATGTCATTAACATGCCATAAGATCATCATTATGCCAAATTTTCCATTGAATTAATATTTTCAACTTGAATAAGAAGACATCTACATAAAAATTTATAACATGTATTCTCCAAATATAGAGTATTGAAGTTTAAAAATATGGATTGGTGTTTTGTCTTTGGCTTGGTACAAATACATTTTTGTTTATGAATTTTGTTTAGGTTATTTTATAGGGACTCAATATATGATATATTAAAGCAAAAGTGACATAGATGCAAAAATTGTTAGAAAAAATTTAACCCAAAAGAAGATATGGACTTTTAAATGTTTTAAAATGGACCTTATTTTCAAAAGTCCATATCATATTCATTTTTTGATGGATTTCAATTTTTTTTCTTTTTAACATGCATGTTAAAGAGTTATGTAGTTGGGCTTCTATTCACATAATTTTTATTATATCTTTAACCACATTTAATCCCCCACTTAAATAATGATATCATAGTATACTACAATTTTAACACTATTGAATGGACTTTTTATGGATTATTTATCCACTAGAATTGGTCCACCTTACCTTGCAACCACTCAGATCTACAAGAGGCCTTCATTTTAAGTGCAGCATGTCTAGCCAAAATAGAGGTTCTATATGTTCATTCAAATTTCCTCAAGGTCCAATCTACCAAAGTTAATGCAGCTTACTTCACTATCTCACTCTTCTATGAGGTAGTTACTAGATTACATAATTTTTTAGAGTTTGTTCATTGCCTATTGTCTACATGTTTGTGATGGATTACATAGTGGGATCAAAAAAACCTTTACTTTAGTAATCTTGCCTTTTAGGATATGTATGTTTTCATTTGCTAAACAAACATTATTCTTATAAAAATTGTTTTTATTGTAGGAGGGGGGAAACAAATTTAAGATTTTGAATCCCATTAGTAGTTTTCATAATCTAGGAGTAGATAGAAGTTACTTAGTAGGAGGATTGATTACAAGGGAATCAAGGAACACATTCCTTGAAACATGATTTATTAGAGGCTTAATGCATTCAAGCAGTTCTAAATGGGTTAAAATAACATGAATGCAAATATGAAACTACCAAGTGGAGGTCTTTCTGATAATTACAGGATAAGCATGTCTAATGTTATAAGCTCTTTTAGCCAGGGGTCAGGCCATGAAGAGGTGGATGCCTTGGGTGATGTTTTCATGTGGGGTGAAGGTGTAGGTGATGGAAATTTAAAGGAATTGCCCAGGTTGTCAATAGTTACTTCATATCAGTTGATTTGCATATGTTTTGCATACCAATTATTTTTTATTTTAACTACAAGGGTTGTCAAAAGCTTTAGACAATGTTGTGATGTTGTCAAATTAACCAAGGCTAGCAATAAATATAACTCAAAGTAGTCCAATTGACAATTTTGTTTGGCTAGTGGTTGTAAACTTTTGTGCAAGCTAAATTATGCTATTTGTTTGTTTTATTGTGAAGGCAATCACTACTTTGAAAAAGGGTGCATAACTTCTCAAGTAGGTTGTCAAGGAAAACCAAAGTTTTGCCATTTCGGGCTTTTTGTTGAGTTGTCAATTCTTGAAACTTTTTCGTTACTGGAAAGCAAGTTAAGTACTAGGTTCTAAATTGATAGATTACTTCTATGTTCACTATTTGTCCTTCACTCTCATGTGATTTTAGGTTTCCTCACTGCAATTCTATTTGCTAAGTTGATGCTAACTTTGGCAACACCAATAGTAAATGGGAATTGTTTAGGTCAGTGCATATATGTTAATGTGGGTTAAAAAGGTTCACATGAAATGACCCTCTTTCCTCCCAAAGAAACGATTTGTAAGATCTGGCTAGTGATCAGTTAGTGTGTTACAATCCATGACAGGAAGACAAGGGGACATACTTTGTGGTCTTATTCTTGCTCATTTGTTATCTTCATAGTTCTTTGGGGATGAATGATTATGGCTTGCCAATAGGATGAGTGTGCACTGATTTGGTATTTTGGAAAAGAAGAGAATAAGCTTTGGTTGAACATAATGTCTAGGATTGTACTTGGGCAATGTACTATGAATCCATACTAATCCCCATTTTGTTGGTCACAGTTGTAATGGAAGATTCTACATGTATCGCTTCAATTAGTGGATGGTATCTAGTATTGGTATTGCTAGTTGTTTAAGTATCTTTCTTGCTTACTTGTGTGGACTGAATTTTCATGTGGGGTGTATGTAATGCATGTGAGACATTGTTATGTTTCAAGTTACAATGTTGGAAGGTCTTGTCTTTGTGATTTCATTTGTACTCTATTGTCTAAGTGGTGATGTTGTATAGTTTACATGATCTTTTGGTCTTGATCACACCTCTCATAACATCTTTTTATGTTGAAGCTATGTAGGGTGAAGCATTTGGTTCAAGTCATCTAAAACTGGGATTGTTTTGTAGATTCAACCCAGTTCAATACATCATGGTGCATAGTGTAAATGGACCATGAGATGGTCAAGCCACTCATATACATTTGGCACAAGAAGTTGTAAGAAAATTGACCCAAAATCAAAGGCAAAGGAGGTGTAAGTGGTGGCGAAAAGATCCAATTGGTGTTATGGCTATTATTGCTAAACCTATCCAAGAAAGTAATACTACTATTAATCTAAAAGGTTAACTATAAGGAATTATCAATAGAATGGTTCCACCAAACTTCAAAGAAAGGTCTGGAATACCAACAACTTTTACTTTCAAAGATTTTGAAGAACCCAATTTGGCATGACGTATTGCCAGATTTTTGTGAGTTGAAAAATGCACAAAACATTATGGACAACTTATCAAAAGGATGGCATCATGTAAAAAGTTGTCACTCAAAAGACGACCAACGTGCTTGGAATGTTGTCATTCCCATGGTGGTAGCTGATTCCATTGAAAGCATATGACAAACTAATTTACTCATAGGGATCCATCACAAAAATTTCAAAAGGGGGATAAAGAGGAGGTTGTGTCTTGAATCTCATATGGATAATGCCCTTTGGGCTTTCTATGATAGAGATAAGAGGAAAGATTCATTATCTTCTAATACGAAAGATTTGGTTGTTCAGTTTTGGACTAAAAACACTTGTGTCAACCTCAACATGAAGGATGTTGTAAGGAGGCGAATAGCTTTAAAGTCATGGGAATCACATGCAACCCACCTCCTTTTGGAAACTCAAGTATATGTTCCTTTTTATTTCCCAATTTACCTTGTATGTTAATTGAACTATGAGATCTTTCAAATACATTTGATGTAAGTTCATGATGTCATTGATGTTTCCTTTATGGTTTCTATTTTCAAATATGTGCCAACCTCAAAAGGACATTTGCAAGAATTATTCCTAATCTAGGATGTGACTTGAAGAAATGCAAATTCCTTGTGATTACTTGCAATCACACCTTTCCTTAATCACTTTCCTTTATGTTTCATCTCATGTATGTTCCTTATTTAGGATGTGCCCAAGAAGGTGCCTATTCCTTATGGTAACTTATAAAACAACCCTTTCTTTAATAACTTTCTTATATAGTTCATTCACAAGAATTGTTCCTTTATGTAGGATGTGCCTTGGAAGGTGCCTATTCCTTATGATTACTTTCCTAGTCATCTTTCCTTAATTGTTTAAAGATTTGGACCAATCCTAAAAGTTGGCCACTTGTTCTTTTATTTTCTTTTGTTGATGTCTTTTACATTGTCCATTCATGACCCTTCTTTCATACATCTATAAGATTTGGATCAATGTTTAAATAGGACAGTAATAATATGCAAAAAGCCTAATTCTATGTTGTTTATGGGCTTGCAACTTGCATTGTACACATGCTTCATGAAGCAAACACATAATGTGCAAATTAGCTTAAGATCTTTTGAGAGGTTGAAACCACGGTTTGTGAAATTATTGGAGTTCAACTCTTGTTGTAGTAATTATTGTGTATAGATGGCAAAGTTGAAGGATGGATTTAATTCAATGTGCAATGGTTTATTTCACCAAAATTATGAATCCAATTACAATATTTGCTGACCAAGAGGTGAAATAACATGTGTTGCCAACACTACTACTATGAGTGATGTTAGAAACATGTGTGATCATATCTTGTGTCCAAAGGGAGACAAGGATGAGTTCCACTAGAAATAATGCATGAAGTGGACAATATTGTTAAAGAAATAGTTTCATGGTGTCAGTTTGAAAAAATGTGGATGGGACGGTCAAAAGACGACAAAGATTGCCATGCCCTTCATCTTGAATACAAACAAACCACTCATCTTATGTTGATTACCTTCTTGAAACCAAAGTTAGCTAACTTTGTCATCCACAATTTTGAGGCCAAGTGGTAAGACAATAGGTTCAAAAAATGTTTAGATAATTTAATTACAAACCAAATTGTGTCAATTATGGATTATGCTGAAAATTATTCATTCTAGTGGTATAATGAAATGTAATCCCAACACTAGTTCAGTTTCCAAATTACGATCCTTGTGCACTTGACTTTTAGAGTGCAAGTGGATTGGAATGGAAATCTTGACTCCAAAATTGTTACAAAGCATCACTTTTACATTAGTGATGACAAACAACATGACAACTTGTTCATGCAACACTGTTTTGGTTTACACATGGAGTTCTTCCAAACCTAGGGTTAACCATTACCTATAGATCACATTGTCTTTTCAAATGGTTGTTCCTCATAGTTTAAGTGTGGAAGATCTCTATTTTATGTGGCACATTATCCATCATTACCAACTGTGATGAATTATCATTTGGAACATGCATGTAATGGAACTATTTTGATAGCAAACATGGCAAAGGAAGATGGGATGGACTAGAGCTACAATAAAAACAGGCACTTAGATTTGAGCATGTGAAGCCTACTAGCCATGAAACTTCATAATGCCTTAGATGTTGTGAACTTCTTATGAAATCATCTTAATTGAACTTATGAAGGTTATTCAAATGCGCGCAAAGATGTTTAACATTTTTTTTTATGAGGTCAAACCAATAGATGTTAATCGGGTTGATCAATTTAATGCACAGATAGTTGCAAGGACATGTACCTTGCATCAAGTACGTAGTGTCAAGCTAAACAAGATTTTGTTGTAGATGATAAATTTGTCTTGTTTTTTATGGAGATTTTGTACAGATGGTGGTGATAGTCCATGTGACCATGTAAACATGTGCCAAGGTTTGATTTGATCCACTTGGTTCCCTTCAAACCACAAGATGCTAGAGATGATGAAATTAATGAAAATAATTGTTTAATCAACAATGACAGGGAACTGTTGGTTGCTACTTTGGATGTGGGTGATCATTTTGTAGTTATTGTTGCAAAGGACAATAACAAAGGTGATGACTTCTAGGTATTCATATGTGAGGAAACTTTAGCTATGGTGGAGGAGGTCAACAGGGTTGAATATTGGGGGCAAGAAGTATATAAAGGACAACATATTGTAGTTGAAAAATACTACAAAAGGCAAGGACGTAATTCGCAATCTTATGTCTTATGTGATGGAGGGCCCGCTTTCATATATTCACACTTGGTGATAGCAACAAAGTTCAATATGATAATTGCACGACGTAGGCAAGGTCATGGCAAAAGTGGATATAAAGTATACACTCTCCCTATTGAGGCCTTCAACCACACACAAACCATGATAAGCACATAGTTCTGCATGTATTTTCTTAAGATGCCTAGAATTTCTTTGACTTGGCCTCTATAATGCTCAAATCATGCATTGAATTTTATCTAGTTTGTTAGACTCTATATGTAAAAGCTATTACTTTGGCATTAATGTTTTTGTTGTTCAATTACATTTTCAAGAAGCTTATTTCAGTGGGCCTATTAGATTTATGAACTATATAGTTGAATACGTATGGAAATCTATTGGGCTTAATGATGGGCATAATTATAATGAATATTTTTTTCTCAGATCCTATGCTAAATGTATTTTTTTTCCCTTCATTTGTTTTTTTTATTTGCCATAATTAGATTATGGCTTATAATAATGCCAATTGAAACCTGATTTTACAACGGCATGTAAAATTATAGGTTAATTACAATTTGCAAATGCCTTTGAATCGAGAGAATGAGTGGGTGCAACTTGTAATTAGGTGGTCTATTGATTGGATTGTGGTTTTATATGACTTGAGATTCAAGCTTTCAAAGTGTCTTCATTTTGTTGTAAATCATAGATACGACCACCATATCCCCTTGCACCCCTCTTCCTTCCTATGTATATGTGGTTCACCTTTAGTTAATACCTTGTTATAGGATGGAGGTGTCTTCATGCTCACTAAGATGAATAGTTTATTTAGGGCTTACCATAGTTGAACTATGATCATTAAATACTAATTAATGTTTTAGGTTAATATCTTATCAACTTTCTGTTATCATATATACCCTATCAAAACCCTTGTTGTTTTCTTCCACAACTTTGTCATAAATGGCTCTCTAATCTATATATATATATCAAGGGGCAACAAGATGTCACGTATCTCAATATGTATGTTTAGTAGGGATTTCCTAGACCAAGAGTTTTTTTTACACTGCAAAGGAGAAAGCTTATGAGCTTGGCATTGAGCTCAAAAGTGTCACAAATTGGTTCCTATGTTGTGAAAGGGTGGGAAGTTTGAGCATTCCAAAGTGAGACAGCGACACAAAACTACCTTATCACAACATTGGACGAATCTATCAAAACTATGAATGTTGGAATCAACCTTTTGGCAAAAGAGTGAACATGTATCCTTCCCAAGAATTGAAGTGCAAATGATTCTTGTTTTCCATATTCTAAGTCCCTTATGCATTTGTTTATTTTTGGAAATCTTAGTGAATGCTACTTGTTCCTTTAGTTGACTTCTTGAATATTGTGATAGTTGCACAAACATATGGAGTCATGAAAGCACATAATGTTAAGTTGTTATGACATTACTAAAGTGTCATCACCCTATGGAAGTGGGTATGTATCTTTTTAGCAAACCGCCCATTGATAGAATTATTCATTTTGACTCATGTTAATTGCATATTCTCAATTTATAATGGAGATGCCTCAACATTATTGCCCATGCATGTCAAGAATAAAAGTGGATTGTAGGCAAATAATTGAAAGAGCTTGTGAAGAACTTGACAATGATGTGCCTCCTTTATAAGTGGTAGGTTTGGCAGAGGACTTATGGTACAGTGAAATGATGAAACTAATGACTTATACAAGGGATGCAAAAGAGTTAGTCCTTCATTTTGAACTATGTGTTTTTCCCTCATTCTTACATCATGTTTTGCAATCCTTTTACAAGTATAAAACAAGAGTCACAATTTTGATGTGATTTTTGGCAAGATTAGTTTTGAGCTTTAAGGTTTCATCTTTCAAAAAATCGAAGGCAATAGACTTGATCTAATCAAATGTGTATGTTTTTGTTACCTAAGTTTGTCCAATCACTAAAACTTTCTTGTACATGTTCTTGTTTGTGCAACTTTTTATTTAGAGGTGAACAAGACAATGGTTGCATTACACTTAATACGATGTTCAAAGCAACACAAATTAGAGATACCAATTGACTTGACACAAGATGTGGTAGTTGTCACAGTCATGGATGTTGCTCCGACATAAAAAAATGAAGCCCAAGATCAACCAATGCCCACTTTTGCACCAAATGTAAATGTCGTTCAATCAATTATTGTTCAAATTTTGACATACACAAATGCTTACATTGTCATTAGTATGTGCATTTGTTACAATGCACTTTTCCTTTTTCTATTTAATTCTATATTTTCTTGCCAAGATTTCTTATGTGTGAGTGATGGGCATATAACAACCTTTATGTTCAACGTAGCATTAAGAGTCAAGATCCCAAACTAACCATCCTCAATTTTATTTTCACATTTCACTCATGTTTATCATTTGCTAATGAAATGCAACTGAGTTAATTCCATTCCTCCTTTTCTAATTAGCACGACTATTTTATTATTATACATGTTTTTTGTAGTCATTTTGGAACTCATGTGTGCATTGTTTGTTTATGTTTTTGCAAGCATTGACTTCACTTTTAGCAAGGTTTGCTTTCATTAAGTTACTAGTAATTCATATCTAACGAAGTAAAAAAAATACATAGTTTGGTAACCTTACTATTACAAAACATGGTTTTTTAAACAATTCAAGTTGATTAACTAGTTTTTTTTATCAATGGACATGTCCATTTTGATTAGGGGCCCAAAGCATGTATTTTTTGACAAATTAACTTAACCAGGGTGACTTATTTGACCAATACATCTAGTCAAGTTAGACAACCCTAGTCAAAATGGCTAATGGGTTTTAATCAAATGGGACATCTAGTCAAATTGATGTTGTGTTCCATTAGTTAAGGACTTGGTTTATCATTGGGGAGGTCAAGGGTTCAATTCCTAACATTATAACCTATGTACATGCTTAAGGAGCTAATATAGGTAAGGTAGGCTAAGTAAGATATACTAGGTTAAACTATGGTAGGTCAAGTAGGATAGGGTTGGGTAGGCTACCACCTAGCTACCTACCTACCTTTTTATGAGCTACCTACCTACCTAAATACCTTTTTATGACCTAACCACTTGCTTACCTTTTTACAACCCACCAACCTGCCTCTACCTATCACAAATTTTTTTTATTTGGGCAAAAATTTGACTAGTCAAAATTACCAATCAAAATGACCAACCAAATGGTCTAGTCAAAAAAAATCACCCAATCACAACAAATATGTTGAAATCAACTTGTCCAAAATGATAGAGTAGTTTTTTTTACGCCTATTCAAATTGGGTATTTTTTTACTAAATTTTCCAATAAAAAAATACCATGTTTTCTAGTAGTGCTTGCAATGGAACTAGAGCCATTGATGCACTATAATTACCCCTAGATAATTAGAAAGTCAAAGCAAACCTAGTTTGATGAGTGGTATGTTCCATTCACTACTAGCACTAACACAACTACTGACTATTGGGCAATAGAAAATGCCATAGCTAGGGTTGGATCTTCTGAGAGGACTAACCTGCACAGAAGATGGCCTTGATAGGAAGTTAAGGCAAATATTTCTCCAAACAACAAAACATTCTTCAGATAGTTTAAAGTGACTTATTTTGCATCAAAACATCATGTCTCATCTATTGCATGATAAGGAGTGCAAGTGAAATGTAAGCAAATGGGACATTTAGTCAAATTGATGGTGTGGTCCATTAGTTAAGGACTTGGTTTATCATTGGGGAGGTCAAGGGTTCAATTCCTAACATTATAACCTATGTACATGCTTAAGGAGCTAAGATATGTATCCAAATGCAACTTTTTGAGATGGATCTATTAGACCTAATAAAGCCTCTTTTAGCCCATCAATATCCACTAGCAACAAGGTTTGGTTTTTCAACTTCTACAAAGAGTTGGAGCAATGTTGCACTACTTTTACTTGACATATAAACATAATCTCCAAATCCAAGGGCCATAAGTTGAAACCCTTTTACAAGTTCAGTTGCAAATCCTCAAAGGGAAGTTGAAACCAAGCTATAAACATAGTTAGTTTCTCATTAATGCAATGACTACCAACAATAAACATGCATTGTGGTCACAGACCAACCAACTCCTACTAGCAAGTAAAGGGTGGTTAAGTCACTAACCACTTGACCCAAGCTTTGATGAATCTAAACACATAATACGTTGCCATTCACAAGTACAATCATTAGTACTAAAAAGAGGCATGCAAAACCGAACATGGATGATCTAAACCCTTGAAAATAAATGAAGACAAATTTATTGGTAAATTTAAGTGTAAATTTACATTGGAATCAAGAATGGATAGTAATGTACAGTATAGTTCACATGGAAAAGGATTAGCAACATGAATGGAAGTGATTTCAAGCAAGAATGGATAGGAGTGTACATTTCCTAGAATGTAAACTAGGTATCATAAGGAATGGCCACTCCTACTTTAAGCTTTAGTTTCTTCATATTTTAATATCTCTTAATCATAGTGGGGATCCATTTAACATATGGGAATGGATTTTCCCTATTAAAACATCTAGAATTGTTTCAATTAAATGACCTAGTATTTTAGTCATTTAAGGGTTAACAAATTGAGACTAATAAGATTTAATCCACTAGATTTGGATTGCTCTCTTTAGTCAAACTCAAATATAGTCATAAAACTGGGAAAAAAAAAATATGGATTTTGAGATAGAAATTATATGCAAAAACTCAATCATGTGCATGTGCAACAAGATGTATGTTTGAAAATTAGAGCAAGTTCATACATGTCTAGATTTTAAAACTTCCACTTTGATCGACAAATGTTCTTATGATAGGATCCCAGTCTTGTCCTTACCTCCTAGTAGATCTAAATAAGTACCACTTGATACACTATAACTACTACTCACAAGTGCAAAATAATAATTTTTTTGCACGCTTAAATGAGTGTTAGGGCTTTTTGAAATATGTTACCTAGTAGGCTAAGAACTTCTTTACATGCCTTCTTTTGACCCTTTAGTTTAACCAAGATAGTGGCAGCATTCTAAGCTACTCCTTTAGTTTCTCTAGTAATCATCTTTGGCAAGGTAAATGGCATTATCAAATTTGTTCCTCTTTACAACTACTAGCTATTTTTTAGATTGAACACTAATGGCTTCCACCTTATCAGTGTCAAACAGTGACCTCTACCTTTTTAATCTCCATACTAGGTAGACTAAATATAGGGGCAGAATTGGGGGTAAAAATAATTTCCTAGTTAGGTGGACCTTCTATTGAAAGTAGAGTTGGATGCACTTCTATTGAAATCAAATTTGGTGGGTGAGGTTCTTCATCAGATTGCATATGCAAGCTAGCAGAATCATCATCAGTCATTTCTTCCAACCCCATTTTGCAAGATATGGTTATTTTTTGGATTGGCCCACCTTCATGGGGATGTTGGGTTCTAGTAGATGATTACCATCTTCACTAATTGTTGCATCATCATAATTGAAATTAACTTTTGAATGGAGGTTGTCTATGTCAATAGTTGTGGTTAACAACTCTTTTGATCTAAACAATTTCTTTTGGTGAAACTAAACCTTAGGAACAATTGAGGAATTGAATGCTTGAGCAAGTCTTAAAGGTTTTAAATGTAAAACCTAAATGGGGGTTGTAGCTTGTATTGGTGGGACTCTTGCTTTCATAATGACATCAAAATAGGTTGGACAAAAATATAATTGTTGCACATACTTTTCACATATTCCTCCATGTCCACAAGGCTGCACCAAAAAAATAAAATTGCATTTAACACATGTCATTGAAACATACATGACAAACTAATTAAGTATTGCATTTGCAACATCCCATTCATATTTGCATATCATCAATCATTATGAAGATTGAAATTGTGGGCTATGCAACTTAATTTTTATGAAGTATTGATCAAGTTAAATTTGTACAAATTAAATTTTGTAATAAAGTTTTTAGTGTCAAGCACTGTTGATCATGTCACATGATTAAGTTGTGCTTCTTAATAAGTTCAAACTAACAACAACTAAACTATGAAATGAAATGGGAAGAAAAACATTAAATGGTTAATCATCCTAACTTCAATCACAACCAATCCTGCATTCTGATGCAAGCAAACCGAACAACTAGATTGTGCCTTCAACTTTGGCAAGTCCATTTTTTGCTCAAGTTGGAGCCCTAGGCTTTTGCAAGGGCTTTTGCATGGTTTCCCATCCTTTTTTGAATATGGGGAACATGCTTTGGAAGCGACTTCACTATCCACTTCCACTTGTATACTATATGTTGGAATTATAGTAGGTTGTAAACTTGTACACAAATTACTAGCCTCTTTCAAAGATGTAGATCCAGTTATGCCAATAATTCTTGTCTCCTTGGTTAGGAGATGGTTAGCAATTGTAGATTTGCCATATTCAAACCATCCATCTACATTCACATATGAGCCATTAGATTTAAACCTTGATTAAAACTTTTGAAAAACATAGAAAACAAATATGCACTTGTGATAAATATGTGGTTGGTCAAAAACTACATCAAGAATTACTGAAAAACACCATTTGAAATTGTTCTAGTTGAATAAATGCCACCTCCTAATTATTGAAGAACTTTCAAGAAACAACATAACTAGTCTAGAATTACATCAAGACTGTAGGAACTATGGAATGCAAACTTTTTAGTGTTCTTGAAATTGGTCAAGAACTACATATAATGCATTAGGACTATAAAAACTAAGGACTCCAATATTTTCAATGTTCCTAAAATTGGCTAGAACTTATAATGCATCAAGACTGTAAGGATTGGGCATTCCAAAATTTTCAATGTTCTTAAAACTAGTCAAGAACTACAAATTATGCATCAAGATTGTAGGAACCGAACATTCCTAAATTTCCAATGTTCCTAAAATTGGTCAAGAACTACATATAATGCATCAAGATTGCAATAAATTCAAGGACCAAATTAATCATAATTAATCAATTGTTCCAGACTATTGATGAACTATAGGAAAAAAAGCACATCAATCTTGCATAAACAAGGAATGGCATTTCTAGACCTAATACATCCATGATCATTTAAGGAAATAGGGTTCCTAGAGCTTGAGGATTAGGACATGTTCCTTGACCATCCTTTGTCCAAACCATGAAAGTTTGATGAGACACAGATATTCATGTTAAGAACAAGAAGCAAAATCTACAAATTAGGAAAAAACATAGCCACAAGTTCCTAGATGAAACAAGACTTGCATTTGTAGAATCAATCAAATTTCAAATAAAAGTTTAAATATTAATACTTGTTTAATTTGTAGGTATTGGCCTAATGTTGTTGGAGTTACTTGAGGACTCCCTTCATCTCTTGAACCCTCCACTTTTTGACCTCAAACACAATTTTAGACAATCCAAATGAAAAGTACCAACCTTCATGAAAAAGAGCCTCATAGTTGGTAGCTTTACATTTTCTTGAGGAAATGGTGTGCACCAACAAACACCAAGGGTGGTAAACATGACCATAAAATCCAATACAAATGTCATTGAAATCAAAGTCTTCATTGCAAATTGGACAAGCTTCAATAGTTAAATTTTTTATGCAATGAAATGTAGGTGCTAACCAAGAAATAGGAAGAGGCTAAAAATAAGGGCTTGACCTTACTTTCACACAAGCAAGCTACTCTATTAACTAGGTCAACAACTCTTGGGAAAGCTTAAACCCCTTCATAGAATTGGCATACATTTCTTCGCACTCAACAACTTTAACATCACATAGAAGACATTCAACTTCTGCTACTTGTAATTTCGTTTGGGTCTGCATCCAAGTTCTCTCTTCATATCGAACTTATTGCCTTAGCTCTTCAATCCTTTCTATAGAATTAGTAGAAAAACCTAAGGCAACTTCAAGACCAATCTTCATTACATCAATATCACATTTGCAAAGCCATCCAAAGCCACTCAATCATCTAAAAGTAATCGAACCCTTCTTTGCTCAACCTCTCTGTGTGTTACATCCTTATGAAGCCTTTCTCTTTTATCTTTCAACTCTCATGTAATTTTTTGTTTTGAAAAGAACAAATTAGCAAGATTGGATATGGCTTTTAAATTGAATGGAGGTATCTTCTTTGAGGAGAGTGACGAACTACATCTTGAACAACTCTATGGCATGTTTTTATTTCTTGTAGAAAGAGGTTCAACCTTTCCTTTCACAATGCACATCCCATTCAACCTAGAAACATTCGGAGGTGGACGATTAAGAACCTTTGAAGCTAAGTCGAATTGGCCTCTAAAACTATTTTTTCCCCCAAAACCTCCAACAACTCCCTTTGCATACTTGGGCTCAAGCACATTTTTGGATTCTGGAGCTCATGGTACACCTTTGCCTTGTTCTAAAATGGTAGCTAGCTGGGAAATTACTTATTTAATGTCCCTTCCAACTTGCAAAAAAACCCACTTCTTGTGGGCAGTAAGTGCATATGTTGCTTAATTTAGCAACACTCCATTATTCTCAACAACTAAATCCCTAACAAATTCCAAGGTGATGGTTTCATTCGACACCTTTTCCTTTTCATAAACACGCATGCAGAGGTTCACGATCACTTCTTATAACTCTAAAGTTGTGTGCAACTTAAACTTCCAGCCATTCTTATCAAACTTTGGTCCCAACAAATTGCAAATGCGTTCCTTTGATGGGTAAAAACACACTATGCCCCCCAAAAATTATAATCACAAATATTTCATTTCTGCATTTGGTTTTTTTATGTAAGTATAAACATCACATTTTGGATTATTTTTATTTGTTTGAAGTATATTGGATTAGATTTAGACTTTAAAAAATCATTTAAAAAGAAAACTCTAGAAAACATTGGTGAACTTCAACATATGAAGTATATTTGTGAAGAAATAATACTTGTCACAAAGTACAAAAAATTGCATACATACTTCAAAACTAGGGCTGTGGGTGGAATTTTTTGGTGAAATTTTTTGTGGTCGCTATAAATCAATTGAATCTAAGGCCATTTGGAAGTTTAAAATTATTGGTTGAAAATTCATTAAAAATATGTGGTTTTTTCATTTTTTTTAGCAATAAAGGCAAAATATTTTATGTATTTAAAGAAAAAATCAATACCAAACGAAGAGAAAAAGATTTTATAGTTGAGCATTGCATTATTTTTTCAATTTTTTTTAAAAAAATAATGTCTTATGAACCACAAACATGAGGCCCTATGGCTGACAAAAAACTGCACATTATATATGTTGTGTACATTGATTTTATTCAATCCTTTTCATCTAACCGTTGGATCAAAATTAATCTTGATTTAAAGTGAAATTTGAGTTCTAAAATGTTGTTGTGTGCATTCTAAGGCTTTTTGCTTATGTATAGGATTGTCAAATGATGCCATCAAAATTTAAACTTATTGCGTACTATGATACTAGTTATACATCACCTTTTTTGGTGAAAATTGGTTCACCCTTAGTGTGCTTTCACCCTAATGCATCCTTCTTTCCCATTGACTTAATGTCACAACCAAAACCTTTCAACCCTTGTTGGACCATAAAATAGTCCGAGTCGATCTTTGTATTTTCCTATTAGCATAAACATAAGAAAGATTAGCAAAGTTAAGTGAAATAGTGCATTCAAAAAAAATTGAACTTGTTGCAACATTGTCAAAATTAGGTGCAACTAGGGAGTCAAACCAATAAACATGCCTCAACATTTGCAGAAACATGATTTATATACACCTACCATTTTTGCCATGGTTAGTTTGTGCAAGGTTCAAGAATTTGTCAATTTGTACAATGTTCAAGAAATTTGCAAAAAATTGAAAAGCATTACATGAACTTGACATGCATATCAAAGAAAATAGAAAGCTCACAACGCGAAAAATTGAAGATGCTGATAGTGCCAACAATAGGATTTTGAACCTCCTCGATGTTTGTGTTAGTCAACAAAATGGGATATCCAAGCATCATAAGGTCACTCCTTCAAAAGCAAGAATAGTTATTAAAAAGCTTTTACATTTGTATGTGACAAATTGTAAAAGCGCTAAATCATTCTAAAGTTAGGAAAACAACACGAGTTCCAAGAATGAGCAATAGGGGAAAAAAAAAATGAAAAAATGATTTTTTGAAAAAAAAAAAAAAAACCAATGACCATTCTTGGAAAATTTCCTAAAGTTGTTCCTAGTGGTACCACCCAATTGTACTTACTCCCCTTGTAATTGTTGAAGCAAAAATAGGATCAATAGCTAATTCCCTTCCACTTATAATATGGTTTCCAAGTTGTTGTCCTTAAGACTAAGTACTCGCTTATGTTAGTGATCCCATTTTACTACATTCCTCTAAAAGCACCTCATTTTGTAATAAACATGCTTATTTTTGCATGCATTTTCTTAAGAAATTATATAGGAGCAAATCACAAGGGTGTTATTGGAGAGATTGATTATAAATTGACCGCATCCCTAGGGTCTTTTCATTGCCTTCATTGAGTTCATCAAGGTAGTTCTTAAATTTATCTTGTATTGTACATTCAATATCTAGTATTATCATGAGGTAGTGCATGTTTTCTGAATAAATAAATGTTGATGTTTGATCAAAGAGCCAACAACAGTTGCTGCATGAGAAGTACATGTGTGACACATGATCAAAGTGCATGTGTTCTCTTGGGGGTTGTGCATCTCTTTCATCTTGGATTGGCTAGCCTATGCAGAATCCATAATACAATTTTTGGACCCATAGTTTTACTTGCTATGCACCAAAAATAAAGAAGATTTTTGAATATGTGGTTCAATCTTGTATGGGCCGTCAATTGAAATTTTTTGATGATGATATCTCAAGAAACTTGTCATTAAACAAAATAAAGGGCTAAGCAAAAGGCTTAATAATATATCTGAGTTGATATCTATGAATTGTGTACATACTTCAACAATTGTGAGAAATAGTGGGTACACATTTTGTGTTCATTCATTACAACAAAAGGTGTCCCTGTATGCCAAGCGATTTCACTAGATGTTTAGTGAATTCATTCGTCATAGTGAATAGGACTTAGTGGGGAAGTAATGAATTCATTGGCCTAATGAACGAGGATTAGTGAACTACACTCACATTTTGTAGTAGTGATTCCGCTCCATCAATAAAAAAATTTGTGTATACAAATGAGTTCATAGATGTACATGATCTTTAATTATTTCTAATGGAAGTCAACTTTTTTGCTTTTTTTTTTCTCTATAATTTTATTGCATTTGGTTGTGTGGGGTTTGCTTGAATCCAACATTCATCATGAGGAGCAAACACAATAATGATTAAGCTGTCAGTGATGATGAAACAATTCAAATTGTGGAAGAAAAAACCTTAGAGGATTTGGAGACCAAAATTGGCAAGCTCCTCAAACATTAACCCCCTCCTGCCATTGTTTTCCATGAGTTTAAATATAAGTATAAGTTGCCAAGGGAAGGAGTCAACCCCTATAGGATTAAAAACATAAATGTTGTTGAAGCGGAAATCAAAGAGGTCTTTGGGGTAGCTAAGGGGAGGAGTGGTTTTTCCTTTGCAAATTGTCATGATGATAAGGTGTTGGATAGAATCATAGAGATCTATCCAATTATTATGGTAAAGATGATGTCCCTAAGAGTAAGTTGATTAGTAAGGAGTTCGCTAGGGGGATAGTTGGGCTAGGTTTGCTCATGAAACTAATACCAACCAAAGGTCAAAATGGTTGTTTTGGATGGAAAAATGCATTGAGAAAAAGGTTACTCTACTTGGTAAGGGTGTAGGCCAAATGAAAGTAGAGGATGGCCTTGTGGGTTTGATGAAGGAAGAGAAAGGAATGAAGAAAGAGGTTTTTGAAAACTTGGATGCTGTAATCACAGTTGGTGAGATCAACCCTAGGGTAGAAAAGAAAAGAAAAGAATAGAAGTGGTTGAGTTGATGAGTATTGTCGGAATGGAGTTAGGTCTTGTAAGGTTGAAATTGCCAAGCTAAAAAGTGAGAAGGAAGAGTTGTCATCGAAAGTTGGCCAAATCAAAATTGTTTTCGATTCCATGCAATTTACTATTGTTAATGCAAAGAAGAAGCTGCAAGAAATGCTTGTAGCTAGAAAGACAATTAATGCTAATGAATGTAGCATTTAAAGGATGAGGTCTGAATTCTACAGTGGTACAATGAAAAAAACAAAAATTGAACTATG
>Ga0209611_10001350_pt1 | contig 41344 bp, 32 predicted proteins | sample S1TSphgellanicum_3_FD_187693 | JGI IMG/M metagenome (GOLD analysis project Ga0209611, IMG submission 187693) | Host-associated microbial communities from peat moss isolated from Minnesota, USA - S1T2_Fc - Sphagnum magellanicum MG (SPAdes) (version 2) | ecosystem: Host-associated > Plants > Peat... | reverse complement strand
AAAATAGAAAAAAAAAAATTAAGCATCCTTTTATATTTTGGCTACCTCTGTTAACTGTCGTAAAAAAAAAATCTGGTGATTTTAATGCTTTAATTTTTTTCAAAATCTGGTGAATTAGGGTCACAAAAATTCCTTTTGTCCGTGTCCAAAAAATTTCAGGTCATAAAAACCTCTGCCCGGATTTTTAGTGTATGTGCCTGCAAGGGAAAGAACCCACTGGGCACTTTGGCAAAAAAAAAAAAAAGTAAAAAAAAAACCTGCACCTGTGGGCATTCCATTTTCCGAAATGCCCTACATTATTTTTTTATTTTCATGTGACACCCGGCGGGTACCCACCAGATATCCAATGGGTTTCATGTGATTTTTATTATAAAAAAATTGGAAAAAAATAAAATAAAAAATCCTGCACCTGTGGGCATTCCATTTTCCGAAATGCACTACATCAATTTTAATTTTTTTGTCATGTGACACCCAGCGGGTACCCACCAGATATCCGTTGGGTATCATGGGATTTTAAGGCACTTGACCGTGGGCATTACCCAAAAAACAAAATCAGGCCTAAAATGCGAAATTTCTGCCCAAAAAAAGCAGCTGCTTGTTACTAGTGACTTACTAGTGACTAGTGGAATGATCACCTACTCATCAATCAGAGTGAGAGAAGTAAGTAACTAGTGACTTACCACAGGCTTGTCGTCGTCGTCTCTCGTGCCAGTTCCCCAGCGCGTGGTCTTCCCAGCCAGCACGGGAGGGAGAGCGAGGAGGCACGGCATAGCTGAAGCCGCAGTTGTGCTGTGAGCCCGGATCGCGGATCAGATCTTGATCGGCAGCACTACACAGTCAAGCATCTGAGGAACAAGATTCAAAAGCAGAAGCACAGGACAATGAAGGTATCGTTAGGGCAGGCGATGAAAGCGAAAATGGAAACATGTGTTCGGTGAAAGGGTGCAGGGAGTAGTAGAGAGGAACATCAGCAGGCATGGAGGTGGCTGAAATGGGGCTGGTGGTGAACTTGCTTCCGATGGCACGAAACTATTCTTCCCTTCTCTCGATAGAAGTGCAGCAGAGTGGAGTAGATAAGCTGTACGATAACCCTCCTCGGGATCAGCAGCAGGCAAGGCAAGCGCAAATGCCCCAAGCGAATGGCGAGAATGGCGTGCGCGAGAGCAGGGCGGATGACGAAGTAGGTGCACTGGATGCCGACAGGAATGACAGTATACGGGAACTGGAAGAGCTCCTTACGAAACTTAATCCCCTTGCCAAGGAGTTCATTCCACCGTCCCATGCTGATGCTGTTTCTCCTGGTCTTGCATCATCAATTCCCAAGCAAAATTATCGCAAGGTAGCCGATGCCTGCTTCCTTTGCTGTTTTTCTCGTCGTGCTTTCGCGACTTTTGTGCTATGTCTGTTCTTTGATCTTTACACAACCCGAGAGTGTTGACGTGGATTTGGTTGACGTGATTGAAGAATGCAACAAATGCGGTTAATAAGAAACGCGTCAATAGTCGAACAAATCGGGCGCAGCGGGAAGATAGTATCCGACGAACGGTGTATGTGTCGGACATAGATCAACAGGTAAGACTACCTTGCCGCCGTCTCTCTGGAAAAGGTCTGTTCGCGACTTTCCAGGTCCCTCAATCGATGTCTTTTGAGACCATCGAATAGATGTCCTCCAATACCCCAATTTCTAAACTTCTGCAATGCTAATGCTCGGAGACTGTGCTCACTGTTTCAATGGTGGCAACACAGATCACCAGGTGAGGATTGTGTGAATACCTATGGCTCAATTTGCAGACCTAGACCATCTGTAATTATTCAAGAACGCTTGTTGGAGCTTGAATGACAAGCTCCTTCATCACCAAGTTAATGTGCAGAGGATATTTGATATGTCTTCTCCTCGATGTCATGCAGAAAATTGTGAAGAGTCTGTCAGCCAGGGTATCTGTCCCTTTCCTGAGCGTATCCTTTGCAGATTTTCTTAAAGTAGAATGATGGAGACAATCTGTATTGACTATGTTGGCTTGCTGTGTGGTTTATGAAAGGTTACAGAAGAACAGCTTGCTGCTCTGTTCATTACATGTGGTCAGGTAATTCTCAGATGACTCAAGAAGCTCTTTGAACCTGATCTGGAGACATTGCACTTCATGCAAGACTCATAGAATTTTTCTTTGGCTTCAGGTGGTGGATTGTCGGGTGTGTGGAGACCCAAACTCTGTACTTCGATTTGCTTTTGTTGAATTCACAGATGAAGGTACTGTCTGTTTTGCTGGCATGTTCCAGAGCAACTAGTTTTGTGATCAAGCCATCATGTTCATGAAGTTTGATTGAACTTCTTCGTCCTGGTCTTTCTCTCATACTCCTTGTGTGGCCGTCTATTTCTGCATGATAACCAGAGGGTGCCCATGCAGCACTGAGCCTTGGTGGCACAATGCTGGGATATTATCCCGTTCGGGTTCTTCCTTCCAAGACAGCTATTGTGCCAGTCAATCCAACCTTCCTACCTCAGGTAAGATTACACTAACGTTACACTTTTTCTTCTGATCTGGTGATTGGTTCTGGTTAGAATATACTCATAGAAATGTTTCACACACATGAGATAGGATTCATGCTGGTAGCCTGTGTTATTCGATGAGGAACTTTGCTGCATTGGACTTTCCACTAGCACAACTCTGGATCAAACAGCACATGTTAGGAGTAATCCCACATAGGTATTGGCAGAATCTCTGTTTTGCATCTCTTGTGAGAGAGGTAGTGTTGAATTGGCACAACAAACCCAGCCATTATTCGGATTAGCCAGTTTAGATTCTGTGTGGTGCAGGTTCACTGACTTGCTCGCTCTTCCATTACTCATGCTTACAAGCCAATTGTGGCAGACTGAAGATGATCGGGAGACGTGTGCTCGCACAATATATTGCACTAATATTGACAAGAAGGTGAATTGGAATATGAATCAAGTTTGGTTTATGTTATTAATGCTTTAATCTTCTTCTCTGTGCAATGAGGCCTCTTTCAGGGTTTAGACTGATTCCTGCCACCTTCTCTGGAGGGAAGTATCTGTCACTTAAAAAGTTTCTCTGAATAAGTGCTACCTTGAGTGCAGGTGTTGCAGGCTGATATAAAGCTCTTCTTTGAATCTTTGTGTGGTGAGGTAAGTGTGCACATCATTTCACTTTTAATTGACCATGTGTGATAGATACCCATTGCCACATGTTCCACATGAGGGCTCTCTCTCTTCCTTTTGCATTTTTATAGTGGTGACCATGAATGAGGCCTCAATTGCTTAAGTTAGTAGATCCTGACAGTTTTCTGGAAACTGCTTGGAGACGGGATGTGCAGGTTGCACAGCTAAGATTACTGGGGGACCACCATCATTCGACACGAATAGCATTTGTAGAGTTTGTCATGGTGAGTGAACTATCTCATCTATAGGTTGCCTAATTTCCAAGATGATTTACGGTGATTTATCCAGGAAGATTGCAGCATAATGGGCCCTGTAGGCTTGCAGGCTTCATCTTTTGTATCTACTTTGATGCTGTAATATGTACGAGTTGTCTGAACAGTCGATGGAGGTGTGATTGTATCTCTTCAACAACTTTGGACACCTTTTGAGGTGTTCACTTCTGGAGATGGTGCTGGTACTGCTGATGTGTTGATGATTTGCATATTTTGGTAGTATGTAATCTTGGGGTAGATGCACTTGTGGAGAGGTCAGGATTCAAATGAAGTAATTCTGGGAACTGAAATGGGAGGCCCACATCATTGTTGAGGCTCCAATGCTAATAGAACTCAGGGCATATTTCAACCTAATATTGCTAGTTGAACAAAGGAATCTCCTCCACATGGAGTACTCCCTCACTATTGATGCTTGACTATTGATGCTTGAAGATGCTCTCAAACAATTACAGTGCATTTGCATTCATGTGACTGTAAATGCGGAAATTAAAATCAATGGTTGGATGTGGTGCAAAAGGAGCTTTTGTCTCTGCAAAATACTGATTTGAATATCTCCTTTGCAGGCTGAAAGTGCAGTTGCTGCACTGAACTGCAGTGGAGCTGTCTTGGGTTCACTTCCAATTAGGTGAGTAAATCCTGGTCTGCAATGAAGATCTCAGTTTCTTGGCACCTTTCTATTTCTGCTTCATGTTAAGTTTGATATGTTTGACACTTCAAGTTGCATTAGTCTTTGTTTCATTCAAGGCTTCAAATCTTGCTTTGGCTGTTTAGGGTGAGCCCTTCAAAGACACCTGTGAGGCCTCGATCTCCATGGCCTTCACTGCACTGATTGACCATGTTCCGGCAGTTCCTTGAAAAACTGGAGTCTGTAAGTACTCCAAAGTCCCAGCTGGGGTGTGTGCTTTGTTCACAGACAAAGACCATTCTTCAATATTTGGTCTTGGCTTACAGACTCTTCTAGTGTTCTTGAGAAGTAATGTATTATGGCAGATATTCTAGGCTGTCATGACCATTTTGTGCTTGCATCATGAACTTTAGCAGATGCTATTATTAAACTACTTAGTAAGTCTTTAGGTTTCTCTGCTATTTGGAAGGGAAATGTTGTGGGATCCCAAGAGACTGTCACAATTATGAGTGCAGCCTTCATTAAAGGAGAGCTATAGCTATACTAAACTATAACTTTTATCTCTATCACCTCAGACCACTGAACAATTATGGTTACTGGATTTGTGGATCAGTTCAATACTTCAGGTTGTGCATGATAAACAAAGAGTAACTAATCCCAATTCAGCAAATTTCTTCCTTTCATATGCAGATTGTTGATGAGATGATGAGAGTTGGAACTGGAATTGATCTGCCTCCACTTTCACAGTGCACATGTTCACAACTTATCTTGGGGAAGAGCCTACAAGAAGGTAGTAGCTCTTTGCTCTTTGCTTAAAGAGATTCGCAACTTCCCTGTCATTATCCATTAATGTCCTTCCTAAATGCTATACCAAAATCAAATTCATAGGTATGTGTTAGGTGATGGGCAGTTCTACCTGAGCCAGTGCGCTCAAAGATAAGGACCACAAACAGCCTTGGACAGTACGCAAAATTTGCCTCAAGTTCCCAGTCTTTACACATCCTTCCCAAACAGTGCGACCTTCTCATCCTTTGCCCTGACACATAAACAGATTGTTAGTCTTTTTTTGTCATCGTGTTCCTCTTTGTGCAGCTGCATGATTTGGCTAACTGGCTCCTCTAATTTGGGAGAGATATGGATTCTTAAGTGGCTCCTCCAATTTTGGAGGGATATTTTTTATTCTTACAATGTTCACCTACTTAAAGTCTATTGTGCAATCTTACAATACAAGCTTATCCTTGCAATCCTCGCACCCTCATATTCTTTAAGTATTTGTTGATCCTCTTGCCTATGCCAGATGCTTTTATGGTGACTTTGGTTGAATAGCCACTGGCTGTGCTAGAGAATTCTGTATGCTCAGCGGAATCTTTGTCACATCACAATGCTCGCTGTTATACGCTTATCCACCCAGAATGGGTCTGAACTCGGCTATAGCCTGATGCAGGCCCTTTACTCTGGCAGTGTAAAACAGAGGCACATCTATCTGGTATAATCTACCTCCACAATGGGGAGGGTAAATTTTTCATTTCAAAGAGGGTTCTTATGCTTTGTTAAGTTCTCACTATTTGCAAGGTGGGTTCATCTCGGTTACTGATTCCACATCTGCCTTTTTTGATCTTGTCCATTGGGCTCTTTCTCTACAATGGGTAAGGCCTGACACCGTTTACCAGAATGGAGTCTGGGGTATGCACTGAACTGATATGTGCAGGTCCTCACTCTGGTAATGCCCTATCATAGGGCCTTGCCCTACACTTAAATGCCATTCACTACCAATTATTTCTTTGAGTTGATCTAAAATGCTACCCAATTTTGTTAAGATAGACCCCTCTAATTGTTCCCATCCCAAAGAACAGTACTTGAACTTCAGACCCCTCATGATAGGAATGGGACCTTAGCATTCCAAACGGTCTGACCTACAATAGCAGAACTTTGATCAAAGAATATAGTAGAAACACTGGTGTGATACCAAACATATCAATGACATCACCACATGTATAGGACCAATATTTTCAGATCTTCTGTGGTATGACACAAGGAATAGACATGGAAAATGTTTTGAAAGCAAACAAGAATTAATATTGTGAAAATGGTGGAACATCATTTCTTGACTTGGCCTCAGTCCAAGATAATCATGGCAGCACAATCGGGGTAAGCGTAGATTCAAAAATAGCTGCATGAAAGGTGAGAACAGTGTCCATAGCAACACTAGCTACACCACACTCACCAATCATGTGTCTGGCCATGATATCATATTGCAAAACTGCTAGTTCTTGTGGTCTGATTCCAGTAAACAATTTTAAGTGTAGTTCTGGTAAAAAACACCTGCAGACTTGCCAGAACTTCATATTATCCTATCATTAACCCCCCAAAAAACCATGATCCAAGCAAAAATCTGTTTGAAGCTAAGATGTTACACTCACATCACAATTTGCTCAAGAACATCCCAGGCTACATTTGTCACAGTAGAGAGCAGCACAGTAGACAGCAGTACCACTATCCACTTGTAACTTAGCAGGTTACCACATGACTTCATAGTCACAAAAGTTCCAAAAAGATTTTGTTACTAGTCAGTACTTGTGATCATATATATCATTTTGTCTGCCATGGACAATATCCACAGGCAACATGTCCACATCCCATTTCCAGCCATTTATTACACCAGGTGCCAATGCAGAAATGGGTTCAAGCAACCTGAAAACATGACAAATGAATTCACAAGATTCCCTGCCTCACTGATTTCCTTCAGGACCAAACTGAAATAATTTGAGGGGAATATAGTACAAACACTCTTCAGAGATCTTGGTGACTCAGTTGTTGAACAAGATCAAACACATCCATAAAGCCGGGGTAGGATCAACAAATCCATGTATCCTTTTACCTTAAGCAAAGTTCCAATATCTCACCAATTCAAATTTGTCAAAAGACCAATTTAGAAGTCTTCTTTTCCACAAACTCATGTCAACTCTAAGAAGTTGCACATCTAAATAGCACAGTTACAGCCACCAAATAGTGCACATACCTTTTACTCTCATTTGCTTTGATGGCCAATATCACATCAACTCACCTGGCTTTCTCTTTCAGATTGAGCTCTTCACACCCTAATCTTTAGGGTTGGATACCTTATCACCACCTCTACCATGACATGGTAACTTAGACCTCATCTCTTGGTCTGCTTGAATGATATTGTGCAACCCAACAGGTGTATCACCTCAGAACAACCTGCAATACCTTGAAGCTTAAAGAGTTGGCCCAAAGCATGCAAGTGTTGCTGAATATGCCAATGTGTGTCCAACATCTGTATATCCAGGAGTAATGGGGTTCAAATTACTTAAGCCGCTTCTTTGCCTTCTCTTTGCACAATGACAGAGCAGCTTGCCTGGCTTCCTCCTTCACATTGGGACTGGGTTTTTGAGTTTTACTCCTTGTCATTCTTTTGCCAATCTGGGGAGCAAACTTTGGCGATCTCCTTGCTCTGCTTCTCTCCCACTCATCAAGAGAATCATCTGATGACAGCTCTTCAATATCATGAATGCTAGCTGAAACCCCCAATTCTTCTACTCTTTGCCCTCCAAACATCTCAAGAGGCTTTTCCACAATACATTTCCTTCCTCTGCTGTTGGCTGGCCTGTTCTCAAGTTCAAAATTGGAGCTCATGTCTGACAGGGTAGTTTCACTTGATAAGTTGTGGAAGAGGTCTTCCCCCAATCTGGTAAGACCAATCAAAGTCTTTTGCTGCCTTTGACAGGTCTTTTTTTCTTCCACTGAACAACAGTGCATGCTCTCATCACTAGCCTTGCAAGCACTGAAGATGCTTGTAGGCATCAATGACAGGTAGGCAGAAAGGTCACTTGCATCTTTCTCCATGCTCACAGGATCATTAAACACCTCAGGGACCTGCAGTGGACGAACTGGGGATAATACAGGGCAATCAAGAACATCCCAGCTCACACCTTGTTGTGTGCAGTCATCTTCCTCCATGAGCAGTATGACATTGCTACCTAAGATTGATTGATGAGTAGCAATCTCACTAGACAGGTCTTCTGTGACACTGGAATGATTTTGAATAACCTCAAGGTTGTCCAAATACTCACATTCTTCAGGAAAATGGCAGACCTCTGGGGTCAAAGTTGCACCACAAACTTTAATTCCCTCTTTGATATCAGAACTCACTTCCGCTGGACTCTTTTCTGAAAGAGGATCAGAAGGACAGGGCTGACAGTTGGATAGAGCAACAATCTCCATTCCCATGGTCAAGGGAGAACTTTGAGAATAGTTACTTGTTTCACTTCCTGCCTTCTCAACTGATGGGCTATCTCCACCAAGTTCAAGAATAAGCCTTTTAATATCTGCTCGCTTTCCGGATGCTTCTGATGGCTTGAACCAACTCTCTGTAAGCTGATGAAAATACAAGAGATATTAGGCTGAGATCCTTCTTTCAGCCACAAGATATCATATATCTATGAGACAAAGAATTTTAGCAAAAGGGGTCAGGTCACCAACTCACAAAATATGGGAAACCTTGACTTCGTGACAAGCTGAACTCCACAGGGGCTGCCTTCAGAAACAATTCCACATAATGCAAGAGGAAAAGACCACAATCCCAGAGATTGTCTTGCTGGGGAACCTGGTATGTATGTGGCCAGCAAAGGCATACATGATTATACAAGTTGCAAACTTTGCCACGACAAGCAAATGAAGATGCATGACATTTCACAGGCTCAACTTGCATCCACAGTCAAGACTAGCAGACAGAAAGTCTAACCTGTGGTACAAAAAGAGTTTACCTGTGCATAGATACACTGCAGTTGAGAAAAAAGCTCCTCTGTTTGTTCCATACTCAAGTTCGTTTGGTGACTTCTCTCAAACCACTCCTCCAACAGATAACTGCATTTGCATTATAATTGTAGATGTCAACAGGAGATTTGGCAACTACACAAGCATGGTTTCATAACAAAGATGGGACACTCCCAAATCTCACTTCCAGATCTATCAAGAAATGACAGGAAATTTTCCATGTTAAGCAATTTTAGTGCATGACCTCATCACCAGGAGACAATCCAATGTCATTGAACACCAGAAATGCTGACTGAATGAAACTCATAACTGTACTCACTTTCTGATGATTTCTCCTGCATCCAAGTGGCTGCCTTTCATAGAGTCGAGATGCAATATGCAAGGCATCCCCATGCAGAAACCACTTGTCTCTGCATTGATTAGCTCAATGAGTCAAAAGGTTGAAGCTAAGTGACAGAACATTACTTGTTTTCAAGGTAACCATGACACACAGATCAGCAGGAGAATTTGGGCAAAGTATCAGGAGGCATATTGTTGCCAATTACAGCATTATTACTGATCCTCACTTGATAAGCCTCCAATATTGCCTGGATGACATATGATAATGAGGCTCCAATGTAAACTGCAAAAAAACAAGATACAAATAAATGCAAATGTACAGGCTCCAACAGAGAACTGAAAAAATGTTCAGCACTATCAAATGTCTCAAGCACCTGCATATATACAGAGTTGGTCAGATCAACCATCAAAACAACTGAACAAAAGATGGAAGTTGCACCTCTGATTGACTGGGATAAACAGATAGTCTTTGTCAAAAAGCTTGACTTTCCGCGTCCACTTTTTTACCCGTGCAAATGCAGCCTTGCCATGCATCATGTCATCATCAGCAAGCTTACTGAAGAAGAAACTGTTAAAGAAATAGAACCTCTCTTTATCCTTTGCAGTAAGTTTCCTTTGCAAGAACCTGCAGTACAAAGACCATTGCTTTAGACTTTTGAATACAACCTATACAACAGGGCAATGGATGCCAAATAAGCTGGAGCTAAAAAACAATCTCTGTTAGTCATTGATGTGCATGTCTCCATGAGAAACTCACAATTTCCACTAACAGCAGCATTGATACTGGGTGTAAACACTGGAACTAAAAAGTATAGATTCACTTCAACAACTCCAAGAGTTATTCCACACATCATGAAAGAACTGCCTTTAATCTAATAAACACAAAAAATGTCCATGAGATTGCAGAAAAAAATCCATGAAGACACTTTGAAGATAACTATTGTGTCAGTTCTGGACAAACCAAAACAAAACCAACAAGAATGAGTGCAATCATCACCTTGAGAGAACCACTCACAATATGGTAGACAAATGACCTTCATCACAAATGGCAGTAACTAGCAGCCATTCCTCCCCAATGACTTCATCAGCACCCAACAGTGGGCATAGAGTAGTATATCATAACTTGCTCTAAATTAGGGCAAACAATTTATACCATAATCTGTGTCCTGAGTTTCTGTTGCATATCCAGAAGCCACAGAGAGACTTGTTCATGACATTGGATAGCACTCAAGACACAACTAATCAAAAAGATCAATAGTATCCTCATTCAAGCTTAACAAGCTTCTGATGGCCAGCTTGAAGAGACCTGACACAGTTGTTAAATGTGCATGCTACTCTAATGTTTTCACTGGTCCACAGTGGCAGGCATCAGCCAAATGAACTCCCTCAAGGCCTGCCACCCATCAATGTGGGTTGTTACACACATTGCAAGCAAAGACAAACTAACTTTGGTTTTCTCACTTGATATAGAAGTCAATGATTGTGTCATTCAGAAACTCCTTTGGTTTGAGCCTCTGGATGTCCTTCTGTGTGATTGTGACAGCATCTGGATCATTCTGAGGAAATGTAAGCACCTCAAAAGCTTGAATTGATTGAGTAAACCTGCTGTAGTATACAGAAAACAAATAGGAAATATCACTTTTAATCAACCATATCTCTCCTCAGGCTCATTAGTTACTAAGAGAACAACTGATGACCACCACTTGTCTCTGGAAAACAAAACACAAGTTCAAACACACATAAGTACTCAAATTTCAAAAACTTTTCAAATGGTATTAAACCCCATTATCTGCTGCAAACACAGCAGCATTCTATTGTTATATAAAGGACAAAAAGCTTATAGCAGAAGTTATTGGAGCTCAGTGCCTTGTTAATGACCTCACACTGTCTGTCACTTCTTGTGGGATAGATTGTAAAAGCTTCTCCTTGTATCCCATAACTCTCTTTTCACTGCAGGACCATATGGCATGACGCTGAAAGTTAGTCACCACATTACGAGATTCTTCCAATCACAACCTGAACATTGGATATTGCATACTCAATGCCAGCATAATGAATGAGAATAAGAGGTTACATGCAAGCAACTGCCACATGTCTCTCTGGGATGATTACCAGATCCAATGTTGGTCACAAACCTAGTTAGCTGCTGCAAAATGTCCCCATATCTTGCTGACAATGCCAGAATGTGCTGCTCTTGTGAGACCCACTCCCACCTGGAAATCTCCAGCACGTATGAATCTGTGTAAGGTAAAGAACATTCAGCCCTTTCACAGATGCCACAGATTATTGTTCAGTTCTATATTGGAAGGTGAGACCTATCATCCACCCCCAGCAGGAAAACCTCCAAAGCTTACCATTCGCATCAAAGCAGACGTTTTCAGAGCACTGTCCATGAAGAAAGTCCTTGGATTTATGAAATTTGAAGGCAATGATTGCACTTTCCTCATCCTTCAGATACTGGCATCCAAAAGTGACAATGAGGAGCATTAACTGTTATTGATAGCACACCGACAAGTTCCTCAATGTTTGTCAGCATCAAAGAAGTAGCTCTTAAGCATTAAGGGATGACCTCTAGACAACTAGAGGAGTGCATGATTCTATCACCATTTTAGACAAATTCCATAAGACAGTTGAAACCATTCACAAAGTTAAAACTATCCATAGACCCTAACTCGCACAATATGTGAGGATGGCAGATGTACTACCCACAACTCTTTTACTAAAATGTGGTATCAAGAATCAGGTTCAGTTTATCAGAAACCAATGAAAAGAATCAGTGACCAGAATTTGAAGTTAAAGAATTCAAAGATTCAGGCTCAGGTTGGGTTGTTCAAAATATGTGACATCAACACTACAGGGAAGAGATTTTCTGCAACCACCAACTTACAGCATCCTCACATTTGTAGTAGAATTCAAGTAGATGAATCTCCTCAAGACGCCATTGAACACAAAGATACTCATCCAAGTCATCTGCTTGCACCTCAATCCACTCAGGAGTGAACCTCAAAGATACTGACTGACTGCGATGCTTTCCAAGCCAGCCCTGAGCACCAGAGACGCCAATTTGTGTCTCTTCACTTTGATGATCTCCCACGTCTCTCTGCTATGGTGAACCAAGACACATTCTGAGAATTTGGTACAACAGGTTTAGGTGTAGAACAAAGACTAGCATATAGCTAGCTAGCATATAAGTATCTCCAGACTAGAGTTAACATAGTAAAATAAATGAATTTTGTTCGTAGCATCTGTGGCTAAGGCTCAACGTTTTTCTTACCTCATTTTCGTTCAGAAGTCTGTCAATTCCAGATACCTCCGCTTGATGATCAGAAGATGAGCTTGAAGATGGAAAAGAATCTTTGTCTTCCGATCTGACTGCCATACAGTAGCTTACGTTGGTGAGAGGGTTTACGAAATTTCAAAAGAAAAAAAAAAGATTAGCGTCAATATATTGTGCTGCTGTACAGAGATTCAGTAAACTAGCGGGTAAATCGCGGTCAGAACTCCTGCTGCAGAGTCAATTCTTGAAGCTTATGAAACCAATGCGAAGCACAGACTCACTCACTCACTCACTCACTTACTTACAGTATGATTTGAAGAGACTATTCGACCTGGAAGAAGAAAACAAGCTCAGCACGTCTTTTCCTTCTCTCTCTTCCTCCTCTGTCGTAAGATCGAGTAAAAACTCATCAAGTTTGGACGGAGAATTCAGCCGCTGTCTCTTCTTGAATGTACCTGTAGAAGTCACTTTGGTGACAACCATCGCACCGAAGCTTTCTTACAGTCGCAAGATGTTCCTCTTTAAGTCGTAGTTCAAGCAAGGCAAGGGATATTTCCAAGGAGACCAGGACGGAGATGGTGAGAGAAGAAATCGCGCGTGGGACGGGGGGCGCGGGGGGGGTCTGGAGGGGAGTGTCATCTAGATCCAAACCCTAACGCCCCCTGAAAGAACAAATTTCCTCCCGTTCCTACCTACCAAGTAATATGCACTTTGATGCCTAGTTAGGCACTTTAGAGTATAGTAGCTTAAGGGATTTTGGGCCCCCTAGGTAATAAATAAATAATAGGTCTATTTATTTTTATATGAGGATTTTTGAAACATGATATTTTTTTGGCTTGTGTTGAAACTTGAGATTAGTTATTATAGAGTTATAATAAATATTTTTTGAAGGATTTTTTGGTTTCTTTTAGAGGATTTCTTTTTTTTTTTGAAGATTATATTTTTTTTGCTATGGTGATATAATTTGAGTTTTCATAATTCTTCTTGTTTTGCCTTCAGATACCCTTTTTTTTTTTAAATGTAAATGGCCAAGGCCACAGTGTGACACAGCATTTTGTTTTTAAATACTTTAGTACCTTGGCAGCTTCAACATTCATTATTTATATCATTAAATTCAGAAATGTTGTCATTTTCAAGAAACACAAATTTTGTGAAGGAAAAACTAGAAAATATTTTAAAATATTCTGGATTTTTATCTTATTTTAGTCTTGACATGGAATGCCTTTGATTTGCTCCGAAGGGGTGAAAATTGAGGAAGATATGCCTTTTTAAAGTTTTGGGTAGAAAAATAAATAAATGAAATTAATTGAATTCAAACACATGACAATCCATAATAGTTTACAAAACCACCTAAAACTAAACATGAATATTTTACCTAATTTATGCTTCATTGTCCCAAATATAATCATTCATTTTTAACAATGCAACTTAGATCTAAGACAATTGAGGGTTGGAAATCGATAGTAATGGGTGAGCCCTCTTTTCGTTCACCAAACTCATTGCTCTCCTAGCTTGAAGTTTGTGGGTGGTCTCAAAGTCTCAAACCCAAATGCTTCAAAGTTTTTAGAACTAGTTTCCAAGCTTGACATTCCTTCCTCACCAATTAATTGGCTTTCAAGCTTCTTTCCTCCTTTTTGTGAGGCTCGAAAGTCGTAAATGTTTTCTTGATTGTGCTCTTGTGTTCTCGCACTTGCATTATGATGCACTTGTGTTTTTCATGCAATAGTCCCAAGTGCTTTCCCTAGGTTCTATCTCAATGGTCCCAAATTCATTTCAATGGTCTCAAAAGTTTCTCTTGGTTTTGTTTCAGTGGTTTTGAAAACTTTCTCTTGGTTATGTTTTAGTGATCTCAAGTGTTCTTCCTCTTGTTTTGTCCTAGTGTTTTGAATTACATTTTGTTGTTGGACCCAATGGTGACCACTTCTCTCTCTTTTAATTACTCAATAAAAGGTTGCAGCATTGCTACTTAATGCTCTCTCACTTATCAATTAACCCATGCTTGTTTATTAACCTCCTATTATGTTGTTATTGTGCATCCAAGATTCACACCACTATAGGTATGTAAAGCTATTCACAAGCACGTTTAAAAGTTTTGGTGAAATCAATCACATGTTTCCTTTACAACCATTGGACACTATATTGCAATGAATTGTTTTTTAATGTATTTCTTAGTTGTTCTTGAGCTACAAAATCCATCATAATCCCCAAATCCATTACTTTTTTTGTTTTGCTTAAAATTTTCTTCCTTTCACTTTTTTTTAAAAAAATATTTCGCAACTACCTTGTCCATGTATTTTTTTCCTTAAAATATATAGGTATTTAGTAATGGTTAGAACATGTGATTGAAAGTAATCAATTAAAGGTTTTTTTCGCCTTATGTGTTTTAGAATTAAATGAAGCAATGATAGTTGGTTGTGCAAATTCATGGTTTCCCGAGGTTGGGTTCAAAAGATCCTAAATTTCTGGTGATAATTTATGATTAAACTCATTTAGGTTTACAACATTGACTTTTTCTAATTGTTTTTTTATCATCACAAGGCTATGAAACCTTTTTACATAGTAACATTGGTTAGTTTTTGACATGATAGTAAAAATATTTGATGAATTGTTTCAACTATATGAAAAAGTTTTGTAATAATAATTTCCTTTTTCCATTATTGATTATGATTAACTTGATCGTCTGATATGCAATCTTTTTCATTTCTTTTGTTGGTATTGATTGTGCAAATTATTTTTAAAAGTTGAATCTTGTTATCCATGGCCTTGGGTTTTAAAAGTCATATACTTATAGCCTTAAATCTAGAATTGATGTTCTTTATTTGTGAAAGATTGACCTAAGGCCTAATCAACTCATCTAGCCAAGGTGATTTTGTCAAGTTCTATGCAATTGTTTCAAAACATAGTTGCAATCCTAATGTTTTTAAATGTTATTTTAAATGGTTTGAAACAAAATTTATTTAATAATTATAAAACATGTGATATGTAGGAGGGTAAGGTGATCATGTTTAACCCAAACTTTTGTGCTTATTCTATTGCTTCTAGGGTAACATGACTATCATGCCCATTTAAAATTAACAAGTGTTAATTGGTGAAAAAAACTCCACCTAGAATTTAAACTTATTAAAGAAATATAATAACTCCTTATAAGAAAACAAAACATCCAAGCTTTCTTTTGCATTCCCATGTAGGTCCCTAGTTTGTAGTTTTTTATGTAATTGCCTTATAATATTTCAATTCTAAAATTGAAAAAACCTAGTAAAATACCTTTTGTTGCCTTCATAATCTAGTTTATAATATACCATTCACAAAACTTGGGGATGGTGTTATAAATTGCATTTGATCTTTTCCTTGCTTAAACCCTTATTTTTTATTGTTTGCATGTCTAAATGTATATTTCATTTTAATTTTATACATTATTTACAATGTAATTATGTTGATTATATAATGATTGTTTGTGATAAAAGGAGTTATAAGAATTAGTTGTTAGCCTTTGTGCTTTGCATACTTCAAACCCTTCCACTTGACAATTTCTCATTATTGGGTGTCTATGCTTAAACCAATGTTGCTAGTTATTTACTAATATACCTTACTTAAATAATGTAGCCCTTGTTTGTGTTAGTTCAACAATCTTCATTTTCAACTTATGTAGGCTTATGGATAGTGAGATGAAAACACACTATGAGGATCTCCTTTATGTAATCACATGTAATGTTTTATTGGGTGATTGTTTTTTAACCTAAATTATGTCAACACTAAAAAAAAGTTTATGATGTTTTTGCATATTATGGTAAAACATAACCCAAACAATAAAATAAATAATAAAATATTAAAATATATATATATAGGGTGGATTGGAGAAAATTTGCAAGAAAATAATATTGATAATTAAATATTAAAAAATGAAAATATATTCCCTAGAAAATTAAAATTATTTTTAGTTTTTATGAAATTTGTACTATCTATTTTGTGCATGTGATTTACATACTTTGAACCATGTGAAAAGTTTAATAATTTTCATGTCACAAATGGGTTTTTTTTAGGACATTGACCATATGTATGTCAGAAATTAAAATTTAACAAATAATTGCTTTGAAATAGAAGGTGATAAATATTCTAAGTTAGGCCAATGCATAAAATCCATTTCAAACATTTATTTGGAGGATTAATGAAAGGTGAAAATGTTTTAAGGTGTACCACACAAGTATTTACTAAAGGTTTTTCTTATCTTATATTTTGATCTATAAAAAATAATGAATCAAAAGTTGTCAAATATTTTAAAAGGACCATATTTTAGACTATTACAATTTTAGATTCCATCATAATCATCCATAAATGTGTTTTTACATGGTAAAAACGAATTAGGTAAAGAAGATATAAAATGGTTTAGGGTTTAAGGTCCTTAAACCTGGGACAAAATTTTGATACATCTTAAAGAATTTGCACCCTAAAAGCACATACTTAGTGCGATTTGAAATTTGAAACAAACTTTATTATACTATGTATACCATAAATATACCCATGGTTCAATTTATGTGATTAAATTTTTCAAATAACATTGAATATCATTAACTTTGTGAAGATCATAATCATAAAGCCCAAACACCAAATTCAAATAATATTTATTATTTGTGCCAAAATTTGAACAAAACTATGACTGAACCAAAGTTGAACTGTCATGTTTGAATCAAACACCTTGAAATCCATTAAAGTACAAGGACTTAAGACTGAAACAATTTAAACACATTAGAATATCCCATGACCTTGAAGAGATTGTGTTTATTATTTTTTATAACCATTTTTGTTGAAAATTTAAAAATAAAAAAACTAAGTGTTAAAGTTAATATTTGAAATTTAATTAATTATTCAACAATTTGTTGTCGAATCCAATCGAAAAATACGATATTAGCCTTCCTCAAGGAACATGTTTATTTTTCAACAACAACCATTGCTTCTTCCAATTTTTCATTTATTTTTATGCATGTATTGTTTACTATAATGATTTGATTCAATATTGTTATTACGTGTCTAATCTATAATTCATATAATTAATTTAGCCAAGACAACAATTGTCTATTTGGAAATCAAGGTTTGTCAAACATAGATCCCAACAACCATACGTTGATTATATGAAATATGTATGATGATTGTATTCATGTGTATTTTTATACAATAAAAATTAAAATATGGAAATTAAAATACTTAAAAGTAATAAAATTAATGTGAATATAACATAGAAATAGTTAATAATTAAAATGACAACTAAAATATTTATAAATATAACTTAAAATTGTATTTATAAATCCAAAAACATGAGAATTTTTTTTTGAATCTAATATGTATGTAGCAATTTGTCACTGATCATTCGGTAAGAAGGTGATTTAAGTGTGAGAAAATCACCCCTAATTAATTAAAAACCCTGATGAATTATTTAATGAATTAGGATTCTATTCGTAGTAATGTTTCCACCTTAGATTCCAATGCATTCCTCCACTTGGTGTTTAATGTTTGGCATGTGGCAACCATCAACACCTTGTTTTTTTAGTTTCTTGTGTTAGCCTTAATAGCCTATATCTACAAAAAGAACACAACAATTTGAACTATGTGTAAATAAAAATTCATTGGTGAAATTGACCAACTAGCCATTGGGTAAAATTATTATTATTTTATTTAATCCATAAGAATCCCACTAATAAATTCAATACCTTACCACTAGAAGAAAACTAGGTTTTTATAACCAATCAATTTATGAATATTTACAATTATTTGTTGTTTACAACTACCATTGGTTAATTCTGCAACTATTTTTTGGATTTGATTGTGCTTGCAACCACACTTCAACTAATATGTATGATTAATGTTTTTTCATTCTTATGTATGATTTTTTTTTTTCATTATTTGATTTGGGCAACTTTTAACATGGTTTTCAACCAAGAAAACCCATATATGTCCCAAGAATTACAACTATGGTCAAATGAATTATTGCCTTATGTGTATTTAAAGTGTATTATGCATATTTTAAGTTGTATGGGTTTATAATGGTGTATTAAATATATTATATTCATTAATATATGGGTGGATGCTAGGATGTATATGTGTATACAATGGGTTATGTATAATGGTTGTATTTTTACAAAAAAATATTTTTGTATCATAAAGTTTTTAGTATTACTATAAAATTAATGTAAAATTAATGTAAAATACTATAGTTATAGTTATCATACATTGATCATAATAATTATATAATCTATAATTGAAATTAATATTCATAATTTATGCTTTTTATTTTAAATTACTATTAAAAATATTATGAATAATCTTATTATAATAACATTATTTGATGTAATTACATTATAATTTATTTTTAAAATTAGATTCCATTGATTATGGCATGAAGGTGTATACAAAGGTGGTGCTTGGGGATTGAGTTGACTAAAAGATTATTCCAAGCAACTAAAGGGGCAATATGCCTCCGTATTAAACAAAAGTAACTTGAGCACAACATTTAATTATTCCATTGCATCCCCAAATCCTTCTTCAATGAGTACCACCAATATTAGTTTTAGCCCAATCGTTGGTGGCTTGGAACCATTCATTTTTTGAGATATAATTCCCAAGGTTGTTGAAATCGACTTGTATACCTCCCAAAGGCGCACATATAGTGGGCAAGCACATTGAGGTCAACTAAATATTATAGGTAGGCAAACTTAAGGGCCAAGATTGTCAAATATGTTTTTAAAGCATTGCAAGGGAAAATGGTTTCAATCCATGTCCAACTTAATGAAGTAATAATGGAACACAATACATTACATGAGCAATTGGTTGAAACACAAAGAATAGTTGAAATGTTTAAAACATAAGGTTGCCTTTAAACCAAAAAAATTACTAAAAGCAAAAAGAAAGGCAAAGGAAGCAAAAAAAAAAACATGTAAATTCCACGAAGGATGTTGAATGCTACAATCAACCTTTGACTGACATGAAGGAACAATATCAAAAAAATGTTGAAATGTTCACCATAACAACCCATCTAATTTCAAATAACATGCATTTTACATGTATTTTGAGTGCATCTTGAGCTACACAAATATATGCGAAGCTAGTACACATCCAAGTTTCAACCATGACAATAAGAGATTTTGATCACACGATTTAACATCATGGCCCAAGATTTTTGAAATGCTTCTTGATAACTTACTGAAGTTGTAGAATACCAAGAATGTGGATTGGCCAACACACCCTAATATAAATTGGGAATATATCATCCAAGTTTTTGGGAAAAAAAATAAATTCTTGTGGCCACATGTTCAACCTTTCACTAAAAATGGGGACCAATGTTTTATTTGTTGCAATCCATTTGGACTAAAGGAGCATGGCAATTGTGCACTTACCAACACATGTACCATCTGCAATGTTTAATAATGTTGATGGTGGGAAGGTGGAGATATCTATAATGTAAGGCCCCATTCCATAAGCACATGTATGAACAATTTAACCTTCAAATTGCCATGCCTACACATTGATAATACAATTAGTATAATGTACCCAATTGGTCACAAGCTTGGGGTGCATACATTAAATGGATTTGATACATGTGGGCATGTCATTTATTACATGGGGGAATCAATATGACAAATAACAATACAATGAATCCATGATACAAAAAGTATGCAAAGCCTTATACCCTAGTGCGTCTTATGTGAATGCAATTGGTTTTACCAAATATTTTTAAGGTGGTTTAACCCAAGGACCAACAAGTTTGAATTTGGTCATAACCCATGCAACATTTGGTACAACTCCATGGGTGATGTAATCAAGTGGGCATTTAATCTAGCGGACCTTGATGGAGAAATCCCACAAAATTAATGATAAATGAAACTAATGATGGACAATGTTTGAAAAATGACGCATCATTTGCACTCCTAGTTAAAGTATCCTCACACATGGTCATAATGTTTGATGAGATAAACAATCTTGTTAGGTTGAATGTGACTTTGCAAGGGACGGCCATTGGGCTATGAGGTCAATCAAGGTCACAATCCAAATCAATTTGCCAAACAAATTTTGGGGAAGGTAATAATAGGTGACCCAATAATCCCTAGGATTAAGATTTTAGAATTAAAAATTTAGGGCGAGGACTCAAGAGGATGTAATAGAAGTATTAACTAGGATGTTGTACATTTAATATTTATGAACATTGAATGTCATGCAATGGGTTTGCCCAATTTTGGATGGTTAAATGATGTTTTTTTTTGCAAATTACGTTCATTTGTAAAGTTGTATATATATTTTTAAATGATTATTTTTACCGCCTTACAACAGTACAAACATATGGCAAAATTATGATGAACACCAAAATCCAAAATCAAATGGCTACAATTTATTTACACAAAAGCATACAATTTAAACAAGACATGTATAAACCTTTGTATAAATATACATATTAATTAATTTGTGCGTATTGTTTAATGCCAAATGGTTAACCCCCCTAAATAATGCAAGATTATGGCACCATAATGATTATAGACGTGGAAGGACAACCAATTGTAAAGTCAATATTTTGGGGTTATTGTTTATGGTAGTTGTTGTCATTTAGGGCCTCCTCACCATCATCATAATGTCGATTTCATTGTCATAATCTCCATTGCATTGTTCCTCTGCCTTTAAAGTGTTCATCCCATGCAAGGTTGTGATGATATTTCACTTTAAATTTTTTGTCACAATTTGTTTTGTTGTCCATCAGTATCCACAATGCTTTCATCGATATGTGATCAATCATAATCTTGTTTTCTTATGAAAACCATCGTTGTTTGAATAGATGGCCTCTTCCCTCAATTGATTTGTCATGTGAATGAATTTCAAATAGGGGGATGAAGATGATTCATGGAAGCTACCACTGCGACCAATTTTGACCCAACTTGGGATTATGGATGTATTTGACAATGTAGGTATTGGCGTGTGGTTAGAATCTATGCCATGTTGGGCTAATCGTGTTGGGATTTCAAGAATGAAAATGCATTGATGATTGGTTTGGGCTTCACCAATGTCATTGTTTATATATGGGCTCACTCATGGGTCCAATGTCACTACTATCGCAACTTCAACTACATGATTCATAGGATGGACATAAGGGCCAACTTGTGAGACTAATGTGTTTATTAATGTGTCTTGGGTGTTCAACTTTAAAAGGGTTATCCATGCACCCATTATCTATTCCATTATTGTTATTTGTGTGTTTATGATCAGAGGGAGTAAAAAATGTTGGAGCCTATCAATTGCACACGTGGTTGTTAATCATTGCCATCCACTAACTCCAATCAAATCCCACCACTCGTGTGAGAGCAAATTGAAGTTGTTCCTTAATAGGGTGTCAAAAAAGGTCTTAACTTTTAACAAAGTCAGCAAAGTCCTTAAAGTCTGGACATAGGTTGTCAAGTTGCTAATGTTTTTTGTAACATGCGATTTAACACTTCCTTTGCATTTGCATCATCATTCAATAAGTTTATATTGAGAAAGGTCCATGCATAGTGTAGTTTGATCATCAACATTCTCCATCGATGGTAAAATTGATGTTCCACCACATTTCCAAGGTTTGATGGTAATGAAAAGAATTGATTTTGTAATGATAAAACATGTTGTTCCAATGTTTTTAAACAAACCATGCCCTCCCCATGATAGGTTGTTTGCCATTAAATGCCTTCAATGCCACTAGGACCAATTCCACCATGTGCACAAAGTTGGCACAAATGTCCCAAAACCAATCTTTTTTTTTATGTTGGCTCGAACATATTTCACCTTGGTGAGGGACTTTTTGATGATGGGTGCCACATAATGTGTTGACAAAGGTTGTCCATTCTAGATCCATAATAATTTGTTCAATAATAGGTATCCCCTTGAACAACCATTCAACCATCATGAAATTGGTTGTAAATCATGTTTCATCAGGATTTAGAAGCATTAGGTTAATTTCATAATGTTGAAAAAATACTAATGGTGCACGGTGTTGTTGTATGAAAAAAAATTAGCTTTTGTATTTTTCACTCAATCTTCCAATACAAATTGAAACAATGAGCATCACAACCTTAAAAGTAAATACTTGGAAAACAATAGATTAAAATGTTAGCTGCAGTCCACAAGATCAAAACATCGCATGTATAAATTTGTAAAAAATTCACTAGTAGAAATTGGCCAAAATGTAACCATTCTCTTTGCGACTACATGCGTCTATTAATTATTTGCAACTATATTTGGACATTTTTGCAACTATTTCTTGTGTTGGTCATATTTGTGACTATAATGCAAGTAGTTTACAACTATTTTGGTGTTCATCCTTCCATGTGAACAACATTATTTTATTTTTCATCCAAGAAATGTCCCATTAGTTGTAAATGTGACCAATTTGGTTGCAACCCTATGAAATATAAAAGGTGTATTTTGTGAATTCTAAATAATATAATTAGGTGTATAAGGATTTATAAATGTATATTTTGAATGTATATGAACAACCATATTAAATGTGTATTCAAATATTATTATTAGCATAAATGACCTCAATATTATGGTTACATTAAATGATATATATTTTGAGTATATCAAAATTATATGTAAAATATTTGCTAAATATATTATGCCCATATTACAAGTTTATCCAAACCAATTTATTATAATTCTTAAAATTATTAGAAATGACATTTATTATTATTTTATCATTTTATATTATATTATATTATTAATTACATGTAATAAAAAACTAAATTTCAATATTGTCTTTAATAAAAAATTTAAACAATAATATCTTATTACATAATGATCATAATGATGATGACGACAATGATGATATTAGAATGATAAGAAAAATATTTCTGTAATTACTAGAGTTTTAATTTATTATTACATTATTATTAATTTTTTAAAAAATAACTAATGTACTTATTACAAATTAGTTTTTATGTATTAAAAAACAAAAAATAGTTTTAATAAATCATAATAGTTGTAACAAGTGACATATAATAATAATAATAATAGCTAACCTAGGCTAGCAGTAAATTACATTATTGCTATTATTATTATAAGTAATCAATTACGAAATATTACTAGATTAATATAATAATTAGAGGGTAATATTAATATATAGTTTTAAGTTTTTATATTTCAAATTTATAATTGATATTTATTAATTATTAATAAGTCAGTGATTAAAATCGTTTATTGACATATAATTTTTATTTTCAGTTTTTTTAATTAATTATTTTATAATAATTATTGTATCAGTTAGAATGGAAATCTAATAAATTATTATAAGCGTAGCAATTATTTTTGAAGGAAAATTATACTTATTAAAAATATAAAATAATTATTTTAATAATTCATAAATATATTTAATGAGTGAAGTAATAATATGAATAATAAAAATAAAATAGTTAACCTTGGCTACCAACTAATTACAATAATAATTGAATTAATGTTATTGTTACTATTAAAAATTTACATTTACATTTATTATTAATTATATAAATGAAAATAATTATGGGAATAATTATAATAAATAATTAGCCTAGGATAGGTTTTAATTATATTATTAGATACGAAAAACTTAATACTCAATTTTTATAATTTATAATTATAAATACTTAATATTTCAGTTATTATATTAATTTATTTGGTTACAAAAATATATATTACTTATTAATAATTAGCTTAATATTTCAATATTAGCCAATTACTAATTAATTAAACTGATTGATAGATTATTATAGTTAATATATAATTATAATTAAATAATATTATTTTTATTAAAATAATAAATTAAATCATATCTAATAATATAATTAATTCAGTTATAATAAGATATTGATTATTATTACTATAAATAATTAGTTAGTTGGATGGTTTATAAAATGAATTAGTTAGTTTTTAGTTTGGTTGTTGTTAATTAATTAATTAGCAAGCTTATTAATTTACTTTTCTATATTTTATTCATTAAATAATTATTAATTTTATTATTTAATTAATTAAATGTCATTTACTTATCTAATTATGTACTTTTCAAGATGGGAATGAAAGCCAAAACCTATGGGATAAACTTTTTAGTTGCAAGTCATTTGCGATAAAAAAAGTGTAATCGTAAACGACTTGCAACTAAAAAGTTTATCCTATATGTATTAGCTTTCATTCCCATCTTGAAAAGTATATAAACAAGGTGTTTTATTTTATATTTTCATATTAAAATAAATGGGCATATGGCATGAGTCATGAATTTGATTTTACCCAAAATAAAATATAAATATTCATGTATTTACATTTAATTACCTACTTCCCTAACTTGCCTACCTATTTTTCTACCTACCTAAGTAGGTATTTAGCCTAGGTAGGTAAATAGGTCTTATCTAGATAGGTGTTTAACCTTGATGGTAGGGTAGGTACCTAATGCAACCTACATACCTAAATATTGATTTAAATTGAATTTCAAAAAATTCAATTAATATCCCACGTGGCAAGTTTTTATTGCACCACGTGTCACAATCTAAACCATCCAAACATAAAAATTAAACGTCTTAGATTATTTCAAAATAATTTTTTAAAAAATTTAATTATTAAAAGCTATGACAGGTGGCAACACATAACTTGTTCCCATTGTTCACTAAAAAAGCCGCATCTTAACTACAAGTAACAATATGTATATGATTAGTCAAAGGATGAAAACATATTTTATTGAATTATTTTTTCATCCAAAATTTGTTGTCATCTCGACTAGTGTCAATGTGGCTTATTCAACACGACTATTAAGATTTTAACTGCAAAATGTTGCTTTCAACTAAAAATTAGTCACATGGATTAGTTGCAAAATGGCCATTTTCTACTAGTGATTATCCACTCCAATGTTTTCAACGTATCCAACTAATGCATTATATATGTACAGGCATCCTTAGATTCCCATGTTGTGTCAATGGCATTTATAAATACATTGCCATTGGGACAAACAAGCATTACATTCAATAATGGATGTCATGCAATACTACCTCAACCATAAGAATAAGTGGTTGTTCCATATTTGTGAATGGAATTTTGTGTATTTTCATAACTATGTTTGGACACATCAACCTTAGATTGTTTGAACAAATTTGTGTGCAATCCATGATATGATGGGGGTTTGTAATAGGTTTGAGACTTGAAGGTTGCTTTCATATTTTTTATGAACGTTAGGTGTTGCATAACATTGAAAGGGATGTTCATTTCATAAAAACAAATCCACCCACTTCTTGTTCAACTTTTGTTTGTGGTTGAGTTCAATCATTATAATAATGAAATGTATTTGAATGTTTGAACAACATTATTCATGGATCTATTAGGACCTTATGTGTTGTTCATAAGTGGGCTGGAAATTTGAACCCCTTCCACTTGAGATGTCGAAATAAATTCTCCATCCATAAAAAAAACTCAGCATTTTTAATGGCCATGTTCTCCATTGGCCCATCACGGGCTAATACAAACATGTCATCTAATGGTTGATGGATAATTCCCCCACAAATGTCAAATATTTTTTTCATTTACATTCATGCCTTGGAACATATCACAACACTAGTTTGCCCATTGCCATCATGTCAATAGCCCAAATGGAAGAGTGTTATATCTTTGTGATAAAAGATGACATTGTTGGAAAACTTACATTCCACCTTATTCGGCTTGTCCATGGTCATCAAAGGCCATGGATCCCATGCATTCCACCTACCTTTAAAAAAAACAAGAACAATAGATTTCATTAAGGGATTAATATATTATCATACTATTGGATTCCATTATAAAGGTTACATAATGAAATTCAACACCAATTGCAAATGCAATATGATGATCTAAAACTTCAAATGCCCATAAAGGTATCACCTCCCCCCCCCCCCCCCCCCCCCCAGGGTATATGATAATCATTGTTTGTTAAACAACACAAAACCCACACACCTCATAGGAAACAATGAGTTTGAAATGCATCCTCTAATTTTCATTGCCCAACACAAATTGGCAACCAAAATGATTCAATTGTTGCATAAATGGTGACCAAAAATATTTGATTGCCCCAAGATTGGTGATTAAAAATTTTTAGTCACCACATGTTTGGTGATATAATTTTTTCGATCATCACATGTTTCATAATCAAAAAACTTCAATCACCATTATTATGATAACCAAATCCATTTTCAATTGACATGCATATGAGGGGCAACTTTAATGAAAATGAAATTCTTCTTCCGTTCATCCTAACAAACAAAACTGATGTTTTAAGATCAATGTTGATGTGATAATCAATGTAAAATGGGCACATCATATCCATTTTGATAGCCTTAATTGAAACATAAAAACAAATGTAATGGCTAATCATATCAAAATGCACCGACAAATTAAAACAAAAAATAAAAAATTCATCTCAAGAACAAAAATGTATAGTAAAAAAATGATTAAAATACATAACAATGAAAAAAAGGCTTAAATAACACCTTCAATTATATGAAAAAATTTATTGTCATTGGTGTGAACCCAAGGACTATAATGAAATAATAAATTATAAAGACTCAAGATGGTGGTATGTCCCATCCAACTCATTTGTGAATGCTCACCTAAAATGTGGTGGCAAGTTAATGTTAAGTGTTGTCATGTGGCATTGTTACCACTATAAAGTCAAATGTGCTATTAACATTAACTAGTTTGAATGGGCCTTGATATTTATATGTAAGTGACAAAATTAAATTATCATTTGGAATTGTTTTCTTCCCATGTGAAACATGTTTTTTCTTGGATGAAAACATTGATTTATTGTTGATTATCCAACCACCTTTCATGATGTTTAAATTTTCAAAGTTTTGAGTTTTCTAACCATGTTTATATGCAAAAAAGGGTTATAAAATTACTATGAAAAATATACACCATAATCCAAAAACTTACATTCCATTTGTTAAGAGTTTTAGTTTTAATCTAATTGGTTAGGTTTAATTCAAGCTTAAACTAAACTGAGTTAATATAAGTTCAACATTTAATGCAAGTGTGAATCAAGTTTGAATTATTTCTTGTTTAAGGGGTATTATCCCCTTGCTTGTGCTTTGGAGTTTCACTTTTGGTTTTTTAAACTTTTGAAAACTTGTTCATGTTTTTGTGTTGGTTGTTTTAATGAATACCCACGTATAATGGTTAGTCATGGTTTAATTCACTATACATGTGGTTCATATGTGTATGGTGGTTTAGTGTTGTGTTGCCATGCACTTGGTTTAAGCTAGGTACCCTTCATCAAGCAACTTGGGCTAAGTACCCTAGATTAAACAACCTAAGCACCTTAGGCAAGAATTGAACCACATATAATAACTTAAACATAGTAAAATTAAATAGCTTAGTAGGCTATCATGGTTAAGTAGTTGGCAAGTGCAAGGAGTTGAATTAGCCCTCACCTACACATCAAAAATTCAAATCTTTAACCATTATACCACATATTTTTTACACAATAATAGTTGTCATCATGTTGTTGTAAACATTTCTTTCTAACAACTTAAGTAACCTAACCTAGGTGCCCTACCTAGTTGGTTAAATAACCTAGCCTAATTTATGTCTAACCTAGGTTAACATAAATTAAGATGAATTATCTTAAATTTAGACTTAGGTTGATGTAGGTTAACCAAGGCCTACCTAGGCTAACTTAGGGTTACTTCAACTAGTTTACATACTATATTAAATATGTGTATTAATACCTAGGTATGTGCCTACCTAGGTAGTATATTATGTATACTAGGTATGCATGTATGTTATAACATTGACATGATGTTGTCAAGGTGGTGTCCTTCATGATATCCCAAGTAGATTTTGTAATTGAAAATATAATTGCAAAATGCATGAAGGACAACACACCAAAAAATGTCCAATTTATTTTTTTGCGGTCTAGGTTTCTTTTTGTTAATCATGAATATTTAAAGTAGGAAAAATGGAGGCACTCACACTAAGGTACCATTAAAACCAAAACTTCATTTTCAAGGTCATTCATAAAAAAAAAGGATACATAATAATTACCTAAAGTTGGAAAACTTAAAACTTAAAATACAAATCACAAGTTGAGTACATTGTTCAAGAAATAGTGAATCTCAAAAGATTCAACCTTATTTTTAATGAATGATTTTGTCCAATAATAAACATGTCATTGTCCAATAGTAAACATGTCATCCTATTACTTGCCACACACTATCTTATATATTAATTCAGCAAGTCTGTTTGTCTATGACGGTGGGCCAGCACGGGCGGGCTGGGCACGAGAGAGGTTCAAGTTCATCCACAACAAGTTCAGGCATCCAGTGAATGGATGGTGCGCCGGTGGGTGCTGAATCACTCTGGCCCAGTGTGATCTTATGGAAATCGGTGTTCAGGCATCCAGTGGATGGATGGTGCGCCGGCGGGTGCTTTAATCACTCTGGCCCAGTGTGATCCGATGGAAACCGATGTTTAGCATCTTGGAATGGCCCGTTCCGCCATGTAGGAAAAGAAAGTACATTCCCATCGTACCTAATAAGGCACGAACGCATGCTTTCCCATCACTGTGGGGCGCTTCTGTGAATGAATGAATGAATGAAAGATGCCTTCCAGTTATCATACCAAGTATGCACCACTCACCTAGCGGCCGCTTTTTAAAATTTTCAAACAATCAGTGTGGCTATATAACCACGGTTCCCAAATTTTCAGGAAAAAAAAAGAAAATCTAAGAACCAGTGCGTTTTTTTACCGGTTCTTTCGTAAAACCTTTGGTTCTTCTTTTGAAAGAACCGGAACCGGTGATTCTTTGACTATGGGAAATTGGAAATATATAAAGAACCATCGGTTCCATATTTTAGTTCATTGATTTTTTGAGAACCGTGAGAATGAATGGTAAGAACCACCCTTCTAATAACCCGCTAATGGTGGTTGGTTCTAGTGTTGGGCAGAATGTCGTTGAGCTTTAGGGTTTTAGGGGTCGTCATAGGGGCTATCGTTGCTTCAGTGTCGTGTCGTGCCTTGCAGGCACGGGTTACAACTAGTACAAAGTAAACCAAGGAATGAATGTAGGAGGATATCCAAGTGTCAACCATGGTACCCCATGTATAACATTTATGAACAAGATCAAAAAATGAAATACACATGATAATTTATGAGTTTAAAATCATTGATAAGCACAAACCTATTGCAACCTTTGCTCAAAATTATTCCACCCAAGCACTCAATATGTTGGTAAAAAATATGGAATTGGATTGCAAGCAATACAATTGATACTTCAATTCCCAAATAATTGCAAGCTTTGGGAAATGAAGACAAAAAAAAAAAAAAAAAAAAAAAAAAAAAAAAAAAAACAAGACTTTGAAATTTTTAAATAGACAACATGGCGCTTTCTAAATGACTTCTATTTAAAAGCCTTTGAACCACAATGCATGAACACATTAATGAACTTATGGAAATGTAAAAATATTGTATGTAGATTCATACATATATAATATGTAGTCTTCTAGTGTATAAAATCAAACTTAAATTAGATAAAAATTCTTGCAATCTTTGTGAAGAGATACATAAAAAGGTTCTTGCTATTTTCATGTATTATATATTTTCATTTCATTAAATTGTTTGGGTTTTATGTTGTTGTGCACTTCCAATGACAATAAATTAATGGAAAAAATGAATCAATTTTGTGAAAATTAAGTTCCATTTGAATGAAAATATGGAATGGCATTGCATGTAATTTCAATTTTAAATTGAATTGAAATACATATAATGGAATTTAATTAAAATGATTTTGAATCCAATTGAATGGAATTCAAATTAAATTGGATTCAAATTAAATTTAAAAAAGATGCGACACAAATTGATATTGAAGATATTGAAAATTTTCTTGTGGCTATGGTGTTGGGGGAGGTGGGGGAGGGGGGGTTTGAAAATATATTTATTTGAAAAACATTTTCCATTATTCTTTGATTTGGAATAGATTTTAATTTGGAAGTATTATTAAAAAGGATAGCTTATGGGACCTAAAGTTACATTACTTAAATTAGCTTCAATGAATCATAAGCATTGGAATTATTCTTCTTAATCAATATCTATTAATGAAGGAAGGTTGTTTGTTTGTTTTAATTGTTTGTCACATTGAAATTTCTCAAATTACATCACCTCTTACTACACTTTTGGTATAGTTGAAAAACCTTTAATGAGTGGAGGTCCATTAAGTTGGTTTCATAATGTTTCAACCTATGGTGAAAATGTTATTGAATATTGAACAATTTTTTCATTGGAATTTTATTTCAATCGTATTAAAATTTATAGGGGAATTTGCGCAATTTTTTGGTATTCTTGGAAAGCCCTTGACAAGCAAAATTCAATGAAGTTGATTTGGAAATTTTTAGACTTAAGGTGTAGGAAATATTAAAGTTTGGCAATTTTTGTCATTGGAAATTAAATTAAATTATCAAAAATGGTTTTGAAAAAAATAAAATTGAGTAACCAATTCACACTTGGGCCAATGACATAGGTAACATGAAAGAAAGTCAATGGTTCAAGTTAATGCAAAAGTGATTGCCATTGCTAAGGGTTTTACAACCATGATTAGATTAAATTAAATCATTTTTTCAACATTACTCGGATATATATGGCATTTTCACGATTAAATAATATTGGTTTCTAGTGTAGCAAAACACATGGGGAATCTCACAAATGATAACAAATTGATGGCTTTGAAAAGTTCTTATAATATGTGATTATTTGAAAAATGAATGAATGAATTTAACATAGACCAAATTGTAAAGTATAAATCGATTGATGATCCATATTTCATATTGTTATTTCCAAACAATAAACCATTGAGTGTAATATGCAGTGACAAATCTAACCAATAAAATAAAATTATCATATAATAAGAAAAAAAAATGCATCCCAATTTGTTAAAAACCTTTTGATTTAAACATCCAAGGATTGTGTGTAAAAAATTATTAAAAATTACATGGATTTATTGGTATAATTTTGAAATATCAAGTACTTGTAAATTTGTAGATGGGAATTTGCTTCTTATAAATCAAATTGTGAAAAATGCATTAGGGAAAAAAAAAATTTGAAAAAAGGAATTTTGTGTTAAATTTTTGAAGGTTCATGTTTATTTTATGCTTTGATTTGATAAGTATAACATGCATACAAATGTTTGTATGCTTGTGTTTGAATGGTGAACTATGTTATATGTTTAATTTTTGTGTTTGTCACACCAATAACAAGGACATGATCATTATGTGTAGGGTAAAGCCCTAGGGTGAGGGCATTCTCAAAATAAGGGACCTAGGACAAGGTGATAGTTAAATCCCACCTCACGTTTTGGGAATGTCCTCCATCCATGGGCTTTACCTATTGAAAAGCACAAGGCAAAATGTATCATGAATCAAACCTATAGATCACGAGGCATATGAATGAGAGGGCTAGGAAAGTGTTCTCAAACACAATTTGAGAGACGAATGAGGAAATGTTTGCTACCTTAATGGACTTCATTTGATGCAAATAACATGGCACCTCAAGGTAGAAGCTTTTGGAGCAAAGACCAAAAGAAAGAAGAAGATCCAACAAAGAAGAAAAAAGATCCAACAAGAAGAAGAAGAGAAATGCAAGTTTAAAAAAGGAGGATTTGCTCTCTAATGCAAAGGGTGATCAAGTTTGCAAGTAGTTGAGAGGTTGTTGGAGATTCTTTGGTGGCATTGCATTGCATAGATTTATCTACATCATATATATTAATTCACTTGGTCTATCAATCTGTCTATGACAGTGGGCCAGCACGGGCGGGCTGGGCATCCACAACAAGTTCAGGCATCCAGTGGATGGATGGTGCACTGATGGGTGTTGAATCACTCTGGCCCAGTGTGATCCGATGGAAACTGGTGTTTAGTAGCAATTGGAAAAATATAAAAAACCACTGGGGCGAATGGCGGGGGGACCAACTGTTGTTTGAAAGGAAAAGTATTTTTAAAAAACCAAAAACATCAACCAAACATTGTTGAAATAACACACCTATGCATTATGCACGGGGTTCACACTAGTAAAAAAAAGGTTCCCAAGTTTGCACGGGAACCGCCGGGTAAGTTTGCGCAGTGCTGTCAACCAGGGTTTCAAAACCGGCGGGTGGCGGGTTAGCAGAAAGTTTGACATGGGGTGAATGATTTTAGAGACAGAACCACCCGATGTTTAAGCGGGCCGTTATAACTGTCCAACCCGACATAACAGCCCAACCCCCCCGGTGATGCCTGCCCTGCCCCACGGGTAACGGACCATAATAAAGCGAATCGTTGGCTCAAGCGAAGGGGACGCGACTCCCGCGCCTTGTTCTCGGTTCTCACTGCCGACTCTTGTTCGTTCGTCTTCATCTTCTGCGTCACTACACACCGACCCCAAGAACGCAACCAACAACAGGCACACACACACACACACCCCCAACAAAACAACAAACAACAAACAAGAGTGGTGATCTCTCAACCTCCGATCCGCATATTTTCTTGGGTACGTTTGTTTGTTTGTTTGTTGGGTCTGTATTATCAAGAGCCTTGAGACTCTCTCTCTGTGTCTTGTGTTTGTGGTTTTCTTGCGGTAGAGGCGACGATTAGGGTTCAATTGTGGTTTCTTGTGGAGCTTGATGATCTCCAGACCCTAATTTTTGTAGCCGTTCAGGGGGGGTTGACAGACACTAAGTTCTGTAAATCTGTAGGTTTGGTGATGAAGGAACGGACTTTTTAAGCTGTCCATTCAGTTCTCCAATTTTCTGTGTTGGGGGGGAAGTGCATTGTGTCTTGGGCTCGTTGCTTTCTTCAGGGTTTGGAAGGTAGGTTGGGGTAGTAGTACCTTGGAAACAGAAGATGCCAGAATTGTGTGAAACTGGCACTCCGTTTGCAATGTCTGGTTTGCGGTGTTTTGGAAGCATGAACACTACTACTACTACGAGGGCGCTCGATGTAAGTGACACGGGAAGGGATAGATATGTGTCGTGGAGATGAAAGCTGACCACAAAAGATGTGTCGTGATTGAAAGGATTTTTGGCGAGGCTTGGTAAAGGGTTGATTGGAAGGATTGAGAGGAATGGCGTTTGTCTTGTGGGTGGCTTGCTTGTGGTGATTTATTTACTTGTGGCGTTGCAGCAGGTCAGAGGGTTTAGTCCCAGGCATGGCGGGCATAGGAGGGCTTGTGGGAGGAAGTGCTCTCGATGATGAATTGTGAGTGTTGGGGCTGGTTCAGGATGTTCAGGGGCGGGGCTTCTGTGGAATAAGGGCCTCTCTTCTTCTCTCTTTGTTTTGTCTAGGGTGGTGCTAATGGAATACTCAAAACGTTTTCTTAAAAGCTTCTGAACATCTTCTCGCCTTGGGAGATAGAATCTAGCGCTTCCTCATGTTTTTTGAGCCCCACAATCCCCTGCTCTTCAGTAATGCTTTTTTTTGGTTTTGTTTGGGTGCATTCAGGAAGCGAAGCAATGTTGTCAGGCTACGGGGACTTCCCTTCAGTGCCTCAGAGGCAGATATTGCTGATTTTTTTAAAGGGTTGGAAAAAGGACCAGATGGGGTAGTAGTTTGTGTCAACTTTCAAGGTACATCATGTACCTGAAATTTTTTTTCAGGTGATTTTTTCAAAGGATTGGAAATGGGGTCAGTTGGTTCAGTAGTTTGTTGTATCCTTGAAGTTGCATTATCCACCTGAAAATTATTGTTGGCTCAAGAGCAATGCTTGTGATTTGTCTAAATATATGCACAGTAGCTGTTGTTGTCCAAGTATGGAAGTGATTTTTAGACACCTGTGGGAATTTTGTACAGGGAGGTCAACTGGGCAGGCATATGTTCAGTTTGCAACTGCAGAATTAGCAAACAAAGCCTTGGACAGGAATAGGTGGGAAAGCCATATCATTTCACTCAATTTTGTTGGTTTTGAAAGTTTGTCAGTGCTTTTACAAGCTCTTCTTAAAAAGTTACGTGGAATCTTTGTGCTGAAAATTTGCTCTCTTTTTTAACATGCAGGCAACACATTGGAAGCCGCTATATTGAGGTCTTCAAAGGACATCCAGCAGACATGCAGGTATGTGTTTGGAGCCTGCAAGGTGAGACCATGTTTTCACTGCAGGACACAAGTTATGGTGTGGTATTGTGTTTTTGTGTATTCTCCCTTGAATAGTTGAATGTTTCTTTTATGAATATGAGCAATGCTCATTCACACTGCCTATCCATGTGCCGCTCTGAAGGCTTGAAAGCTAAGGTTTCTTGACATGTTTCTTGAGTTCTCTTGTGATGGCTTTAGTGCAGATTTTATGCATGTCTCTGAGTATGACACTTCTAATTGTAGGGAGCATTGCGGATGGTTGGTCGAGGTAGTGGGACTTCCAGTGGGTCTGTGACGGGGGCGGTGACGGGGACTGGGACTGGGAGTAGTAGTGTGACTGCTGCTGTGACTGGGATCCTCAACACAGGAATCCCTGGAATGTCTGGAAATCCGGACATGCGTTACACTGGTGTGGTGCGCATGCGGGGGATGCCTTACAGGTCAGCAATTGTTTTGAAGGACCTATGTCTGAACCTGTTCGGCTCCCTCATTTGCTGATTTGACCCAGCCTTGTGTGTTTGATGTGAGCAGCTGTACCTCTGCAGACATCACAGCCTTCTTCAAAGGGATGCAGGTTGTTGCTGATGGCATCTTTCTTTGCAGCCATGCAGATGGCCGTCCTACGGGCGAGGTCAGTTTGGAGAACACATTTGGCTCACCATTTGCTAAGCTTCTATATTGAGTCCTCAAGAAATGTTGTGTTGGCAACCCTTCTTATTAGCAGTTTGACTGTGGTGTTTGTGGTGCAGGCATTTGTGGAGTTCACGAATGAAGAAACTGCTGCACGGGCTATGCAGTTGCACAGAGAACCCATGGGATCGGTCTGTTGTTTTGCCCAGAAACAGTTGCACATATGCTGATCCTGCATTTTTTTTTCTGTATTTATGTGTTGGCTATCAAGGTACAGAATACAGACTGTGCCTAGGTTTGTGATGTTTAGTTGCTTGGGAATGGCAGCGTTATGTGGAACTTTTTCGGAGCACAAAAGGAGAAATGATGACAGCAGTTCAGCAAAGGATGTATGGCATGTTTTCTGGTGTTGGGGGCTTCACACAGTTTGGTGCTGTCAGCCAGGTGCTCCATGGTTTTGAATATATGTCTGGGAGTCCAAGATTGAACTGTAATAGATGTGGTAAATAATGCCTTGGGTGAAAAGGGAGGGTGAGTTCCTTCTGCAAATGGCTGATGCAAATGTGGTGGTGGGATGTTTGTGTTTCCAGATTCCAGGGATGATGGGAGCATTTGGAGTGCAGGGGTTGACAGGGATGAATTTAGCAGCTATGCAGGCAGCAGGGTTGGGAGGCATCACAGGGCTGCCAGGCTTAACTGATACATCAGAGCATGTTTGCATCAAGATGCGGGGTCTCCCATATAATGCTACACAGAGAGAGATAATGGATTTCTTTGATGGACTTAACATCATGCCCAATGGCATTCATATTGTTATGGGAGCTACAGATCGTCCAACTGGTGAGGCATTTGTGGAGTTTACATCTTCTGATGAGGCCCAGCGTGGAATGGAGCGTCACCGCCAAAACATTGGGTCTCGCTACATAGAATTATTCAGGGCAACCAAAAGGTACACATTTATGTAATTGTGTAAGCTGCATGAGTTTTTAAATATGGACTAGGACTTCAAACCTGGTTTTAATGTGAATCAGCACAAAGTAGCATGCTTCTCTTCAAATTGCAGCCCTGGACTAAAACCAAGTTCTGATTGACAGAGTAGTACAATTAGGAGCCAAGGAATTCTTTCGCTGCATCTGTTTCCTTATCCTTGACTTGGGTAATAATATTTTCTTGGGTGGTACAGCGAAATGTTGCTGGCAACTGGAGGGTTATCAAGCTTTGGCATTGCACAAGCGTTGGATCCTGCTGTCCAACTCCTACTCTTACAGCAGCAGGTGCTTTTCCTGTCTTCTAGATCTGTTCCAGCTAAAGTGAGGTGGATATACCAGAATCTCACATGAGCTTATGTTAATTTCCATTACACTGGACATACTGGGATGAATGATCATCAAAGAACTCAGTGCCGCAACCTTATAACCCCAAGCAGAGGCAAAGGAGGCTCTCAATGAGGCAAGCTCTGGGTAGTATCAATTTCAATAGTTTTCCTTCTAGCACACCCACTTCATTGTCAGTTGTTCTGAAACATATACTTTCATTTGAGTTTGTGTGGCTTTGCTTATACATGAAGTTGACGGGTTTGTGTGTTTGCAGGCAGCAGCTGGTGCATTTGGAATAACAGGACTGATGGGCACACAGGCCACAACAGGCAGCTGGGCAGAAATGCAGAACGCAGCAGCTGCAGCAGCAAGCTTCTATCAACGCCAGGCTGCAAGCCTGGCTGGCTCCCCTGCAACAGTGGCCTCCTCTGTTACAGCTTTTGACACATCATCATCCTCAAAAGCTCGGGGCGTACCCTATAGGACATCAGTATGATGTTTTGCCTTTCTCCATACAGTTTTTCCATTTATTCTTCCATCTCTTTTATCTCAATCTCCCATTCAGGACAGGTCAAAAGTTAGAGCTGGCATTGACATAGTAGTACTGGTTATGCAGACATGAAAGGGCTTTGCGATGGGAGCATTTTGTATCAATCATGGAGCAGCAGAGGGTTTGGACATTACAAATAGCAGAACATTGTCTGGAAGAGGTCACAAAGCTTTTCTATGCATGACAAACAACAGTTAGTATTTGATGTTGGTTCCTTCTTAGCTGCCTGAATGAACTGTTTCTGGCATAGAACTTATGTAGCTTGAGTTCACATGAAACTCTTTGTGTGCAATGCTTAGATGTTGATAAAGTTGTCCAGATTTGAACTGCTTTTTTTCACTCATGCTTTTTACTCGTGTTGTGTTTGTATGCTTATGTAAGTTGTCATCCTTTTCCAAAGGGAGGACATGAGATTGCAGTGGCTTGATTCCATTGGTAGGTCAACAACTGTCACTGTAGTATGACACAATTTATCTGTTGTCAGTAAATTATCACAACATTGTCACAAGCATTCACCTACCTTGCAGTGAACACGTGTGCTTACTTCACACTCTAGTTATTTGATCAGTCTGCAATAGTTATACATGTACCCTACAGCAAAATGAAGTATTATCATCTTCTTGTATTATTTCTGTATTCCATTTGAGTCATCCGTAAAGTCATGCCCTGTTGAGCCTGAGTTGCACCCCTAGTTCGATACTTCATCCCCTCCTGGTTGTTATCTGCAAAGTCATGAAATTTTATTAAATAAGGGTATGAAATTCTGAGACTCAGGATCAAATGCACATAGGCTAGAGCATTCATATGGGGCTAAACTCAGTTTCATACCCCATTGAAGCCTAGGGTACTTTTTTTCCCTGTTTTTTGAAATCTCATCCCCTATGTGTGACCAAACAGGTGGTTCAGGTGCCGTCTTTTCCTGACTTTACAGACAACTTTATTATCTATCATGTTTCTTTACTCTCTTCATCTCTGGGTCATGTTCTCTCACTAATGGACAACATATTTGGACATTTCCTCAAGCCTTCGTAACACCTAGTGTTAGATCAAAGATACAATTAATCCTTAACACTATAATTTTACAGTGCACTGCTTACCATCTGTCACTGATGGAACTATAAGATGAAAAAGGTTCTGCACAACAAATACCTCTGTTTGCACTTTGCACTTGTAGCTAGGTGTCATGTTAAATCGCACAATAATTGAACATTGAACCTTTGTGTTTGTACTTGAATTGCTTACATATATGTCATGCACTTGCCCTGCATGTATGTCTAGAGTGCCATGGATTGTTGTTTCATTGAATTGATAATCATGTGCATAATGAACATTGTGCTATTCACAAAGATAATTGTAGTGATGGTTTTGAATAGATATAGCATGCATGTCTAGCAATCTGCTTTCAACTTTGAATCGTAAGTGAAAGACAATTAGGTGAAATTGAGAAGCACAATTGGGTTTTTTCACTTTTTATCAATTGAATAAGATTATGATTTGGTGGCCTTTGCACTACTTTTGAATAGCAAAAGTTGTATTCTATATTGCAAAGGAGCTCAAAACTTCCATTCAAAAACAAAAAAAAATGCATAGTGTTATGTATTTATTGTAAAATATTAAAAATTTTAAAGGATTTGTTTTGTGATTGGAACTCAATTTAGTGTGAATAGGATTTCAACTATTTTGTGAGTTTTGGGGGTTAGTTTTCACGATGTGGCTTTGGAATTTCATCCTTTGTGTTATGAAATTATAAAGCACATTAAGTTGGTGATTTCCTTGTGTGTGCTTTGAACTTAATTTCACACAATTTGCAAATGAGTATATTTTGAAACATGACAGATCTATTTCGATATTGTGTTATAGTTCAATTAATTTTGGTTAATTAGTTGGGCCTTGATAGTAACTTGTGGCAAAGGTTTTTCGCCATTGCTTTGAGCTTGCAACCTTGCTTTTGAGCCTCAAAAGAATGGGAGGTTCATCAGGTCTAACACACTCTCAACTCCTTGAAGGACTCAAATGTGAGTCCAAGTAGAAGACATCGGAAGAAGGAGGAATCGGGGCACGCTCCTTAGCTCACAACACTTTGAGGGGTAGAGGGGCGTGTTGGAGCTCCGGGATGGGACTATGAAGAGTTGACAAGCTTCATTCACTCGCACGGGCCTGCACACAACCCACACAAAGTGTTTAGTGCATAATTGAAGCACCCTTGGTGCTAGGACGAGCCACGGGCAACACGGACACACTAGACTCACCACGGCCCGAACTTGAAGGAAGCCATCACCTTCCCCCTTATAATATACTTTGTGGTTGGCTATAGAGCCTACATCCAAATGGCTTTTCTCTCCCGGGACTCCTGAGTGAGAGTCCCGAAATCACACCAGTTGGGACTCCCGCGACTTTGGAACCCCATAACTTTGCGAGCAGACCTCGAATCACAATGAAGTCTAAAGAAAAGTTGTAGCTCTTGTCGAGAGTTTTCCAACGGTATGTCGCACGCCCCCTGTAACCAAGTAAATCGAGTTGATTCTCGACTTTTTGTGGTCGGGAGTCAAATTGGCAGTTTGACTCCCGGCCCTTCTTTTGGCCATAACTTGTGTTTCAAATGTCCAAATGAGCAATGCAAGCTCATTTTAAACATCTACGTTCTAAAAGCTTTCCAATGATATAAAGACGCCACAAGACATGGAGTTTTGACCCCTGAAATCGCTTTTTGAAGTTTCCACCGGGACTCCATCTCCCAAAGTGGGAGTTGTTTTGGGAGTGTAAGGGTTCACTCCCTCGTACTCCCTCGCACTTCTTACACTCCCGGGAGTATGTGATATGACTCCTGAGCTCCTTCTTGCCTTGACTCCCAGGCTCCTTCTTGGTTCGCAACCTTGCAACCCTTTTGCCTTGGTCGCGAGCCCAAAGCTAGGGTTGCGACAAGGTCAATTTCCAAATTCGAACATGAACAACAAGTTGAAATTCAAACTTATTATTATTAATTTTTTATTTTTCATTTGTGAAGGTTGCATTCATCCATAATTTTGATGGTTTTATATTTTCATCCATATTAGTAATTGAATAAGGTGGGGGATGAATAAGACACCAATTTGAATAGTCAAATTTGAACCCATGAATGAACATGGTGGTTAGTAGGTGAATAAGATTTGAAATTTGGATGAAATTTGGATTAAATCGGACATGACTTGAAATCGAATGGCATGCCTTGATTTAAAGTTTTTCCATGATTTTCAATTAATTAATTTTAAAAATCTCAATTCCAAATTCCAAATTTTGAATTTATCTTGAATTTAATTTGAAATTCATTACAACTTTATATGAGGTTGAAATTGCATGTCATTTACATGATTGATTCTTAAACAAAAAGAAAACACATGTGGGAGACTTCAATTATTTGTGGGACAAAAAAAAGTGGAGGTTATTCAAAAGAAAAAGCAAAAGCAAATAAATGAATGGAATTAGCAAAGTGTGCAACAAGTTGTTGGCAACCGAACTTTTATGTGAATAAACATTACATACTCATCCCATAAGTTATGTGGAGTTTTGCACTACCAACATCAAACATGAATTGTTGTTCCATCAACTTTCCCCTTTCTTGTGGTAGTTAATTTGTTATAGTAGCTCAAATAATGTTGGCCTAGGAAGCAAGGGCCAATAATGCATGTTAGTTGTTCAATTGTATCACATATCCGACAATTAACCATAATTGGGGGCAATAATTGGCTTGGTTAATTACTAGGCATGTGGCAAGTTTATCCATCAATTTAACCAAATTTATGGGTCATACTTTATTCATCAATTGCCCAAACATAGTGATTAAGTTTTTTAAGGGATTAAGTTGTACATTTGAATGTTGTTGCAAGCATTTTTGGATTTGATCATTGGGATTGTTTTTGTTCATTGTTATATGGTAGTGAGATGGAGGTGATGACTAGTATATTGTTTTTGTTGAAATCATAACAAACCACCATGTATGTTTGGCCTTTTTAAGTTCGGTGGGTAGATGTAAAAATGTTTTACTTGGATTTAATTTTGGGTTACAATCACTATAAGTCCAACAAAATTGGCTACTCAAATTAGGGATAGGGTTAGGATTTAAGGGGCATAATGCATGCAAATTCAAAGGTGGTAGTACATGTCACTATCCCCAAAAAGACATGTTCAAAGTTATAAATAAGATGACTTTGAACACAAGGTCATTGGAGATTTTTTTCAAAAGTTTCACATTTGTTGTGAGTTCTTTTAGGGAAGTGGAGGGCAATATGGGGGGGGGGGGGGGT
>Ga0209611_10001349_pt1 | contig 41348 bp, 39 predicted proteins | sample S1TSphgellanicum_3_FD_187693 | JGI IMG/M metagenome (GOLD analysis project Ga0209611, IMG submission 187693) | Host-associated microbial communities from peat moss isolated from Minnesota, USA - S1T2_Fc - Sphagnum magellanicum MG (SPAdes) (version 2) | ecosystem: Host-associated > Plants > Peat... | reverse complement strand
CCCGCGAATGTTTACCAAATTACACTGGTTGATCTATAAATTTTTTTAAAATTCTTTAAAATTCTTGCTTCTTTGGGCTTCCATAACATTCTCGCACCAAGAATGTCATAACTATGTTTTTCCCTTGCTATTCACTATAATTTTTTAATTGCACTCTCTGCATTCATACTGCTGTGAACTACAAAACTTTGAAAATGCGCATAATTTCCAACAACAAATGCAAATTGCTTTCGAAGGTTAGCCTGTTTTTTCTCATCTTAAATATACCGCTTGTGACATTTTTTTTTTCATCTGATTGTTGTCTATAATTAATGCATGATCCTCGAAATTAATATGGCCCATCACTATAAATTTATGTGTCCCTTATATCAGCACGTGGAAACACTTAACATCATCATTATGAATGAACATCGCAGATTTCATCTTCCAATTACTCCACATCCGTAATCACCCTACATTCTTTGTACTAATTCCACTTTGTTCACTTCACCCTATACACCTTCTGTTAACTGTGCCCATTTATCTACTAACTATGAAAACACATTTGGTGATTATATTAATTTTTGTACTAATTATGCCCACAATTCTAATGATTATGCAAATATTCCTAATGACTAAGCAAATATTACTACTGATTTAGCCAATACGCCTAACATTGTATCTTTGTATCCCAAATCCTACACTATTATAATTATTGCTCATTTGTAGATTGAAAGTAAAAATTATGTTCACCATTGGATTTGTGATATGTTCTTTATCTTCATCATTCTTCATCTATAGTTTCTGTATTTCACATCTTTCATCGTCCTCCTCTGTGTCAAAATTCACCTCCTAAACTCTACCTGCACTCTATTCCCAACATATTTGCATATTTTTTCTTTTTTTTTGAACTCCAGATTCCATGTATTTATGTGGTTTGAGCTTATTCACATTGACCAACACATGGTTAGTTTCAAACTTTTCAATGGTCACCAATAACACAATGTTATTTGGCAACAAATATTGTACTATGTACGGTCCAAACCATTTCCTAATAAACTTCCTTAGGTGTGACTTATTGCCCTTTAGAAACCATAAAACATAATCACCAAAACTAAACTATTTTTTCGAATTTTTTTATTAACTCCATAATGTTATATTCCATTGTTGAATTCCTACAATTTGTACAACCTACATTTTAGCTTCCTGTAACTTCTCAAGCTCTATAATTCTACTAGTTAAAACTTTCACTAGAATATTATTTCTCTCATCTCCACTAGCAACTGGAATGATGTACTTGTGGGCATTAATGGATGTAATCCATACACTAATTGATATGGTGTATACCCTGTTGCTACTTTGTATGTAATTCTATATGAAAATAATACTATAAGTAGATGTTCATCCCAATTTATTTTATTTTCACTAACTAACTTGGTCAACAATGTCCCAAGTACCTTGTTAGTAGACTCAACCTGTCCATTCCCCTAAGGATAATAAGTTGTAGAACTCACATGTTTCATTAGGAAATGATTTGCCAAATACTTGATGGCATCATTAATAAAATGAGCCCCTTAATATGTGATTATAGTCAAAGGACATCCAAACTTGGTTAATATGCATTCATCCAAAAAATTTATTATGATGCTACTATATTAGTTTCCAGTGCTCTTACTTCCACCCACTTAATAGCGCAATTTGTGGCAACAAGAATATATTTGTTCCTTGTATATCTCCGTACTAGCTTAATTGACCCCACAAAATCAAGTCCCCATTTCATAAATGGTTATTCTAGAAAACTTGTGACCAACTTTACAAGACTTTGAGTTGCCAATCCTCCTATTCTTTGACATGCATCACAAGATTTGTAGTAATCATGCACATGTGTATATAATTGGTCACCAATATCCAACATCCAATATCTTCTTCTACGTTATTTTCGTTGCAAAATGCCCTTTTGAAGGTCCTTCATGTTGTTCTTTCATCACCATCTGTGCTTCTGTTATTGTCAAAATCATCATAGTTTATTATCTTGGCCCATTCTGTACAATTCACCATTCTTTAGTGTAAAAGGCTTTGTTGTCCTAACTAATCTCTGCTTCTGTTACATCGATAACATGCCCTCAATCCATCCTATTTTCAAAAATTCTTCTACGTCATTTAGCCACTCAAGCCCTATATAAAATAAACTTGCATCTATGTCTTAATTAGGCACAATTGTGGGTTATGTACTATTTGGTAATTTAACAATGCATCAACAACTACATGAGTTTTGTTTGGCTTATACACTATTGTGAAACCATATTTGAGGAACAATAATAACCATCTAGTCATTCTACCTGAAACCTATGGTTTGACCAAATAGACCAATGCCATATGATTTATATAAAAGACAAATTTATTGCCCAGCAAATAATGTTTGAACTTGTGCAAAAAAAAAACCATTGCTAAAGCTTCTCTTTGTTGTGCTATAATTATATTTTGCTCTGTTCAAAAACCTAAAAGTATACACTATTCATTGATCACTCTTCTTTGTTATGTTTTGAAATAACATAACCCCCACAACTAACAAGGACGCATCTGTATGAACATAAAATTCCACCTGCTAGTTTGGTGATATTAATATTAGTGCTTCAATATAGTTTTGTTTAATCAATCTCCACGCCTTCTAACATTCTTCTGTTCAAAGAAAAGTTTTTTTTCTTTTTATCAGTTTAGTGGTAGGTGTCATAATTGCAACAAAGTTTTTTATAAAGCATCTATAAAACTATGCCATCCCATTGAATATTTGAATCTGCTGAGGATTCTTAGGTGGTAGCATGTTTACGATTGTTTATATTTTCTTTAGATATGGTAGTTTCCCTTCCTTGGAAAGAATAAAACCCAAAATCATCCTTGAAAATACCATAAATGCACATTTGTCTAAATTCAGATTAATGCCATATTCTCTGCACTATTGAAAACATAATTTGAGCTTCTGCAAATGACTCTCCATGTCATTATACATCGTAAAGTCATCCAAAAATATCTTCATAAAATTGTCCAAATACTTTCTAAATGTTTTGGTCACGGCTCTCTGATATGTTACAGGTCCATCTTTGATTCCAAACAGCATCACCTTCCATATAAAAGGCCCCCAAGTCTATAACAAATGTAATCTTGTATCTATCCTTTGGAGCTATAGATATTTAATGATATTGTGAATATCCATCTAAGAAGGAATATGCTTCATACCTTACTATTGTTTTCAACACTTTATCTATGAAAGATAATGAATAAGAATCCGTCTTTGTGGTTACATTTAGTTTTTTGAAATTTATACAGATTTTTAGCTTGCCATTTTTCTTAGGTACTACTACTATCGTTAACAACCATGTAGCTTATTCTATAGATTCAATGAATCCAGTTATTAACAACTTAGTTATATCTTGTTTGACTGCTTTAACATAGTTTGGATTTAATTTATACTTGGCTTGATGTGTCGACGTTATAGTAGTGTCCAAATCAATTCTATGTTGTGCTAGCTCTAGTGGAATCCTTTTCAAATCTTTGTATGTCCATGCAAAAACATCTTTGAATTCCTTCAACAACTACTCCACTTCCAACCCCTTGCCTATTTCCAGTTGTGCATTAATCTTCACCATCTATGGTTCTACATCAGTTCCCAAATTGAGCTTCATCAATTGTTGATATTAAATTAACGTCCATCTAGTTATCTACAATCCTCGTGCTTTAATGTTTGCTAGAGTTTCATCCACTATAACATTCCCTGGTTGATGTCTATAATACGTCTCTAGATACACCTTATCCTCCATAGTTACTTTTGGTTCATATTTGTTGCCAAGTATCTTATTCTCTATGTTTTGTACTTCAAATCCCCATTCTGAAATACTTGTTTTCACATCTATATCCATGATCCCCACATCTATGGTTTTCATAGATTGAATTGTCTCAAGTAAACTGATTATTCCTATAGAAAACAATTTTAGCTCTATAACAAAGATGATATCTTTTTTTTCATTTGTGACGCCATTTTGATAATTGTAACATAATAACACCTCTAGTCTTCTTACTTCACTGCCCAAATGTTTGGTAATTGTAATTGTTCAAATTGTCCAATTCCCTTGTATGGTAATAATGTTATTTCCCCAATCATGTGCCACTTTAGCATCCCTCAACCATGGTCTCCCCAACAACATGGAATAACTAGAATCTACCACACTATTTTGAAGTACATTAAACGTAGTTATGTAAAGAATCTCATGAACATATATCTTTAGATCTTTGATCAACCTCATTGGTTTTGTGGTTGTTTGATCTACCATCTTCAGATTATATGGTATAGGTTTAGGCTTTGGCCCCAACCTCAATCTCAATTGTTCTGTGATAATATTAATTCCAAAACCTCCATCTAGCAACACATCTTTTATTGTGTTCTTCCCAATATGTACTTGGATAATTACCATATGATAATTTATTATTACAACAACTATCCCTACTTTTGGTACTAAATAACCAACTTGTTTTTCTATGGTTGTTTTACTTACATTCTAAGTTTTCTCTAGTTTCAACTTCGACCAAAGATATTTTTTTAACTTAGGAGCTATTTTAAGCAACTATCTTAAGTTCAAAATATAACTTGTTTCTAGCATCTACTTACTAATGTCCAAAAAAATCTCTTTTACTATGATCAATTTCCCTCGTGAATTCACTACTTCCTGAAATTTTTGTGTGTCAATAGGTTTATTATTTGGCATACTCAGCCAAGTTGCATTCCATCCCTCCATGGATGTGGATGGCCCTTCGATCCGGGTTTGTATTTTCTGAATTTATTGAATTGTCTCCACCATAGACTATTTAATCGCTCTTCTTTCTCCTAGTCAACAACATTTTTTGCGTTTCTTGGCTTTCTATCCTTGAACACCTATTCTTCAGTTACTTTACTTCTTGTGGTAACATTAACATCCACCACATTCACATCCGCAATGATTGTTTGTGTTTTAGAAACAAGTTGAACTTTTGTTATTGTCACAAATTTCCCATGAAATATTTTCTGCATCTTTTCAAACTTTGGACAATTTGTCATTTTATGGCCATTTAAACCATAGATGTGACATGCATATGAAGATGTCTTTTGTGTTTTTCGACTTGGTTGTGCTACCTCTGTAGTTGCCATCGTGGTCTACTCTTTCTTCTTTCTATATGTCTCCACATTATGATTTTTCATCCCCAATTTGTGTAATGTTTATCAATCTTCCTTGTATTACTTTGTGTTTTTGCTAGTACTACTTGTTTAGTATTCTATGGTACTAATAGTGCACTCCTTGCTTCTGTAGTAATGTCTTTTTCACACAATATTGCCGCCTCTTTATGCTATTGTAATTTTGACTGCTTCATTCTTGTAATCACAATTTTAAGGTATGATTGCAAACCTATTTTAAACACAATAGTTAAAAAAATGTCTGTGGTTGATACTTATAAACCATGAGTTAGTTTTTGAATCCGTTTATAGTAAACCTCCACCCTCTTAGTCTCTTCCTACTTCATGTTCTTCAATTCCATGTATATTTGCTCGTCATTATGAATCTTTCGATGACATTTGCAAAATGCTTGAATAAGCTCCAAAAAAATACAATTAGGAAATTTTAACATCTAATTATGGCACTGGTCAGATATCGTATCTCTTAATGTATAGCTAAACGCATTGATGATATACTCTTCAAAAGTCTTTGCATTTGCTTTTATTGCAAAATTAAACACTTTGACATGAGCATTTGGATCAGCATCTTTTTTGAAATCAAGATACTTAAAAGCTACCTTGTTTGGCCTAACATAATGGTCATTTCTATGATCAAGAATTGGTGCCATTACAATAATTGGTTCTCAGCATCCGCCTCTTGAATGCACGACATTTGCATTTTTGCACCTTCCAGTAGCCATTGAATTCATCACTGGTCGATCTACAGTCTTGTTCCCATGAATAGCCATTATCGGATTAATAAACAACATTTGAGGTATGCCAACAACTCTAATAGTAGATGTTGGTAGCCCCAAACTTCGACTCAAATTCCTTCTTATTGAAACTCCATTTGATCCACTACCTAATTTTGTTACAAATCCAATTAGTACTCCCCTTTTGACAACATCTATGTTGGGCTCAATAATCGTTTCCACTCTTGTGGTTGTTATACTTAAATTAAGTGATTGAATAACTCCTACTCCAGCATGTTGTTTCTGGGTTTCAACAATTGCTGCTTTTTACATTATTGGTGAAATTATGTTGACTCGAGATTAACACTATTCTAGTCTATCGTTACCCATTAGTATCCTTTATGGTGTAGTATGTGAATGTGAATACCCTTTTGGTTCTCTGCTCCTAACTGAATAGATGAACAAATGTGTCAACTTTGTGGTCCTAATTGGCTTCCCAACTCCATGTCTTTAAATCTATTTTGGACTATAGGAATTCCTAATTCTTATTCCTATGGTTGATCTATTAATGTTCCTACCACATTCTGTAACTCCACATGCCTAACACTACCTACTTTAATGTGAAAAGGCACAATAGGACAATCCATTATTGCATGTCCTTCTTCCACATAGAATGTATAGACCCTTGAAAGTAACTTGATCATTTTCGAATCCACAAATTCACGATCCCATGTTTTGGCGGTGTACTTTAGTTGATCCAACTTTGGATTCCCTTGATGTGAATATGACTGTGGTACTTCATCCAACACATTCACCTATGCCTCTGCATACTCAGATGATTTTGGGTAAATTTTTTCAATCTCTTCAAACACATCAACATTGGTGTTTTCATCCACCTCCCAATGTCCAATGATTCATAGTAATCTAGAGATGCAAACTAATACATAAACCTAGGTTGTATACCTCTTCTAACATCCCCCCTTTGGCTAGTCATCGACTTTAAATTTGAGATTTCATGCAGTTGATCAAAGTATTACAAAAGTCTTTCCTCCGTCTTGATTTCTGCGACTTTGAACCATAGATTGTGGTTGAAAAGTATATTGCATCTATTCATTTAGATGAGTAGTCGATTACATCTCTCTTTGTGGAGATCATCGTCTAGAACTATGCCTTTTTTGAAAACCCCCAATCCATATGTTTCATCATACCATTTCTTGTGGTAAAAACGACCTTGCCCTGCAAGCCTTTCTTCTGTTTTCAAAACTCGTCTATCCAATATCATATTTCAATATGGGATTTTTATAAGCCCTGCATATTCCTCTCCATTTTTAAAATTGTATTCTATTTGTTTTTCAATTACTTGCCAATTTGCCTCCAAGTCCAATTGTTGTTATAAACTTTAGGTCACCATCTGATTCATCTTGTTTCACAATTCTTCATCTTCAGAGTCTATAGATCGCTCAACAATCCTTATGACGTCAACCGCTTAGAAATGACCTTTTGAAAAATGACAGAAATGAATAAAAAGAGGTCATCCAATATGCCTTCTTTTACGTGGCCATGCATATTAATTTTTTGCAATGTTTGATGTTGTCATTTTAAAATCTGAATATCTAAAAACTTGGTGTGGATTCGTTTGTTGCATTTACAACACAATTTGTTATCAACCATCCCTTAAATATGGGAATGATGTTATAAACATGTTGGAAACCTTTTTTTGCCATAACCTTAACATTTGACTAAGGTTATCTTGCTTGACTTCCTATCTCATATGTATTCCATATGCGAACTTCATTACATTTGTGTTGAATGTATATAATGTTTGCAAATTTTAGTAAAAGGGGTTACATGATTTGCTTGTCAAACCTTGTGCCTTGCATACCTTGCACAAATTGAATACTTAACTTTGGATAACAACACTTGAATCAATACCACTAGGTGTTCCTAAAAAACATTTTTTTAAAGGGGGTTGGTTTGGTCTATGTAGTTTTACCACCATTTGGAAATGGTGTAAAACAATGGATAGTTCACATTCTTACATACCCAATGTCCAAGCCACCATTGTTACATCCTTTTCCTCAATGAACACATTTTGTATTAGCCCTTATTTCCTTGATCTTCTATTCCCATTCAAATGATTTAAAAGAGAGGTTAGAAGGGTGTGCCAATGCTTGTTGGTTTTCCTTAAAAAAGTTTACCCTTTTTCCAATGCATCCATTGTTCCTTCCAAAGATTTAATGTTATGAATGCAAAAATCATCAAAACAAAGATTTCTGAAGGACTTGAACAAACCATGACAAAGGCATATATATGCTTAATTTTAAATCTAAACACAAAACATAAAAAAAACACACACACACAAAATGTGCACAATGTGGGTTCAAACGGAAATATAAAATGTATTCCAATAAAGTATGGAAACATGAATATGAAGGCAACAAAATAAGGCTATGGTGTAAAATCATATGCAAAATTGGTGTTGAATAGATTAAAAATAGTGTGAAGAAAACTACTTTTATTTATACATTATTGGGACCTAGCTTAATGAAATATATATTACAATATCTCAAAATATTTCAAGTTAATTCAAGATGTTTCAAAACATTTTAGAATATTTACAAATATTTCAAAATATCTCAAGGAACCTTTTGGGGAGCTTTTTTAAACTACATTATGGATGAACAATATATGAATTTCATCCATGTGGAAGAAAAATGGACATTCATGATGATGTTAGCCATAATGTTAACAATGATGTTACACATGATGTTGACCATAATGCTAGGGATGTCATTTGTGACATTCAATTTTCCATTTTTTTTTTATTGTGTTTTTTGTTTGTGTTGTAAGTGTAAGCCAAATATTCTTTTGATCTTGTGTTGGTTGGTTGGACATTTCACTTTGTCACATGACCTACGAGGAACAATAATTAAGGTCATGGTAGCACTTTGTTTCTTGGCCCCAATTTCCAATAAGTTCGTAGAATTTGTTTTGGACTTATAAGAGGTACACCTATACACATTCTAAAAATACAAAAAGTGCATTAAGTTTGGATACTTTATTAATGCATGATTTTTTAAGACTAGTGTAAAAGAAGTTAGTTCATAGAAATTCTCAAAGACCTACTAAACTAAATCAATATTTGTAGTTGATTTGCATGTTCTGGGTATGAATTGTATGCTATGATGGGTTGTAGCTTGTTGAAATTTGTAAGAACTAGAACTATTTGACCTTTTGGCTACTCTAGGGACTACTACATATTGTTAAATTAATCAATAATATATAAGCTTAATATAATTTTCCTTATAGAGATGATGTACATAAGATGTTTCTCTTTCTTTAGTTCTTTCTTGTATTTTTTGATTTTGCATAGTTGCTTTTACTAGATTAAGTTCAATTTTCACATGTTTTTTTTAAAATTTTATTTTGGATCTACTTATCATCTATTGTAGATATCAACAATTTAAACTCGAAACAATAAAACTCTTGGAATTACAGTTCATGCAAATAAGTCTTTAGCAATGATGACATTTTTAAAACAATGTTAAAATATTTGAAAAATTTGAGTGCATTGTTGGCTAGCTTGTTGTTTGACAAAAATGTTTTTGAAGAGAATGTAATGTGAGAGAATTTAAAATTTTCCATGGCTTTTAGAACAATGATAAACTTGTTTTGTTTTAACATTCAAAGTCGATACTTTACATATTAAGTTTTAAGCATGTTTGAGCACTTTAAATTTGGAGAAGATTTGCCCTAAATCCATTATAAATTGCATGAGATCACCCTGTTACCAAATCATCCCTTATTTTAATTGGGATGAATATTTTTGCTCTTTGACCTAACTTAAACCCTAAACTAAACACTTATTATTCTTTGAGCCCAATTGATGTCCAAGTGACACAAATTTCTCCACCTCACCAAACGTTTGTTATTCCAAGTAGGGCCCAAATGGGTGCTCAAGTGATCACATATATTCTCCTCATCACCAAACATTTTGTGATTCAAAGTGGGTCTGAGTGGGTGCACGAGAGGGTTAATTTTCTCCCATCACTAAATTCACAAAAAAAATCATCCATTGGTAGGATGCAAAATTCCCAAACACATTTTTTTCAAACCAAGCAATCGACAATAGAGTAGACATTGAACACTAATTGGGTTATAAATCAAACCCTAACCAGCCCTTGGCTGTTCAGTTACGAGCCACTGTCTGATGATGGGCATATGTAGGTATTATTTTTTCCCAGTTAGGACTAGAATCTCACTTATTAGGCTACTTGCATGGAAAAGAAACGCTTTTAAAGAATTCTGAACAATGAATTCCTTCTCACTTTGTTATGTTTACTTTTGAACATTCCCACAAGCTGAAATTAAAATGTATTACCTTAGACCTAGGGGCCGAGGCAGGTGTAGCCAAAGAGGCGATTATCCAGAAAATAATTTAGCCAAATTTGGCTACACACTAGATATGAAAGTAGAGAGAAGAAAAAAACAGAATCCTTCTATATTCTTGGCTACCTACTGGAACTTATCATTAAAATCTGGCGATTTGAAAAAAAAATTCCTTTGAAATCTGGCGAATTTGGGTCATTTTTTCCATGAAGTAGTCTTCACTTATTCCATTTCACTTTGTCTTGACCACCAAAAGCGCTTGCGCAAAAGCTCCAAAACCAAAGGCCTCTTCTTGCCGCACGAACACAATCTGTCGCTGCTTCTTTCGTCCCGAGCAGCCAGGAGCATAGATCCAGTTTAGAAGCTGGAGTGGGAGATGCACATGCAGAAGCCCATGCTGAATCCATCAAGCAATTAAAACCGATCGTTTGTTTTTCGCTCAATTTTTCCTTCATTTCTTTCAAGGGGTAATGCTTGTTTTTCTTGATGCTTTTCTTCTTGCAAGTTCTCCCTTTTAGGGTTTCTTGTTGTAGCTGAGAAAACCACCAACTCCGACTTCTTTGTTTCATTGTAAGTCTTTTCCGAAGAGATAAGAGAAAAGTTTGGATGGCTGTGATGAAGAAGAAGACTCTCTCAGGATTTTGTTTGTAGTAGAATTGGGCAACTTAAGGGAAGATGTACCAAACCCTAATAAAGGTTGTTTGTTTTACTCTTCCTCTTCCTATTGTGTGTGTATGTACGGTGAGGTTTACTGTTTAGTCTGTCAGATTTTGTTGGAGCAGAATTGTAGAACTTAAGAGAGACTACAACGAAAACCCTAATAAAGGTTCTGATTTTACTTCCTGCCCGCTTTTATGTGTGTATGTATGGTGATGCTTGTGATAAAATGTCGTCTCTGGAAGTTTATGATTTCTTTTCTCAGATTCAACAGATTAAGCTATGTTTGCAGAAGGATTTACACCAGTTGTAGAATCCAGTAGACAGGTGCAAACCACACCAAAAAATCCCAACTTTTTAGAAGGGTTTGGGCACAAAAGATCCAGAACTACTGAAATTGACTGGGCAATCTGGTCTTTTTGACACCCTAAAATGCACTTCCCATGTTCTGTAACATGACCAATCTCTCTCTGGACCACCATGTGGCTTGCCACTCCTCTATATTGTGTTTGTGTTTGAGTAATTTTGGGTAGTGTGTTTATGTGACAGTGGAACTGGGCTGCAAGTAGTACATACATTTGGAAGTGCGCGGTGGGTAAAGACATGGAGGAAGGAGGTGGTGATGGGAGTGTTATGCAGGTGAGTTTCTAGGGCTTTTCTAATTTTCTTGGAGGTATGTTGGAATTCAGCAAGTGATAAAGGATTTGTGTTTTGTAACTGAAGAATGTTGGTAATTGGATGCAATCATGCAGCTTTTTGTCCTTGAGGTTATTTCAATTGATGATGCACCATGAATATGTTGACTGATGAGAGAGAGTTGTCACATTAACCAAAGCAAGCAACATTTGTGAGGTACCCAATGAGCTTCAACTGTTAGTCCTAAACCCTAGGCACACCCTTGAAGCACCCTTTCACTTGTGTTCTGGAAGAAGTTTGAAAGTTGGTCTTTTGCCCATAAGCAATCCAGTCACCTGAAGAGACTGGTGTTGTTTTGAAAGACACTATCGGTCATACCCATCTTTCAAAGTTTAAATATAGGTCCATGAGACCCACAAGATTGACCTGACCAATATGCTTCTGTGTGTGTGCAAGTCCGTGGATAACACTAGTTAGAATTTATCTTCCTCTAGCCGCCCAATTCACAGAAAGTTGAATGCTAAAGTGTTGTTCCATAAAGATGGGAGTATTTCAGTTTTGACACTGTTCACAAAGGTTTTCTTTTCTCACAACACAAGGCAGATTCCATTGAAATGAATCAAGCAATTTCTAGGAGAATTCCACATGAATGATATGAACTTGCGTCGACAGGGTTGGTTTACTTTGTTGAATGTGTTAACAGCAAACACTGACACAACGCTTTGTGTGCAAATGTCTATTAGTATAGTAATGAAGGGCTGTGCAGTGGATCAAATCTGATGTGCCTTCTGAAAAATGGAATTTGGTTATTCTTGAGTGTCACCAGGATGGAAGCAGCTCTGACATGGGAGAGGACAAATCTTCAAGTCTTTTCTTTCAGGGCTCTATTGCAGATGCCATTGTTGGTGCAAAAACTGGACAAAAGATCTTGGTTGTCTTTGTTGCAGGTGTGACATTACACCACATTCACTTCTCTGTTTCCTATGTCAAAATTGTTTTTGGGAAGGGATTTCTATTATGCATAGCCCTCCAAACATCTCAGGTGAGGGAGAGATTGAAAAGAGTACATTCTCTCACACCTCAAAGGTTTTTAAGCACTGTGCAAGCTAGGTTCAAGCATGTGAGCATTGTGATCACTATTAGAAATTGACTGAATGCTTTTGACAGAAGATTGTGTGGATTGTGGTGAACAGGTAAAGATGAGGAATCAGTGAACCTCGAGTGCACCACTTTGCAACAGTCCCAAGTAGGTTTCATCGCCTGTAGGCCATGCTGTGTACTTTGCATCATTTTGATTCTGGGGTTGCTGGACGTATCATGTTTCCCCTTTTGGGGGTGTGTATATTTGTTGCTAAGGTCTATTCATAGTCCATGTATCTTTATACAGATGGCAACAACACTAAAGAGTCTATCAACACTAAAGAGTTTGCCAAGTAACTGTAGCTTTCTGTGTGGGTGTTAAGTAGCAAAGTCTAGGTTCTTCATGAGAAGACTTCTTGTTGCAGGTGGTGAGTGAGCTGCAGCAACAATGTTTGGTTCTATACCTGGCAGAAGGCAGCACAGATGCAGTGCACTTTTCAGCCATTTGTATCCTTTAGTTTATTCGTCATGTTACATTATTGAAAGTCAGCAAGTTTGATATTCCAGGGTGATAGCAGGATGAAGTTCAGCATGAAGTTAGAGGATGCGCTAGAATTAATAAGTTGAAGGACTAACTGATGTGCTACATGTCGTTGGAATAATGTGTTTTCCTCATCTATACATGTTTACTGCGTTTGGAGTCATTATGGATCAATAAGTATGACGAGAACATGGGAGTCCTTGTTTGTATTGAGTATTAAACCTCTTGACACACATAGTAGATGTCAGTAGGAACCTTCTTTGTGCCAAAAGTAAGGATTCTGGCACTATAGTTCTCATGTCACATTTTGGTTTATCCCCCTCTTTCCAATTCTGGCTTTTTAGAGGCAAGGCAGGTGGTTTAAGCTGGGGTTCAAAAGGTGTCTTTGTATACTTGACTCCAGTGATTCAAGATCCTGTGCGGCTTGTTCCAACAATCATGTTTCTTGGGCTGAATGGGTCATTGCTTCATCAGCTTGGTATGGGCTCTGTTGACCCTTGCTTATTGTGGTGTGACCAATGTCATCTCCCTACAATGTTTTTAGATCTTAATAGCTAAGGATCCTTGTGTTCATCAGTGGCACTCTGAGATAAGTATGTAGTTATCAGCCCTTGCATGTCTTATGTAAATCCTTGTGAACACCAGTGGCAATGCTTCACTCAATGACCAGGTTTTATGCTCAGTAACCCTGCTCTGTAGTTGGACAAAGATAAAGCAAATTTTGTCATTGGCTGTCCATAAAACAGAGGGCTATCAAACTTCTGAGGGGTTGCTCAGTACAATTCAGCAGTCTGTGGCTGCATTCAAAGATCAGGTTTCTCTCTCTCCCTTGGTCTCTCTCTTTTCACATTATTTGGCACTAACACACTGGGTATCCAGTCGTGCCCAATAAGATGAACGAGGTCTTGAGAGGCAAGCATCCTTTTGGAAAACTATTTTGTTGAATGTTTGCAAAAGAGCTTACAAGAGAGCCATTGAAAACTCTGTTGTAAAGCACCATTTCCTTGCTGCCAAACCTGATATAGACCAGGAACAGGTGAATGAGACCCTTAACTTCTTGGGTTGAGCCCTTTGACACATGAGGCAATACTTCTGTGTTGTGACAGTTACAGAAGGCAGCTGCAGCAAGTGCAATGGTTGCACTGCTCTTTTCGGCGAACATGTCTCCAGCAAGCACTGCTACAGCAGCTACTGAAATTCAAATGCCAGGTAAGGTTGTTTTCCTATCTAATGCAGACCTGCTCTACTCTAATGAGGGTACTGCTATGAATTTGTCTGCTTGTGCTGCAGTACATAGATTTTGTTTCAATGTGACAACTGCATGATTGTGCAGTCACACTGACTGCTATTTTTTTTTTTCACTTATGTCCTTGTTAATCAGTGGAGTCTCTGCATTTGTTGATTGCTTTTGCATTGTGTGTTGGATGTCTCCAACTGACAGCCCTGGCCACCCCTTCTAGCCAACCAGGCCAATCAAGTGAGTCAATTCAACCAGTCAGTTCTGATAGGCAACTTCCAATCAGTCAAGATGTTGAACAAGCGACAGCTTCCAGGAATATTAGCAAACAAGTTGAGGATAAACTGATGGAAGAGTCTTCAGCCACAGATGTGTCATCCACCCAAGATCTAGCAAGCGTATCCACAGCATGCCCTTCCGACTCAGTTCCTGAGTCTGTACCTTTGACATCAAAACCGGATAATGTGGATCATGCTCAATCTCAGGCTAAAGCAGAGGTTCGCCGGGCCACCAAGAAAAAGAGCTCACCTAGTTCTGAACCTCCATTGGAGAAACCAGTAAGGATCAGGACAGGGCCTTTCTTGTTGCAGATACGACTAGAAAATGGGGAAACTGTCCACGGAACGTTTGAATCTTCTCAATACCTCAGGGATGTGAAAGAATTTGTGGATGTCCAGCGCACAGATGGAAGAAGCAGCTACAATCTTGCAATACCATTTCCTCGCAAAGTATTCTCTGATGGAGGTATCTCCTTCATTTCCTATCCTTTTTGTTTCTCTCTCTGGCTGACTGAATGCCTGAGAGATCCCTTCTAGTCTGTCATCACAGTTGTGACTCTACTGTTACATCTTTTGACTGTTATCATTGCGACCTGATGAAGTCAGCACATACTTATGTTGGCAAGCTCTGGACACTTTGTGAACAAAAGTTATGAAGCCAAAGACTGCACTCTCTTTTGCTGTGTTTAGTTTGGGTGTTGGACCAATGCATTAGTTTTCTCAGCACCTTTATTCTTGCATAATATTCCTTGAGGTCCCATTAGTTTTTTGGTCTCCTGTACTTTCCAGTGTCCAAGTAGTCATCACTATGTGCTTCAAATTCCATGCTAAGATGGTAGGAGGCGCAATTGCTATAGTATATGCAAAGCTCTCTGATCTCTTTTGCTCAGATTGTTTGCTTATGACAGGAGGAAGCTTAAGTCCATGCTGATTCCAAACCCATTTTCATGACCTTGTTGCCTTCATGGCTGAGTGCTGATCTTGGTGCAGACTTGGAGAGAACATTATTAGAGTTGGAGCTAGGCCCACGCTCCACTTTGATAGTAGTCACCAGCATTTTGGTTTCAGAAGATTCACTTCATCGGCGAGCTTCTGTGAATCAGGGGCCAGCCAGCACATTGCCAAGTGGTGCACCTGCACCAGGTGGCTCTCTGTTTGGGAGGCTTCTTTCCTTTCTGAACCCATTTGCCTACTTTGGTGGTGGACCTCCTGCAGACCTGCAAGGGACCCCAAGTGGACCCTCATGGCAACACAGTGGGTGCTCTTAGCCCTTTCCTTTAAGCCTTTCCTGTAGACCAGGCTGCTATGCTGCTATATATCAGCTTGAGTTTGTTGCACAGGAGGGTGCTTTTGAGAATTTTCTGCTCACTCTTCTGCAAGTCAGTGAAGGATTAAATGACTGTGATCTGAGTTGTTAAACTGCGATAGAGGGGTGTTTGCATGCACCTACGACCTACGTAAATGTTATGGGTTCTATTTCTTACAATGAGATGGGAGCAAGGTGGTCTGAGGAGTCAAAGAGACTGAACCTCTTTGGAATTGGTAAGATTCATATTTATCAGTTTCAAAGGGCAAGGCCATTGACTGTTACTTGTAGGAAGAGGAGTTGCAGGTTTTGCTACCAATTTGATGAAAGTGTCCATGATGGGTTTGCTGCAGATGCAAATCCAGCCATTGCAAGGGCTGTGAGGGAGGGCTTCCAGCCGCCAGTACCTGCTTCTAGTCAACCACAACCATCATTTGCTACACCATATAATGCTCCAGCAAATCAAAGTGGTGAGACAACTGGAAGTGGGAGCTTGAGTCAGAGGAAAGCTTGGGGGGTACATGGCAATGTCCACACTTTGCGGCAGGATGATGATGAAGTTTCCCCTAAGGGCAACAGATACTGGAATGGAAACTCAACACAATTTGGTGGAGATGATGACTCCAAAGAAGATTGAGTTCAGCAGTTGTGATGATGAGTCAAGTTCAGTGGTTGTGATGATGTGACTCACTGACACGATGAATTGCTAGGGAAGTCCTGAGTTCAGTTAAGTGCGTTTAAAACAACATCATAGCCGTGCTGTTGTTGAAGCCTTCTGCAATTTGGGTGTTGATAGGCTCAAGATGTTCTTATAATTGGTGTTGTCTCTCACTCTCACTTGATTATGGTGTTCTGACCATTTCCTCAGTAATGTCTCGAATGTCACAGGACTTCATGAATGAACCCAATATCAGCTTGCATTACATTATTGTCTGCAAATGCTTTTGTCAATTACATGGACAGTGGAACACAGTTTTTTTCCCTACCCCCTCACTGTCCTGCAGATCCACGATCGTCAATTTCGGTTGCAGTACAGTGAGTCTGAGTCAATCAACAGCTATCAGTTGGTGAATGGGTCACTATCATTTTGATTGTGTGAAGTTATTTCATATTTTATTTTCACACCTTTAATATTTTCTGCAGAAGGAATGCATGTAGCTTACAAATAGATGATGCTAGTATTGTGATCATGAAAGTTGACATGGAGATGATGTTTTACATAAGGATAGTTTTCTGCAACTGGGCTTTTTTCCATGTATGTGTTTAAGCAATTGTTTCATGAATCTGTTTATCTGAATAAAACTTGGATTTATGTTGTGGCAACTGTGCATTTGTAGCACAATGTTAAATTGTCTTTTGACAGTCTAAACAAACCTATGTTATGCTCAGTGTTGTGGGTGAGACAATCCTTGCATTTCATAACTTGACCTTGACCTTGATTGGAAAACCCAAGTTCATCAAGAAGCAAAGATACCATTGGTGATCAAGTGTATCTGTTTCTGAACTTGCACTGCCTCCAATTTGTAGCTCCAGAGTTTAATTCCTTTGCTTTCTGGCTTCATGGATCCAAAGACACCTCAAACTTAGGCTTAGGCTAAAGTTGCAGTATCCTTGTGCTATATAAATAGCTGGTAGACTGCTATTGATACACATATGAGCCCATTATTGATCTGAAGTCCTGAACTGTTGTGTGGTTTCTGGACATGTGCAGTAACAGTACTCCTGTTTGCCATGGGGCCACATGTACTGAAAGTGTAGATCTGTGCTGCAAGTGAATCTGAAGGAGACAAGAACTGTTTGTGCCCTGCATATTTGGGTGTAACTTGTAAGTAATTGTGTCTTTTCTTCTTGATGAAACTGCACTTGAATTTTTTTGGCAGCTTTCTTTTCTACTGAATTATTATATGTCAAGGCAACAGATTCAAGGCAACAGATTCGCTCAATTATTCTGCTTCTGAATTCCCTTTGTTTGTAAGTAGAAGTGATGGATTGTGTGTACATGTTTGTGGTGTTGTCTTGCATTTTGTAATATGAGTATGACCATCTTCCTTTCAGTAGAGAGCTGTTGAGTGAGTCTGTATGAATAATTTTAAGCATGGTGTGGCAGTGTGTCAAGGAAGGGATTGTGGGAACAGTGTAAAGCCTTTAAATTGCTACTGATGGTGGGTCCCCAGGCTTTCTCAAGATGGACGAGAAGAACAAACGTGTAGAGTTTTGGCAGGTGGAAACTAGAAACATGGAAACTTTGAAAAAAAAACTAGTTGTAAATATGTAAATTTCTATATACTTGGTTTGGACACAAATCCTTTGAATGCCAAATTGCACAGCCTTCCAACACAATATCCTAGTTGTTTTTTTTTCTTCTTTTGGCAGCCTAGGCACCTGGTGTCAGGGTTGTTTTTGCAAGTGTGTGAATACATGTTCAATCTCTCCTTTGTTTCTTTTTGCAAGTGCCCCAATACACATTCAATGTTTGCTTCTTTTCTTTTAGCAAGTGTGCAAATACATATTGGATCTTCTCTTCATTTCTTTAATAAATATTCAATCCTTTTTTCATTTCTGCAAGTGTGTGAATACATATTCAATCTTTCCTTCACTTCTTTTTGCAAGTGTTGCAATACAATATTCAATCCTTATGTCATTTTGTTGTTCTGCATTGAGAAAAGAAAAGCTTCAATGACTCCGACACAATCCACTGTGTCTTCACTTCAAACCTTCAACTCACTTGTTGAAAGTTTTATAACAACCCATTGAGTATTATATATACACTGCGGGGTGAGTTCTTAAGAAGCCATTCATATTAGAAAGGCACTTCATCTCTCTAGTGGTTCTATTTTGCAGTCTTCACACATTCCATGCATGCACCATGCGAAACAATATTAACCCACCAGTGTTCAATCCACACTTTCCAGAATGCACCTTTCAAAAATGCCCTGCATTTTGGGTATTCTAGCCCTGGATTTTGGAAATGCCCCCTTGCCACGGTGGGTGGTAACCCAACATAAAAACATGGCAGTGTGCATTTAGGTGTGCGAAATGCACGGTGGGCATTCCTGCTAGTACGACAGGCATGACAGAGAACGAAATTCCCATGGTACTAGTGGGAATGCCTACCATACAACCTTCTATGCCAGATAAAGCCTTGGCAATTACACCCATGAATTGAGGGTGGAGGTACCTTACACCAACTCTTTGGGTGCAGAGGCATTATTGAAGAATATAAGGTGCCTTCCTCTAACACTAGAACAGAAAGGTAACCAGTGCTTTATAAACTCTTAAACCCATCCTCCTTCAATATTAGGTATAGAGAGGCATGACACTTCGCAACCGGCAGTGGGTGTAATGCCTTGCTGCCAGGGCTTTCCCCTCCATAAAACAGTATGACAGGCTATTCCAACTAGTAGGCCAGGCATTATGGTAACTGTAACGCCTGCCCTATTAATGGGAACGCTTGCCATGCATTTCACAAAATGAAATGTCTTGTACTGCCCACTGCACAAGTCTTCAGAGTACTCTAAACTTCTGAAGCATTAGAAATTTCATAATGTATTTGGAGGGCACTTCGAAACCTGGAATATCCCTCCTGCAAAAGAGGAGGATTTTATGCCTACTCCTTAATAGTAGGGCGGACCTGAAGAATGATCTTAAGAAGTAGGTGTAAGCACACTCCCCTTCCTATATACCTTGATATTGGTATGTTTAGAGGTTCAATAATAACCTTTGCCTTCGGTTTTCCAATTGGTAAATCCCATGGATGGGGAGATTCCGGGATTGTGGGGCCGGACTTGGTTATCACCTTGTCTTCGGCCCATTATTTTGAGAGCGCCCCTCACACTGGAGCTTTATCTTAGGGGTCATCAACATTCCCTTAATTTTTGAAATTTTCAACTTTCTGATGCTCTACTTTATTGATGGGAGAGCATACTGAAAAATTCCAAAGTGCCACATTGAAAAGCATGGTAGAAATCATGATCCCTTTCAAGTGTCTGTCTGTCTCTCAAAGCATAAAAATGATTTTGTTCACATCACGCAAAATTAACTGATTGAAGGAGAAAACAAAAAGGATATTCCCATTCTTCTGACTGCATGTGAAAATTGAAACAATAAAAGATATAAATGACAAAAGAATCTGATATATGAAAACCAAATGACAACAAAAGCAAACAACAAAAGAAGCAAATGTCAAATGTGGAACAACAACAACAAGAGAGCAAGTAAGCAACTGAATTGCATGTTAAAAACTTTAAACCACTATAACAAAAACAACAACAATAAAGGCAAACAACAAAAGAAATGCATGTTAAAACCACAACAACAAGCGCATAGGATAACTGCAAAAGAACCCCTAAGTGAAAAACAACAAAAGAGCTTAACTAAACAACAAGGGGTGTGTCACTCTGTGGCCTTGCCATTAACATTAAAAAGTATCTTAAGGCAAAAGAAGAATTATGGAAACTGAAATATTTTATCAGCCAAAAGATATACCATTCAAACAATCCTCTAAAAGAAATCAAAATCCTTCAAGATATTATAACTCTATAACTACCTAACCTGAAGTTTCAACACGAGCCAAAATATCATCTTTCAAAAAACCTCCAAAAAAAATAGGCCTATTAACTAGGGGCCAAAATCCCTTAAGCTACTATACTCTATAATCAATATAAGCACAATATCCTTGCCTTGGTAGGCAAGGCCAATAAAGAGGGCAAACAACAAAAGAAATTGGATGTAAAAACACTGCAACCACAACAAGAGGCAAATCATAAAAGAATTGCAGGTTAAAACATTAAAACTGGCACCAATAAAAGACATACAAAACGAAATAGAAAACGTAAAAAGAATCTGCATATGAAAACCATAACAACAAACAATGAAGGCAAATAACAAAAGAAATTGGATGTGAAAACACCAACAACAAAAGAATTACATTGAAAAACCGCCAAAATCAACAACATCGAAGGCAAATAAATAATAGAATCCAACACCCAATTTTTCAGTATTGTGGTAGAAAGTTAGAACGGTTCCTCCTGCCTATTTTTGTGTCTTCAACAAAGCTCCCCCCTCCCCTCCCTACTACAAGGGCCCCAGAGTCCCCAAGAAGGAAAAAAAAAGGCCAAAAAAATGGGGAAAGTCCTCCTTTCTTTGTAAAGCTTTTTTGGGTTTTTCTTCTGAACTTTGAAGATCTTCAAGTGCTCTCTCAATCTTTTCTGTGAGTGAGTTTTTCTCACTTGTTAGTGTGTTGTTTTGTTTGCGGGATTTGTGCTTTTTACCAAAAAAAAGAGAGAAAAAAGAGTGTTCCTTGTGAAGAAAATATCATTCGAGATTAGTTTTGTTTTTATGCGTGTGCCGAATCCTGATGATGCAAAGAAGTCAAGAAACACACAATCAAAACCATAACGCCGTGTGTGTCGTAATGACAGTGTACTCATCTCGTACTTCCCTTGCCCTTCTTGCTTCTGCTTCTTCTGGCCATTGCTGTACTTGATCTTGAATCTCCGTGCCGTTTTTTTGTGATTTTGGTAGAGGGGGAAAAAAATTCCGTCTGTTTTTAGGGAGTTATTCGCATAATAGAAGAAGGAGATTCGTCCTCTCCATGTGTAGGTGTTGTGTTCAGCAGAAGAGTGATGCTGATTATGATGATGATGATGATGAAGATTGTGAGAGCTTTGTAGAATTGTCTAGTTTGCAAGATCACAGATCAGTTGTTTTTTCAGTGTTTTTCTCATTCTTTGCTTCTTCATTTTCTTCTTCTTCTTCTTCTTCAAAGAAAAACATGTCCGATCTGTGATGTAGTTGTGGTGAGCAAAAGCTGAATTTGCTCTCTAGTAGTCTTGCAAGGTTTTGCAGATCGGCTTTCTGGAATGTTTTTGCTGTGAAACGGCGAGTGGAGAGGGATGAGCTTTGTGCACCTTGCGGAGTGTAGCTGCATTGTGCTTGAATATAGCAGCAAGGATTTAGGTTGCTGAAGCTTCCTTCCACCCGCTGCTGCTGTCTTCTTTTCTCACGCATTGCCGCTTCCAGACAGTTGTTTGATTTGCGTTTCTTGAGATTAGGTGTTCGTGAAGAAGAGGAATCGTTGGATCTGCGGCTTGCTTAGCTTCAGCGGCATTTCGGGGAGCAAGAAAGAAAGAAGGAAGAGGAGAGAAGAGCAAAATAGTCGTCAGATCTGGGGCATTTTCGAACCCTCATTTCCTTCTTGGAGAAGAAAAGCTGAGAAGAAGCAATGACAGAAGGCCCTGGTCCTCATCTGGGAACGGTGGGGGCATTGAGCTTGTCCGTTATATCATCAGTTGCCATTGTCATTTGCAACAAGGCACTCATCAGCACTCTCGGATTCTGTTTCGGTAAAGCTCTTGCCTACCCTCTCTGTCATGCTCTGTATCTTACCATCTCTCTTCGCCTTCTTCTTCTTCTTCTTCTTCCCTTTTTACTCTCATTCCAAAAGAGGTAAGGCAGGTACTCATGAATCTTCTAAGATACACAAGAGTGCAAAGATGGATCTTGCACATCGAACTTCAAGATAGATCCTGCACATAGAACTTCAAGATGGATCCTGCACATAGGGCTTCATACTTCTTTCCCTAAGCTTTTGCTTCTCATTCTTGGAGAAAGCTTCACATGATCTCATGGTGAGGCAGTTGCACACTCTTCCTGTTCCACAGCTCAAGTTTATAAAATCTCATTTCCTGCTCGGGCAACCTGCTCTTTACTTTCAAAACATCTCTTTGAGCATGCTGAGATGCTCGTGTTGACGTTCCAAAGTTCTCAATCTTGACCCACATGCTAGACTGATGTTTACAGAGCAAGCACAGTGAGGAATAATGTGTATCCGGACCACCAGCTAGGACTACTATGCACCCTGTCTGGTTCTAGGATAGGGAGGGCTGAGTGTTGGATTTCAAATCTGCAAGTGAGAATCCAGGTGTTGAAGTTTCTTCAATATCTGTTTGCTTTGATCTTGTTTATGTGTATGCTCAATTGATACTATGCCATTGCATCATTCATGTGCAGCCACGACATTGACAAGTTGGCATCTTCTGGTGACATTTTGCTCCCTCCATGTTGCACAATGGGTTAAACTGTTTGAACACAAGCCATTTGATTCCAGGACAGTGATGGGTTTTGGCATTCTTAATGGTGTCTCCATTGGCCTGCTCAATCTGAGCCTGGGCTTCAATTCTGTTGGATTCTATCAGGTAAACAGGTCCCAACTGAGCATGTGTTCACAAAATTGGATAGACCAAGTCCAGGATGCAATTTAAGGTGCTGGGTCTTGTCACATGGTGTAGGTTTGCATCAAAGGCAGAAAAGGTAAACTCAAAGAGGATGATGTGTTTTGTCTTGCAGATGACAAAGCTTGCAATCATTCCATGCACTGTGTTCCTTGAAACAGTTTTCCTGAGGAAACAATTCAGGTACAATTCCAAACTCCTATTTCTCAAACTGCTGTGCTCCTACCTAATTCTAAAAATCTAAAGTGCAGATCAGCTGTTTCCAGGAGTACCTTGAATTTGAGCTGCCCACTGTCTTCATGCCTGTAGTGCATGTTTTATATCTGAACATTTGCTTTGCTACTTGGGAGCTATGCCAGGAGGAAACCATAAGCCCATGTTGTGCTATTTGGTGCTGCAAAATTAGTCCAAGTCAGAGAAGCACTTTTCAACAAGCAGAAACTCTTCAATTTGCTGCTTGAAAGTTCACATTTCAGTTGCATGATAGAACTTTGGCTTGCATGACTTGTTTCTGGAAGGAATTAAGGTTAACTCTAGTTGGGAATTGTGAAGCAGGAAATCATGATGTAAGAATCCTATGGAGTATCTTCCCAGTTTTGCAGAGGGATAATAATATTGGTTTGGACTGCATGTCTGCCCTAATTTGAAGACAGCAATACTACAACAAGGTGCACTGATAATGATTTCTGTTTGGGTGCAGTAAAAGAATCCAGCTATCATTGTTGATGCTGTTAGTTGGGGTTGGCATTGCAACTGTGACGGATATGCAGCTCAATCTTCTGGGAGCTGTCATCTCACTGTTTACCATTGTGACCACATGTGTGGCACAAATTGTATCCTTACCAATGTCCATTGCATGTAAAGTTCTGATGCAGGAGGTATCATTCTGTGAGCTGCAGCAACTCTCAATTTTTGTGATGCACATTTCAATGTCACAATTTTTCAGAAACCTAAAAGCATTGTCTGCTAGAACTGTCTGGAGAGAGTAATCACACAGAGGGTTAGGAATTTGCTCACTGTTACTTAAGGTTTCTTTCTTGACAAGGACTGCTTCCAGATGACCAACACAATCCAGAAGCGGTTCAAAGTGTCCTCCACACAGCTGCTATACCAATCTTGCCCTTATCAAGCAGGCACATTGCTGTTTGCAGGCCCATTTTTGGATGCTGCTCTGACTAATCAGAATGTATTTTCCTTTGACTACAATTTCTATGTCTTGGTAAGCCAGTTCTTTGTCAATGCCCTTCACTCAAATTTGACCTAATGTTTTGGCCAGAGCCCTGGCTCTTCTAATTATTCAAGTTTCTGAAATTTATGTCTTTCATCATTGCATGCCAATTAATTTCAAGTAACTATATCCTGATGCTGAGGTAGATCTGTTTTTGAGACTAAATAAAATGAGGCCTAATATCTAGTGCCATTGTCTGTCTTGCAGTTCTTCATTGTGCTATCATGCTTGATATCCGTGTCTGTCAACTTCAGCACTTTCTTGGTGATTGGAAAGACCTCTCCAGTCACATATCAAGTGTTGGGTCATCTAAAGACATGCCTTGTTTTGGCATTTGGATACATCCTGCTCAAGAATCCATTCAGTTGGCGCAATGTGTGTGGGATTCTAGTTGCAGTCTTCGGAATGATGCTTTACTCATATTATAGTTACTCTGAGAGCCAACAAAAGATGAGCATTGATAATACCCTCACCTCGAATCAGGTATACTCAATGTTTTTGGTGTACAAGGCATACACACCTTGCTTCTAAGTACTTTCTGCAAAAAAGACCTCTTTTGATGTTTTTGCTAATGAAGTTGGCATGTGAGAATCCTGAGAAGTTTCCTGAACTGCTGGTGTGTATGCCAGATTCTGAAGGAGAAAGAGCTTACAGACCCACTGGTTGCTGCTGAGAGTGGAGTGGTGAACATGTTGGAAGAGGATGCTAGCAATGCACCTCAGTCACTATGGAACAAGTCTACTTTAGGGAAGGATCTACATGCATGATCTCACAACCCAGCACTTTAGTATACACTGTAAGCACACCTAAAATTGTAAGCTCCTTATGAAGGCTGCACTACACTGCACAATGTTGTGGGTGGGCCCATTGAACTTTGAACCACATTCTTTGAGATACACACTCTGTAGATTGTCTGCAAAATTAGTGGACTAGAACAACATGTAGCAAATCTTGAGATGGACAAACTCAAGGTAAGTGAGTAGAGGTGCATATGATCTGAGTTCTGCCTTTGGTTTAGGCTTTTGATAAACCAGATGATTGCTGCTCACTTCTTGGCACATCAACTGGGTGTTGTAACAGGACGAAATTTCTTGCTACTTAAGTTGCACTCATGATGCAATTCTCCTTTATGAGAGGTCTGATGGAGTTAGTTTCAGTGTTTCAGAGGAGCAATTTGGTTGTGGCCATTGTTCTGGAGCCATGTCATGGTGCTCTCAAGTGATCCGGGAGATTAGCAGCAGGCAAAGTTGCATGTAGGAAGGTGTAAGAATCCTTGCAAGTCTCAAGAGTCCGTTTTGAAGTCCCTTGCACAGAAATACGACATGATCTCTGACTCCGAAATCTTAAAATGATTATTTCCATTATGCCGAGAAGCCAAAAAAGATTACAAACGCTCCAACTGCAGGACGAAGAGAAGAGAAACACTAACTGAAAGAACGGCAAAGAGAAGAGAAACACGATCTATATAAAGAATGACGAAGAGAAGAGAAACACGTAAAACATATGACCTAGAAATTACCAAGCAACAAGTTGCAGATCTTCATTCGGAAGAGACCGCGTGCTTGGAACTTTGTAGTAGGCGGGTGTGGTAGAAGACGATTATTCACGAAGAAGCAGGGACGGGAGTGATGGAGGAATTCAAGAACTGTGTGAGAGGCCGCGCTCGGGTGTGGAGGATTTGATATTATTGTGAGAAATTAGTGATGGAGGTTTCGGAGGAAGAAGACAGGGCTGAGGCAGCAAAGCATGCGTTCAGGGAACTGCGGCCCTTGTGCACGCAGTTGCTAGAGCTCGTAGCACGTAAGCCTGATGATTGTGCGTCCGTGCTGGAGTCGCTTGCGCAGGTGCTCCGGAATGAGCCTTCCATCGGTTTGCAAGCATGCATGGAGTAAGTGCACTTCAGTCTTGTCTCCTACGCACACAAGTTTTTTGGAGACAATTTTTTTTTTTCAACACCTTAAGGAAACATGAGTGCATCATCATCTTCAGTCTCGCGTTCTTTGTCACTAGATCCATGGCCTCCTTTGATTTCCCCCTTCTCTAAAGTTTGACAAATGAAACAATCTGGTGCTTTGTGTCTTTCTCTCATTCTCTCTCTTCTATGGCTCTGCAGCGCGAACCCTAATACTGTTTCTTCTTCCCTTGTTTCTCCTCCTTTCTTAGCCTGCGCTTACAGGACAAGTGATCATTCACGCTATGATTCTTGACTGAGTTACTCAGGATCCTACTAAACCCTACAAGAATCTCAGCTTCAGTTGAATGTTTTGTTTTGTGTCAATTAGGAGTTGAACTCCAAGCATTGCGTGCTCAGTATACTTGTATCTGAGCAGCTAGAAGAGCCCATCATGCCTTTAAGGATATTGCAGCTCTTCAAATGCACTCAAGAAGTTCCTTGGTTTTGGATTGTTGAGCAAGCTTCAGATGGGATTTGTTCTGAGAGTTTTGGGTTTTTCTTTTGATTTGTAAAAGTAGATGCAATCTTGTCATGTTTATGCTTCATGTATGCAATGTTGATTGTGGAGATTTGTACGTGTAGAATGGTGTTATGAGACGTGGTTTTGCATGTGCGTGGACATGAATGAAAATTTTTGCATGACTGGTGGTGTTTGGGTTGTTTGGCAGCTACATTCTCTTTCCACTGACACTTCTGCTCGATGCTGCAATCGCATGTAGAGCAAGAACTGATGACAATAGGGAGCATGGGCACCCATGGCTTGGTGATAAGGTTGCAGAGCATTTGCTAATCTGTTTAAACATACTGCTTGATGGCTGTCCTTGCAAGACAGTTCCTCAGGTGCTGTCTCTTTGCACTAAGCATGTATGTTTTGGCAGTCAAGCATTTGCAACAATTGCTTTTTGGCTGATATCACATTATGTTAGTCCAGTATTCAGAGCTGCAGAGTTCTTCCAGTTGACATATATTCTACCCCAAGCACTCAGTTCCTTCCAGCATTGCCTTCAGCTTCTAGAACTTATCTGCAGGTAGCAAGAGACTTGTTTCTCAGCTTCTTACCCAGTGATCTGGAGAAAACTTTAGTGTGGCTTAAAGTTGGGATTCATGAGGATGGCATTTTGTGGGGGCAGATGACAATGCTGCTACGAAAGTTGACTGCTGGGGCTGTGCTCTCGCCAGCAGAAGCATCAGAGGAGTTTCGGCATGGTGTTGTGAATTGTTTGAGAGCTCTGCTGGGTGCACTGGCTCCATGCCACACCTTGTCTTGTAGTTGCAAATATATTTCTCCATCTCCCTTTGATATTTTGAGGCAAAATCCTGTTGCCTTATATGAGGGGTTAAAGAATGATGAAGAGGATTTGATGGATGATGAAGCTGCAATACTCGAGGAATGCCCCCTAGGGTTTCTTCACTCACAAGATATGGCAGCAGCAGTTGGCCATCTTTTGTCTCTTCTTTTGCAGGTGTGATTTGGGGGTGTGTCTTTTTGTGTAGTTTGGGACGGGAGATGTGGAAACTTTCAAGATGAGTCATTGTCACCTGGTCCTCTTGTTTTTCCTTAGCTAACTCTGACCTGTTTTGTGTTGTGTGTCAGATTGCAGAAAAAGAGGCAGCAAAGGGAAGCACAGGCAGTGGAAAGCTGCGAAAAGATGCTCTTTCTGCCCTGCGCACTCTCCTTCTAAAGGTGCAGTTCTGTGTCCAAATTCTGTTATCTGCTTCTTAATGAGAAGAATGTTGCATTGACAAGTAACTAAACTGGCTGAGATTGAACCATAAATGGAAGGAAGGAACTTCATGAACTGAACAGTTTGAAGGCTTTCTATAGCATTGAAGTATTCAGTGTAGCAATGAGAAATATTGTTATACTCATTGCTGAATCTGTGGTTGTTGCTAGAAACTTGTTTTTGGACACTGTAGTTATGATTGGAATTTCTGAACCCAGGATTGTTGTTGAAATGGAGCATCTTCACTGCATGATATATGTGCAACTGGTGCTTGCATAGTTACCCACTTTCCTGGAGACATGCATGCATGCAGGTTTGGTAGTAGATGTGGTTTTCCAGTGAGTAATTGACTCTGTTGCAGGTTGGCACTGCAGATGCCCTGGCATTCTTTTTACCTGGAGTGGCCAGTGGCTTAACCAAGGCAGTGCGCAGTGCCATGATGACAAGCCGGCGTCCCTTGGCTTCAGGAGCAGCATACAAGACTGTGGGAGCAGCTGGAAGCACTGGGGCTTTGGAGGAGGCTGTGAGAGGCCTTACAGAGTTGCTTGTACTAGTGCTGACTGATTCTCGTAACTTGGCATGCCTGCCAGAGTTGAGTGATGTAGGTGGACAAACTCTCAAAGTGGAGTCAGCCCTAGAAGTGCTTCAAGGTCAAGCTCAACAGCTTCAGGAAAATATCAAGAAACTGGAAGACAGTGGAAGAGCAGAGAGGTCTGGATCTCTTGAGGTACAAGGAGGAGAATTTGGTGCTATCACTATGCTTGGACCAGTGGTTGGTTCAAAGAGAGTCATTCCAGAGGATGAGACTTCAAGGTTGTCATTGCGATTGGAACGCAACCAAAGTTGGTTGGAGCAGACAACACAGCGTGTGGAGTCCTTGCTATCTGAGAGTTTGCCTTTGGTAGGGACTTGGGAGAGCTCAGCTGCTTTGTTCTTTGCAAAATACAAACTATCTCTGTTGTAGGGCATTCCACCAATGCTGGCCCTTTGCTTTTCTCAATATTCTAATTCACAATCTTTGTCTAGTGTTTCAGCAGCAGAGCATAGACACTGTTGATTTCCCTTATACATCTGATATCCTGGTGTTGTTGGGTGGGCAATGGTGTAGCTATGTGCACATCCTGCTCCAGCTGTGAGACTGGCAGTTGTGGAAACAGCTGCAGCTCTTCTCTTTTCTTGTGGTAGCACTTTGGAGAATTGCACGAGCTTGCTTCTGGTATGGCTTAACACTCTTGAGGTGGGAAGATAGCAGTTATTCTCCATTATTGAAGAGAAAGGAGGCTGTATTTTGAGTAGTTTCACTGTTGCTGAAATAAAGTTGCTTTTCTAGTTAAAGGTGTGTAGCTGGATGAGTCTGTGACAAGCAATGTCATGCACATTGTAAGTCTATGTGTACTGTGGGTTTTAGCATTATCTCAGTCATCTGTTTATTAGAGAGCTGAATTTATGGTCTTTGGTGATAGTCTAACAAGGCACACTCTTAAATCAAAGGTTTTGTTGGGTGGTGCAGGAGTGCTTGCTGGCATTGGCTTGTGATGAGTGGCAGCATGTTGCTTCAGCAGCTCATGCACATATAAGTTTGTTATTATCTGTTGCATCTTGGGAAGTTCCAGACACACAACACTCCACTTCACAAGAGAAAAAAGTGTCAGATATTCGGTATATCATTCGGTCAAAGTTGCAAAAGGAATCTCTTGTTGGAATCATCCGCAGGTTGGTCCTTTTCTTGCAGATGAGAGTATGTCAATTCTTTGTTTATGTATATGCCATATGGCAACACTCCAATGATTTTATCACAAATTGTTGCAACTGACAGTCTATTCAAAAATTAGGCTGTTGGACAGGCTACCCCAAGCAGTGTTTGCTGGAAATGAAACCATGTCAGTACTTCATGCAAGACGGTTAGCTGCTGCCCTCTATTTTGTTGGGCCCCATGCTGTGTGCTTGTCTCTACTTGACACTCCGGTGAGCTGAATCTCATCAAGTTTTTATGGCAATTTTCTGTCTAGTAATTGGTGGCCTCTATGTCCACCTTCTTGTCTATCTGTAGCTTTTGTTCCACTGTTTTAGTGTAACAGCTGTGAAGTGCTTACTTGTCATCATGGCCCATGAGAAGCTGGTTAAGTTTGCTCATTGATGCGTTTATGTTCACCTTTCTGTTTTAGGGAGGCCTAGCTACTACCATAATAAGTAATACTATGCTCTGCATGGGAGACTGCAGGAGGCATATTCAGGCTTTGTGGCGATCATGACACAGTGCTTGAGTTTTCAGTCAGCTTTTACTGGCTCCATCAGTCTTTCTAGCTTGGCAACTGCATTGAGATCCACCCCACTCCTGGCCTCTCCCGAGCTGCAGGGGAGTACAGTTAATGGCCAAGCACAAAATGCTGGTATCAAGGTGCAACAACAGAGCAAGGACCCTGATCATAAGATGGAAGAGGTGGTGGCATCAGAGCAGTTGCCACGAATGCCACCATGGCTTGCACCTAGTGCCACCCGTCTTTATGTTACTCTGGCTTGCATCATCAGGCTTGCTGGTCGATCAGCTGTTTCTGGTATAGTTATCTTCACTTCCTTGCTTAAACATAGTTGGGCAAGTTTATCAATTGTAAACATACATTTTAGATCTCTGCATTCTCTGTGAGGAGTGCAGTGGTTCTCGTCACTAATGAGGCTTTTAGGTCAGGTGTGACACACATGTTCATGTGCTTCATGTGAATTTACAGGTCCTTAGATTGAGCAAGTGATTGAGTAATGCCTCACTTATTGGTGCAGATAGTCGTGGTGGGTCATCCTTGATGGGGCTTGTTGAGTGTCTCCTAGAGACTTTGCAGCAAACAGCTACTGAACTGGATCGACAAGGGGATCTAACAACCAGTGTCAATATTTCAAGTGGAGAAGTGCAGCGAAATTCTGCAGCATCTGTCTGTGTTCTTAATGAACTCATGTATGGGGCCTCTGGGGTCTGGACTAATAAGCTCCCTGGACTCTTTGGAGGAATTTCCTCTGGCATGGCTTCTCAGCATGAACAGTGGCAGCATCACAATGGCAGAGAAGTGACAGCCTGCATCAGTGAGTGTGTTGGTGATATTCTACATGACTATCTAATGCCACAGATCTGGGAGCTGCCAGTTGATTCTGGATCTGGTTTGTTTAGGGACAGTTATGGCAATGACATGCAACTTTTACATGTTCTGCAAGACAATGCTATGCTCCAGCAGGTAGTTTTTCACTACACTTTACAGATGTAACATTCCTTTCCATGGTGCATGACTTGCTCCTTCAGCTTGCTTCCATGTTGCTTCTGGTGGAAAATAGTTTGCCTTGTTGCCTTCTGAAGAAAACATGCTAATGTGTGAAGCTATCCCAGGTATTATGTTTTCCACTAGTGTTTCGGCTGACACTCACAACTTCCTTCAGATAGCAGTGTGTTGTTTCTGAGAAAGAAATAGCTGATGATATACATGTGAGCTTCCTTTGTACAGGTCCTGGTGGAAGGTGTGGGCATATTTGGAATGGCTCTGGGAAAATCATTTGAGGATGAAGGGTTCCTGGCTTTAACTTTGTATGCTTTATTGGAGAAGCTTGGATCCACAAATCAAAGTGTGAACAAGGCTGCAGATATTGCTCTACGGCTCATCTGCTTTCACTGTGGCTATCAATCGGTAAACTGTTTGTTCTTTTCTACTGGTGATTAGAAGCCAGTGTAGTAGCAGGCATGGATAGTCAGGTGTTTCAAGGTCTAAGCTGTTTCAAAGGTCCAAGCAGAGCTTGCTGATGCTAAAAGAGTTAAGTATTGGTAAAAGCAGGTAAGGGAGCTGGTCGTGCACAATGCTGATTATGTTGTTGATTCACTGTGTCGACAACTTCGACATCTGGAACTCCATCCTCAGGCCCCTTCTTTTCTGGCAGCCATCCTGCGCCACACTGGTGCTGCCCCAGACCTGCTGCCCCTACTTGAGGAACCTGTAAGCTATTAGTCTCACCTTGAACTACTTAAGATTCATCTAAGCAATTTGATAGGATATCTATTTTTGCTTGCTTTATGGAATATGTGACTCTGCTTGGGTATATCAAACAGATGCGAGGTATAGTGTTGGAGTTGGAGATTCCTGCAAGGCGGAACCATCCTGCGTACACAGTGCCACTCTTACAGGTACATTAACATCATGAATCTGAAGGGAAGAAGATATTTGACACCATAGTGTTTATTTTACTGCATCTGGGTATCAACTAGCATCAATGATAGGACTGCTGAATATTGCTTTTGTTGGATGAAGCTTTCATTGAACTGTTGTTTGCATCTTGTGAGATATGGTATTTGCAGGCACTGCGGGAGATAGCTAAGGCAGCAAGGCTGGAAGGTGCTGCAATGCTGTCTGAGGTCTCCAAGGTTGCAGTTAGTCTGAAGTCAAGTTTGCAGGGAATTGCCATTGACAAGGGATTAAAAACCATGGAGAATGTTATTGATACAGAAATACCAGATATAGATGGAATGATAACACAGGTGCAAGACACTGAGAGACGGCAGAACTCAGTGGCAGCCGTGGCCACATCCTGCCTTCATGCAAGTGCACCTCTCCTTGCATCCAGAGACTCACATACATGCCTCCTTGTCCTGGATACCATTGAGGTGGGTTGGGCTATGATGTTCTCATCAGCTATCATTGTAGGATGAAAACTAAAATGCTATTTCACGTTAGGTAGACTGACAACTCAGATTTTGATTCAGGACCAGATTGGTAATGAGGGTGACTTCATTGACCAGGCTCCTGTAAACTCCAATCCAACTGACATTGTGAGCAGGAATTCTTTGTCTGATGTTGTTGCTTAAACTTCTACTCATGTAGTGTTGAAGGTGTACTTTCAACATTCCCCCAGAAAACAAATATTTTCAAAGTTATGGGAGTGTTTTAGGTGAGGTTTGTGTTATATAACCTCTTTCAAGTGGTAGAGCTTTCCGTGAAATTTTGTAACTGGCCCACACCTTGAGATACAGTTTGGGGAATCATGAAGAGAGTTGTCAATTGTGCAGGATGGAGTAGCAGGGCTAGCAGACATAGAAGCAGCATTTCCACACCTACAAGCTCAACGCAGTGCAGTTGAAGAGTTCCTCAAAAGATGTGGAGATGGCCATGGAGATGCAGAAGAGATACAACCCTTTGGTAGCAGGGATGATGAGAGTGTTAGAAACAATATTCTGCTGCCAAGTATGAATCGTATATGGCCACATTTAGTATCCTGTCTGCGGCAGAGCCAGCCCTCGGTAAATGATCTATTTCCTTTTTGGCCTTGGGAGTAGTATGTAGCCAGTAGTTGAAGTTTTGTGGCCATGATGCGATGAGTCCTAATCCCATTGACGTTTAGACCATGTCAGTCTCCTTTATTGCAGACTTCCTCAAGGTAGAGACTGCTGGAAAGAGTTCCAGCATTTTACCTGTGCTCATAGTTCTGGAGTTTATACTGCCTTCCCTGGTTAACTGTTTTTACACTGGTCACTTTCCAGAGAAAGTGACAAGTAACTTTCACTTGAGTACCTAATAACAGGAGCTACATTGCTTAAAGCTTCCTTCCCCTAATCTCTAAAACTGTACTTTTTAATCTTGTACTCTGGATATGATTTGCATCACTGAAATGACTTTTAACCATAGTCATAATTCTGGACCAAGATTAAGCTATGAAAGTCTGATGCTGAAACTTGCATTCAGGTGATTGAACGTGCACTAGCTGTTATTGCTAGTGCTACTGCCAACTGTGGAGGTCACTTCTTTTCACGCCGCATGGAGAAGGATGCCTTACCTCTCCTGCTGAAACTACTGCGTGAGGGCCCCCTGATTCATGCAGTGCGTACCTCAGATATGTTGAGACCAAAGACCAGTTCAGAACTCATGCTGTTACGAAGACAAGGTAGAGACTATGGTGAGAGTGGAACATCACTGGCTGTAGTTCTCAGAGTGCAGGAGGCTGTTCTGAAATGCATATCTGCAATAGCTGGTGGGCAGAAAAGTGCTGCAGCAATGGATACTGTGTACAAGCCACTGGTGGCATTGGTTGTGGGGCTGGCTTGCAAACAGCAAGCATTATTTCCAGCTGCAGCTGATGCTCTTCTCGCCCTCTCTCACATGGATGCAGATCTGGTTTGGTTGCTTGTGGCTGACCTAGCTTATGGTACACACTTCTCTTTCTTGTGAGCTTTCAATTAGTGAGATCCACTAGTTTAAATACCCCATGGACATCTGGAAATTAAGCTCTTTGTTGCATATCAGAGCTGGTATGGACCATTGCCAACATCAAGACCTCCCTGCAACTGCTTTGACTAGGAGGTTAGGACTACCCATATGTCTACCTCACCTGAAAAGTGGATATTTACAGGTATGGAGCCCAGAAGTTGGCAGATATAGGCTATGACTTTATCATGCATTAGTCCTTAACAATGCTTGATTTCATTCAAGAGATCTATACCTATGTTTTATGTATGGGCCACCAGTGACTCACTTTATCATTGAATACGCAGGTGGAGAGCACAAACACAGAGAGTCCCCTGGAGAAGAATTTCCAGGTTTTGAGCAAGTTTTCCCTGTATTGTCTTCACCTAAGGATGCACTGTGGGTCCAGTATTCTCGCTTTGATGCTGATGCCAGTGTTGAAAGAAAAGCAGCATGGGAGTTGCTTGCAAAGCTGGAGCAGTATATCTAAACTCAAGACCATCATATATATTTCTCTGCACAGAAAGATTTTTGGTAGTAATATTATCAGGTTGGCAAGGAAAAAACACAACAGACCAACCATGCATCCACGTTGGGGTGTTGTCAAAACCTCAAAAAGAAATAGAAACTCTGAAAGAGTCTCTGAGCAAGCAGATGTGGTGTGTTGTTTTGACCCTTTCTCTTTCTCAAGTGATCCTCTCAAGTGTGTCAAATCTCTGTTACAGGGATCACTTTCTCATGGGTGCATGTGTTTGGTAGATCACACTACCAGTGCAACAAAAATTGGGCCAACAGGATTCAGTCAACATTTTGCCACAAGGTTGGTGGAGTGATGATACAATGAAAACATGAGTTGAACCAAAAGGTACCTCTTGACTTTCAAGTTCGGAAATTACAATTTCTGACTGTTTATATGCACCAATCTAAATGTCATCAGAAAGCAAAAACAGAATCTTGCCCACTTGAATGAGGATCTCATCAAACATTCAATATTGGTGCTTTTACAATGTGATTTAAGAATTACCATTTTCAACTATTCAACAAGATTGTCAATGACCTTTGGATTCATCAGAGTCGAATCTCTTTATTATTGCCCAGAGAAGAAAACCTCTTGCTGAGAAAACTTTGTTGATATTTAGTAATTTGCTTTCCTGACATCTGATTCTGCAAATTTAAATCATGTTGCACAATTTATTGGACATGGCTTGGCATTCAAAAGTGCAAGGATTCTGCACCCCATTCCTGCATGGCTGAGGTTTGTGGTATGTGCAGAAGTAGCTCATGAGCCATCAAAATACATGTTTTGTACTAATTCAATTAGCCCATTGACCCCACTATCTCTAGCTAATATTCTTACACCGGAAGTCATAAGCTTTGACAGTATACGAATTGACATGCTAATCACCTGGATGTTATGCTGATTGACAATATGCTAATCACTTTGATCTTCTGCTAATTGACTTTGTGTTAATCATAAGGTTCCACAAAACCTTCCCCTTCAGGATACGGCATAAGCAATCATCATAACTAGAGTTAGCATCCTACCATGACATGTACGGTTTTCTCAATTACAAAAAATATGAAATCCTTATCATTTAAGTCAATTGAAGTTAGATTAGTTAATCAACTACCTCTAACCATGGTGGTGGTCAATGGTGCACATACATGTAACAATGAAGCTATATTTAGTAGCCTTGAAATTTCCACACCAAGTTGGTAAGTAGTACCGAACAGCTGAACTTAATACATTTCATACAAGCATTAATCACTTTTAATAAAAAAATAGAAATTGCACATCAAAGTTCTCCATGGCAACTATGAAAAGTCAAAACTAGAATCAAGTAGCATTCACCACATCTTTTTGCTTGTTGTAACTTTGTTAAATGGTGTTGGTGATAATTTCCAATTCTGTAAACACTTAAGGCATGTTCTTTTATTTTCCACAACGAAGACACGGGGGCAAGAGCTTGGAGATGATTAAGATGAATTGTTGTGCTTCACTAACACCTCTGGCTCACCTCAATCACAAAATATACAAAGAAAGTGTAAGTGCAATTGGAGCCAAAAATAAGTTCATGGACTCATCACAACCTGGATAATGTATGGGTGCAAGGAATTATTCCCTTTATATTAGACTATATATGTTCATATGGAAATGACCAAAAGAAATCTTAGAATTCCTAAAAGATTCTTTCCTCATCAAGATTCTTCCATGCCTTTATGATTTTGGAGCCTCATAGTTCTTAGGAACTCCTTCAAATGGAACATGCAAAACTATTTTCTTATAGGACCCTAAACTATAAACTTAGTCCATATCAAAAAGCCTTTTGATGACATGTCAAGATCCTCAATTGAACATGATTTGCCCTTCCAAATTGTGTTTTGAATGATTGGGATTAATTACATTAACTCTCATCCAAATGTTTCAAACTTATAGAATTATTAGAGAAGAAACTTTTTGGGAGAATTCATGAACCCACCATCTTAAATGTTACATTGAGATCTTTCCAAACAATCCCAAAATCACTTCATTGGACAAGAAACCTCAAACCTTACACTGAACATTTCAAATTTCCAAAGAGATCTAATTCAAATTGGTGTTGCTTGCCCCATTTATTTCAAATTGCAACATCTTAAATATCCTAGCATGCATGTAATGTTGAACCTTGGCAACTACAAAACAATATCAACATTTTAATATGTGCAAGGTAAAGCCCATGGTTGTGGGCATCTTGGAAATAAGGAGCCTAAGACAAAGGATGACTAAGTCTAGTAGCCCCACATTTCAAGAACATTGTCCACCCTTGGACAAATGTTATTTTAAGTCATAACCAATGTTGTGCATGTAAGTATATGAGGAGGATCTAATTTTAAACCTCTTTTGCATTTGAGGCTTCATCATGAGGTTGTTAGGCAAAATGGAGTGGGTTGAAAATTAAGAAAGGTTTAAATGTAGAGCCTTCACATGTGTAAAGAACCATGCTATCATTTTATTGGCATTTTTTTTTTCTTTTCATCTTTCTTTCGCCCTAATGTTAATTATAAGAAGTAACTTTCTACTTCTCTATTGCCCAAAGTTTTTTCTTCCTTCTCTCATTGTTAATGGTCTCGTTATGTCATTCTTTTTCAAAGTTCACATTGTCTCATTAATGCTTGAAACTTCATTCTTCTTTCATTTTCATTTTTATGTTTAAGTGTTGCTTGCCCATCTGAAGTTTTCATGTTTTTCGACTTTTATTTTGTCATTTATTTTCAAGATTCTTTTTTTAAACATTTGAACTTTCATTCCTTTTCATTATATTTTTTCTAGTGTCTAAGCATTGCTTGTTTGTTCAAAATTTTCATATTCTTCAACTCCAACTACTTTGTTATTTATATCTTCTTTGGCATTTGATTTCTTTTATTTGTTGTTTCTTGCTCTACACTTTGTAAGTTGTGTTTTTTTGCAAGTGCTTTGTGTCATCAAAGCACCTCATGTCAAAATGCTTCTTATATTTTTTCATTTTTGAAACTATCACTCTCATTTTATGTTGTTGAAATAATTGTCATCTTCAACATCACAATGAATTTCTTTGTGTTGATGATTCCAACATTATGATGAATTTCTTTGTTTGGATAAATGAGTTTTTTTCTATTAATTATTCTTTCTATTTTTGTACTTTTGTATTTTTGTACTTTTGGCTTTTTTTTCGTGTTTTTTTGTAGATGTTTTTTTCTTTTGGTTTTTTTTGTTGTGTGTAGGTATGTTGAATTGAGTTTTTGTTCTTCTATATATTTTTTTTAATTTCCCAATTTTTGTGGGGTTGTTTAATTCATTCCACATGGTTTTCTAAAATCATTATTTATTGTTCTTGTAATACATTATTTAAAAAAATATTCCTATTTTTCATTATTAATTTTTCTTTTTCAATGTTCTAAAATGATGAATCAGCTTCAAAGAAGTTTACCTTGAAAGCCTTGAAAATTTTGTTGGTGAAGGCTTTGTTGAAGGTTTCCCAAAACCATCACCTAACCAACTTAACCAATTGTTTTATGAAGCTTTTGGATTTGGTCTTGTTACACCATTTCCTATTTCTATTATTACACCAACTAGACCTTTTATAACTAGACCTCCTATTGGTTGTACTTTAGGTTGTGAGGTTTTGTTAATAATAGGATTTTGGAGAAGAATTTTCTTGATTACAACTACATTTTCAATCATATTAAACAAAAATGACTATATATGATCTTTAAAGTTGTGTTGGACACATTATGTTAAACATAACATTTCAATCCATTGTATTGAGTTGCGAATGTGAATGTCCACATAGACTTTGACAATGGGAAGACTTCATTTCATCATGGCAAAGGATTTATTGTTTAGGGTATTCAAATAAAAATAAAAATAAAAATATTTATTTATATATTTTGAAGTTTGGCCACATCATTAACAACATCCTATAATTGTAAATGTTATGTGACTTGTCTCATTTGAATATGTATTCATGGAGGTCACAAGTATAAAATGTCACAAGAAGGAATTGAACCCTCACCTTTGTGGTTACAAAGCAAATCTTTGAGCATCCAACCACAACTTCAACTTGTGATACAATATATCATTGCATAAATATAAATATGTACTTTTCAATTTTTGCACAATATTATATAATTATATAAATTAATTTTATTTTTTCTTTTTTTTCTCCAAATTTGATGGTAAAAATTCAAGTGCAATGTTTTCTATTTTGAGTAATTTTTTTTTTAAGTTAATATATTTTTTAATTATTTCAAAATTTTAATTCCTCGGTCGATTTATTATTATTATTAATTCTATAAACTATTTAATATCATTAATTTCAAAATGTAAAGAAGATAAATCAATTTAAAATATTTATCTCAAAAATTTCAATGTAATAATTTTTAAATTCTAAATTAAAACATGTGACATATATAAGTGTATGTTTGTAAAATTCCACTTAACCCTCAAACATAAGGATTAAAAGCCACAACTAAATAAGGCAAATGATAAAATTGAAAACACATATAATCATAAATTGTTGCAATCATGGATTCATGTGTCTCATGTAATGTCATTTCTTAGTTTTTTTGGTCATTTCACAAATTATAAATTGAATAAATTTACACAAAAAACCAACTTAATATTCATAGTGAACAAAAACAAATTGTTTGATGAATATAAATCATCAAATGTTAATTGAAATTTGGACATGGTAAATACATTCTTTAATCATAAGATCAACAATTACAAATAGTCATGTTGCCACATAAATAGATAGTTGAAACATGATTCATTGTCATTATTCGAGTTATTGTGGACTACTAATTGCTTATGAAATGGTTGCATCAATATTTTTTTAATGATTGGTTTGATGAATAATTTGAAATCTTTTTACAAATTTTTGTTTTTTTTTCTTTTCAACTTCATAAAACAAATGTTGATGCTACTCTATTTGTTAATTTTTACATCCTTTCAATGTTTTGGATCTTGAGGACTTTGATGTCCATGTAATGACTAATGTTTCTAATCACCAATCTCATTATCCCAATGTGATGTTATTGTAATTGACTATAATGAGGTTCTTGTCACTAATTATGAATCTATACTACTGAAATACGTTTCAAATCATGGTTTTTTAAGTTGATGAGAGAGAATTAGAGAATGTTAATAGAGGCAATTGCAAAACTAGTAAACACATTGAGCTTTGGGCTCAAAATGTGATTGACAAATAGAGGAAGTTTCAAGGTTATGACAAAGAAATCCATAGTAGATATGTATGAGAATGAAGTTGTTGTGAAGGGATTTGTGGACATGTTGGTTTTGTTTGTGGTTGAAGTTGCAAAAAAATGGTAATTTGTACTTTCCAACTAGGTAATAATACTATTCTTTTGTCTTATTTTGTTGTTTTGTCTTGCAATTTTGTTTTGTTGTTTCATCTTGCAAGTTCTTGTTATTTGATTTTGTGTTTTTCTTGTTGTATGTTGTTATTAAGTTTTTTTTTCTAGTTGTGTTTTGTTGAATGCATAACATCCAAGCATTGATTAAAGGTATTATGTAAAGGTAGACTCATTGTTTTGTCAAAATGGGTGTAATTCCAACATTTCATTTCACATCTTTATTGACATGAAGTACCATCAAGTGAAGGTTGGTAGTGACAAAGTTGCACTTTAAATGTTTGGGGTATTCTTGATGTATTTAGATTATGTTTGTTTACATATACAAATTGATTTGAAATATGTCACTTTTGCATTAATTTAAATATGTATACCAATGTTGTGTGGTTCTCAAATGCCCACCCAATTTTCGACCCGATTCTCATACCAATGCTCACAATGAAAACCGATTGAAACCTTTACATGTGAGAACCAAATTGAAAATGAACCTCAAGTTCTCATGTATGAATGAAAACCAATTCAAATTTATGCATACATATATATATGGAAAATTGGAGATGTTTTTTCATAAAATTTAGATCCATTTCTTAGAGTTTTTGTATCAATTGTTGGCTCCTCCTTTTGTTTTTCTCACATGGGGCTATTGTTTTTCTCATGTTGATATTATTCTTCTCCTCTTATTGCTATTACTTTTTTCTTTACTATTATCTCTTCTCCCATTGCTCTTATTCTTTTCCTATTGCTACTATTTTTCTCACATGGTATTGCTCTTTTCATGTGATGAAGTATTAAATTATTAAAATTGATTTTAATGAATGGAAAATTTAATAACAAGGTTGTGAAAATTGGATGTGAAAACTAGTTGCTGTTGTATATTTGAGAATTGCCCTATCTGAAAATCAGATGTGAAAATTGATTGTTATTGTGTAGGTGAGATTTGTTTTATTTAAGAACCAGGCAAATTTGAAAAAATTAAAAATTTAATAACTTGACCTATTTTCACCAACCCAATATATATACCCAATCAAGTTCTCATAACATCATGAAAAAATTGAAACTAATTGGTTCTCACAAAAAA
>Ga0209611_10001348_pt1 | contig 41348 bp, 26 predicted proteins | sample S1TSphgellanicum_3_FD_187693 | JGI IMG/M metagenome (GOLD analysis project Ga0209611, IMG submission 187693) | Host-associated microbial communities from peat moss isolated from Minnesota, USA - S1T2_Fc - Sphagnum magellanicum MG (SPAdes) (version 2) | ecosystem: Host-associated > Plants > Peat... | reverse complement strand
CATGTTGTGTTATTTAAGCAATTTAGTCCTTTTAAAAAATCATGATTTTTTGGTGGCCACTATTTTCATAGTATATAAAATTTGAAACTATGAAGATGTTTCTTATAATCCAAGCATCATTTTTGGATCCATAGACAAATATATTGTCATTGCTGGATTGGCATGGTGTCCGTTGTTTAAAATTCAAATAATTGAATTTTTGTTGTCATTAATACAAGCACTAACCCTTGGTTTCAAATAACTCCTAAAAACTATTGACACATGTGATATAGAGTTGAGAATAATAATAGTTTCATCACACAATTATAATTAAAAGTGAATAGGAACAACCCAAGTCGAGGGGCTTAATCCCTTTAGATGCATTAGAAATTCATTGTAAATGTCCCATCAAATTGATATGAATTCTTTTGAAAAGTCATCATTTTTTAATCATTTTGTTAGGCTTTGATTTTTTGCACATATCATACATCACCATCATTCCCCTCATTTATTAAACACAATGTGTATGTTGATGTTGTTTTTTGGGAATTCTTGATGACATTGTCGTGTTTACTTAGCAATAAGCTTATTGAGACATGCATTTAAATGACACTCATGTACAAAATGATCACAAATTTGTTAAATCTAGTGGCCACTAGGTGGAGTTTATCCCATCACTAAGTTGCCTAAAGTCCTAAATTAAAATTTTAATAAAATTTTCGTTTTAAGAAAATCAGCCAGAAGCAAACCAGTCGCACACAAAAGAGGGATTGTCAAGGGGATTTGTGTCTCTACATTGACCAAGGCATCATCCATGACAAAAGCATTCTAAATTTGTTTTGGACCCTAGAATTGTAAAGCTTATGTATGTTACTTGACAAGTGAGCTGTGTGTTAGAGCTGACAATTCCAACCCACCATGCTGGCAAAAGCCTTGACAATGATTTGGTGCATGATTTTATAAGTGAGTAGAGAAATGTTGAAAATTCAAAAGTCATAAAAAGAAAAGCAGCAATTCAAAACATTTGCAAGAGTTGTTACCAGCATCTTGTTGTTGAACACAAACAACTTCACGCAGGTTCACAATGGGTAAGTGCAAACTCGATGGCAGTTGCAGGATCTCTGCAGGTGACAGCTGCCCATTAACACCCTAGCCTCGACTACACTCTGCTCTTTTAGCTTATTTGTGGATTTGGATGACAGGTTTTCTTCTCCTGTGCAAAGCAAGTTGGCATCAGCGGACCAAATTCATGAGCAAAAGGACCCAAGCCTTGTTTCATCCTCGTGGAATTATAACATCTCATATATTGATTGCTAATTGGCAAGTAAAAGAACACTGCATTGGAGCAACACCTCTACTGGTTGATAACCCAGAAGAAATGCAATCTGCAACCACCCTTCCCCTTTACCTGTAACAAGCCATGGGACTACAGTGGGTGCTGCACAGATTGGCCCCATGCACCCACTCTCCTTCAACTTCAATTTCTGATGTATTTGCCAGCAACATTGAAATTGAGTAGAACAACAATGTCTTTAACTCAATTCAAGCACCCCAGCAAAAGAAAAATATGAATCTTCTGACAGGTTCTGGAACTTGTTACACAATGGCAGAATTATCTGAGGTCAAACTTAGACTGATGGATGTCAGAAAGGACTTAATCCACCAGCAGATTGAGTTTACATGATTCCAAAACAGTAGTCTCGACTTGTCTCCACAAAGGCTACCACCACCACTGCCATGGCACTGACTCTCTGCAAGATATCAAGAATAATAACCACACTCATTTCCTCACTTCCATTTTGCCACAGGCAGCATTAAGAGGACCTGGTGATCATTCAGTTACAACCACATTGCATCTAACCAGGCTTCACAATTCTATACTTAATGGTATGGCTCTATGGAGGTGGATCATTTGCACCATAGACACAAAAAACCTTTGCAGAGCCAAAAAGAAATCTCTATTTTTAACCAAATGTACATTGTGTGAAGAATATAGCACTCACAAGGAACTACGCGCTATATTATATACTATGCTGCATAAGGACACCACTATTGCACAAAATGGAGCAAGGGTGCAATAAGCTTAAATGCACGGTTGGCAACAGGCAGCTACTGAGGGTGTTCTGTTGATAGCAACAACCTGCATTGCTGCTGGTGGTTTCATGGTGTTGCAGCACATACTATGCAAAAATTGGAAGAAAACAATGGGGTCTACAATCTTGACTTTATGTACAGATAAAAAAGCAAGGGAAAAGGCTTATTATTATGCAGGATGCAGTCTGCCTCAATTTGGGGTGGGTGAGGCAATCCACCACCCAAACTGCCACTGCAACTTGATTTCTGATTGATCCTGTCTACACTCTAGAAGTTCCAATTTTGAAACATATAAACTTTGACTTTGCAGCTGGCTGGGTTATGCAATCAACTTGTAAATGAAGATAGTTGTATCTGAGCTTGAGCTATGTGATTGCAAAGAAAATAGCAGGTCAAATATGATGATGATCTATTGGGATCTGCACTTACAGTTGGAATTGCTGCACCACCAGATGGATGTTGGTTCAACAATTTAAAGCACTTTCACCACTGAAATTTTGCCAAAACAAATGGTCATTCCTTGCTTCAGAACACCTCCCTCACCATATGAGGGTTAAAGACATCCAATGTATGTTGTCAATGTTGTACAAATGAAATTGCCTAAAGACTAAACTGAGTTTCACCTTATAAACACAAAAGCCACAGTTGTGTGGCAAATATTTCCTAACTGGAATGCTAAACCTTAGTGATCAATGTGTCATTTCTCTGTCCACATTGAAAAATCCCTTGTCAAATTCCAGTTGGGGCTTGCTAGCTGGTTTGGTTTTGCAATAAAAAAGATAAGTACTCAAGGTTCCCCTCAAAGAAGTGTGAAAAATCTCCCTGGCTTATAATTCCTGCTTTCTTTTGCATCCATTTTGTCAAACAACAATGGATCTGCAGCAAAAACCCAGATCCATTTGGTGAGCCCATCAATCTGCATATTCCTGATTCAGCAAGGAACAACTCCATTCTAAGAGAAGCTTGTTGAAGAGCTAATGCTGTAGGATGATGATCAACAGCAGGTTGAGCTCAAGGCCTAATGTATGAAGACTACACTAAGCCCAGGTTATAATCAGCTAACAACTTGGATTTTCTCCCAGAGAATAAACTGTCCTGCCACCAACACAGAATATAGGCAACAGAAAACCTCCAGCTAAATACCAGTGGCATAAATCAACCAATGAAGACTTTCAGCCCAACTGCTCCATGTGGCTTTGCAATGGCCCCCAAAAAGACTCTACTCAAATTCTGTGATTGTTGTGTCCTTCTAGCCAAACATCCTATGTCCAGTTTGGAGTGAATCTGGCCATAGAAGAGAGAGCAAGAGGTAGAGATATAGACCTGCTGATCAGTGATGGAAGGAATGACTTCAAGGAAGTTACTTCATGGCTCAGCTTCATCCAATAGCCCATCTCCATCTGCAACACAAAACTTGAAGGTGGCCTCAATAGCCTCTTTGAACTTTTCATATTTTGCTACAAAGGCAACCCCTGCAGCATACTGTCCTACCTCCCCATCACAATTCACTCCACCTGGTCAGAAATGTCTACTTCCCCCATCAGAAAAGGAGCACTGAAACATCAACTAGTGTTGATACACATCACATAATCTGGAACAATTAAGCAAAAGATGCAAAGGATAAGGCACCTGGCTGAAGTTGACAGAACCTTGGTTTGAACAATTGAAGTAAGAGAAGGCCCCTAGAAGGGCACAATCAGGTAGGTCTAGCATGCTTATGAAATCCTGGTAAGTGAGAATGCCCCTGCATATACCACAATGCAGATTGTCACTCTATAAAAGGCAAATTGGCAACCTGTGATGCCATGCTTCTGAATTGGTCTCTAACAATTGTATAAAGTATATTTGTGATCTCACAGACAATAGTACATGCAAATATAATCAATTCACTCATTTCTCAACTAACAAATTCCCTGAAACCTCACTCGTTCCCATAACCTCAAATAACAATCTTAACCTTTTTGTTGGATCCATGGCCATAAACTTTTGCAACCAGTGTTTTACAATCTTGCATTGCAGTTGATACAGCTCCTCAAACTTCCCAAATTCTAAAATAGCAGCTTTGCTGTCAAGCTTCAACTTAAATGCCTCCATCACCAATGCAGCATCCTCATAAGTATGTTGAGTCATGGATATGCTGAGCATTCATGCCCGGGTTACACATACCCTTTCTACAATTGCTTAGGGATTTTTCTGTTCTGCTTGTGTCAGATGTATAGTGGGCAAGTACTCCACCTAATGAAGTAATCCATATTACAACTAAAATCCACTACACAATTAACATGGGCTCACAAAACACATAAAAGTGGTTTGGAGCACAACGTCAACTGACACATCCTCTACACTTCCATCAGCTACAAATGAACATAAACCTATGATTTGGGGAGCAAGATTCACACAGTTTGTATTGAACAGGAAGCACAGATCTGCACAGGGCAGGAAACAATTAATGAACTCTATCAGCTCTACAGCATGCTTCTTAGAAACCCTAAAATGCCTCTTCCAAGAAATACATCGGAAAAGGAAGGGTTACAATGCAAGGACCTTACTGACATGAAGGTATAGAACTGTGTCATGGGACGGAAAAGGAGCCAGTACACAAAAGGGCCTTCTACAACCTAGGAAGGATCAATGTGCACATGCAGGTAGCATATCAACATAGGTTGCACCACATAACCAGGAGTGAAAGCTCCTACTTTGAACAAAACCAAGGCTCTCCTGTTTGCTGTAGTTGCTTTCGGAAAAATCATCACATATGGCTCCAGTCATTGTACATGGCTTTCCACTTGATCAACCCTAAAATTCAATTGAAGAGAAATCAGATGCAAATTGGTGCACAAGGTATTGAACATCTGTTCCTCACTTCATCATTTGTGACCATGATGTTGCAGAAAAAACAGTTTTGAAAAAGACAGACTCAAAAAAGACATTTTTCTATTCTGCATGTTAGTCGTCAAGCAAGCCATGTTGTAGGATCTTTGGTAGTAGAGTTTAGTTTTCTTGGTCACTCTTCCTCTTTTCAGAGCTTTTATTATCCTCATTTGATGAATGGGTGTAGTCTTCTCATTTAAAGAGCCTGGCTGGCCTGCCAGTTTACTGGCAATATTTGCCAGACTGATTTCAAATCTTCACCCAAGTTCCATAATTAATCAACCCAAATGATATATCCAGCAAGCAGTTCATCTGATTCCCCTTACTGATCCTCACAACACCACAGGGTCTGCTCTATCTGCTCTGTTGGACAACTATCAACTTTTCAAGGTGCCCACAAAGTGTCCACACCAGGCAAGAACATTTGTTGCCACTATGTAAGCAAAAGTTGGCAGCAACCAAACTTTTGGCCCACAGATCCAACCTCAGTGAAGTGGAAAAACTCAATTAGAGCTTTAGTGAGACAGATAAATCTGGTTCCACATTCCATACTCACACATAACTTCTCATTTCAAGTGTGCGAGTTGGTCTTTTTACTTCAGATGTCTTTAAAACAGAAAAGCACAATACCTTTATGTGTCATAAACTCCTACAAAACCCAGATGATAGCCAAATAAAGGAAAACCAACATTTTGACATGTATTTGCTCACCAGATATGACCATACTTCAGGGTTGAACCATATAACTAAGCTCTAAGTTCACAACATGGGATCTACTCTTACCAATGAACTGGACAGTAAAACAAGCAGTTAGCTGAATCTCAGAGCTTGGAGGCAGGCTTTGCTGGCTTTCAGGAGCAACCAGCAATGAAGTCTTGCATTACAGCAAAACTTTCTGGCTTCATTCTATCATAACACTCATGTTTCCTTTCCTGAAAAGAAGATAATCAATCATGCCCACTTTAGCACAAAAGATATTGATGCTAGGGCACTGCAGCATCCACAAGTTCTTCATGGTACTTTAGACAACAGCTCAATTTTGGCTCCCAGTGTCTGGAATGTTGTGAGATGTTTGTTGCTACTGATGACTTGAGGGCTCCCATTCAGAATCAAGAAACCCCATGGCTGGATAGCTGAAAAAAAACTGGTTATGCTACCCCATTGCAAATTGAGGAAAAGTTATGGGAATGCTGCAAACATGATCAGATCCCAAAGGTCCACAGGTCAGACCATAACATGGACATTCCAAAGATAGCCCACAATTTAACTACTGTGGTCTAGATTGAAAACACACTTAGCATGTGTATCGATGAACTTGGCAGTAGTACTTGCAACAAGGATATCAGGTTAGTGCAATCTCAAATCCTGCTGTAATGCAAAGTTGATGGCACCAATGATGGGTTTCCTACACCACTCTATTTGTGCAACTGGGTCCTTATCTTCATTTTTTACATCCCCCTTGAAGACTGCTGTTGCTGCTGTCAGATCCTGCCATCATCAACCATATTGCTGTCAAAATTCTCCATCTCCTGTTGAAGTACTTGCCAATTCATCCCATGGTTCAACCAGCACCCCCACAAAACCCTGACAAATTCATGCTCTATTGAGCTTATCAAAATCGAAGTATACAAGTTTACTGCAACCAAATCGATTTCAAGAATAAAAATCATGCTCATTTTATGTCCAGATGCAAGACCTTGAAAAATTCAGCCAAGGAAAACAGTGTCCTGAGGTAATGAACCAAGTCACGTACCTCAACCTCATTATGCAACTCTTATATGAGAACTTAGGTGAGAAAGAAGAATCCACAATAACAAGATGTGCAGGCAAACTTGGAAGCTAACATAAACCCTAAAAGTTTCACTGAAATTGAAAACAAGAGTGCTGAGAGAGAACCACTCCATCAGCAAAAGCTCACCCTGCTCCTGTGAGAATTATGTCTTTGATGGCAGGCCTCTCATCCAATTCCTAGAAAAGCTCTGCCAGCCTGATGAGCATATCTCTGGTGAAGGCATTGAGAGCTTTTGGTCTGTTGAGAGTGATAACAGCAATTCCACTGCTGCATACTTCAAGCAGTATTTGATTCTCACTCTGTCTTTTCTGCCATGGCATTGACATACTCCTTCTCCCTCTCTGCATCACCAGTTCAAATCCTCCAGATATCTCAATTCCCAACTTTCTGATCACCTCTCATTAATGGATGACATCAAAAAGCCCAGAGAGCACACAGAAAGAAATCCCACAGAAATCCAAGAGTCTAAAGCTATATAGTTTGCCCCCACAAATTTTGTGCTCCAGTTGTCTAACACAAACTCATATCCAAGAAACCAACTGCCTTATTGTCAATGTTGAGGTATGTGAGACTGGTCCCCCAGAATTACCAGATCTCTTTACAATCCAGCTTCTTACCGACCACCTTCACAGAAACCAAAGTTCTCTTTTCATCTGCTAAGAGAGATGCTGAGCACAGGCTGCTCGAAGGACCTGCAAATGCTTCATGATGACTTCCCCAATGGGTGTCACCTGCATCTCATCTCAAATGGGGGGGGGAGGACCTTGGGTCCATAATTTTAATGCACGAGGTTTTTGGGCTATTAACAAACACTATTGTTGTATTTAGACCATAGACAGATTAAGGCTGACCTAATTTCCCATTTTGGGTTTGGGTCTTACCAACAATTTCCATCTCCCTCACAAAGAGACCTTGATGATCGTCTTGCAACAACTTTATGAAGTGGACAAATTCCCCAAATAAATCACTGATCTCCAACAAGAAAGAAAACCATGGTTGGGGCAGGAAGGGTAGAAGAAGAAAAAATAAGAGGAGTGCAAAGGGCTCAGTAACTGCATAGTTACCAAGTTGACCTTTGTTTCATGTCAAACCACAATGACTTCCAGAGGCAAGTCAAAGCAAATGACAGACAGTATGGAGAGACTCTACTTGAGGTTCAGGGCAAGGGAGTTTGCAATTGGAGCCAACTGATTTGCAAACCATCAACAGAAGATGACGACTGCTGGAAACAAACTACTGTTTGCTGGCTGCTCTGCTTTTGCTGCATGATGCATCAGTTGAGACAAGTGACCAAACTCACAGGCAAGGGATGATGATTCTTGTGGCTGTGACCCAAATAATGGACTAAGAAGATTAAAGTGGCAACCAATTACAACACTTCTAAAGCCTGGCCCCCAGAAAGTTTGGTATTTTCTAGCATCAAAGCTCCATTCACTAGCATGGCATTTTGTGCAAGAAGCTGTTGCAGTTCATGCAGCACTACTGGGAAAGACTCCAGAAATTTTTCCAGCTTGCTTCATGTTTGGAGCAAATTGATCAATCAGTGTAGATGAGTTTCCACATTGCAGCCTGCTCAATTACTCCATCAGCCACTATCAAAATCCTAACAGTTCAATTTTCAGGCATACAGAGGCTCATCAGAAATTTCTCCTACAAATCCTTAGTATAGAGGAATACAGTAACCAGAAGGGCTCAAGGGATTGAGGTTTAGAAAGCATGGTAACATACCCAGTCTTGGTGAACAGTATGCCCATGAGGCAGATGAAATGAAGTTGGAACCTTCTTTGCAAATCAGTGATATCAACAGCTTTGGGAGCTGTCAGTCTGTGGCACACACCCCTGGTGGACTCGTCACTGAAGGTCAAATCATCATTCTCCAAAGATTGTGTGTGTTGCAAGTGTAGTAATTCCTGAGAATGCAGAATCGCCCGCTCTTCAGCTGGTAGTACAGGCAACTGACTGACATGTTATTGATTCTGCAGAAACACAAAATGATGGCCATGAGTTTAGCATAGTTAAAGATCTACAAAAGTGTGGAATTGATAAGAGGTGGTGAAAAGGAGGAGAGCTTTGGTAATATGGCCAATCCAGGATTGTTTCAAGTGAAATAGACCTCCAACCCTTCAAGACTATCATCCAGCAAGAGTCCTTGAGATTCCCAATCAATATTGGAGCAGATTCTCAGCCCTTCTAATCACAACACCTCTTTACTCCACTGTGGCCATTTCTTCAGATCTTTGTGTCAGACCCAGCTCATCAAGCTCTGTTTTGATAACCCACATCTGTTCAGCCACCCACACAGTTATAGCATCATAAAGGGCTTCCTTTAAAAGGCACTCTCTTGAACTCTGATTGATGATATCATCCAATTCAATGGGATCACCCACCAGTACAGTTACGTGGAGCATACAAAAGACTTAGGTTAACTGGAGACATTCACTTAACAGCAGCTAGAATAGTACTAGTAGTAATGCCAGTGATTGTGCCTGCAGCACAGGTATAAAAGTCATTTTAGGGGTTGAAAAGGAAATCCAGGGATTAGTGTAGGGTCCAGGGCCTTGACTGAGACTCACTTGCAGATCAGCTAACTGCAATTCATTCCAGTAATCACTAGGTCATAAACGAAAAGGAAATCACTAAAACAAAAGAACAGAATAATCCAAAATTGACATCACTGCACTTCCACCCAGAGTTAGCTTAGAAACCATTTTCAAATTCATTAACATCTGCTCCACACTGTAACCACAGAAGTTACTACTTCGTTTTACTGGTATACTCAATATACTCAGAATGAACAAGAGAGTAGACAGGCAGTGGGACAAACTCCTAAAAGATTTAGGTCTACAGAGCCTACTTGTGGATGGAGGGAAAGTTGCTGCCTATCAGCATCATCTCTTGCATGCCTGTGTGAATAAAGGAATGACCACAGGTATCTTCTCCACATCTGTGACAAGCCTGGGAGAAGCAATCGGCGAGAACAGAACCCAAGCATAAGAAAATCATTGATACTTTAGAATACTGCAACCTACAGCACTAACTAAACCCGGAACCTAAAATTTCAGACCCTTCTTGTGAATAAATCAGATCAACAACTCGCTCATTGACATTGACTGCTATTGTGGAGTCCAATTCACACTCTTCTATGGCTCATTAGTATTACTAGAAGGTTGTAATCCACTGTGAAAGATACTCATCTTTGATAAGGAAATTGCTCATGGAGAACACTACTCTTGCAAAATAGCAGCCCTTCAATGCCTTTCCAGAAAGACACCTGCCAATTCCTTGTTTAATGGTGCCAATTGATGGTTTTTCCATTATCTCGAGAGCAACATCCCTCTGAAAACATGTGCACCCAATCAGCTTTGAGAAAGCTATGTCTATTCCCTGCATTATCAGGTCAACCCTCTTTTCATCTAGACACATTGACAATACACTCACATGGGTAGAGATACAACACCCAACACTTAATCAGAAACAGAAGCGAAACTCCAATGGAGAGATCTCATGGTTTCTTCACGCATCATGTCACTTGTGAAACACAATTCTAGATAGAAACAACATTTTTCCAGGAAGTGGTAACCTCTGGCTGAAGCCCAGCTCCACGTTTAAAAGGCAAAAATTTTAACACTCCCCAAATAAAACAAAGAGAGCAACATTTGTAAAGCATTAGTCAGTTGCACACAAGTCCACTACAAGTTTTTAAACTGAATCAATATGCTTGGTGGCAGCAAAGCAGCTATTACCAGTGGATCATCCATGTATTCATGGGTGCCTTAAAAATTTCAGTTTGATGTCCTGAAATTGCAAAAATGCTCAAGTAATTTGGCATTAAATCTTTGCTTGAAATTTTATTTCTATTGATCTTCTACTAAGCATCTATGTTAACTTAAGTAGGTAGGTAGGTGTGAGCCTTATCAACAATCATGTGTGGTAGTTTCAATTTTTAAAAATTATTTCAGGGATATTAGGGTGTGATGATGCTATTACATGTTTTTACTAACTTCATGTTAAAATAAGGAATGATGAGTGTGCATTGTTGCATGGGGATTTTTTAGGTTTGAAATACAATATTGGATGAATGAGGTGCAAGCTTAATTATTTTCTTCAACAAAAATTGATAATCATAGTTTTAAAATCTCAATTGCATGATTAAGGGCGAGAAATTTCTAAAGGGTTGGGGTTAGAAGTAGATAACAAATTCGTAATGTTTAGCAAAATATTTGCTTTGTTCTGGTATTTAATGGGTAGTCATGTAAGCAAGGATGATTGAGATTTGTGAAGCAGTTGAAGGGGTGTCAATTAAAGGTCTAATGGAGATAGAATAATTTTCAAACATTATAAGCGTAAAATTAATTTGAAACAACATAACAATTTAAATAAATAGTGTGATATGGTGACAATGGCAACATGGATTTCATGATGAATGAAATTTTTATTCAGGTTATGGGTAAGCTCAATGAAGAACTACAATTGCAAATTGAGTCTTAGGTTATGCCACAATGATAATTCATAATTGTAGAAAATCTAAGTTACATCGAATGGTGCGAATTAAATAATCCGTCTTGCTATTAAAAGGAAATCAATAAATTGGACTGCGCAACCAACGATAGTGTCCAACCTCAAAAATTAAAAACCATGCAAAGATGGAGGTGTTTTTAGTTCCATAAAAACCTTCATAGATAATTTCAAGTTCATCACCAAAAGCAGGGTTGACCTATAATAATCACCAAGGTACGAGAATTTGAAGAAATGTGATAATACCAAGTTTAAAAAGGTTCAACTTCAAAACAAGGGCACACCTCTCTTGGTTCGAAATCTTCATCACAAGGGTGTTTGGTCAATGTCAAATTTAAGGATGACTCCTAGGATGGTTTTTCATTCACTTGTGCAACTTGAGGCTTGTAAGACATGGTCATGCATAACACCATGAATTTAAGGAAAGGAAAAAAATCTTCGATCAAAATTAATTTGGTAATGAATGTGTGGAAAACTTGGTACATCGAAATGCGTGGTTGTAATTTATAGGTCAAGGAAAAAAAAGGAAAGGCATAAAGTAACAATTTAGAACCATGGTAAAATAAAATTTTAAAATCAATGAAAAAGAAAGGTTTAAATAAAATTTGCTTAGGGGAAAATGAAAAAAATGAAAAAGATACTTCTCCTTTTCGTTCCAAAGGCTACCGAGCAAGATACTTCCCCAAGGGCCATTAAGTTTGAAACCTTCCAAGGGTCACCAAATTGGGGTCTTCCCTCACCTCCTTCCTTTTTTTTCTTTTTAAAAGCGCAAATTTGAATCATTTGGTGCTCTCTTTTCAAACATAACTTTCAATTTGAATCTTTGAAAACTTGTTCCTTCATTTTTCCTTGGGAGGAAAATAGTGATTAATCTTAGTAAATGGTGGAAAGAAGGAGAATAAATTGAATGATAGTAATGCTTTTGAAATAATAAGGGTAATTTTGGGAGCTTGAAATTTTAAAGAAATTTCACAAGACCTTTCGGATTTTGTAGCATAACTTTGTCCTAATTTAGGTGCAGAACTTGAAATTTGGTAGGTAGGTGCGCCCTATAGCTTTCCAATGAACTAATGTAAGCTAGATTTGAATAAAGTATGTGATGGCAACAACGTTTTAAGTGACTAAAAGTTTACTATCAAATTGAACTTTCTACTTTTGTGAAACCCTTTCAAGTTCTATGGCACAACTTTTTATTGATTTAGGTGCAAAGCTTGAAATTTGATAAACATGTGCACCTTGTAACTAACTTTCCAATGAACTAATGCAAGCTAGATTTGAATAACATATGTGATGGGAACAATGTTTTGAATGACTGGAGGTCTATTATCAAATTGAACACATTATCAAATCTTTAAAAATTGGTTTAGGTGGGTGATAATTTAACATACAATTCTAGGATTTGGAAATTTTGAACTAAAAAAATATATTTATCAATTCCAAATCATAAATGATGCATAGGAAATAAATTATTTGTTTTCAACTACAAACACAATTTAATATCTAGAGATACATTTTGCATTTATTTTTTCGCCAATAGCATATGTACCTCTGAATATAATCATTTCATAGAATCGAGAGTAGAAGGATAAAAAGTCGTTTCACAGTAGGTTAGCTTAATAGGTATGTCATGTTAATATGTACATAAGTACATTAAGCTAATAAAGCTATAATCACACCTAATGTTAGCGCTAACCACTAACACTGAACTAACATTAAGCTAACGTTAAACCACTTTTTTAAAAATAATAACAAAATTTAATGTTAATTAATAAAAAATTCACACCAGATGAATGTTAGTTAATTTTATATTAGTGTTAATTAACACCATGATGATGGATTCAACCAATCATCATGGTGTTTGGAAAACCCTAGCCATACTAAAGGTTGTTTCCCATGTGTATTGTGTTTTCAACTTTGTTGCATTTTTTTGCCTTTTTTTTCATCATGAAAACTTCACTTCCAGTTGTCACAAACTCCCCACTCCATCACCTTCCAACAACCTCCTTTCTTGTTTTAACAATTCTTGTTTCAACATTTTCGTGAACACCACACTCCATGACTTTTGAAGCTTCTAATAACTTCATTTATTATTTTATGCACCTTTTCATTTATTATCATCACAAAAGCTTCACTTACAATAATTGTAAGCTTCACATTCCATTACCTTCAACGACTTCTTTTTTCTTATTTTTGTTCTTATTTTAGCAATTTTAGTTTCAACATCTTTGTGAGCATCACACTCCAGCACCTTCTAATAGTTTCATTTACTGTTTTGTGCACCTTTTCATTTACTTTCATCATGCAAGCTTCACTTACAACTATCGTAAGCTCTGCATTCCATCGCTTTCCAACAACTTCCTTCCAATAACTTCATGTCTTCTTTTTGCAACTTCATTACCACTGTATTCCATTGCCTTTTAGGAACGCTTCTTCTAATAATGGATTCCTTCACCTTCCAAAAACTTTTTTCTTGTCTAGTTTCAAGCAACAACACCATTATTTATTTCTTGTGGAAACTTCTTCAAATTTTTTTCTTTTACAACAATTTATTCATTTTCACTAAATTGTTGATTGTTAGAGTTAATAGCTATTAGAGTTGATGGTTGTTGGAGTTACTTGTTGGAGTCACTAGCTACTAGAGCTACTTGTTGGAGTTGCTAGTTGCTAGAATTATTTGTTAAAGTTGCTAGCTACTACAACATTGTAGGACATGAACTTCCATTACTAATAAGTCATTGTTTCGTTGCACTTTTCTTTATTTTTTTCCATGGACGAAATACAAGAGAGGGTTTTGTTCACAATGTCATGCATGTTCCTATTCTAGTCTTTAGATTCTCGGTTTTTTTTTTGGGTTTAAATTATTTCTATTCTGATGCATTTGTTGTTGAAGCTATTATTCTGTTTTTATTGATTATTGCAACATTACATGATTTTCATATGTCCAATTCTTCGTGTTTCCTGTCCTATGATCTAGGTTGCTGGGTTAAACCTAAAAGCATAGTGTGGTTCTCCTAATTCCTCCTCACTAAGTATAAAAATGAGAAATGGGTTAAAAACTTCATAATGACAAAATCATGTCTTTTTCAAATTACTAACTAGCTATGACTTGTGTTATTGAAACAAAACACCCGTTATCAAAAAACTATTCCCATTGAAACATGGGTGTTGTCTGCCATCTATAAATTGGCCCATGGTACTAACTTTTTAGTGTAGTGAATTTTTTGCAATTGGGAAATCAATAGTTTCCAAGGTTTTCCATGAATTTGTGGCAGCTATGAACATTGTTTTCAAGAAATTGATTGCATGGCCAATAGGAGCAAAGATGGCCACTAGGACAGAGAACTTTATGCAATGGTGTGGGTTGTTTGGTGTGAATGGAACAATTGACAACACTCACATCATAATTTCTAAACCCATCACCCCTTTTCCTAAGGACTATTATTATCATAAAAATAATGGTTATTCCATACAAGCTCAGGTAATGGTTGATTCTAACAAAAAGTTTTTGGATTTTGTGTGGGATTTCCAAGTAGTGTCAACAATGTTAGAATTACGCATAGGTCTACATTGTGTCATCATGTTCAATATCACAATTTGTTTGATCCCATCAAAGGTGTGGAGGGAATTTCTCCTTATTTTTTGGGGGATAAAGGATACTTACTAATCAATTGGATAATGACATTGTTCAAAAAAGATGGACATCATTTTATCCTTGAACTCCTTTATAATAAAAAGCATAAAAAAGGTAGGTTTATAGTTGAAAATGTTGGTATATTGAAAAAAACATTTAGAAAGTTCCAAATGTTTGAAATGCATGTCACTTTCATCCTTGACATGTTTACATGTTGTTGTTTGATGCACAACCTTCTCAAGTTTGAAGATGAGGAGAACATTGGTACACTACTTTGTATCATTGAGTTGGAAGTTGTTCATGGAAAATAAATCAACAAAAATGTTGCATTATTGCATGTGATGACATTAGATTGAAGGCCTAGAAATTTTTGGTGATGTAATACAACAAGAACTAATTCAATATCTTGGAAAACAATGAAACATTTCATGATTTTGTAATCCAAAATTGTTTTCTTATGTCTTTTGAAAGATTTGATCAAAAAATCAAATTCTATATGGTGTAGAAAATGTAATTTTTACACATGTTTGTTTGTAGGTAGTGACCATGTTGTATGGTTGGAAGTAGATTTTTTTTTGACTTCATAAAACTATTTGAAATTCAACATGTAATTTGTACCCTACCACCCACTCCCACCATTTGAGTTTTTACTTTCAACCCTCATTGGCATTGTCAAATGTGTGTTTTGTTTCCTAGTTGTTGTTGGCAGCACCTCGTGTGAAAGCAAGTGTCATTACTTGTATTAGGCTATTTAGAGCTCAAACCATGTCCATTTGTGTGCAATTGGTAGCTTCGTTTCGGGTTTGAAAGTACCGGAGTTGTTTTTCCAAAATTTTGTCTTGAACTTTTGTTCATTTATCCTCCAACACCAAGCTTGTAACATTCATATGATCAATGGACTCCACCAGCAATTTAGTCCCCTTCTTTGTTGCTTCCGCCATGTTTTTATAATTGAAGAATAAGACCTCATGTTTTTTAAAATTTTGTTTTTTTATTGATTGAATGTAGTGTTGGGGGGGTTATACTTGGCATGGGATTTGCTTGAGTGGGAAATGATGCAGCTACTAGTGCAGTGCATTTAATCAAGTGGGCAATGGGGCAACTATATTTGGTCAAGTTGGCATTGGTGAAATTGCTTCCATTTCAACTACAACAATGGAACTACCATTGAATTTTTGCATAAGCTCTGTCAAACTCGTGCATGTTGGGCAAAGTTGGAGAAGTGAAGTTGGTGATGTTTCATAGCTCTAGGATTCATCTACATAACCAGTATGCACATCTACCCTCTTGATTTCTCCTTCGACTACACCCACTAAATCTTTAGGAATGTTGATGGCATTATTTGTTGTCAAACCATATGGCCTATAAATATGGTCAGTTTCATCCATGGTGTCTTGTAGATGGGGGGTGTTGAAGTGAGGAACATTTTTGTAACCAAAACTGATTATTTATAACTAAATTTGGTAAAATCTTAACTAGAGTAATGTAATCAAAACTAGATTTATGGAACTAAAACTAGATTTTTATTAACCAAAATTGGATTTGCAGATGTTTGTTTATAAAATCGAAATCTAGAAATGATTAGTTGGATTAGTAGTTAGGTTTTTTCTTTATACGGTTTGGAATGTAATATCTAAGAGGAATTTAGTTTTTGGGGCTCTCACTAAGAAAAAAACTATGTGAAGTTTTTTCAAGCTTAATTGTGAAGGAAGTTCAAAAATTTTAAGCTTTTTACCTTCTTTTTGAAGTAACTAGTGGTTTTTGCTGGAGTTGTATTTCTCTACAAGGTTTTATGTCCACAAGTGTGTTCATTCAATGTGTGTGTTTTTTCATGGTTATTTTTTTGCTACCACCTTAATTTTAGGTTTGAATTTTGACATCCAAAGTGGTTGCAGGTGTTTACTTCCACTTCAAATTCGGTAGTGTGTGTTCCCTACCAAAAATTGCACTACTCCGGAAATCTATTTGATTTACTGGCAGTAGTATTTTGGTGATTTTAAAGATCACCCCCTTTAAAAAATAATTTATTACACTTACAAATCCAATTATTTACCGGGTGGCCTTAATAGGAGGGGGTTGAAAATGGGTCTTGTGCCCAAGAATTTTGCTATCATGTCATAAGGCCTCACCCAAAGTTCATGGTAATCTAATTGTAGATTTTTCTACATTGGTCATGGACCAATACTCTTGGTTGTTTCCAACACATGCTTTGTAATCACAAATTTTCTTGTTTTCTTCCATTTTTTTATTATTGTCTCAAACTTGTCTTGCCTATCATCTACATCAAGACTAGTAATGTGTTCATCTTGTTTGGCCTTGACAAGAGCCAAAATCTATTTGTGCTCCTAATTTGATTGGCAACCTTTTTGTGTTTGGATTTGGGCATTGCCATCTGTAGTCTAATTAATGCCAACAAATTTCTTGCCTTTTCTTTATTTTAAAAACTGGTGTAACAACATCATCACCAAGGAATGAACAAATGATGAAAACCTCTGGACCTAGAAGCAATTCACAAATGCACATCAATTCCAATGGATCCATGATAAAATAGTTTCGTTTGTGAAAGTTCTTGATTCAAAATTTGTCTTTGAATTATTGTGCAAATGTTAAAGATATTGTTGATCAAAATTTGCATTACTGAAAATATTCAACAACTTCAAATGCCCAAGGTTACGACGAAGCTTCCTTGTACCCATTCTGTAAATAAAACATAAATATAACAAACATTTTACAGACATAGAAGAAAGAGATTTTTAGTTGTAGTTTCAATGTATTTATTTTTTTCACCAAAGTTTTGTTCACCATCAAAGCTTGAAAAGCTATTGCCAAATAGGGTGTCCATGGTGCTTGTAAACTTGACCTACAACAATTCTATAATTCCAACCATCTTGGCTATAGCAACAATAGCAAGCAACTTGAAGAAGAGAGAGGAGGTTGAAGGTGAGGGGGGATAGATGAGAGTGGAAGGGAATACACGAAAAGAGAACAAGAGGAGAATGAGAACCAAATATTGTGAACATGCATGCTAAGTTACCATTGAGTTATCCCCTCCTTTTGGGGGCTAGTAGTTAACATTGTGTTTTAGTGGTAGAGTCTTCAATTTTTGTAAATTTGATGGTACCTACCACCAACTTACCATTTTTTTAACATCACCTTAACATTTTGTGCCACATAGGATGACACATAAAATCCAATGTTTGTAAACATTTTTGGTGTGATTTAACCAAATTTTTTTGTTACTACAACATTGAGTTACCATGGAATTAGCACTAGGTATGATTGCAACATAAGTATGTTAACCTAGGTATGTAGGTTAATATGGGCAGGTAAATTAAGCTACTAGGTATTCTAATCTAAAATATGTAAATAAATTATGCTAAGTAATATGTTAGATTAGGTAGGTACCTATGTTGACCAATCCTTAGCTGAACTTCACTATTTATAAATTTCATATATTTCCCATCTAAACCCCCTATTAATTTTTTCATAACTTTCAAGAAAATTCCACAACTAGGTTAAATGTCAACAACAAAACCCAAAGTACTAGTGGAAGGGTTGATACCACCATTTCTAGTGGCTACAAAACTTTTGAGAATTTTGTTGGCATTGGCATTCTTATTGTAGTTAGTTAAGCTGTTATTAGAAATTGTCGCAATTGCACTTAAAGTTGAAACAAGTGTTGGGACCATAAGTAATAAACACATAGTTAGGGGATCAATATAATCACCCAACATGATTATAATGTTCATAATCAGTGATTTTAATGTATAACCCAATGTGGTAATTGGTGAATTAAATGCATAAATTGAACAAGGCTTACAAAGCCCCCAACATGATAACTACTATCTTGAAAACTCATCACGGGATATAAATTATCTACATGGTCTCTAAAATTTGCAGCCCAAAATTTCATTTTGGAAGGCTAAGCCTAGCTTCAAAGTATATGAAACTTGCATCTTAGAATTTCAATTTAGAACGTTAAGCTTAGCCATGGCCAACATTCTCCTAAAACACAAGTGTAGCTTTGAACAACACAAAGTGGGAAGGAATAAGTTCATGTAACACAAATTTCACTTTTGTGATTCTCACACATAATTGTGAACTACATGTCTAAATTCACTAGACCAAGGAATTCATTATGTCTCCATTAGGTCCCATTCATTATAACCAATGAATTCATTCAAAATCTAGTGAAATCACTTGGCATACATAGACACTTTTTGTTGTAGTGATTGGAAAAACCTTTAAACTCCCAAACCTTGTGATTCCAAAATCTCTGCAACTTCACACCATGTATAACCTTTGTTTCAAAAAACTTGCCAACATAAAACCATACTTCAATCAAACTTTGTATGTGGAAGATATAAATTCTGGAAGAAAATCCCAATTAATTCCAAGAATAAATTTGAAAGTAATCAAAAAACAAATATTGTCCAATCATAGGCCTTAATGTGTGCAAAACTTGTTTGGTCTTAAAGGTTTAAATCTCTATCATTTGGTTTTATGTAAAGTGATCCTTAACCAACCTACCCACATAAAATTTAATTTAGTGTTCAACTACTAACACGAATGAAAAAAATGGACAAAAAAATGTTACATCCAAATTATGGACTAATAACTTCCACATGGATGAAAATCTGAAAAAAATAAAAATAAAAATAGTCATGTGGCAAGTTTGGATTGGTATTGAACTTGTCTATTACATTCGAGATTTTGAAAAAAAACAAGAAAAGAGGAGGTTTAGATTGGACCCTTGTAATGCCAAACTAGGTCCTTGATAATCTAAAGTTAATGCCAAGGAAAGGTAATGTTACACACTCACAAAGCTAATTTACGAACTTCTTTATTTTATTACAACTATTCACATAAGAATAACAAATTGTATATGAAAAAAGAAAAAATCTACTTCGTAAACAATATCCTACCTTCCCATCCTAATTTCCATTCCCTTAATGAGTAATCCTAACATGATAATAGGTTAGTTACATCAAAAGAAATGACCATAGCCTAATTAGTAAATAAAGGGATTGTAATTCTACCCTGCAACAAAATTATTGCCGTAAGGTAATAACACTTATAGTTCATCAAAAGAGGGATCTTTTGAAATAAACAAACTTGTCCCAAGAATGCCTACCTTCTACCTTTCTCCTACCATTTGCCCCATAGTCCTCTTGTCCTATTGTAGTAATGAAACTAAAAACTCACGAATAAATCTAAAAAGAAAAAAGGTTTTACACAAGCACCTTAGTTTATCATCTTCTTGATCCCATTCAAGTACATCCAAGGACTACTATCCCTTCCCTTCTTTTACTCCAAAATCAACAAAACTATTCTCTTAAAAGGAAAGAAAACAAAGAAAAAACAATGATAGTTAGAAGAAAAAATAAAATAGAGGGATTGAGGATGAGAAGGAAAAAAGAAAAGAAAAACAACACTCCAAACCAAAAAGTCAAAAACCAAATAAAGGGAAAAAAAGCCTTGAAATGAAGGGCCTTCCAACTTCCTAAATCCTCCTCCAAGTCCATACCCAAAAAAATTATCATTTGAAATCCCATTGAAGTAGTTGGTCCTCTTAGATTTATTCCAAGTTACCTTCTTAATAAACAAGTAATTAGCCAACTACCACCTTCTAGAAGTTGTAGGCGGTTGACTTCTTACCTACCATCCTTAGAAGTTAACTAGATTAGTGGGCCTTATCCCCCAAAAGTAGAAATAACAATTCTTAGTAATAAAGATTATCGAGATGCCCCTAAGTCATTAACGTTTTAGGTAAATGGTAAAAGATTAACCCAAGGTTAACAACACCCCTCCCTTTTACTTCAAGGCTTGTAAACCTCCTAAACCTATGAAACTTAGCAAGGTCAAAGGAGGTTCAGACCTAGCTTCAACACAAGATGGCAATGACAATGGAATTTGGCTCCTCCCATTGCCACCCTCCTTCTTTCTTTTTTTCAATGGTAGCAACTCGTATTGCTTCTTTTTGTTAAGAACGCACGACCATGATGATGACAATGGCAACAAAGAAGAGGTGGGAAATGCCCTTGTCACCTTGATGCGTTGTATTTGAAAACCCACCAAGAGCTCTAAGCTTTGATGGTGATGATGGTGGCCGTTGTGGTTATCACCACCCCCTATTGCTATTTGTGCACACCCCTAAATAACGAAAACATTGAGGTAGAGGAAAAGAGAAAGGAGGGATGGAAATTAAGGAAAGGAAATGAAAGAAAAGAAAGGGGGCCCATGATAGAAATAATGGCCCTCTTGTGTTTTGTTTCTGAAGGAGCCAAGGAATGCCCCCATCTGTAATTAACTTTCTTGCAAAACAAAAAATCATGTTTAAGAACTAAATTTAGATGTAGCATAAACAACTAAAAATGGATTTTGGTGATTCAAAAAATATAACTCACTTGTAACAAATAAAAATCCAAGCCCAAAACACACATAAGGAAAATCAAACAAATCATGTTAGACACAACTTTCATAAAACCTCATAAAAACTTGCAAAAACATGTTTTGGAATCTCAAATCACTTGTGATTTGATCTCACAAAACTCGGGATTATCTCCCACATATTAAATATTTAAAACTAAATTCATTTTGGAACTGGTTCCAAGCCAATTTACCCCATTTTACTTAAAATAACTAAGATGTAAACATGTGTTAACCAATAAACATTGTGAGAAATCATGTCTATGGAAACTAGATTGGCATGCAACTAAATCATCACAAAAACTATTGTGCAATTAGGGTACAATTACAATATGGAAATATGATGAATTAATAATTAAAATGCCACGTTATAATATTTCATAATTGTAATTTAGTTGCACATTAGTTGCAACTTGGACTTTATATGAGCATATGTATGCAAAGTATATACAATGATACTCAATCGTAGTTTGACCATGATCATAAGTTGTAGCAAAGTGGTTAATTTCAACTGTGTTGCAATTGGTGTAGCTTTAGCATTGAATGAACAATTATTTTATAACTAGCGTATGACATTGATGCATACGATCATGCCATGTGTACGATTAGGTAAAGGTCCATAACATTTGGAACTTGCAATTTGTTTTCAACTAAGAGTCAACTAAATTGATTAGTTTTACAATTATGTTACAATTAAATGTGCCATTGTTGTATCACTACATAACTATTACTTGTCCACTATTTTGGAATTAGAGTGTTCAACTCATCTAAAATTAATTATCAACTATGTGACAACACATACTTGTAAAAGATTTATAGATTGTGCAATTCATTGAAAGTGTAAATGCAAGCCTTCAATTAAATTGGAATGGTGTATTAAAGTGTTTATGAATATGTACATATATATATCATCGCTTATACACTTCAAACTTTTCTAAACTAAATTATTAAATGTTTCATTGATATGAGCCAATTCTTTTAAATAATTGAATTAATTAATTAAAACAATTCATTTTCATAATTATCTAAATAATTAAAATTTAAATAATGTAGTAAATATTATAGTCCTATTTTTTGTGATTGATGTTCAATTGTTGTGTTAATAATATTCATTACATTGGAATTCACAATATTATGTTGGTACACATACATATCAAACCATAAAATTTCATGGAAGGTGAAAGTCTATTTTTGAATTGAAATTAAAAGCAATGTGTATATTTTATTAAACATTCAATAAGGGTGTACATATGAATATGTCTTTATATACCTTAATGTCTTTTATTCAAATTCATGTTTGTTATTTAACATTTCAGAACGAATTATTTGTTATTAATTTTTTAATTAATAATTAATATGTAATATACTTAATTACCATGAACTAATTAAGTAAACTAAATAATAAACTATTCATATGAATTCATTAATCAAATTTGATTCATTAATATATAATTAATTCAGATAATAAATAAATAAATACTTAAACTCAATAACTAATTATATAAATTTAATTAATTAATTAAAATAATTTTAGATAACAAACTTTGTTAATGTAAGTGAGTAATTATTGAATTTTATTTGAATTCATATCATCAATTATCAACATAATTAATTATTTGAATCAATCAACTAACTAATTATCTGAATTATATTAATTAATTCATATGTTTAATCTAGATAATTAATTATCATATATTTAATTCAAAGAATTAAATTCCAAATAATTATGTTAGATGATTAATTATAAAATTTCAAATTAATTATAAATTTAAAATCAAATAGAAAGCATGTGGGAATTTTTGTTTGTAATTACAATTCAATTGCAACTAAGGTGGCACTTAAAGATTTAACCTATATGCTTTGTCTTTAATATCTCATTTCACAAACTATATAAAAGAGGTGTCTCCTCTTGCATTCTCACATTAAAATACATGTGCCATGTTGGGATGAGCTCATAAAAGCTTAACCTTAAAAGCAAAACACATAACAAATTCAAAAACTTATGCGACTACTTTTTAGTTCACATATTTTTCTAGTATTCTACCTTCCTACTTACCTACATGCCTACCTAGATAGTAAGTAAGTAATTAGGTAAGTAGGTAGGTTGGAACTATATCAACTTACCTACCTATGGCTATGTATTGACCTACCTAAATACATATATATATTTGTTTCCAAAATTCAATTAATATGCCACATGGTAACTTTTGATTGTGGCACATGTCATAATCCAAGATCACTTAAAACGAATAATCATAATGGACAATGGATATCCATATTTCAAAAAAATCATGAAAAATACTCATAGTGCCATGTGTTAAATTTTAATGAATGGATGAAAAATGATGTTAACATGACATTATGATTGTAGTCATAGGGGAGTTGCATAGTAGTTGAAAAGGAATTGTTGTGACAAAGTTGTAATTGTGTTGTAATGAGTTACACCGTATATATGGTGAGTTGTAAGTGTCCGATCCAATTCAAAAATTGAGTTGCAAGGCCAATTGCAAAACACCTTTTTTTTTCATAGTGAAAAAATTCCTAACAAATATATATATATTTTAATAATTTTTTGCAACTAAGATTTCATTGATTCCAGGACATTGGTGGACCTACATGGGATTGGGGTTTCCATAAATACCAACACTAGTTCCACCTTGGTCAAAATCAAATGGTGATTGAAATTTAAACCTCAAGAAAAGAAAAAACTATTGAGATGGCAATTGAAATTTTATCATCACATTTTGATGATCAAGATTTTTGGAATTTTTTTTTTTTGGTTTTTTTTGTTTTAACAATTTGGGATTATATTTTAGTACAATTAAGGTGGGTTTGGACCCAATTTTTGTGGACATCTCATCCCACCCAAGTTCATCTTAGTCCATAAAAATGAATGAATTTCAATTGCAAAAACTTAAAATTATTTTTAAAAAAATAAAATCCTAAGCTAACCATTAACATGGTAACTAAAATTTAGCCACCACATTTCAACAATCAAATGGATTTTATTTTTCTTAATTAAATTTTAGGATTGAAAATAAGTTATTGCTAAGTTATAATTAAGGTGGATTTAATATTGGTCTTTTTGGACTCTTTGGTCACACCCAAGTCCAACTTGGTCCATATGGTGATCAAAATTTTAGTTTGTTAAAAAAAATTGAAAAAAAAAGTTGATTATTAAAATGGTGACCAAAATTTAATCACCGCATCTTCATGATATGGATTTTTCTTTTCTTTTGTGATTGAATTTTGGTCATTATATGGATCAAGACCCAAGCCTAGCTAGTTATCCATGCCCCCAAAAATATGGGATGATTGAATTTTTGTTGTTATTAAGGTAAACATTTTACCCCTACAGAAAAAAATATTGTTTTGACCCTATACATTAACACTAAAACAACATGATGCTTATAAGGTACATCAAAATTAAAATGATTAATGTGATGTGAAAAGGCCAACACTAATAACCATGATATGAAGCAAAAGCTCAAAATGTGTGGGTTAAATGAATGTTTTTTTATTAGGTTTTCAATCAAAAGTAGGAAGGGAAAATCCATCAACATTTGGCCTATTAAGTTGTTCTTTATCTCTTTTTAAAATTGTTCATGAAATCAGGCATGACATGTGCAAATTATAGGTCAATGTGCCAATAGATCAATTACATGACATTATATGTTGTTAATAATCCTTGGTGCATTTTTTTCCTCTTTGAGTAAATTGCAATGGATACAATTTGAACCCTTTGTTATTCAACATTGAAGCAAAGAGATTTTGAGAAGAAATTATTAATGCAAATTAAGGTTATTAAGATGTTTATTGTGGAGTTCAATTAGGATCATGTGATGATAGATAAGCAAATTTGAACGTTGGGAATTTTTGTTTATCTCTAACACAAAACCCCAAGAGTGAAATTGTTTGACCTTGGAAAAATCTTCAAATGTCATAATAAAGGGCAAGGCAAACATTACAAGAAATCAAAGCATTTTAAAAGGTTCAATTTAACTAAAATGTTCACAATTAACTAGAGGGGATGTTCACCTTGGCCAAAGGTCTAGGGAATGAATGACCATGGGGTGACCTTTTTAACTCATATCCATTTTGAGATTAAAAAAGTTTCTAGCTCAAGGCCAGTTAGAGCTCCTATCATTGTATACTTTTGAACTAGTCTACCCCCACATGCACCTCCCAAGTGGGCCCATGAGCTACTTTTCTCTAAATGAAAAAAAGAAAGTGATTGCCCACATCAATAATGCAATAGTTTTCTTGTCCCTAACTTGGGGTGAAAATTTTATTGCACAAAGAATTGCAAATGATGACGGTAATGCATCTCGCTCTTGTAAGCATTTAAGAGTATCCCCATCATTGAAATGTATGAGTTAATATGGTCAACAAAAAAGAACATAAATTCATTAGTGATAGTGTTACAGTGCATAGCTAAAAAAAGGCAAGCACAACTGTAGCCAGCAAGATGTTTTGTTTTTGTCATTAATTCACATTGTTCATTCTATATTCGAGCACCATTTTGTTTCTGAGGGTAAAATAGAAGATAATTCACTACATACTCTAAGAGTAACTTTAAGAGTAATTTCTAAAATTGTTTTTAAATTCACAAGGACTAATATCCCACATTGGCTTATATGTAATGTGTGTATACTGCACATTGTAACAGAGAATACACTGTAGAGGATGACAATATCCTCCAACATCTCTTAGTCTCACCTGTCCATGCACAGCATTCATTGTTCTCTGGATGGAGGTGGCATGCAGACTTCAAGTACCAATCTCATCACAACTCAGTACTGCAGGCATGCCAATAGGTACTCATCAAACTCCCTCAGTCCAGAAAACAGTTATTCTCAAGTTCATGTCCAATGAAAATAGGACGCAAAGAGCTGCTCCCATTTATCTAGTGTAATTCCAGGGCATGTTACCTACGGTTTTTTTCCCTCTCTATTTGTTTTGTTTTTTTACTCACCAAAAAAGGAATAAAAAATGAGATCAGGTCTTTACACTCGGTAAAGACCTCAGTTTTGAGCTTAAGCAGAATCAGGCCTGCACTTCCCAGACCTCAGTTGTGAGCTTTACCAGAATCAGGTCTGCACTTCCCTCGACAGTGTCCAAGCCCTTATTTAGTAAAGCCCACTGCGTGAGGATTTGCACTACACAAAGGGCCACTAGCCAAAAGACCAAAACTTATATTCTCTTGTGAACATTTCATGGCAAATAGATACTTCTGTAATGTACTGTCTTACTAGGGTAGAACGGCTGGTGAGTGAACACTTAAGTGCTCAAGACAGGCCGGATCCAAGGGGAGGGCTCTGTTGGTGCTGGTGTCCAAGAAAAACTTGAATCCCTCCTATTGGCGCATTTGATTCATTAAAAATTGTCAAAAACAGATAAAAATTGAAAAAGTTATGGCCTCCCAAAGTAGAGGGGCGAAAGAACTCAAAAAAAAAATCACCAAACACTACAAAGCTGGTTCTTGAACATGCAAAACATTCCTTGTATGTTGCTTTATTGCTATTAGAGTTCAAAGATGATTTGTAGAACTAAAGGTGGTGCTCTTATAGCACTTTGAATCATTTTAAATGAACAAGAAATGAGAAAGCTAGAAGCTTTGAAAATATGAGGGGTCCAAAGAGAAAAAAAAGCAAAAAAGCAAAAAAAAACATGTTTTATGAGTCGGAAAGTTTTTTTTTCTTCTTGCTATTTTTTCATTACTCCTTCTCCTTTGCACTTCAAGGATGATTTTTAGAGCTTGAGGTAGCACTCTTGTAACATTTTAAATCACTCAAAATGAAGCACAGATGATGAAGATGTAAAGAAGTGTTCGATGACAAGGTAGTGATCGATGATGGGCAGTTCTACCCTACATGCACACATGTTCATCAGCACAGTTTGGTTCAGCTAGTCTTGATTTGGGGCAGTTCATTTACTATGGGTTTAGTATGGTTCACTGATGGTCGGACATTCAGTTAGAGCAATTTCATTTAGTAAAGTGCCAAACCGAGCACTGGGTGATATTCAAGTTACCATGGATCTTATGTTTGGTGAACAAACTCTCACAAAAAAACGCTATTGCCACCACCAACCTGGTCCCTGGACCCTAATCTTGCCCTTGTAATCGACTCCACAGAACAAGGGATTCCTGGCCAGTGCTTTACGCAACTTTAACTTTGAGTACCGTGCAATCATGGTAGCTTCTTATAAAAAATTCCACACAGAAAGATCATCCAGTTCCAAATTTGAACTGGTAATGTCCTACCATTGTACCAGAAACCCAAGCAAAGTTTGATGATCTTCAGGATCCCTTAAAGCTCAACTCTAGGACAGAAGTTTTGTGTATGTGTGAGAAGTTGTCCACTTCTCCTTTTAAATAATTAAATTTAGTTCTTTTGAGATCTGCTAAACACCTTTGTGGGCTAGTCCAATATCACTTTACAACTCAAGAGTAAAAACCCCATTCAAATTAAATATGTTAGATAAATATTGTCAAGGATTGACAGCCTTCACTAATTATGACAAATTTGATCACCCAAAATATAAAAATAACACACTAATTTCAACTACATGTGTTTTCTTCACTTGAAATCATCACAATTAGGATTTTCAATAAGACACATTTAAAATGGATTTCACAAGATATAACCTAGACAGGATCACCACTTGAAAAAAACACATCAAACATGACAACAGGTAGCCTGCGGCCCAGCTGCATACAACTTAAATAAGTCCTTTTTAAATTATCACATCTGTCAATAATAAATTATGGAAACATCTCATATATAACATTCCAACAGATCATTTTTGCTGTGCAGTATACAATTTACTTTAATAATATGCCCAAGTTTCCCACCTTCATCTCATCTGTCGTTAATGGAAATCCTCCCAAACTTCATCTGACCATTCTAGATGTGGGTTATCCTGAACTTTGTAGGAGTCGATCATCCTAGCTGAGAAATTAAGCCAAAATTCATCTAATTTTCTAGATGGAAATTATGGACCTAACTTTGTCCTAATCTGATTTTTTAAATGAAAATTACACAAAACATGCACTAATCATTTCATTTGTGTCACTCATTTTGCACTCATTTTGGGTTAAATGAGTGGGAAGTGAGTGAAATGACTAGTGGAAAGGGGACACGTTTGGTAATAGTTTGTACTACTGATTAGAGTTTTCCCATTATATTGCTGTTTTTACAATCGCATATGACATATTAGAGATATATGTAAAGTCAGGAAAAGACAGCACCAGTACCCTGAGTTTGGTCATACACAGGGTGAGATTTTTAAAAAACCTGCAAAAAAGTACATTAGCATTCAAGGGGGGGTGAAACTTAGAAAGCCATCAATTTTGATAGTTCCTGAGTTCCACCTTGTCTTTCTTTTTCCCTGAGCGCCTCCACTGCTGCTACATAGATTTTCACTGCTCCGACCTCTACAGGTACTATAATTCCTCTCGAACCTTGTGCATTAATTGCTGAGATTCAGCATTTCGTAGTGAGTTTCAGCATTTCATACTGAGATTTAATAAAATTTCCTTCCTTTACGGATACCACTAAAAGATTAGGGGGTGGAAGGAGGCTCAAAGACAGGGTGAAGACATGGTGAATTCGAGGATCTCTCTATTGTAATGATAGCAGGTCAATGGAAAGTAACTGAAACTGGGTGAAATGCTTTGTTGAAGAAAGGGTTTTCACTGGACTGATACAAACTGTTTTCGAAAATCTGCCAGTAAATGAAAAATAACAAATGGATGATTTGTGAGGAGTTTTGAATGAACTGGCATTGCTCCAGCGAAAAGAGATGACAGTTGTCACTTTTGAATGATTCCTAGGTTGACTCAATTCTCACAGCTCTGCATTTTGGTGAATGCTTGACAGACGCTGTGGTGTGACTGTGCATAGAGGGCTGGAGTAGAACATGTAATAGAAATTTATTGTTAGAGCAAAATCTGTGATCATAGGGGCCAAACAGAAAGATGTTCTTAACCCAAACTTAATCGGATCTTTCTAGATTGGAATTATACCTAACTTTCACAGTTAATTAAGTCTATTGGACATCCTGCTATATTAATCGTTGTATGGATTTATAGATTACTGATCTAGTAATCTAGAAGTTGGGCTAATCTACAATGTTGAGTTTGGGATAGTACTAGACATTGATCTAGATTGTTATTTGCAAGAGATTAGTCTACAGAATAGTACTGGGAGATTGCAGTAATTTTTTTGTTTTAACGAGGACAACTTTTCAGATACAAACATTCCATTGTGACTCCAGGGCCAAAACCCAGGAGATAGCCGTAGTCCCATCCCTCGCCAGTAGTCTTGGAGCCCAGTTCCTCCGAGCGTAACCGTACCTCGTTCAGCGCGAACAGTAAGGAAGCGCCCTGCAAGTTGCCGTACTCGGAGAGTGCGGTCCTCGTTGCTTGCATCTTGTCTTTAGGTAAGTTGAGAGATGCCTCGACTCCGTTTAGTAGTGCGCTGCCTCCGGTGTGCATTGCGAAGAACATCTCATCCCAACTGGGTCCGCCCACTACCTCCCTCACTTCGGTTAGGAATTTCGGCAAGTTAGCCGCGATTACTCCCGCCACGTGCTTGAGTAGATGGGAGTTCAATCCAGCTCTGGTTAGACGCCTAACGATCGCGTGTTCAGTGTTCGGCAAGAACGTCTCTCCGGCCCATTGAATCTCGTACAGGGGGCGTTCGTTGGGCTCGGGATCAGAGCCGACGATGAGAGCTACTCCTCCATCTCCGGTCAGTGCGGCTGCCACCAGCTCGTCGATTTCGTTCTCATTCGGTGCTAGATAACCGAGGATCGTACTTTCGACAACGACCGCCAACACTCTGGCGCCCTTATTGTTCTCTGCCAGGTCCTTGGCGACGCGCATGACGGCAGCACCACCGTTGCAACCACCCATGTACAGCATGACACGTCTAACAGTAGGGTTGAGACCCAAGAGCTTCGAGAGTACAAGATCCGCTCCAGGCATATCTATTGAGCTAGTTGTTCCAAACACCAAGTGGGTTATCTCGGAAACGGGATGGCCCCAAATCTTGATGGCTTTGAGTGCGGCCTCGTGGCCAAGCTTCGGAATCTCGACCACAGACATGTTGATACGCGTCTCTACAGAGGGAGCCATGTAAGTACAGATTTCCGGGTTTGCCTTCAAAACCTCCTCAGTCAGAATCATGTGGCGTTTCCTGATCCCCGTCTTATCACCTACAACACAAAGAATTCGTTGTTAAGTTCCGAGAAGTAGGCTCTGGTCCGGCCACTCTAGCTGGTTTTCAACCTACACTAGCTAGCTTGAGGGCCAATTCAGGATCAGCTTCAGCTTGGTTTAAGAGCGCCATTCGTTATCGCCATGGCAGCAACAAGTTCGCACGATGCATGAACCTTACAGATCGATGCAACAGGAAGATTGACTAGTGTGGAACCTGGAATTGCATGAATTCACTGATTCGCAATTCACTCGTCATACGAACTGAGTTGATCGTGGTAAAGAATTGACGATCGGGACTAACAGAAACGCAAAGTCTCGCTGCTCTAGCAGATTATGGATGTACTTGGATATGAACTCAGTTGGGCAGACGCATCAGATGAGAATTGACGCAGACTGCAGCTTGATAATATTACCAAATTCAGTGATCAAAAAAGACGTGAGTCTCCATCCTATAAACCCAAGAACTAAGCAAAGAAACACGTTCCAGCTCAATTAATAATTTCAAGGAAAGTCGGACCCGAGAGGGCAAAGCATGTCAGTTTCAGGTGACAAACCGCAAAGAGAGATTAATTAAAAAGACGTACAGAGGAACTTGAACTTGGCCTTGAGCTTCTCCTTGTGGTTGAGGTTGCAGAGGTTGAAAAGATAGTCTGGGTAGGTGTCTTGAAGGTAATACGTGGGTGGGACTGCAATATCCATCGCCAATATCGTTGCTGGCCCTTTGGCCGGCATCTGTAACGATCTCCCGACGTTGCCGCTCAGATGCTGGAGACCATTATGCTCGCTGATGACATTCGATGTCACCAAATCTCCACTTGGTGCCATGACGCAGCTACAAAACCCAACCGCCCGCTCTTGGAGATGAATGTAGAAACAGATGACTAACTAGGTCGATCTCACAGATCCAGCTGCACTACAATAGTAGAGCTTAGTATATGATCTGCCCTAATCAGAACTCTATTGCAGATGTTGGCACTAGACCCAGGACTTCGCAGCAGTTGTGAAAGGATGTCTCTCTGATCTGATCAGCTATGGCGCTCCTGTGCAGTACTGACCCCGGCTCTGAATGCAAGCGATGATTGTGAGATGAACATTACTAGCTGAGGACTGTTATATAATAGTTCTGAACCTGAATGCTTGCTTCTGGGTTTGGTCGATTTCATGGATTTATTCAAGCCAAGGGTCCACTACCAGGCGTCCATTGGTGCTTTAGACTACGGCAGGCAGGAAGTCTAAAGCTTACACCTTTTTCGATTGAAGCTTCTAGTATTCAAAAGTTGATAATGATGTATGGGACCCGTGGTTTTTTTTGCGGGAAATTTTCGTATCACCCTGGCTTTAAAATTTCAAAAAAAAAAGAAATGGAATATTCTGCTGTAAATAGCTTTTGCCCAAAACAGAAGGGAAAATTTGGTTGCTTACTTGGGATAACCAGGGAGTTGGGTCCAGTGATCTTTTGTTGGGACAAAATTTTGCCGAATTTTGACCTGAAAAGTATGATCAAGCTATGCCAACAATTTTTGATCCAAAAAATGACCCAAATTCTTGAGATTTCAAGGATTGTTTTTTATAAAATCGTCTGACTTTTATGGTAAGTTCCATTAGGTGGCCAACTGTATAGAAGGATTCTTATTTTTCAAAAAAACTTTCATATCTGATTTGTTGTCTACTTTGGGTAAGTACTTTTCTAGATGATCCTCACTTTGAGTAAATAAAAATATCACCGCTAGTGACAAGCACAAATCTTGGGGGGGGGGGGGGGGGGTTTCAAAGAAACTAGAAAGATACACACTGGCAAATTGGAATTGGGCGCGTTCCAGATCAACGATTGGAGAAAGAGTACTAATGTTACCTTATTTTCCGAGTTTACCATTTCATTGATGATTTACTGCTGACATCTCCAATTGCGTACTGCTTTCAGCTAAAACAGAGATGATTTTTAGAAGGGAATTGCTTCGGATTATCGGTTGTGTTTTTAGATTTGTGCAAAGCAGACAGTTGGCGACTCTGACACCCCACCCTGTACATTGGTAGAGGGGGTTCTAGGGGTTTTTTAAGGGTTTTTTGTTGTAGCAAAAGTGTCAATCATCTAGGAAATAATTTAACCAAATCTGGTTACATGTACCAGATATGAAAGTAAAAGAAAAAAATAGCATCCTTATATATTCTTGGCTACATGGCTACATGTAGTAGAACTTATTGTAAAAATCTGGTGGCAATTTGAGAAAATAAAAATCGAAATCTGGCGAAATTGAGCCAATCTTTCCTATGGGTTGAAATCATATTTTTCAGGTCTAAATTTGGCAAAAATATGCCAATGAAAAAATCACTGTTAGCGTCTTAGCCTTAGCTACTAGGGTAACTAAATGTCCTTAGTAAATAATGTTTTGCTGCGACTTCCATTAGTGGTTTGAATTTTGGACATGTGACCCTTGGTAAGAGTTCTGTCAGAATGTCAGCCATTGAGCAGCAGATTAATAATTTGTGTCAAGGCTTATTTGGTTGTAGAAGAGAACGCCCTTTTTGACCGGAATTCCACTCAGCACCTTTTTGTTAACTACTAACTTGCTCAGAGGTGCACCCTCTTGAGCCAACAATGGAGACTGGCTAATGTGTCGTTGCTTTTGAGGAAAGGACTTTCAGCATGTTGTGTAGGACCAAATTTATCACTGAAAGTGATGGTCCAGTGTTAATTTAGAAATGGGTCCTACATGTAAAGAGCTAGGTGCTGCAAGCCCTTTTTAATTGGGCTACGTTGAGTCATGCCTTTAGGCAAGGACTACGCATTCATTTTGGGTCTACAACACCCAAACACTAGAAGTAGCTTGCACCTTATGAATTTAAATAAATGACCATTAAATACAAAGGCATGTAAAATGTTCAGTAGGTAAACATAGTTGAAAAGACTAAGTATTTTGGATCTAAAGCTTTAGAAATATGTAAAGGGATGTAAATGATTGATATTCCACTCCCATCAAAGATGTATTCCATTAATATGCATTTTATTATTTTGTTCTTGTGCAATTTTGATTTAATTGTGTTATAATCTTACGTTAAAGGAATAATATCATCGTATGAAGCTAGTGAATTTCACACCTTTATTCCTCAAAGTCTGGCAACACAAGTCCTCCAGTTCTATTTACTTTGCATGCAAATGCAAAGGGATTTAGCTTTTTTTTTTGGCTTTCTTTCTTTCTTTTCTAAGACTGACCACAGAAGTACAGGTTTAGCAACCTCTTTAGAGAAAATTGCAAGGAAAGGAAAACCCAAAGGACCTCACAAAACCACAGGTTAAATGTAGAATAATGCATATACCTCATATCCTCCATTAATCCGCAATTTCATTTTTTTCAAAATACCAAGGTGTCTTGGCAGGTAAAATACAAACCCATATGCAATTATTCATGAATTATTCATGGCAATTTGAAAAGGTGAGGAGTAAGTGGCTGTGGCTACCTTTTATTTTAATTAGGCATATTCTCACTCCCTAGGAACTTAAGCACTCAAAATTAGGTGACAATCCAAGGCAGCATATGGTAAGTGTGTTGGCAAAATATTGTCCCTTCTTGCTCCTTAGAAACTTAAGCACTCAAAATTAGTTGATGATCCAAGGCAAAATATGATAAGTGTGTTGGCAAAACATTGTCCCTTTTCACTCCTTAGGAACTTAAGCACTCAAAATTAGATGTGATCCAAGGTAACATATGATAAGTGTGTTAGCAAAACATTGTTCCCAATGAAAGATTGTATGGTGATCAAGGAGATGGAAATGTAAGAAACATGATGATCATTTTCATTTTGTAGGCGACCAATTAGCAATCTTGGTTGTTTAATATTAGGACACAAAGAAACAAAATGAAAGAAATTGCAAAAACAAAATAACAAATGGATTTGGGGAAAAGAGGGGCGGGAGGTGGGGGGGGAGGGGGGGTTGAATCCCGATCCTTAAGGATCTTGCCCATTGCAACCCAACCCAAATCTACACAAGCCACACACATTAAAACCATACCTACATGCCCACATTAATAAGAAGTTGTTAATGCATCACAACAAAACCACTTGTACAACACCCACCCACAATGCAACAATAACATAAAATAAATAGCACACATGCAATGTACAGAAATTGAAAGAAACACAATTTGATTCAATGAAAAAGAACTGCGGTGGAAATCCAAACCTCCATTAATTTATATAATGCTTAGGAGCAACATACATCAAATACTAAGCTAAAATGTTGATCAACAATTATAATATTCATGCCAACAACCATAGCAAATAGCTTGCTACCATATAAGCTACAAGTGCAATAACCAATAAAACATTTGCACCATGAGCTATTAGTAGAAGACATAAAAAATCCAACAATGAACTACATATCTCACCTTATTAACATTCCAATCCTTCATGGCATCCCCAAAAGGAAAACTATCCAACGTGTAATGATCTTGTGCAAATGTTTTAACAACCAAATCTAGATGTTTAGTTAATTGGTTGCGCAACTTGGATTTTAGGAAAGACAAGGTGGAAAAACAACATTCATTTTTTAAACTACCTAAAATCATAGCTATAGACAACTCTACCAATGCAAAGTACTTTGATAGTCAGTGTTGCAAGATATTGTTGGATGCTAAAGTAGATTAAAGTTGGTTGATAGGGTTGCAAACCAATGGTGGTTCTAGAGCAACAACATGGTTGCTCTACATAGTGATTTAAAAAAAGGAAGTTCCAAGATCAAGCTTGGTTTCATTAAAAAAGGTTGAGATTTTCACCTAATGAATCATTGCACCAATGATCTTTTCAAAACAAAATTAAACCTTTGATAAGGCTAAATGTCCCTGAAATGTTTCCTTAGCAAGAAGTTTGAGCCAACACTGAGGATAGATGATCTACCTATTGCATTCATCAATTCCTAGCTGGGGAACCATCGCTTCAATTCCTTGATAAAAAATATGGCAACATGTGAACACTGCACCTTAATAACTTCAAAAGTTAATATCTAATCATCATGTGTAGCTTGAATAAACACCCTAGTAAGAGGACATTCTTTATGCAATTGGTATTACCTGCCCATAAAATAAAAAACCACAAACTGGATGTTTGTTGCAAAATTGGTCCACCAAGCTATCAACAATTGGTCATTGTTGCTTTCATGTAAGTCCAAGAACATTTTGAATTATTCTGCATTATACTTCTTTTGAGGATTTGAATCAAATTATCATTACTACAAAATGTGGGTGCAATTCACTAGTCCTATTCACTAGACCAATGAATTCACTACTTTCCAACTAATTTTTGTTTACTAAGACTAGTGAATTCACTCAAATTTAATGAAATCACTTGACATACAAGGACACCTTTTGTTGTAGTGTATACAATTCAACACAACACATTTTCACAACATTAACAAAATCACACAAATGTGTCACAAGCTTATGCAAACTTGATAAACACATTTTCATGGACCCATCGAACTTTGAAAAATCATAACTTTTAAATAAATATTTTCATAATTTTTTTTAAATGAATACATTTATTAGGTTCCATGGATTTTGAAATTTCAATAATATCAAGATTATTGTGTATTGTTTATGTTTCTAATCATTGGACTTAGAAAAAAATTCAAGAATGTAATGTTGGTTCTTTTCCTTGAACTTTTTGATCAAGAATACAAATTTGAACATAATTTGGGAATTTTTTTGAGAATATTTTTCCAAGGTAATTTGGAAATCATTTTATTTTCAATTTTTTATTAGGCAATTGATTAAGTAAATATAAATTTGTTATGAATTTTCAAAGTTAAGGTTATCAAATTTTTAAGGGGACATTTTAATTTAAAATACAATTTTTTAACAATTTATAATTTTTTAATTCCGTAATAAATTTCAAGCCATATATTAGTGCATGCAATTGATAAACATGAGAAAAAAATAACTTATAGTTGTGAAAACATTTAAAGTAAATGTCCCCAAGAAAATGATTTGGTTATTTTTTGTTCCTTAACCATTCCTTGTGGTGGTTTTTAGTGATATCACCCAAGGATATTTTTCCCACAACTCCATCTTATCCAAAATAAATCAATTTGCTGCCAATATAATCAAATGTCAAGCCCCCATACTCCATGAAAGACCTTATAATCAATTGAGTTAAATTATTAACATTACCCACCAATCACCTTTTCCAAATTCAACAGTAATGGAATCCTTTTAAAATTGTCAACAACATAGGCATGAACATTTCACCAAGCTGAAAGCATCATCAATTAAACACAAAACGTTGTTGTTCATGCAATCATATTTTTGCACATAAATGCAAAAAAGAAAAGTCAAAATGTTTTTAATCATTATTAGTAAACCATCATGTTGTTCAATAATGGGTTTATAATTTGTTGTATACAAAGTTTGAAAAACTTTCACATAATAAAAGTAGGTTGAAAACATTTTTGAAACATATTAAACAAAATGTGTTCAAAAATATTTTTACATTAAAAAGCTTGATATATTATTACTTTTAAAGTAAAAATTAAAGCACATAAATACATTTTAGAGTAGTAATATCCAAGAAAGTAACCCCAAAAAACAAATCTCCTATTTTAAACCTATTTTATGAAACAAATGCCTCGAAAGTAGAAAAAAATCTACTTGTAGTTTTGAAAAATCTATTTAAATGGACATTAAACATGTTTTTTTATATTATCATTGGCATAAAATCAAAGAACATGCCCATATTGATCATTGGAATAAATAATATTTTAAAATTTATTATATGAAAGTGTATTTTATGGCTACTTTCCATTTATCCAAACAAGTATCACGAACTGTTTAATTGATCGTGCTTTCACCCACCAAGACTAGTTGTCGATTGTGGTAACCATCATAGCTGATAGCAAGCTATTTAATTTTTTGCACAACAACTATAGTGAATTCAATGACAATCTAATGCATGCTTTCAACCATTTACCAACCAATGGAATTAGATTAATGTTTATGCGAAGTGTTCTTCACCTTCAAAATATCAAAAAGTTCCTTCATATTTTCAAAATTTGTCATAGGCTAGCCAAGTTTCAAGAGCCAAAAGATGGCCACAAATTGAATGAACTTACACTTCTTTTCATTAGTTACACTAGAACCAATCACCATTTAAGCAATAGTATTCTAACCCCTACTAGCCCACATTCGTTCATTCTTGGCATGCTGATTATTAATAGACATAAAATATTGCCCCATAATAAGTCCAAGACATGCAACCTTACATTTCTTCCTACTTGCATGCTTCTACAAACTATCAAACTCAAGAATTAATAAATTTTCCCTCCCATTGAACTCATTGCAAATCTTGCAATGAACCATGTTAAGCTTCCCATCACACCCAACCACAACCTTAACCCAAGGTAAATTTGTAACCCGCTCCTCTTGGAAACCCAATTTAATTTACATTCCCTTTTTTATGTTTATTCTTTGAAGGTTCAAAAATTATAGCTAGAAGATCAAGATCAAAATTTTGAAACTAAACCAAATTATCATGAAGATGATGGTGATAAAGGAAAAACAAGGTTATGGATTTGAGTTTGAAATGATGAAGTTATGTTTATAGAAGACAAAGGCTTAACACTAAAAAACATCTTGTAGCCCACTTGTGGCTGCAATGGATTCATGATGAGATGAAGATGATAAGACAAAAAATGTAAGAAGAAAACTTAGAAGAGAAAAATGGATAGGAGAAAACACAAGAAATTAAATGAAGAAAAAATGAAATAGGTAGAATTTAGAACCTTAAACCTCGTAGCAATGTGATGGTAATGTGATGAATAAAGGGATGAACAAACAAGACTATACCTAAGAATTCAATTGTAACTTGAAGAACAAATAAAAACTCAAAGTAATGTGATGGCAATGTAATGAGCAAACACAATGAGCACACCAAAACAACCTCAGACATGATCATAGAAGATGAATAGATTAAAAAAGGCTTAGAGCTTCAAGATCCCTAAACCCTAATTAAATGTGATGAATAATCATGATGAACAAAGACCAAAAAAGCTTAAACACAATGAACAGATTAAAGAAAATTCCTAAAACACAATGAATAAATTGAATGAAACTTAAACATACGATGAGTAGAAACAAAGCTTAGAGCTTCAAGAACCCTAAACCTTAACCAACATGTCAATGAACATAAACAAATTTCAAAGCTTCAAAATCTTTAAACCCTAACCAACACAATGGAAACATTGAATAGACATGAAGCTCAAAGACAATCTAACCTAAAACACAATCTAAGCACACATGATAACAAATAAATAAAAAACTCAAAATTTCAAAATCCTTAAACCTTAATTTAGAATGGTGGTAGCACAGTGAACATACACATTACATAATGAACATAACAACAAAAGTTCACAAACAATGAATAACATGATGAACACACAATGCAAAACAAAATGCAACCCAATGAACAAAGAAATGAGCATAAAACAAAGTATCTCTAGAGCTTGTAATGTAAAAACTTAGAAAATCTCGAAATAAAGTTTGATTTGCAAATTAAATAGGTAAGGAGTAAGTTTAATTGGATGTTGAAACGCCCTTTATGCGTTCCAACCTCCTTTCCTTTTGTGCTCCATCTCTAAGTCCAATGGCCTTCTATCCAATTCCATGAAAGTGAAGATCTCCATATGTTGCCTTTTGCCATAAATTTACAAAACCATCAATTCTACAAACTGAATGCTTGCAACTCCAAGTTATGTCACCTTGTTAACAATGGCGCCAAAAAAATGTAACAACAACTCACTACAACATACTAAAAACAAAAAGACCAGGCAATTTTCTGTATAAACATGTAAAGGCAACTCATAGAAAGAAATGAGGGAATGTTTGTGATGAAAATGGACATCATGTGCAAATAAAGTGCGATGTCACCTCACAAAAAGTAGAACTAGGTTGGCTAAAAACCTTGGAAAAGAGGAGTAGCTATGGTGATGGAGGTGGGTGGGAGGTAATTGATTGTTGAAATTGACAAGATTAGCAATAAACATTGGTAACCTCAAGTGGTTCTAGATGGAGATGTCAACAATTTCTAAACCCTAATCAATCATACCCATGGTTAACCTTTGATCAAATGGTTAGGATTATGGCAAAATTGTAAAAAAGAACCATTTGATTTTACAAGGGTGGTAGAATGAACCATTGGGATATCACCACTTGGTGAAATTTTGCCCAAAAAAAATTGATCCAAAACAAGTGGATTTGTTGCAGAGTTTTGAATCAATTAATCTTTTTTTTCAATAATTACATGCAAAAAAAAAAAAAACCTATAATCTAGAGCTTTTATGTATTCTTAGTAAAAGAAAATGGTCTTACTTAAATGTCCACCTCACTAATTGCTTTATGTTCCTATGAAGGGTAGACAAGTTGGTAATAGGAACACTTAGGGCTTAGAAGGAAGGGTCATTCTATCATCAGTTTAGTTGGCAATGGAGTCTTAAAGAAAGATTGTAGAGTGCCTCTAAATGCCCCCAACATAGTTCAGAAATGAGGGAGATCTCATTGGTCAAAGGTGAGAACCCTTAGAGGTTGGAAAAAATCTTTAATAAACACATGTACTCCAACCCTATCACTAGACAACTTGCATCCTATGATCAACAATTGGATTGATGACAAATGGACAACATTTATCACATAAGAAAAACGAATGAAGATGAAAGCCAAACTTGTTTTGATGTAAAAATGTTCATCAACCAACAATGGCTGGGATCAAATCTTGGAAAAACATGTTTTCCCATCCATAGTGATAAGGTAAGTTGTGTTCTTCTAAACTATTTTTTTCACCTCATCAAAGACACCACCATGTTAAGCTTGACCTCCCCACTATGCATCATCTAATGGGACTTTCCCACTTCCTCTTTTGGTCTCTATTCTTCTTTAATGAAGTGTAGATAGTTTTGCCTTGACATTAGTTGCAGCTAATGGAGCAATCTTCATGTTCATGTTCCTTTTCTCATCCCAATCACTTCCAATTGCCTCATCCTTGCCTAGTTGATGGAGTTTTGTCCTTGCATTATTAATGCATCTTCATCTTTGATGCAATTTCAGATTCCTAGTGTTTTTTTCAATCAATTCCAAGCAAGCTCCTTTTAATGCTCTTTATTTGGTTTTGTGTGTGATTCAAGTTTGGAACACCACACTTTGTTGGTTAGGTGAATTCATATTGCTTGTGTTTGTGGGCATGTCATGCAATACAAGTGATGTTTATCATCCTTATTATTGGGTTTCCAATATCCCCCCTTTTAATTTTCCATCATTATGTTCTAGTCATGAACTTTTGTGCTCTTAGTTTTTATTCTTGTCCTTTTCAAATTTTCATCATTGTGTTTTGATCATAAATTTTTATGTCCTTAAGTTTGTGTATTAATTATGTTATTATGTTCTTGGTTTTTAAATATCCCACTCCTTTTCATGAACTATTCATTGTCATGTTTTAATCATGTTCCTTATGCTCCTATATTTTCAAGATCCCCCCTTCTTCAGTTATTCATCATTGTCTTTTAATCTTGTGTTCCTAGGTTCTAAAGATCCCCCATCTTTATAAGTTGTTCTTCATTATGTTCTTATGTTCTTGGATTTTCAAAATCTTGCTACTCCCAACTATTCATCATCATGTTCTAGTGGTTCTTAGTTTTTCAAGATCCCCCCAAGTGTAATTGTTCATCATCATGTTATGGTCAATTCTTGGTTTTTCAAGATCTTTCCCCTTCCTAACTATTCATTGTCAATTTTTAGTTTCTCAAGATCTCACCCATCCCCCCCCCCCCCCCC
>Ga0209611_10001347_pt1 | contig 41387 bp, 36 predicted proteins | sample S1TSphgellanicum_3_FD_187693 | JGI IMG/M metagenome (GOLD analysis project Ga0209611, IMG submission 187693) | Host-associated microbial communities from peat moss isolated from Minnesota, USA - S1T2_Fc - Sphagnum magellanicum MG (SPAdes) (version 2) | ecosystem: Host-associated > Plants > Peat... | reverse complement strand
AAAAAAAAAAAAAAAAAAAAAAAGCCTGATGTAACATTAAATGGATCAAAACAAAGTCCCAAACGGAATCATATTAAAATATTGTTAGAAAGAAATTCCAAATAATAATAATAATAATATAATAAAAAAAGAAATTCACAAAATTAATTAAAAATACATGTATTCATTTTCACAGTGCAGTCAGTTGTGCACTTTGTGTACCTACCTACTGGATTTCCTGCCTACTAGATTTCATACCTACTGGTTTTCCTACCCACCAAATTTCATACCTACTTGTTTTCCTACCTACTATATTTCCTACCTACTGGTTTTGTACCTACTATATTTCCTACCTACCTCACCCCCTCCCCTCCCCGGGCGGCGCCTTGCTCTCTCTCTCTCTCTCGGCTGCTCGCTGCGAAGAAGGCGTCGTCGTTGTCGTCGTGGGCGTCCTCTCGCGCTTCGTTTGCTTGCTGTTAGCTCCCTCTGTGGCAGTTTCTCACAACTCGTGAAATTGTTAGTGCATTTGCTTCAGTTTCCGGAAAGCCATAAATCTCCAAACAAGCCTTCGACATTTTTGCATGCTGGATTCAATAAAATAATGCTGTCCAGTTGTGAGTTGAGCTGATTTCAGTTTGCATCTTCAGAACTGTTTCCGGTCCTCAAGGTTTTTTCAGCTCCGCGAGAGAGACGGGACGGGGACAGGGACAGGGGGAGAATTTCGGAAATTTAGTGAGCTCGAGACATAGAGAGAGAGAGAGAGAGAGAGAGAGAGAGAGAGAGAGAGAGAGAAAAGAACATCAGATTAGGTTGCAGCGGTTTTGCAGTCATGTGTTGGAGTTGAAGAAATGTGAACTGATGAGTAGCTGCGGGGTCTTCTCTCTAGCTTCGTACCCGAAGAACCTGAACATACAAAGACCGGAAAAAAATAAAAATACCCATCGCCATTTCCGACGAGCGAGCTGGGGGAAGAAGACTGGCAACTCTTCTGTTTGTTGTACTCGTGTTGCGGAAGTCGTCTTCAGATTACAGTTTCATGAACAGAAGAGAGTCCGGCAATCCATAGCTGCAGCAGCTCGCCTTACAGAATTGCACGATCTGTGAAGAAGAAGGGAGGGAGGGAGGGCAGAATGCATGTACAAGTGTTGAAGTCTTAAAGCAGCTGGGGTGAACTCCAAAGCCTGAAGTTGGGGAAGAAGAAGAAGGATTCAGGAGCAACGTCCTTTCTCATTGTTCTCAGAGCTGATATGGGTCGGATACCAGCTGCAAGAAGAAGAGGAGCGGCAGCAAAGGCAGTTCCTGAAGTTCACCTCTTGGTCCGGATTCTGTGCATTTGTGCCTTGCTATACAATGCAGGTAGCAGTTGGTTTCTGCTCACTTTCTGGTACTATGAGAGAGAGAGAGAGAGAGACGCTGGGACTAAGAAAAGCTAGAGGGTGTGGTGGTGGTGGTGGTGATCTTGCAGGTGCTTCAGTAGGGGTGAACTATGGAACACTGGGAGACAATCTACCAACGCCAACACAGGCAGTGGAGTTGTTGAAGGAGCAAGGAATCACGCAGGTACGCATCTTCGACACCAATCCCGCAGTGCTGCAAGCATTCCAAGGATCCAACATTCAGCTCATCGTGGGAGTCTTGAACTCGGAGCTTATCACGATAGCGCAGAGCAACGACACTGCCACGACATGGGTGAAAGAGAAAGTGCTTCCTTTCGCAGCTACCTGCAACATCACTTGCATCGCAGTGGGCAACGAAGTTCTGACCACAACGACGACGACGACGACGACGGCGGCGGCGATGATGGGAGACGGTGATCCTGCGACTAATCTTTCTGCGACTGATCTTTCTCTTGCTCTTCTACCTGCCATCACCTTCATTCAAGCGGCGCTCGTGTTTTTCAACTTGGAGAACGCGATCAAAGTCTCGACGCCATTCTCGACTGATCTTCTGACGAGTACGTTTCCGCCGTCGACTGGGGAATTCAACAGCAGTTTCTCGACGACCATAGTGGAGCCTCTCTTGAACTTCTTGTCTGAGACAAGCTCCTTTCTCATGCTCAATGTGTATCCCTACAAGGCTTATGAGCAAAACCCACAGACCATCACTCTGGACTTGGCTCTCTTTCTCCCTAATCCTGGAGTCCTGGATTCCGGCAATGGGTTCTTGTACAGCAATGCTTTTGATGCGCTTCTCGACGCGGCTTACATCGCCATGGCTGCTCTCAACCACACGGACTTGGTCATTGTTGTGAGTGAGACTGGATGGCCATCTCTTGGGGATCCCAATCAGCTCGGATTGTCGAGCTCCAATGCCCAGACTTACAACAGTAATGTGCTCAAGCATGTGTTGAACAAAACTGGTACCCCTGTGCGGCCTGGAGTCGAGATTGTCACATATCTGTATGAGCTTTTCAATGAGGACAAGGAGCTTGGAGCTTTGTCAGCTCGCAATTTCGGTCTTTTCCATGCTGATATGTCTCCTGTCTATCCCATTGATCTCTCTGGAGCAAGCGAGACCGCTCTTTCACCTCCCTTGAATCCAGCTTTGATGAATCACTCTTGGTGTATTGCGAAACAGGTGAGAACCAAAACAAAACCCGAGAGTTTTTCCAAAATTCAAAGGGTTTAGGGTTCCATTGATCTATCTCTCTGGAACAAGCAACACCACTCTTGCATCTCCCTTGAATCAAGCTTTGTTGAATCATTCTTGGTGTAGTGCAAAACAGGTGAGAACCAAAACCCAAGTTTTCAAACTCAAGGGGTTTAGAGTTCAGGGTTCCATTGTTCTATCTCTCTGGAACAAGCAAGACCACTCTTGCATCTCCCTTGAATCAAGCTTTGTTGAATCACTCTCGGTGTATTGCAAAACAGGTGAGCCAAAAACAAATCCAGAGTTCTCGAATTCAAAGGGTTTATGGTCCTGAGTTTTGTTTTTTGTTCATTGGTTTAATGGGGTTGTCTTGAAGTAGAGTATCATCAGTTTGTTGTTGTTGTAAATGAGAGAGCTCAGAGAGAGTGTGTGTTTTCTCTTGAAAACACACACTGAATTCAGTCAGTGTGTGTTCTTGAATCTCTTGAAACCTACCTACCCATTTGGTGTGTGTGTGTGTGTGTTTTCTGTCTTGCACCCAGGGTTTAGGATTTGGAGTCACATTGGCAAAAGGAAAAAAATGGAGTCAGTTGAGGAGTGTACCTATTTCTCTACTGAATTCAGTTGTCCCTGAAATCTCTTGAAATCACCCGTGTTGTGTCTGTCTGGCACCCCAGGTTCAGGGTTTTGAGTCAAAGTGGAGAAAACATAAAAACAAATAATGGGGTCAGTAGAGGAGTTTTTTCTCTACTGAATTCAGTTTTCCCTGAATCTCTTGAAACCCATGTTGTGTCTGGGACTCGGGGTTTAGGGTTTTGAGTCCAATTGGGAAAGAAAAAAAGAAGAGAGGTGAATTCAATGGTTTTTTGGTGCCTTGAATTTCTTGAATTGTCATGGTCAGCATATCTGATGTTTTGATCCTGAGCTTCCATTGAACTTTTGTGGTGAGTAAAATTTAGGGTTTTGGGTGTGTGATGGTTTTGATCTTGAGGAGCTTCCATTGAACTTTCATGGTGAGCAAGAATTAGAGTTTAGGGCGTGTGATGGTTTTGATCTTGAGGAGCTTCCATTGAACTTTCATGGTGAGCAAGAATTAGAGTTTAGGGTGCATGATGGTTTTGATCTTGAGGAGCTTCCATCGAACTTTCATGGTGAGCAAGAATTAGAGTTTAGGGTGCATGATGGTTTTGATCTCGAGGAGCTTCCATTGAACTTTCATGGTGAGAAAGAATTAGAGTTTAGGGTGCATGATGGTTTTGATCTTGAGGAGCTAACAGTTTTAAGGAGTATATCTGGATCAACTCTTCAGTTAAGAAAGCATGGGGAGGAGAGTGCCCTAGGAGAGAATCAACAGATGGGTGGGAGTGGTGGAGTGAGCCACCAATTGTTGTGCTCAAATCTTTTTCTGGAGAGCAAATCAACTGACAGATGTAGTGCTTTGATGTGGGTTTGTGATTCTTGGGGGGAGAAAAAAGGGAGTAAACGAGAGCAGTTTGCAAGCAGACATTGATTACGCATGTGGTCTTGGGGGAGCTAACTGTTTGCCTATACAACCAGGCATGCCGTGCTACTTGCCCAACACACGGTTCTCACATGCCTCATACGCCATAAACAGCTACTACCAGGAGGACACCAATGCACCTGAAGCCTGTGACTTCGAAGGCACTGCAATAATCACTACAACAGATCCAAGTAAGCAAACATCATGTCCCCGACACAACAGAAGTTTTTCTCTGTTAGCACTGCCAATGCACATTTGTTCTTCAAGTGAAAAAACACCCAAACAAAAAACTCGTTGATGTGCAAATGTGCTTTTGCTCTTCATGTAAAAAGTCACACAAACAAAACTTTTGTTTTCTTTTGCGAAAACCTGGATGTGTAGCAGCTGGGCTAAAAGATGGGTCTGGTGGTGGTGGTGGTGGTGATGCTATGTGTAGGTTATGGAAATTGTACATATCCATCCAGGTATTTAAGCTTCTCCTTGTTACTGTTATATTGGGGAGTTCATGATTTATGAGCTTTGTGGTCGTATTTTTTCCTCAATGTGTTTGTTTTGGCTGACGCTTCAATCATCTGTGGGTGTGTATCTATCTGTGTGCAGCACCCAAATGGCAGCTGGGCCAAAATCTGGAAGTTCCTTGCTGCTTCAAGTGGGAGTCCCTCATCTCCTTTGTTCAATGCTCCTGGTGTTGCTGATGTTGAATCCAAGATAATCATCTCTGATGTCAATTCTCCCCCGACATGCTTAAAATTTATTATTTAGATAACACACATTTCCCTAACAACAACAGTACCTCATGATGATCTTAAAACAAGGCTGTAGGTCTAGTCTGTCCCTGTAGTGAGAGCAAGCTCAAAGGCATACTCCAAAACAGATAGTTACAAAACAGGAAAGCAATTTGATTGAGCTAAGTTTTTAAAGGTGACTATTCCAGTGATCACACAGGAATTCTATGAAGGGTGTGGATTTTATTTTTATTTTTATCTTTCTTTTCTTTTCTTTTCTTTTCTTTGCTGCAAGTGGTTCTTCTCATGTGAAAGAACCCGACTCGAGAGTTGGGTGGAAGTCAAGTGCCTACTTGTGTAGTAGTGTCTTGAAAATTGAGAGCATATCAATGAGAGAATAAAGATGAGTACAAACACAAATTTTACAATGAGCTCTCCACCCAACCTTAGTATCACACAAGTTGTTAAAAACTTATGTAACCTAAACCTAAACTCTTGAGCTTTGGCTTTACTCCTGATAAGTATTGACCATCCTCCCACATGCATGTATTACTTTCCCCTAGTATTACATGCACAAGATCATCATCCCATGCAAATGTTACCTCACCTAATAGAGGTGCACATCACATGTAATGAGTTACGTAAATAAATGTAAGTCAAGTATCTCATAATTCCAAAAAGTTAAATGCATGAAGCACAAACATTTGATAATAAAAATAATTTGGTAAAAATATCGTATAGGATGTTGATATCTGACATAGTGATGTACAGTGTACTTATTTATTTATTTATTTATTTAATTTCTTGACTATATTTCCACATTCTTTTATTGCATTTGTTTAACATGAATTTGCACATTGGTTGACATGTTTAGTATTTCAAAGACCCTTAATTGATAGCACATAATATGATGGAACTTCTAGATGTCAAACATGCGACAATCTCAATCTCTAAGAGAAGTTAAATTTTTAGATACACAATTTGTAAAAGGTTGTTAAATTTTTTAATAATTCTTTTGGATTTAAGTACAATATTTTATGATGATGAAGAATGATGAATTAATATGTGTGTCTAGTTGAAATGTTCCAAATATGTTTTTAAAACATAAGAAAAAAAAATTGCACACAACTATGTTCAGATTTTTTTTAAATGGTTTAAAATATATATTTATATATGTTTGATTGAGATATATGGTCATAATCAAGGTACAAAATTCATTGATTTACTTGAAGGAATTATATCGAAAGCCTTCCAAAATTAAAGTATAAAAACTTGTTAAAGATTTTGAAAATATCCCACGTAAATGAAAATTTCACTTATTAATATTTATTATACACATGTAGAGTTCATTTTGATGGAATGTTTGTAGTTCAAAATCCAAGGCATGAATATAGTGGGTGTCACAATTTGGTTATTTAACTCCCAATAACTTGTGCGATTCAATAATAATTTATCTCCCTCACATTGTTTCAAATATGTTAAGCAACCATGTTAGTGATTATTGGTGATTTCAATCTCTTGCAATGAACAAATTTTTTGGTGATTTCAATCTCTTGCAATGAACAAGTTTTTTGGTATTTTCAAATCTTCATGGGTGTGGTGTTTTCTTTCTTATTACCCTTTTTCACATCATTTTTTATTAATTTGACATTTTATTATGACAAATTTTAGAAGATGTCGCATCCAAAAAGATGCATCAAGATCAAAAAAAAAAGGGATGAGGTTACCCTAAACTACCAAAAGTTGGGTCCTTTGAAAACCCAAAAAAAATTCCCAGAAAAATTATACCAACACTCACTTTTCAATGATTCATTTTTAATTGGCTGCTGGTTTGAAAATTCTAATTATCTTTTTTATTGAAATTTCATTCTTGCATTAAAAACCTACATAGTCATGTAAATTGATTTTTTTGTCTGTAATTTCAACAAATTGTTAACCAGTTGGAGTTGGGATCTATGGTTTGGTGAAAAAGGTTTAGGATTTGATTGTTTGGTGAATAGGGTTTAAGATTAAAAAGTTTAGCAGAAAAGGAAATTTCTTGTGCAGAAAGTTTAGGATTTTGATTGTTTGGTGAAAAAGGGTTCAAGATGAAAGTTTGGCAAGAAGAGAGAATTTTGGTGAAAATTATTGTTTAGGATTTGATTGTTTGGTGAAAAGGGTTTAAGATTCAAGTTTAGCAAGAAGAGAGAAATTTGGTGAAAAAGGGTTTAGGATTTGATTGTTTGGTGAAAAGGGTTCAAGATTAAAGTTTTGCAAGAAGAGAGAATTTTGGTGAAAAATGTTTGGGATTTGATTGTTTGGTGAAAAGGGTTTAAGATTCAAGTTTAGCAAGAAGAGAGAAATTTGGTGAAAAAGGTTTAGGGTTTAAGGAGAGAGAGAGAGAGAGAGAGAGAGAGAGAGCACATCCTGTGGGGCCAATACAAAAAACACAATCACCAGCAGCAACAGCAACCAGGAGCTGGGAGCTTGTAAGGAGCCTGGAGCTTGCAATGGCGTTGTTGTGTCGGCCACCCACTTCTTCTGGTATTGCACTCTTTTACCCATTTTTGTTTGCTGATTCTCATTTCTAAAACCCTAAAACCTAAAACCTGATGTGCTCTGACCTCCTCTGGAACTTCTCCTCCTTCTCCTTCGTCCTCACGATTTACACCTTTCTGTTTTGCTTCCCATGTTTGTGCGGATGGGTTTTTCGGGAACTACTCATATCTCTGTGATTCACCCAGGCCACCTGCAAGGGAAGCAAGAAATGTCACATGTTTCTGTGTTTTTTGCTCTTTTCTTTTTTTTCTTTTTTGTTTCCCCCCTTCTTGTCTGTGGATTTTTCTCTCAAACGGATGGGGCTTGATGAGCTAGTCTATAGAATGGAGAGACTTTTTGGGTGGAGCCATTGTAGAAACCAAAAAAGAAAAAAGGATACAAAGTAAGAAACAGTGCAAGGAGGGAACTTGAGAGAACAGCTTCCTCTGCCTTAATGCTCCAGCTGTATTGCCAGGGATGCCAGAAACCACAGGATGGAGATTTCAGGCATGCAAAGGAGGAGGGACTGTGAGAGCAGCCAGTGTTTCCATCTCCACCAAGAGGCTCAGTGAAGCTCCACTCAAGAAGGTGCATGTGAGCATGCCAGGCCCTATGGTGCGACAACAACACTGCTTGCACCTTGACTATGTTGCCTGTGTTGCAGCTGAAGGAGGTCAGATAAATGTTTAGCTTTGTTCACCGTGTTGACTTTAGAGGAAATAGTTGAGCTTGTAGCAGGCTCTAAAATTTGGGTTTTTGTATTGTCTGTCTGCGTCCAGAGGTGACTCTCGACAAGGAAGCACCAGAGGAGGTCAAAACTGAGAAGGATCCAAGCCCCTTGATACCTACTGCTTTTGAGGTGAGGAAAGCATTGCCCTATTCTGTTTCTCCTTTGGTGCAATCCTTGGAGATGACCACCACCATCCAGGCTGCAAGAGTTCACTGATAAACTGATATGTATGTGTTTGCAGATTCAATCCTTAATTATGGAAGTGTGTGATGAGACTAGCATTGCAGAGCTGCAACTCAAGGTGCCCATGACTGCTCTCCTTCTTTTTTTTGATATGGGTTACGTCTCCTCTTTTTCTCTGCTTGCTGATATGGTGTTGGATCTGAAATCTCTATAACCTTTTTGTATCGGTTCATCTCTCACTTCTCTCAAGTTAATGTAGATTGTAAGTATGGAGAGAAGTCCTGAATACTTTTGAAGATATTCCTGAAGCTGAATCAACTTCTTTGTTTATGTTTGAACATCATACTGTTGAATGCCCTTAAGATTGTTGACTCTCGTCATTTGAGAGGATCAGGAAATTTGGGCTTGAATCTGATGCTTACACTGGAGCCTATCTGGGCTCTCTGAAGTACAATTGGAAGTCTTCTGGGTGCATCCTTTTTGTGTTTGATGTGGGTGGTGGACAGATAGGACCTTTTAGTCTGCACATGAAGAGAGCAGTAGGTAAAACTGCAGCAGTAGCATCTCCTATTGCACAGCCGGTACCTCCTGTGCCCAGCAAGCCCATGCTGGAGTCCATTCCAACATCATCAATCCCTAGCACACCCAAACCCACAGCACTTTCAGCAGCCATTGTAAAGCCTGTCTCTAACTTTGGGCTCTTGGAAGCTGCTGCAGATGCAGGACTGCTGTTTGTAACCTCTCCCAAGGTCATTCGCACCACTCTTGATCTTTTTTATCTTCATAAACGTCTATGTGTACTGGGTATCGGATCAGTTGACTATTCTAATGTTATGATTGCTTATTTACTAGTGTTCGAAGGGACAAATGGTGGTTCCTTATTTTCTAAGGAGGGGCCAGTTGCAGGGTGGCAAAAAGCCATGAATCTATGAAATCAAAAGCCTTGTAAGAGGGCATTTTTGGGTTTAAGGACTTACCCTAGAGTGGTTGCTTTGAGGGCTTTAACATAGTGCAGCACTGGATCCTTCCTTCATCATCAATATGAAAATCACCTATTGAGTGTGTGAGTCCCTCACACTGGACATTGCACGCACTACATATAACACTGTAAATATAAACATACAACCCTTGCTGTATTTGTAGGTGTCCCCTGCAAGTCAGTTAATCTTTTCACTATGGTTCCCAACACAAGTAGACTCTCAAGTTGGTGTGTTATGAGCATGTTGGAAGGCAGGTTGGCTACTTCAGAAAAGGGCGTGTAGTGAAAGGGAAAAGGGGTCCTCCCTTGTGTGAAGAGGTGAGCAGCAGCAACCCTGCAAATTTACATTGATCTTTGCTTTGAGAGAACAAGAGAAACAAATAGAAAGTCTTGAAAGTCTACAGGATGCTGTGTTGTGGGAGACAAAATTCCTTGCAAAGTGGGATGTCAACGTGAGCTTGTACTCATCACCCTCTAAGTCCCTCTGCAAAGTTCTGACAGCAGCTAAACATTGAAGGCAATCCTGAGGTTCTCAAATTAGAGACAGCCAGTATAAGACCTGTTTCTAGAGACCTTGCTGTTGTGTAGTTGAAAGGTATGTAGTATGATGTCTGTTGTGTGAATAGCTTATCTATAAAGTCAATGATGGAAAGCTTGATAAGAGATATGTATCACCTGGATTCTCCCTGTCTGAGGAAGAAATTCCTTGATATTCATGGATGGGTTTGACAGGGTCAAGTAATCAATAAGGGACAAGTGGTATGCTACTTGGAGCAGCTTGGTACCCAGCAACCTGTTGAGGTACAAAAACCTGCCCATTCTTTTCCTGATGAATAAGAGACCACCCTCCTTTTTTCATCTTGCCAGATATTTTCATGTTGGATTAAAGTCACCTCCTTTCAGAAGCAATTGTTCTCGACTTAGATCTACTATAAGACTTGAATAATAGTTATTGAGGAAGGAACCCACTGGCTCATTTGAACCCATCATTTGCATCAATAGACAAGTTCAGGTTAGATTGAATGAAGCTCATCAAAGCAAATTGCAGGTGGACAAACACATGGCAGTCTTGTACTGACTTCTTTCTCAAATATTGTGCAGTCTGAGATAACTGGGGAGGTTGAGAAGGTCCTATGGGAAGATGGAGGTAAAATCATTTCCTGCAAATTCTCATGTTGCATTTTGTGGTACCATTATTTTCCCAGGTCCAGATCTAGTATAATTTTTTTGTGATAGCAAACTGCATCCTTTCTGATACTGGAAAATTGTACCCGAGAAGGAGACTGCTAAACCCTAGACCCTGCTTTTCTGTTGGGAATCTTGTTGTTTCTGTATTTAGAGTTCCTTCCTGATAATAATGACCTTGTGCTGCACATTACACTTTCATCTTGTTGCTGTGAAGGGTACAATGAGTTAGATCATATGCACGTAATGTCAAAAAATGTCTGGACGGAAGCATAGTGGTTGGAAGTTACAAGCACATGCTCATCATGCTCATCTTTAGAAATTTTACTCTGGACTCACTTTTGTTTGATGGAAATTATGCAGAGCCAGTGGGTTACGGAGACCCATTGATTGCAATCCGCCCATCATTCCAAGGCATTAAAATCAAAGGGTGATTGTTTGAAACCCAAAGTACGTCATAGTTTTTTGCTAACTCAAATTGGCAACTTTTTTGCAACTGTTTTGGAAGTTGTACACAACCACCCGATCTGAGTCTCCTTCAAGCTCAGTAGATAGCATAGATAAAAATTCTGGTGAAAACAGGATTTACAGTTTTAATGTTGAGGTATTACTAGATGGGACCCAAATGCATATATAAAGGGCCCTTTCATTGCTCGTTTTTATTGGAATGAAGATGCAATGTAATATAGGCGAATTGGATCAGAAGAAGACATCAAGACCACAATCAAGGACACTAGTGGTTTATACACTATTTTGTACACTTGAGAGCATGATGCACGTCAAGAATTATCTGGACTGCAGAAGTGTACAGCATATTAGCTATATAGCTTTCTTCCTACAAATACAACAGAGAGGTATTGTAGTGATGGTGGTGTTGTAGCTGTTGTTTGACACAATTAATATGTCTACTTTTCATCTGTTACTGTGTTCATTAGTCATAGACTTTATGATCTTATGTGCTTGCAGTATTGTATACTGACAGTCTTTGAAACTTTGCTGCTGCACCATCCTCTTTTTCTTATGTAACAATTCTTTCTAGAGATTTTGTTCCTTTGAGTATCTAATTTTATTTACAATGTATGAGCTTGGAATTTGAAACAAACAAATAAACTAACAAAGCTTTAATAACTTCAGATCCTACTATACTCAACAGATACAAATGGAGAGTCAGTAAACCTCAAACTACTGTACTGAAACCCCCACAACCTCTTCTCTAATAGAATATTCCTCTTCCTTCCATGCAAGGCTGCCCAGAATAATTGACCCATGCAAACAAACTACACTAGAGTTATCTGTAAAGTAAGACAAACACAGCACCAGAACCCTGAGATTGGTCATACACAGGGTGAGATTCAAAAAAGAACCTGCAAACACTATACCTCAGATAAATCTGGACACACATCATCATGGCAGCCCAAGCATTAGTTGCATATTTGGTCAATTGAACTAATATGCTGTACACTGCCTGGGAATATCGCATGTAGTAAATTTGAAGTTCCAAATGTGGCAGAGGGAATACTGCAAAAAATGTTGTATCTAGATCACTGTACATAAGCGGACAAAATGATGTCAACTCAACTCTCTGCACCTGTCTCACAATGATAATAGTCTCCCAGCTAGCTATTCAACAGATACTTGATATCCAATCAACGCAGATGATCAAAACATCTGTCTGTTTTCAGTGATCTCTGTGCAGGTACCAATTTGAAAAACCTGCTGCACCCCCCTTCCTCTTCAGCTGAATCTGCAAAATTTAACATCCTTCAATATGTTTGGGAGGCCCAGACATTGTAAAAAGGGAACCTATTTCCCAAAGTTTAAAAAATGATCTATAGTGGTGGTGCCTCCTCCACCTGGTTAAAGTCCTGCAATGTTCAATGAGAGCCACTCCAAAAAATGACTGGTAGGTCGTTATATGGTACACCCCCTGAGGGAGGGAAGCCTTCTTCTCAGACTCATCTGGGCCAGGTATGCATGGGTGAACAATGCTCTCATCAGCAATAGTCTTGCATGGGAAAGTTGTGAGTATGTGAAGAATGCCTCCAAGCAACTAAAAACCTGCCCTAGCTTATTCAATGCACAATCAATAATCCCCTCTGGATCCTCATTTCCATCAAATCTTGCATGTTGAGGGGGTGACATGTGTTGACTCTGGCAGGTCATGCAAGGGAGAATCCTCATGTTCTGAGACAGCAGCAGAGCTAGAATTTGGATCATGAGGTACATCCCCAAAGGCTTCTTCTAACTTTGCCACCATGATCTCAAGTTGCTGGTCACGGATATCGTCTAAAGTCTCCTCTAATTGAGTCTCTTCCTTACCACCATTCAGCTTATGTACTGGTAAAGAGTCTGCAGGTGTAACTTCATCATAAATTTTCAGTGATTCCTGATATTCCTGCATCTCCTTCTGGAACCTTTCCTTGTCTTTCACTGCTTGTTCTTGATATGGCTGCACAGATCAACGACTTCACTTGTTCAGAGTCAGTGTCAAGCTGCTGAAGAAAATCAGCCCAGAGCAAAAAGCCTTCTTGATCCACTGTAAGAACCTAATGGAGACCTTTAAACTCACTGTCAATGACCATGTCACTCCTGACACCATGCTCAAAATAGCTTTCATTGAAACCTAGTGCTGCATCATGCAGGCACACTGATAGAAAAACAATTCTCTATGTAGTCTATTGGCATAAAAGATCATTGACAAGAACATTTCATAGAAATAGAGAGGAAAAGAAAGGAAACATGAAATCTGGAACAAAAGAAAGCACATTACTCACAAGTTTCTCCTCATCTGTGAGCCTATTCCAGGCTTCTCCTATCATGCGACTCAACTCTCTCTCTTTATTAGGATGCAAAGCTTTCAATTTCAAGTGCTGCTCCCCAAAGTAAAAATTGTAGCCAGACCGATTAGCACGTGGAGCATTCGGGTCCTTCTTTCTCTTCCTGTGTTTACGCCCAGTGCTCCTAACAATTGGTATCTCTCTGCTAGGGACTTGTGGCTCTGCACCAAATGCTCCAGCACAGTTGGGCACATCGGCATGTTGCAAGCCTCTTTGGCCTGGTGGCAAGTGATATAGCACACCTCTCAGCTTCTCTGTCCCCATCATGATGCTAATAAGATAGCCATGCTCAAACTTCCCTTCAATTGCACCAGTCACCACATGCCCAATGGAAACTGAAGGATCTACCACTGCACATTAGGACATCAAAACAACCAATCACCCTGTAATTCCACGAGCTTTTCCAAAGAAACTTCACATTGTTTCCCCGGGAAGGAAGGGGGGGAACAGTTCTTTTCATTCTGGGAACACCTCTATCTATGGGAATTCAAGCATAAGACAAGACAGCACTGGAGCAAAGAGATCATAGACTCTAGCAGGAACCAAATACTTCAGGACATCAAAATACCTGGGAGTGCTTGAATTGGCAAAAGTTTCCTCTTCCTGGTCTTCATTGTGTTGGACCCAACCTCTGATAGTGGCTGTACAGTCACTGCCCTTGTTGCACTCAAAGGGCTTGGCCCTGGCAAGGCAACTTCCAAAACCAACATACCAGTGACACAAGCATCATTGGTTTAATCATGCCTTGTGAACACAGCTCAACTCCTATACTGACTAGATCCATGCATTCCCAAAAGAGAATCCTATAGAGCCTTACAACTTTTAGCACATTTTGCTGCCAACTTCAATTGTCCTGTTTGATCATAGTGGTTTGCAAAGATAAAGAATAGCTACATATTGCTATGGTTACCTACTTGGAGGTGGTACCAAGGACTCAGATAGTGTTAGAGCTGGGAGAATGTTTTCCTGCCCAATTTTCCCAGCCTCAGGCCCTGCATCTGACAGGGGATGGGCCGTCTGGTGAGGGGGTTCCAAGGACTCAGATAGTGCTAAAGCTGGAAGGATATTTTCCTGCTCAATTTTTCCAGCCTCAGGCCCTGCATCTGACAGGGGACGTGCCATCTGGTCCCTTGTTACACTCATAGGACTAGGCCCTGGCAAGGCAACTTCCAAACCAAAAAACCAAACCACAAGCATTATTAGAACATTTCATCCAACATCTAGTCAGCTTAGCTCATGCAACAGACTACACCCGTCCATTCCAACATGGTGCCCTTACTGATGGTTATAACTTTCAACCATGTGATTGCAACTGATTGCAACTGTCTTATATGATTGATGCACTGTTTGCAAATCTGCTCATTATTTATTGTAACTTACTTGGAGGGGGAACCAAGGGACCCTGTATTCGGAAAAAGTAGACTTGTTCATAGTGGTGAAGGATTCCAATGTAGTACTTGCGCAACACATATGCAGCACTGCTGGTTGTATGAGGAAAATTGAAGGCAACTGTAAGCTCCTTCCATTTTCTGTCCTTGATTACCTGCTTCAACAAGAGCAGCATGTTCATTGTTTAGTCTAAAAGCCACACCAACGGTGGATGAAACAGTGGTTTCAGCATCATGTTCAACACTCCAAAAAAGTACCACAAGTGCACAACTGGACATTAGTGCAGCTTGTTAGGAAAAGGTGAGAAAACAGGCCTGTTGGGAGCCACCTCTTGATGTGACTTCCACATAGAGGAAGTGTAAGTCAAGGGCCTTGCCTCCTATCTTTGGGATGCTGCAACACCCCAAAAACACACACAAAGCTGTAGTCACAAGAGGAAAGCAAGGAAAGGATATTGCCAAATGCCATGAATGCTTCATCTGTTGAATGTCTGCATATTTACACATGAACATTTGGTCATTCAACATAAAGCTGATCTTCAGGATTACTAGGTAGTTGAATGATATGCAATAATGTTTGGAAATACAAAATCAATGGCATCTTGAACCCATGGAATCCAAAACTAGAGCACTAGGCTAATTCATCCTCTCTTGTCAGAGTACACACTTTGCATGAGCCTCTGACCAAGACCCATTTGCAACAAAACTGATCTCTACAAGGACAAGGAAATGACACAAATTTCCAAAATTGGAATTTTTTAAAGGTTTTCCAAAATTGGGAAAAAATTAAGGTTTTGCAACCACCTCACCCTTCAAGACTTTCTCGGAAGCTTTGAGCATCTTTAGCCTTCCCTTTTCTTCCCTTCTTTCTGCACCATTTTCAGAATTCACAATCAACAGTGTAAACAGGCAATGGTCAAAATACACCATGTTACACTTGCTGCAACTGAGTCTACTTGTCAGGTACAACATGTTCAACTTCTCAACAAGAACAGTGTGAATATTCTGCAATGCTACACTCAGAAAACAATAACGTCTACAGGGACTCAGTTTGCAACTGGAAGGTAATTCGAGACCCCTAGACTAGAAATAATCAAGAGACTTCTGCTAGAGCATTTTCTAGTTTTCTTTCACCAACACATAGGTATATGAGAAAAGAAGCAAGTGGGACAACTTGGGTTCCACCCAGTTATTGGAAATGCACCGAGACATGCATCCCAGTCCTCAAAAGGGGGGAAAAACAGAAATTCCAAGCACAAACACAGTTTTTGCATGAGCATTTGCACATTTGCAATATAGATACATGGAACACAGAAAAACCCCTGACCCAACTGTTGACAAACCATGGCTATCATAATCAGACAGGATAAACCCTTCGAGTCAAGTAATGCATGCAAGGTTCTGCAACTGGCAGAGCTTAGGTTGAGGAGCAGAACGTTTCTCAAGCTCGTCCTCCTTGATCTCAGGACGAGAAAAACCCCTGAGATACATAGAGAAAGAAGACAATAACGCTTTGAAATTTCTTCATTCAGGAGAATGAATTTCTTGGATTCTCAACTCTTCCCTTACGTGCATGGCGTTACGATGGCCACTGGAGGGAGCCTTGTTGTTACCATGGCTTTTGGTACAGCGGCTTCATTGTCATATAAGAGGAAACTTTGGTCAACAACAAGAGTTTTGCTGCTGAAAGCTCAGAAATGGAGATAGAGTGTAACGAGAACTGTGCAAAATAATGAAGATTTTTTCCTTATCCAGTTCCCACATTGCCCCGGAAAGTTTTTCCCGCACAGACACACAGGGAGAGTCATGGCGTCAAGAACTCGAAAAAGCTGCAAGTGCGACAATAGACTTTGAAAAAACGATAACAGACTGGAAAATAAAAAACGTTTCCGAACACAAAAGTCACACGTCGGAGCGTAAGCAGAAAAAAAACAGAAGCGGAAGAAAATCACGATAAGAGACGATCCAATTGCTGAAGCTTCATAACCAAAAAACAATCAAACCGACAAGCACAAGAACAATCGGTTTTGCAAAGGAAAATTGGAACTCACACATGCAGTCTAGTGCCAAGAGCGTTGTGAAACTTGTCGAGCGTGTCCAAGAAGAGCTCCTTACTAGCCACCACGTCCTGGTGCGTGGCCAAAGGCGGGGGATAAACAGAAGACGACAGTACTGACACAGTAGTAGTAGTAGTAGTAGTAGTAGTGTTGTTCTCCACAACATCTCCTAGAGTCATCATGAGCTCATCACCACCACCACCGCCACCACCAGGAGAAGAAGAAGAAGAAGGCGTGGTGGTGGTAATGCCATCACTACAATTACTATTACCATTCAGCTGCAAAGGAGCTCCTCTTTCTCGTCCTCCTCCTCCTCCTGCTGCAGAGGCCACCACTACCTTCACTGGTACCTTCTGCATTGCCTCTCTGCTCTACTTCCTTTCCTTTCTTTTCCTTCCTTAATTCATAAAACCAAAAATTACAGATGAATTTCCCTCTGGATTTCTTAAAAAAGACTTCAAATTAATTTTTTCAAAAGGACGAGTTCAGTTCAGATTGATCTTCAGATAGCAACAAAAGAAGAAGACGAAGAAGGACTTCTCTCCCTTCCTTCCTTCCTTCCTTCCTTTCTTCCTTACCCCGCCGCCTCCGGGAGAGTCTGTCTCTGGCGTCCGGATATATAGGGAGCTCTTTGGTTTGAGCGGGGAAAACGGAGTGAGCGCCAAACCCTAGGAACGTATCAAAACCTCTCAGTGGCCCGTTAATGAACCTTTTTTACTTTTTTTTACCATGGACACAAATCTTACCTTACCTTCACCTTTACCCTCCCCCTCCCCTTTTACCTCACTTTACCTCACGTCACTTCACCTCACCTGACCAATGTTGGCCGGTTTGTTCCTTTTTAATAACCGTCGGGTAGGCTTACGCCACGTCTTGAGACGGTTATTAAACACAGGAATTAACCCCGGTGGTTATCTGGGCACTTAGCAGGGAATCGTAATCCCGGTTACGAAAAAACCCTACACCCAAACATCAAAGACCCGGTTCTGCTATATAAGCACGGTTCTCAATTTATTTATTTGTAATCGGATGACCGGCCACCGCGAGCCCATCGTCGGTCGGTTCTTTCAGGGCAGATCAACGGTTCTTTTACGGGGTTTTCGAAATAACCGGAACTGAGTATTTCCGATTCTTTTTCAAAAACCCCCCAAAACCAACAATTAGGACTCATTTGATGCGAATTTGGGGTTTGTTTTAGGGTTTTAGGGTTTAGGGCCTAAACCCTGCAAACCTGAAAAAGTTTTATACCTAGCAAAAGAAGTTCGGCAATAACAACACTCCACAAAAGGCCTAGAAATTCAAAGGCACCTAAAAAAAGGGTCCCAAAAAAGGGGGGGGAGTAGGTAGGTTAGTAGGTAGGTAGGTAGGTAGAAACTTCAAAGGACTCACACAAGATAGACACAATAAAAAATTTAAAAATTATAAATATTTTTTTAATTTATAAAGATTATAAATATTTTTTAATTTATAAAAATTAATAGTCTAGATTAGGGAAACTGATTGGTACGTGGTACCTTGTAGAGCAGCCATGGCAGGTAGGGGGGCAGGTGTGTGTCAGGTGGGGCAGTGAATCCATCCATCCATCTATCCATCCATCCATCCATCAATCATTTGGTTTGTCAGAAAAAGTCACTTGGCGCGGGTCACTTTTGGATGATAAACCACATTCCAAGATTTTCTTGAATTTAGAGAAATCCTTATTATTATTTGGGGGGGGGGGGGGGGTGTGCGAGAGAGGACTTTTGGATGAGAAATATCATTCCAAAAGATTTTCTTAACGTTAGAATTCATTCGTCTGTTGGCGGCTTTTTTTTTTGAATGAGAAAATAATTTACAAATGTGTCGCCCCTGCTTGCTTGCTGCTTCAGGGGTCAGAGAATTTTGGATGAGGAATTGAAAGAAATCGTCGCTTGGGGGGGCGTGGGTCTATTGGATGAGAATGTCGCTCCAAGATTAAATTACCTATTTATTTGTTTGTTTTATTGATTTATTTATTTACTTATTGTGAAATCGGACGGTTGATAATCGAGATCTGAAGAAACGCGGCGGCCAAAAAAACATATCATTTATTACGCTCTGCTGCAATTGCACCGCTCCCTTTCCTTATTAGGGTTTGCTCCATCCCGTTTCCCGCGCTACAACTCCGTTGCACGCAACCCAGCCAGCCATCCAGCCAGCCACCAGATAGAAGAACCGCGTGCCCATGCATGCATGCGCGCGCGACGCAAGGACGGACGGATCAGAGAATCACAATAGTTTTTGTCGTTGTTGTAAATTATTGCAACAGCGGCGATAGTCTTCTTCGTTGTTGTTGTTGTGGTTGTTTTTTTCTTTCTTTTTCTTTTTCTTTTTTCTTTTGGTTACGATGAGCGTCGTGGCAATGCAGGCGATGGTGGTTCCTCCGGTAGCTCCTGTTTTAGGAGAAGGATCCGTCCAAGAAACGTCGCAGCAGGCGGACCGAAATGGCGTGACTACTGTTGCTGCTATTGCTAATGTTGAGCCTCATGCAACAGTAATCGGTGACCTGACGCCAGGTGTTGTGGCGACGGTGACACGGTCTGTTTACCCTCTCGCGTTAGCCAAGCATGAGGAAGTAGTGGCCAGTAAGGAGCTATTCTTGGACACGCTCAACAAATTTCACACCGCTGTTGGCACCAGACTTGTGTAAGAGATTTTTTTGGTGTTTTTTGTTCTCTTTTGAGAATTAGGGGGCGCGGGGGGGGGAAGAAATTCTCAAAAGACCAAAACAAAGTTCTCGAAAGGAATTGAGAACAATCCCATTTGGAATTCTCAATGGAGAGAATAGTTTTTTATATGACCTCTTGTTTCATGTGATCTTGTTGAGCCACCATTGATACCAAGCTCCTGGAATGGCAAGCAGAAAGAAGAAGAAAAAAGGAAAGGCCCCAGAGGTTCAAAGCTTCCAAGAGAGTCTTGCAGGGTAAGGGTGATTGATTGATCCAAGAACCGTTTGGTTTCTATGAGTCTGAGATTTGGAAGTTGAATTCTCTGCTGCTTTTTTCCTTGTATTGGGTTGTTGGCTTCAGCTATTGCATGTGAACAGTTCAGGATAAATCAATTGGTGTTGTTCAGGATTCCAAAGATAGCAGGCAAGGACCTCGACTTGCACCTTCTCTACATTGAAGTCACATCACGGGGTGGCTTGCAACAGGTGCTTTTTTCTCCACATGCACATCAGTATTAATGTGTATGTTGTGAGTCCATGTGAAAGAAGCAACTTCTCTGCTTTGTGATAACATTTTTGAATGATATGTGGAATGTCAGATGGGTTTGACATTCCACATACCCATGTCAAACCCATCTGACATTGATGTTGTCCTATTGTAGGGTTAAGTACACACTTTTGGACTTGCAGCCGGTTAAACACGAAGCATACTGCTCTTGTGAAAGCAGGTAATTAAGGACAGAAAATGGAAGGAGCTCACATCTGCCTTCAATTTTCCAAATACAGCAACCAGTGCTGCCTATATATTGCGCAAGTATTACATTGGGCTCCTTCATCACTATGAACAAGTCTACTATTTTCGAGCTGAGGGCCCATTGGTTCCTCCTCCAAGTAGGTGACAGCACCTCATCAATAGTTCTTCAAGAGCCATTTTGACAGTGCAATGTTCTAACAGTTTTTAAATGTTTGTAAGAAAGTGTCACACCCATACATCTAGCAATGACCATTGTAGTGGTTGGGTTGCCAGTTTCCTTGCCAGGGCCACGCCCTATGAGTATTGAGAGGGGTCCAACTGGCTATTCAGTATCAGAGGCTGTGCCTGATGGGAGGAGTATAAAGAAAAGAAACATTTTACCAATCCAAGTTCTGCCAGGTCTTTTGACATCCCTCTACTGTTAGCTGCTTAATTGATCTGGCAGTTTCTAATTTTATTTTTCCTTTTGCACATTGCTAATGGTTTGTTAGTTAACATTGCTCAAGTTGAAATTGATATGCAGGGTAGTTATTTTTTATTTCATTGCTGATATTGCACATGTGATCCACAGAGAGAGCTTATATCCACAGAGCTGTTAAATGTATCTGATGCACCGTTTGTCTAGGAAGGTGAAAGCATTTTGCAATTGACTCGTTGCTTTCCTTTGTACAGTTGTAGATCCAGCATTGTCAATTGGGAATGTGGTTCCTGGTGCAATTGAAGGCAAATTTGAACTTGGGTACCTCGTCAGCATCACAATGGGTACAGAGAAGCTAAGAGGTGTGCTATACCATGTGGCACCAGTGCATAGAGGTTTGCAGCATGCCAGTGTGCTGAATTATGCAGGAACACTTGGTGCAGAGCCACAAAATCCTAATGGAGAGGAAGCAAGTGATCGGGTCTCTATCCGAAAACGCAAACGCAAACGTAGAGGGAAGGACCCAAATGCTCCACGTGCTAATCGGTCAGGTTATAACTTCTTCTTTGGGGAGCAGCGCATGAGGCTAAAGACTCTCTATCCAGACAAAGACAAGGAGTTGAGCTGTATGATAGGGGATGCTTGGAATAAACTCACTGAGGAGGAAAAAATGGTGAGTTTTTAATGTCCATTGAGTCCAGTTTTCTTTTTTGCCCTTACTTCTTGCTGTCTTTATTGTCCTCACCATCATGTAGGAGTGAGTTAAATGCTTCGTTCCCAGTGTGCATTTGTTGGTGAACATGTACCATTAGTGATATGTAAGCTAGAGGTGCACTGATAGGATTTCAGACAAGTGAGATTGTTCTTTCTGTTGCAGCCATATCAAGAGCAGGGTGTGAAAGACAAGGAGAGATACCTGAAAGAAATAAGGGAGTACAAGGAGTTGCTTAAGCTTCACCATGGAGTGATACCAGCAGAGATCCCTATGTTGCAGAAGAAGAAGACAAAAAAGAATATAAAGGAGGAAAACCCCTAAGAGGTGGCCGTTGAGATGAGGTAATTAGAGGTGGAGGCAGAATTAGAGCCAAGCTCTGAAGCTGGAGCTGTACCCATGGAGCCTGATGTCAGCTCTGCTGATGTACCTATACTCAAGGATGAGGATTCTGTATTGCGTGGTCTGCCAGTCTCTTCCATCACTCCAGATCAGGAGAGTTTTGATGGAAAGGATGAGTCAGAGGGCATCTCTGACCATGGGGCTTATGGCTAGTCCATACTTTGAAGGTTGCTTGGAGGCCTTTAGTCACATTGCTCTAGGTTTTCAGATGCAGGGTTTTGTCGAGATGAGGTAGCTAATGATATTTGAAACATTGGGTCTTTGTTGAAGGAGGTTGCCTCAACACTGGTAGTCTAGACCTTGCTAGTTCTTTGTAGGACTGGCTTTGTATCATTTCTGGAGCTAACAAGGTGGAAATGTCAAGATTACTTTTAGAGCATTTTTTTTTCTGTGGGGATTTTTTTCCCTCTTACACTAGTCAGGGTCAATACACTTGAGGCGTCTCTCATATCATGCAGCATACTCAAACTGCTACAACATTGAATGTATCACAGGCAGACAAGCAGCTTGGATTTCAGGATGTGTGCAATATGGTCATTGTGCTAAATCATCATTGTTCTTCATCATGCTGGAGAATATGAACCCAATATTGCCTGCCATTAAATTTTTGTTTGCTAAACTGCCTTCAACTATTTGACTTGTTTTCTACAATGCAATCACAGGTTTGGGTTCCTCCTTGGAATTGTGGTTGTTATGGTTGAGGCTGCAAGGTGTGCATTGTTACAACTGCCACTAGGTATGTATTACCTACAATTGTAGACCTACTTGTGATTGAACCACCTAACAGGACGATGAGACTGTGTTGAGTCCATTGCCAAGCAACTTTTCCCCTGAGAAGACAACGTTTAAGAGATGTCAGTCCACACTAAATATAGTTTTGAGATTACATGGTGAGAAAATTAGGTTAGAATGGCTGGTCACTATCCAGTGATTCCAGAACTCATCACGTCTGAGTCTTCCCATTGCTTCTGGAAATGCAACAGAAACTCAGGATGCAGATTGTGTATAATGGTTTGCCCAAGTTTTTGGGAAGATTATTATATGCTTATCTACACCCACTGTTGGAAGCTGATGAACTCAGTGGGTAGTCATGGCAGCTTGTCACTGCTGTTCGTCATGAAGGTGATGATGGTCTGTCACTTTGTGAGCAACTCTCATGAGGTTATGACTGCACTCATTGTCGTGTTACCTATAATTGTTGTTGTGGAGATTTCTCTGCAACTTCATCAAGCTTGATTCCAGAACTCAATGTACTAGAACTTCTGATGAGTAGTAGTCACATTTGGTATGAGCAGTTCAATCTTCTGAGAATACTACTACTGTATACAAGAGGCTTACCATTGTATTCTTATGTGTGCATATTACAGGGGTTTGACAACTACTAGCTCATGGTGAAGAATGCCCTCTAAAATTGGTACCATTTTCAGAACTCTTTCATCAAGTACAGGAGTTCTTTCCCACTAATGAACTGGAAGTTGTGTTTTCTAGGAAAGCTGAGCATTTTTTATTCTCGGCTTCTTCAGACAGCAAGTGAACTCACTTGTTGGGACCCCATGCGAGATGATGGGTGTTGTTGTTCAGAAGTGAAACCAAATTCAGGATGTTCAAACTTCAACAACCGTGCGATCTCTAGTTTTCAAGTTCCACATTTTGAGTTTGGAGAAAAAAACAAACCAGATAGCTTGGTTTGAGACACTACCACCTTTGATACTCTGCATACTTTTGCAAACAAAAACAGAACTTCAGTGTTTGCTTTTTCAAGAACATGAAGGTTGTAAGGTTGTAGGTTCTTGGCTTGAGATTGTTTGTGTTTGGACTTCAAACATCTGATCTTGATTGCTTGGCTTGAGATTTTTTGTGTTTTGGTGTTTCAAACATTTGATCTGGATTGTGTGTGGTTTGAGTTTTTTTGCGTCTTGATATTTCCAGCATTTGATCTTGATTGCTTGGGTTGAAATTGTTGTCTTTTATTTTGAACACTTGATCTTTGTTTGCTTACTCTGTGGAGGACGCTCCTCTCTTCTTGCACAACAGTTCAATGCAGTCTTCAGTGCAGAGTTGTAAGTAAATTTGTTGGCAGAATGGTTCACTGAGGTTTCCAGGTTTCAATCCTTCAAGGTTTCCGTGTTTCAATCCTAAGGTTTCCGTGTTTCAATCATTTAAGGTTTCTGTGTTTCAATCCTTCTCGAGTTTGTTTTTCTTTCTTTTTCCCCTGTTGTTTGGAATCATTTCTATCAAGATTGGGTTTCTTTTGTGCTTGCTCTTCAACGGCCTTGAGATTTTATGTGCAAGCAGTTTATTGCAGAAGCTTGTGGTCAGAGTGTGTGTGTGTGTGAGAGAGAGAGAGAGTTCTCCAAGAGATTCTGGATCTGTTTGTGGTGAGAGTGGGAGAGAGCCCCAAGACATTGTGGATCTGATGCAGAAGTCTGGTGAGAGAGGAGAGCTCCAAGAGATTCTGGGTTTATTGCAGAAGTTTGGAGAGAGAGAGAGAGAGAGAGAGTGAGCTCTCCAAGAAACTGTGGATATATTATATTGCAAGTTGAAGAGGATCTATGATAGCTGGTACTTACTGAAGGGTCTTATTGAGAGCCTCAAAGAAGCATATCTCCTGGATTGACAAAAAGAGGAGCATGATGCCAATCTTGAGCTTTGAGACGGCCCAAAGCTGAAGGAAGAAGGCCGAAGGAAATAAATGTGTCATAGACAAAATCATGGTGTGATGTTCCCAGAAGAACTGCATCTGTTGGTGTTCATGAGGATCTTAATAGCAGCAGGATCATCTCATGCAACTCACTGAAGCTTTGGTTTTCTTCCTCCCGGTTGTGGCCATAGATAAAACAAGGATCCATGTTCAGAGTGCCCAGAAACAAATATTTTGTGCTCGAAATAGGGAGGAAATAGTCTTGTCGAAGCTCTGGTTTTCTCCCTAGTCGTTGCCATAAATTGAAGATGATCCACAATGTCTTGGAGCTCTCTCCCACTCTCACCACAAAAGCTTAGGATTGCCAGAAACAATGTTCTGTGATCGAAATAGCAAGCAATAGAGTATTATAGCAACAAAGCTTGCACCATGAAGCCTGTTATCGTCGTCGTGATCATCATCTTCGTTCATGAAGAAATCAATCGTGCACACAAGACCTCGTCCTTGGTACATTCTCCTTTGTACTGTGCGTTTGTTGAGTCTCTTTCTGGTACGAGAACTATTGCCGCTGGTTTGTTTCTAGACTAAGCATTGGAAGACGAGGAGGAGTAAATCCTCGCACTTGTGTTGGTGCACAAGTCACAAACTCACAGATCGATCGAACTTGTAAGAACATGAAGAAAATGGAGAGCATAATGAAATCGAGGGAGCTCTAAGAAGAAAAAGAAGAAGAAGCTGAGATCGAGAAACAAACTCTAATTCATTCTTCATTGTTGCTTTTGCAGACCAAGCTGATGAGGAGAGAGGTCGATGCAAAACCTGCTATTGTTCCACTAGTGTGGGAAGAAGTACGCACACATGTCGTGTTCGCTGCATCTCCATTGTTGCTTGCTCGCTTTGTACTTATCTGTTGACGGACACTCTGAACTTTCCTTGTGCAGCAGACGAAGCTCCGTCTCCCCGATCCTTCAGAATCTGCAACAGAAATCAAAGAAATCCGTGCAAACCGCGACCATGAGACGACGCCACAAAACTCAGCGAGGCACATCTTTCACCGAGCAAGGCACATCTCTCTCTCTCTCTCCCGGCACATCTGTCTCTGTCTTTGTCTCTCTCTTTTCGTTACGGAAAAGTGAAGATTCATTCCTGGAAGATCCATTTCTGCCAGTTGTCTGCGAGAGACGAGTGGCAGCACCAGGCAAACCAGGATCCTCTGCTTCTTCTTGTGGGGTCCACAGAGAGAAACTCTGTGCAATTTGCAGTAATTCTTCGTCCTCACCTGAAATATCCGGAGCGACCGCCGGCGAGAAGTATGCATCTCTCTCTCTCTCTCTCTCTCTCTCTCTCTAACTGTGAGGCGCAAGGCAAAAGGTGAAGCAAAACAAAACTGACACCATACAGTCCGAGAATCTCCTCAAGCCGCGTCACATATTCGTGTTGTTCCAGGGGCATGAGCCACAATCGAGAGGCTTTGTGGTAGGGGATAAGCTACGGAAGAGTGCTTACGGTTCTCGTTTCTCTTTGAAGAAGCGGTTTAGGATGATGCTGCTGCGTTGTTGTGATGATCGCAAAGAGAAGAAACTGGAGAAGAGGAGAAGGATTTGTTCTGAAGGATTGTGTGATTTTTTTCTGCCTGAAACGATGACAACAACAACAACAGACAGCTGAATTTTTGCCAGCCATCTGCATCTGCTCTTATTGCAGAAGAAATGGCATTGGAGGCAGAAGAACATCATACGCCAAGTCTTTGAAGAGAACAACAACTGTTGTGAATGTCACAAATGAGAAACTTCATGCTGCAGTAGGTATGATGCAGCAGCAGCCAGACTCACTTTCTCTAGTTATCAATCAAGGGAGGATGATGATGATGCAAATCTGTAATACACAGAAAAATCCTTTTGCATCTGCAACAGTAGTCAATTTGCAACGGCAGCCACAGCAAAAATTTCCTCAAAAGAAGAAGAAGAAACTCCTGTTGCTTGTGACGAATCATCCTCCCCTGCCACCAGATTGGTCTGTAAACAAGCATCCTCTTGCACCTCTGTCAACAACGTCTTTAAGGAGAGGATCTTCTTATGTGAAGAATAACTGTGGAACAACAACCTCAAACTTGTCATCATCACTGAAGAAGAAAGCATCTGTCATCTTGCATCATCACCCTGCTGCTGCCAGGACAAAGGAGTCACCATCATCATCAGCATCAGCATCATCTTCTCCATTACGACATCAACAACAACAGGAAACCAAGCTTTTGTCTGTTCTCAACGATTGCTTGAAGCAATGCAACTGGCGTGTAGCTTTGGATGTACATATACTCTTACCCCCAATGGTGCTTGATGTCTGATCTGCTGCTCTTGATGTTCTCTTGATGATGCCAAAGGCTTGCATCTGCAGACACCCAAGTACTTGTTTGAGGTTTTCATGGCAATGTGCTTGTTGCATTTGTTGTTGTTGCTGCACCTTGGACTTGTTTCTGAAATGGCAGAAGCACTGTGGTATCCATTCAACAGGTGTTTACAGCTCTGAAACAGGAAGAAGGGTACAAGGCCAGTGTACGTGTGTACACAGTCATGGTGCGCATCATGGCAAAAGGCAAGCAAGCTCACCGGGCACTCCAGCTGTTCCAGGAGATGCAGGCACAGGGATTCCATCCTGATGTTTATGTATTCACAGCTCTTCTAGATGCATACGGGCGGATGGGTATGCTGGAGCAAGCACTGTCAGTGTTCAAGCGCATGAAAGCAACTCCAGCTTGCCGACCGAATGCATTTGCATATGGTTGCATGATGGCTGCTTATGGACGTGTGAATCAGTGGGAGAAAATCGATGAATTGTTCTGGGAAATGAGAGCTCATGGACTTAAGCCTCTTGGTTCAACCTACAATGTTGTCATTGGCGCATATGGCAAGGGTGGCTTGTGGGACAAGATGGAGAAGGCCTTTGACACTATGGTTGCAGTTGGCTGTACTCCTGACACTTCTACATACAACACCATGATTGATGCACACGGGAAAGGGACAATGTACTCAAGCATGGAGAAAATGGTCAAGCGGATGCGTTCTTCAAACTGCCCTGCAGATGTATTGACCTATAGCTCACTCATGGATGCATATCGCAAAGCTGGCCAGTATGAGAAGATGGAGGAGACCCTGGAGCTCATGAGAGCTGCTGGGTGTAAGCCTGATGTGAAAGCATTCAGCCTTCTCATTGACATCTATGGCAAGCGAGGAATGTTTGAGAAGATGGAGGCTACCTTGCAGGTAGGAAAGCTGTGAACCTGAGAACCATCATCAACTTTCACAAGTTAACTTGTGAATGATTAACACTTTCACTTGCTACTCTTGTCTGACTGACATTCCTTTTCTCCCAATTGGAGAATGGGATTTCTGCAGGAGATGCATGCAGCAGGATGTCAAGCAAATGTGGTGACATATACTGGCATCATTGATGCGTTTGGAAAAGCAAGAAGGTATGAGGAAATGGAGCGTGTGTGGGCCAACATGAAGGCTCAGGGTGTGAAACCAGATCTTTCTGCCTTCATTGCAATAATTGGTGCATATGGTCGCGGTGGCCTGTACAAGAGGATGGAGGCTAGGTTTCATGATCTTCAGGTGGGCTGGCTGGCTGTCTCTTTTCTTGAACAATTTTGTTGGCAAACTGAGATGTTTCTATAGTTGTGAACCACATTCTGTTTGTTTCCACAAACCCAATCTAACAATTTCCTCCTGTTTCTCAAGGAAGCTGCAAAGGAGATGCATTTGGCTGTACCAAAACCCGGGACAGCTGCATATAATGTGATCATTGATGCTTATGGTAAAGGCAAGCTCATTGATCGCATGGAATCTGCATTCAAGGCCATGCAGGAAGCTGGGCACCAACCAGATGTAATCACATACTGGTGCAAGTTCCTTCCCTAAAACACGAACTGAAGGAGTGATCAATGTTTAGCTCAAGATAGCAAAGAACAGAAAAGAAAAAGAAAGCACGACAGTCCCTGCAAGCACTTAGCCCCAGCCCTATTTTCCCAACACCAAACAAAGAAGCAGGAAGATAAAGTAACAGATTGCACACAGGTTGTAGAGGTGTGAATGATTGTTTCTGTTGTTGGGTAAGTGCCTCCTTTTCAGCATTAGTGATATGTATGCAGTAGGGCACTTTACTGTCTTGTCATAATGGAAAATGTGAGTGTCTCTAATTGCAGTGTCTACATTTTACAGTGAGCTGATTGATGCTTATGGAAAGGCGGGGCTGCTGCAAAAGATGGACTCCACATTCATGCTGATGAGGGTCACAGGTGTCCCCCCTAATGAGCACACTTACAGTGCACTCATTGATGGGTATGGAAAGCATGGAATGGTGGACAAGGCAGAAAGAGTTCTTCATGACATGCTCAAGGCAGGAATTGCAATGAATTTAGTAGCATTCACATCTATCATTGATGCTTATGGAACTGCCCAGAGGTTTGAGGTCAGGCTGACTGACCTAAGATAGCCAGCCCCTGTTTATCTGCTGACATCAAATTTCCCAGTTTTGTTCCTTGCCTTGTTCCTTTCCTTGTTATTGTAATCAATTTTGACATATGCTAGACCCCTGAATTCTGGAAATATATGGTTGCAGGATATGGCAGTGAGGTTCAAAGGCTTCAAATTGGCTGGAATTGAGCCAAGCTGTGAGACTGTGGGTGTGCTACTGTCAGCTCTTTGTGCTTGCCAATCAGTCACAGAGGTCTCAGCACTCATGAGCTGTATCCACAGCTGCAAGAATTTTAAGGTGATAGCAGACTTGTTGGATGAGAGATCAGAAGGGAAAGATAAAGAATCTTTATGGAAGGATGCTGTGGCTCTCTTTGATCGCTTACAGTTGGAGGGTACTGCAGCTCGCTTGGTACTCTATGATTCTCTAGTTGAAGCATTGTGGTGCTTTGGATGGAGGGCACGAGCACGGAGAGTGCTCATGGCTGGGCGCGAAAGAGGTGTCTTTCCACAGGCCAGAGCTTTCTCTGGGGAAGAACTTTTACTCGACTTGCATATGCTATCAGTAAATGTTGCGCAAGTGATGCTGCTCATGTGGCTCTGTGAGATGGAATCCACATGCATCAAAGAAGACACCCCATATGAACAGGTATATACTTGACCATGTGGTATGTCCTAGGCACCCTGGCATTCAAATTCCCAGTCAGATAATGCCCATCATCCAGCAAGCCATTTCTTTGTCTTTTGTTAAAGAAAAACATGGATGCAATGTCATCTCTTTTGCTTGTTTCTTATGTTGAGAACTGGTGGGCTTAAACAACTACTCCTATGCAGGTTACAGTGGTAACAGGGTGGGGAAGGCGGAGCCGGGTTGAGGGAGATTCACCCCTCAAGACAGCAGTAATTGCTAGGCTCACTGCCATGGGCTCTCCATTCAAAATTCCCCGTGGAAATGCTGGACGTTTAGTTGCACCTGTCAGTCAGGTCTGTGACTGGCTGGCAAGAGAGCAATTGGGAACCCATCTGTTATTGGAAGATGCAGCTGTGCCTGGTCCAAGCCACTTATTATCTCACTCAAGGTGGTGATCAGGAAAGCAAAAATTCTAATGACAATCAGAATGTCCATAGCTGGATTTTGTGCTCGAGTACACAGGTGTGTCACTTGTCTTCCCTTAATGTTATTCTACTCTTTGCCATTGGTTCTTGGTCAGCTATGCAATGCTTCTGCAAATCATTCTATTTATTTCTGTTCTCATTGCCCAGGATATGGAGATTCAGTCACTACCTGTTCAAGGTTGATCACTGGAACACCAGGCTTTCTACAGAAGATGGTTAAAACAGGATGTTGGGTGTTTTCCAGGTGGGCTTAAATGCAGAGATTGTGAAGGTGTTACGAGCATACCTGCATTTTGCTGTTGTAGCAAAGTGCACATTGCTCAGGTTCAAGAGGTTACACTACACAGAATGTTCCGTTACAATGGAGTGTGTACCTTGTTGCCCTGCGCTTCTAGTTTCTTCTGGCTGGTTCTTCTTCATGTTAAATGGAAGAATTCTTTCATGTATATTGGGAACATTCATTAGCAAATTCTATGGAAGGAGCATGCCTTTTTCAGCAGAGCTTGTTGTGCTCAGGAGAATAATTTGATGTGGGGTTGTCTTCTCTGTTCGGGGAGACAACACTGTCATCTGAAATGGAGTTCTCGTGAGTCAAGTGTTTACATATGTATATTTCCACTTTGAATGGGAGTATTTTCACTGCACTTCAAGATGTCAAATATCCTAGTGCTATTATTCATTAGATGTGCCATAAGACAATTTTTATGTCTGGTATATCAACTATACTCTCAACCTGTTTTTGTGTGGTGTTTGCCGTTGAAAATGTTCTGCAGGATATGTTGCAGAGGGAAACCTGCAATTTCCAACACTGCCCAATTGCAAGACAGCTTGAAGATTGGCTTCTTTGGTAAATAACTCTAACTATCTTTCAACACACTATTGTGTAATTGTATAAATGCCCATATGGATGAATTTGTCATTAAAACAAGAAAGAAGCGGTCTCATGAGCTTTGAAGCACAAGCATTGTGCCATTGTGCCTAAAGCTGGAACTTGGGGCTCGAACATAGCATTTCCCTTATTGTAACTGTGCAAATAAACACAAAATGAATGATTAAAGGGATAAACTGAAAATGCAACTATGAGGATGAATGTTTGTTGAATCTATCAAAAATCGTGGATAAATGCATTAAATGCATTCATCTTATTTATGGATGAAACTTCTATGATATGATTTTTTTTCATGACAATTTTTGATATATTCAAAAGTGATGCTTTAAAACAAAAATTCATATTTATAACGAATATTCATCTAATTATCAACATGGATAAATTTGAAAACTTTCATCACTTAAAACATTTGATCTTCAAATACGCATGATTTTTGTCATAAATTCACACATGAGATGAAAAGAAGCTCTTTTATCAAACAATTTTTTTGAATTCCAAAATGTGTCCCCATTGATGAGGATGCCTCCACCAAAATGATATATTTGCTTGGGTGTGATAAGAGTGTATTTTTCTTGGGTATTTTTGTCGAATTGACTTCACTTGTTTCTTTCTCAAGTCCATTTTGCCAAATTGCCAAGTCCACTTTGCTATTTTCTTTTCTTTTTTGGCTATGTTGTCAAGATGATTTTTATCACTTTGCCAAGCCCACATTGCCAAATTTACATTCTTAAGTCACCAACTCCACTTTGCAATTTTCTTTTCTTTTTGGCAATAATTGTCAAGACGATTTTTTATCACTTTGCCAAGCCCACATTGCAAAATTTACATTCCCAAGTCACCAACTACACATAGCCAAAACATTGCTCAATTGTCTCAAGTACATTTCAAGTTATGGAGTGCCTATATGAGCTTCAAGCTGCTCAAAACTATAAAAAAAAATTGAGTTGCCCAATGCCTTTTTTATAAAAAAACGGTATGCTGAATCTTTTGCCCCAAAAAACTCAAATTGGCTTAAGAAAATTTCATGTTTAGGGTTTAGTGCATTCTAGAACATGGTGATTCCCTACAGTGATGATTTTCACGTTTTAAAGAGGAGGTGGTTTTAAGTACAATTAGGGTTTAAGGTTTCTAATTAAAATGATGAAATGAAATTTTTTATTTTTTTATATTACATGAATATGCAATTTCTGATTTCCAATGTGATATATTGATAATAGAAAACAATAGGTCCTAATCAAATGACCCCAACATCAATAGGCTACGGTTTTTTCACTACTAATTACACATCATATAATGAAAATAGGCGATCTTAACCTTACTTTTTATTATTTTTATCGATATGTTTTTCTTTTTACTTTTTATTTTCATTGGTTCATTTTAAACGTAGTCAATTTTACTTTATTGGCGTTGTGTTATCATATGAGTAATGGAATTCTTCATTTATTGTGGGATTTGGGTCTTTTTTTAGAATTATCCTAAGTGTATACTTCTAGAATTATTATGTTATTCTATGCAACTTGTCTAATTTTATTGAATATAATTCAATTTTATTTATTGTAAGCACAAATTATGATATTTGCAAACTTGCTAGAGGCAAAAAAAAAAGTTTTTTTTTTGCTTCTATTTGTCGCGGTGACCTAAGGGCGCCAGGTGTAGACCATTTCCACCACATGTGCACCGTTCTGACCAGAGTAGACAACCCTGAAATGGGACATTAAGTGAAAAAGGGTGTTATGCCCTCCACAACTCAACCTTTTTTATTTCCTCGTAGTGGGCTTTTTTTGGGGAGTCATATCATTCTTACAACTAACAACCAATACATCTTTGTTGGTTTTTCCTCATAGCAACACAACTACACAAAATAAAAAGCTTTAAAAATTGACATAATCACAAGAAACCGGCCAACATTGAAAACCTCCACATATCAACAAAACCACAAAGGTCATGAAGCTTGTAAGTTGTTGCCCTCATGCATCAATAGAATCTGAAAAAACATGAATAACTTCTAATTTCTTGCCCCCACACATCAACATAACCACAAAATATTTAAAAGAATGTCAACAAGTCAAATCCCCATGCATTAACAAAACCACCAAAAAAACCACAAAGCCTTCTAAAAATCAAACCCTCATGCATCAATGAAACAAAAAGACTTGGTAATACTTTCAAGTTGTTTTTCCACACACAAGCAAAATCATACAAATAAATAAATAACTATTGGAAGTCAAATGTCAAATCCCAACGCATCAACAAAACCAAAAAAAAGATTTATAAATTGTTGCCCCCATGCATTAACAAAACTACCCCAAAAAAATTAGTTATCAAATCCCCGAACATCAACAAAATCAAAACAAAAAGGGAAACACAATTTCAAAGTTGTTGCCCTTATGCACCAATGGAACAATAGAACCTAGAAAAAAGCAAAAACATTTGCCCCCAACTATCAACAAAATCACACAAACGTTTAGGGTCACTTAACCTTTTTTGAAGACTCAACTATCTTCTTGTCCACCTTATCGTTTGAAGATTACAATGGGCATTTTTGGAACAAACGAATTTGATTTGCAAATACTACAAATCATAAAGAAGGTCAAAAGAGCTCCCAAAGCATGGTTTACTCATGGGGATACCTTGAATACATGACCAACATCAATCAAAGTTTAAATCTTTTTCAAAAATACCTTGTTCTTCAATGAGCTTCATGTGCTCCTTAATCTTAGTGTTTTCACATGTGAGAAAATTATCCAAAGTGTTTTCCTTGGCTCCTTCACACCCAAAATGAGCATCATTAAGCAAGTTTTTGATAACAAGGATGAGGCGATACAAGTTGTCAATTCTAAGTCAAAATCGAGCCAAGAAGATTTATGATACCATCAACAATATTAAATTCTTTTAATTTTAATCTGTGAACCTATTATGTCGAATATTTGACTAGCAAAAAATGACACATGTGAAAATTGCACTTCATGTGTTGCCCACCAACTTGAGGGATTATTTGCTTTTGTTGTTTGTACACATAACCATCAAAATATCGACAATTAATTCTTCAATGGTGACATGATGGCATCACTGACCAAAAAAGTCAAGCATGTTCATTAATTGGAAAAAGTTGTGAAAAAACACAACATGCCATAATGATCTTCTCACCTTTATCAACTCTACAATTAACTTTTTTTCAAAATGTGCCATTGATTTTTCAACTCCCAAAAACATTTTCAATATATTAACTATATTATAGTTCATAAGTTAATAAATAATAATAATAATAACTATTATATTTGGAATTTAAATACTAATGTATAATAGTATGTCAAGCTAGCTATTAATTATTAACTTTTAGTTATGTTAGGCTAAGTTATGGTAGCCTAGCATATTATTATTATTATTATTATAACTAGTAGTTGTAAAGTAGTTGCAAAGAAGTTATTAATGAATGCTTCATTTATTATAGTTTTATTATAGTTGTTATATGTGGATTTCAATCAATTTGCTAACAACATCAAACATGGTTGACCAAAACCATTTGTATGGTGTGTACATTAATTTATAGGGGTTCATCTTGAGGTTAATATGCAACTACAATAAAACTTCACAAATTTTTGACATGGCATTTTATTTTTTAATTCTTCATGTTTTCATAAGATAATTGCAGTGTAGTTGCAAATTAATCGTTTCAAAGCTTTAGTTGTAAGGTAGTGAAGTTTTTGTGAACATAATTTTTCATAATGACCTAACAAAATTAACCAACCCAACTTCATCAGAAATGGGTTTTGCCCATGGCATTTTCAAAGCCCAAACATCCTAAAACTTATGATTCACATCAATATCATCAATCTTTTTTGGTATGTTAAGATTAAAAGCATGCACATATCTTTAACAACAATAAGGTAAGGGTGTTCAAAAGGTTCAAACAAATTAGGAAAATTTTAATCTAAAATAGTTGTCAATTTAAGGTTTGATTGTTGGTGTTGTTGTTTGCTGATGTAACTGAATTCAAGTAGATCAAAATAAACAAATTCATTGGGTGCAAGGGCTTCTCCTAAGATTTGACCACCAAAAAAACCTAAAACTTTAAATTATTCGGAACTTGTAATCATGAAGGCATTAATAAAACCAGAAATGTAAATTAATTCAAATTTCAATACAATAAAATTGATTCAAAAGTGAAAATTCATGAGGTTTAACAAAAAATGTTCATTTTGTTTATCCATAAGAAGAAATTTGAATGCACACACTGCACATGGTAACTTTTCATTATACCTTGTAACTTTGCAATTTAAACAAAAAATGTTTACATTATGTGCCCATTACTTACAACCTCAAATAAAAAATAAAAAGTGGAAGAACCAAACCGTAAAAAATTTAAGCGACAACTTAGTGATTCATTGCCATTACTTACTATTACGTTATTTAATTAATGTTGTGTGTGTTTACAACACTACAACCTTAATTTTCAATGTGCATATCATAAATATGAATTCCTACCTACCTATTAAGAGCTTGAAAGTCTTAAAGGTTTTGACTCTCAACCAATAACTCTTGATTCACTAATGCAATGGTAAACATGGTGAGTTGAAAATGGGGATTTAACATTGGATAAAACACACACAAAACACTTATAAGTTTTGAAATTCCTATCCACACAAGTTCACTCAAAAAATAATAATTTTAAGAATATGCATGAAAAAAATTATTGTTTGATGAAAGACCATAAATGAATGTCAAATGAATCAAGAATTAGATTTGGGTTTTGACAACTTTATGTGCACAAAGGGATTTGGGTTTTGATAAGTTTACACACACAAATGATAAACACTAATAGATGTTTGATGTAACAAGCTTGAACAATGAAACTCATGAATCAACCTTACAAAACACCCACAAAAATAATGTTGATGAAACTCAATGCTCATGAATTAACACTACAAAATGCATAATGCACACACAACAATGTTGACAAAATTCATGAATCAACACTTTATAATTCACACACAACAACATTGATGAAACATATGAATAAGTAGTGGGCACTACACAATGCACACATGACATTGAAACTCCAAAGGTTTGAAAATGAACATAAGTCCTAAACAACGATAAAAATAATGATACCAAAACTAATGGCCATATAAAGATTTTAAAATCAAGATGTTTGAATGGTGAACCTTGAACACTATGCCAAAATGTGGTTTTTATGATTAAGACATGTTGTGATTATTGCCCAAAATAGTCATGTAGTTGTAAGTGGACTTGAGTCGTAGTCATTTTGATGACTATAGTCATAATTGTGAATCTACAACTACAAATATGACTGTGATTACAACTAGAGGTAATTATGACTACAAATATGACTACACAATTAAAAGTAACCATATTAAAATAATTACCTGACCTTGTTTTAACAAGTTTTTAAAAAAACCTAAAATACATATCAACATGGTCAAATTTGTATTAGAAGCCTAACTTAGATTAATTTACTTTAATTTAAATAATTCCTAGTTTAATATATTTTTAACCTAGTTTAATATGAATTAATCTGAACCTAGTTTAATTTAATTTAATTTAATCCAATCCTAATTTAACCCACTTAAGGCTAGTTCACCTTAAGTAGCCTATATAATTTATCTCAAATAACCTAATATATTATAAATAATCTTATATTTTACCTTAATGTAACATATTTTAACATATGTAATTTAATTTAACTAGTGGGAACCCGTGACCTTTGGTCACTATGAAGTTACCATGCCACTATACTACTTTGACTAGTCATTAGTATCATGCACAGAGTTTCACTTATCTGATAGAGAAGGTTACAATATCTAATTGTAGATTTGGATAGCTTTGGTTTGACCTAAAATTGATCCAAATATCACTCCCACAAGACAAATAATGAAATTTCTTCATGAGCACATCAAATTTCTCTGTACCTACGATTTAAGTCAACCTGAATGGAACTGGAAATGACCATATATTAGGTAATAGCTATTTCATATCTGAAAACAAAACAACAACAACTAAGCAAGCATGAAAAAGAGGGAAAACCAACCCAAGGGAAGGGAGAAAAAAACTAAATTCAAGACAAAACACTGAGGAGCAGTCTGAGCATGCATGTTCAGGGGCATTCAACAGCAACGTAATTCATATGACCACCTACCACAACCTGAATCACAACAAAACCCAACATCATGGGACTCAAACATAGTATTGAAAACTCTGTTCACTACACTCTTCATTCTCGCCTTCAAATCTAATAAGTGGATATTGGTATAAAGAGTTTAAAGAATCAAAGGACTTTATCAGATGGGGAGAAGAATTGAAAGCATGAGTTCTTAGAGCAATTCAAATGCTTGGCGACTTCAAATCCTCACAAGGATTCTTCAAGGACCCTACTAATCTCAGAGGGGACATCAGGTTCTTTTAACTTGGCAGTCCACAGGTCATGAAACTTCCAAGCCACACAAAGAGAAGGAAGACGAGGGCCACCCTAAATGCTTTAATCTTCACTCTAAGCAGCATTGAAAGAATTGTGGAGACATAGTTCAGACTCTGAAAATTTTGACTTCACATAGGTGCTTTCAAGAGAATTAATCTCATTCAAAACTGACACTAATAGAAAAGATTCAAACAATACCAATCTATTGCTCATGACTGTAGGTTAGGTAGAAGTTTCCATTCAAGAATACACAAATATCAAATACTCTAATAGATCTTTTGCAAACGCCTGATAGTACCTCATCAAAGCGGACAACAGTCACAAACAACCGAATATCAGATTCCAGACGAAAATGCTTTTCCCTATGGCCGGTTCCGCAGCAGAAACATAAAAAATGATTATGCAGCAGAACGTCATGTCACAAACGGGAAGACCAAGTGAATTTATATATAAGATTCATTCCAATCAAACCGCACTTTCCCATAATATATTAAAAACATCATCATGAATGTTTTAAAAATTTAACAACATTAATACAATTTTTAACATTCAAACATGAAAAAATTAACATTAGTTACATTTGCTTTGGCTCCTATTTTGTGTTTGCACCAAATCAGTAATACAAATAATTTCTACAAAAACATAATTCTTATTGATATTAAATAAGTTGAAATTCATGATGAACATCATGACTAAAAAGGGGGATTGAAGTTTGCGCTTGTAGCTCATAAATGAAGGTTTGTTTTCTATGTTATAGGGTGGTTTCTTGTAGAGCATTAGGTGTGGTTGGCTACAATTAATGCAAATCCTTTATTAGTGTTTGATCTTATGTAAAGGAATACCACATTTGAGCATCTTATTTTGTTATAAAACAAGGCATGGAGCGTTATTAACAAAAATGTTGCACTATCAAGATTTATAAGTCTTAAGAGGTTGTAGAAAGATGGTGGACAATGATCTAAAGGGCCATTTTCAAGAATGTTGTTCCAAGTTAAAACAAATTTTGGCAAACAAATCATAAAGTTGGGGGTGTGTTAGGTGCAAGGTTTGGAGGAGGCAATGGTGGCCTTAGAACATTGCATTTTACATGGTTTGATTTCTTATTTCTAAATTCTCTCTTTAGGCATAATGCCAATGCTACAATCATGAAAGGTTTGTTGTTGGGACCAATCTTGAACCTTTTATTGTAATTTAAAGAAGGCATCATTTTTGTTTATAGCAATCTTGATTATTGTTCAATCACGACATCTTACAATGTTAAAAAGAAGGGCCAATTTGATGACTTGTTTTGTTAAAACTTTTTTTGGAATTCAAATTGAAGTTAACATGGTGGTGGTAACATTGTGTTACCAAGCCCGTGTTTGTCCTTTCTTTTAAAGTTTCAAATAACTAACATAATCACAACAGTTGATGTATCTCCTCCACTAAAAATAGTTTTTAATCAAAATGGAGTGCTCCAAATGGTTATGCCTCATCCCAAGGGGGTGATGTAACAAGAGTTTTGGTATTTCCCTTGCCTCACATTGCTAAAGCTAAGGTTATTAGGACTCATGTTTATCATGCATCAAATTCTTTACTTTAAGAAACTATAGTGAACAAATCAAGATTTGTTTCTTCATTTATGAAAGAACCCCAAAGTTCATCATCTATCAATCTTGCTCGGGAATTTGCACATACATTCACGCAAACACAAATTTATGCTAGGTGTGAGGCAAAAGCAAATTGGGGGACATAAACTTGTCATTGGTGATGCATCAAATGTCAACCTTCTCATAAGGCAATTCATGATTGCATGCAGATTCATTTCCATGTTTCCTTTAAATCAATTAAATTGTTTATGAAAGGTTTTCTTAGATATTTTTTTCAAAAAAGGTAGGTGTGGTTGCAACACAAAAACTATCAACTATGGAATGGAACGAATGGATGTTTTACTTTTCAAAATGGAAGGCACATTTCAATTTGGGGGCTCAAAAATGCTAAGTGGTTTTTTTCACATATAATTAAAGTATAATTTTTGAATTTTAACCATTAGTTATGTAATGAAGAAGATCATTTTCTTTTATTTGGAATGATCAATGAGGTTTGGAATGTAAAGAAGGTTGATTCATACATAGGAAACACCCTGTTGGGCTCATGGTCATGGTTGAAGTCATAGACATCACTTGAGCACCCGATAACATTTAATTGCCTTCATTAGATATTAATGATCCCATTGATGCCACGTTCTTTCAATGGATTTTTTATTCGAACTTACTTAATCAATGTTACAAGTGTAAAAGGTTTGGACACATTGCATAAGCTTGTCCAATCCAAAGATCACGGATGCAAGGTGGAATCAATTCAGATGTTGGTTGGTTCAATCTTGGAACAAAAGAATGGTGAATGACATTAATAAAATACCAAAGTTGAACCACGTAGGAATGATGCTAGAATGGATAACCATATAAACTATTAATCTCAAAACAATTTAAGTAGTGAGAATCTTCAAATATCTTATGTCCATGTTGACAACAATGCATTCACATCCAATAAATTTGAACACATTCCTTCACATTCAATAGTTGCATCATTCAACAAGGTTTTTGATAAAATGGGTCCAATTGTTTACAAAAACAAAGGACCACTAAGATGGGCATATGATGATCCATCTCCATTCAAAGATATTAAGAATCAAGATACCCTTCATTTAAGGTGGAAGATCACTTTGAAACCTAAAGTCATTCCTAATAACTCTTAATGAATGGGTGACACAAAAAAATAAGTGCAAGGGCAAGACAAAGAATGTTTCTAATTTGGTTTCAACTCAAGTTGTGAATCCAAAAATGACCTAGTCCTATGATGTACCTTCCAAAGAAAATGTTGCAGTTATGCCAAAAAAAATCCTAACCAAGAGGATCTTGTGGTAAAACTTACTAGAAATTGCATCCTATTCAATTTTGCATTCCACCCATTGTTGAGTGGAAATATTGAAATCCATTCAAATGGTTTAGGACTTTGTCCCAATGGACATCATTAAGAAACGAATCGTGTGGCAACAATTCCATTAACGTTTCCACCCAACAACATGTTTAATGGTTGCTTGTGCATTTTCATTATGCATTTCCATTCATCATCCACACAACATGTAGTGACATTACTAGAATTTTTGGTTTTTCAAATAGTTCAAATAGACTAATTAGTCATTTTTTACTAATGGACATGTCCATTTTAACTAAAGGCTCAAAGAATGTATTTTTTGACCAATCAATTTGATTAGAATGACTTATTTGACCAATATATTTAATCAAGTTTAACAATCTTAATCAAAATGGCCAATGAATTTTAATAAAATAAAACATTTAATTAAATTGAATATACAAAATTGACATCATTTCTCTAATCAAATGGGACATTTTATACTTATTGCATACCTATTTCTTACCTCCCACTTACAATCTTACAACCTACTTGCCAACCCATGCACCTCCCTAGGAGTAATATTTACCTCCTTACCTACCTATTCATTCACTTATAACTTATTTACATATTAACTATCTACCTATCTATTTTTAGATATGATATATTAACATGTTATTTTCAAACATAGAGTCTCTATTTAACAACAACTATGAAAATTAAAAATAAAACTCAACCAAAAATGCATTACAAAAATATATATATGCACAATTATAACTTCTATAATGATTTGAAAACATAATCAAACCATATCATATTGGGTAAAACAAAAAAACATGAAACAAAAATAAATTGTATTATCGATTTTCTTCATCAAAACTAATGTCTACCTTTAATATGAGCTTTTTTGGTAAAACTTCTTCCTCTTTCTCTGAATCATAATTCCCTCATTTCCCTCTCAAGTTCCCACCATAATCCTCAATTTGAATCAATCCTCATAAATTCTAATCAACTTAGCTTACAGAGTCTTGCTATACCTCTCTGTCCACCCTGTAGATTTTATACCTGCCTACCTCTAAATCTGGAACTTGATGGGATTAGTAGAGGCAATGCTGCTGGAGCCAAATAATTGCATATCCCTCATGCTAGCAGCTTACAGAATGGAAGTTTGGATGAGCTTGAGGTACAGAGCATTACACTCGACTTCTTCTTTTGTTTTGTGTTCTATCCCCTTCAATGTGAGAGACATGTAGTATGGTTGGAAATGTGGCAAGTATTGTTGTATCAGTTTCTGAA